>Ga0316228_1000058_pt1 | contig 155393 bp, 139 predicted proteins | sample TBH18021metaG_FD_206005 | JGI IMG/M metagenome (GOLD analysis project Ga0316228, IMG submission 206005) | Freshwater microbial communities from Trout Bog Lake, Wisconsin, USA - TBH18021 | ecosystem: Environmental > Aquatic > Freshwater > Lake > Hypolimnion/Profundal zone | place: USA... | reverse complement strand
GCCTTGGCGACGCCGTCCACCACCAGGGCGATCAGGATCGCCGGGAAGGTGAGCTGCACGTCGGCGACCCGCATGATCAGCGTGTCGACGGCCCCGCCCGCGTAGCCGGCGATCAGGCCGAGCGCGATGCCGAGCACCCCGGAGGTCAGCACCCCGAGCACGCCGACGATCAGCGACAGGCGCAGGCCGTACAGCACCGCCGAGAGCACGTCCCGGCCCTGGTCGTCGGTGCCGAGATAGTAGGGCGCCTGCCCGTCTGCCTGCCAGATCGGCGGCAGGTTGGAGTTGATCAGGTCGAGCTGGGCCGGGTCGTAGGGATTCTGCGGGGCGATCCAGGGCGACGCGAAGGCGAGGCCCACCATCAGCACCGTGGCGATCAGCGCCGCCACGGCGGTTTTCGAGCGCAGGAAGTTCGCCAGCAGGTCGGAATCCCGCCAGCGGGCGAGGCGGGAGGGCTTCGCTTCCGGCAGTGGGACCGGCGGGGCATCGCCCGCGTCGAGGTCGTATCCGCTCATCGGTCGCCTCTCATGCCGCCCGTCCGCTGGAAAGCCGCAGGCGCGGGTCCACCACCGTGTAGAGGATGTCGACCACGAGATTGATGGTCACGAAGATCAGCGCGACGAGCAGCAGGTACGCGGACATGATCGGGATATCGACGTTCTGCACGGCCTGGACGAAGAGCAGGCCCATGCCGGGCCACTGGAACACCGTCTCGGTGATGATCGAGAAGGCGATGACCGAGCCGAGCTGGAGGCCCGCGATGGTGATCACCGGCACCAGCGTGTTCTTCAGGGCGTGCCGCAGGTGGACGGCGCGGGTGGTGAGCCCCCGCGCCCGGGCGAAGCGGATGTAATCGGTGCGCAGCACCTCCAGCATCTCGGCGCGCACCAGCCGCATGATCAGCGTCATCTGGAACAGGCCGAGGGTGACCGAGGGCAGGATCAGGGCCTTGAGCCCGGAGGCGGTCAGGAAGCCGGTGGTCCACCAGCCGAGCCGCACGGTGTCGCCGCGCCCATAGGAGGGCAGCCAGCCGAGCGTCACCGAGAACAGGTAGATCAGCAGGATGCCGATCAGGAAGGTCGGCAGGCTGATCCCGATCAGCGAGACCGCCTGGAACAGCCCGGCGAGCCAGGAGTCCCGGAAGAGCGCGCAATACACGCCCATCAGGATCCCCACCACCAGGGCGAAGACCGTGGCGCAGAAGGCGAGCTCCAGCGTCGCCGGCATACGCTCGGCGAGGAGCTGCGAGACCGGCTGCCGGAACTGATACGAGATGCCGAACCGGCCCCGCACCACGTTCCCGGCGTAGCGGACGAACTGGACCAGCACCGGGTCGTCGAGCCCGAGATCCGTCCGGATCTGGGCCCGCTCGGCCACGGTGGTGTCGGGCCCGACGATCTGGTTCACGGGATCACCCGCGAACCGGAACATCGCGAAGGCGATGAGCCCGACGACCGCGAGGACCGCGGCCGCCTGGATCACCCGGCGCAGCAGGAAGGCGAGCACGCCCGGCTCCTACTGCGGATCCTTCGACACCCAGTAGAGCAGCAGCAGGTTGTCGGCCCGCTGGGTCAGGTGGACCTTCTTGGAGACGCCCCAGGCCAGGGCCTGCTGGTGCAGCGGGATGTAGCCCCAGTCGGCGTTGAGGACGTCGAAGCCGTCCTTGATCAGGGCGTCACGCTTGGTCTTGTCGGTCTCGGATTCGACCTTGTCGGCAATCTCGTCGATCTTCGGGTCGCAATAGCCCGCGAGGTTCCAGCTGCCCCGGCCCGACTTGTCGCCGGGCTTCCGGCAGCCGACGATCTCGTAGAGGATGTTGTGGCTGTCGAGCGAGGACGGCGTCCAGCCGAGCAGGTAGAACGAGGTGTCGTAGTTCGGCGCCAGAACCTTGGCGAAGTACTTGGCCTTCGGCTGGGCGTTGAGGTTCACCTTGACGTTGATGCGGGCCAGCATCGAGACCACCGCCTGGCAGATCGCCTCGTCGTTGACGTAGCGGTCGTTCGGGCAATCCATGGTGAGCGAGAACCCGTCCGGATAGCCGGCCTGGGTCATCAGCTCCTTGGCCTTCTTCAGGTCGGTGGCCGGGCGCTTGAACTCGGCGCCGCGGTCGTAGAGCGCCGGGGCGATCATCAGCGCGGAGGGCACCGCCTGCCCACGCATCACGCGCTTGGCGATCGTCTCCTCGTCGATGGCGAGGTAGAACGCCTCGCGCACCTTGATGTCCTTGAACGGGTTCTTGCCCTTGACGCTCGAATCCTTCAGCTCGTCCCGATCCTGGTCCATGCCGAGGAAGATCGTGCGCAGCTCGGGCCCGGCCATCACGGTGGCGGTGCCGCTGGCGTTGACCCGCTGCTGGTCCTGCAGCGGCACGGGGTCGATCCAGTCGACCTCGCCGGAGAGCAGCGCGGCGACGCGGGTCGCCGGGTTCGCGATGGTGGTGAGGATTGCCTCGTCCAGATTCGACTCGACCTTGCCCCAGTAGCCGTCGAACTTCTTGAACACGGTCTTCACGCCGGGCTGGTGCTCGGCGATCACGAACGGGCCTGTGCCGTTCTCGTGGAGGGTCGCGTAGCTCGGGCTGGTGGCGTTGGGCGCCGTCGGCTGGACGACGTTGTTCTTCTCGGACCACGCCTTCGACATGATCAGCCAGGTCGGAAACTGGGCGATGGCGATCGGGTTCGGCTTCTTCAGCACCATGTCGACGGTGAAGTCGTCGACCTTCACGAATTCGGCGTCGGACGGGACGTTGGTGGTGAAGTTCGAGCCGGAGGCCCGGACGCGCTGGGCGGAGAACAGCACGTCGTCGGCGGTGAACGGCGAGCCGTCGTGGAACTTGACGTTCTTGCGCAGGTGGAAGCGCCACCGGGTCGGCTCGGGGGTCTCCCAGGATTCGGCCAGCCCGGGGGCGAATTTCAGATTCTTGTCGAGGGTGACGAGGGACTCGTAGGCCGCCTGCTGCATCCCTTCCGTGAAGCTCTCCTTGAGGGAGTACGGATCCAGCGATTTCAGATCACCCTGGAAGGCGAAGCGGAAGACGTTGGCAGCCTGCGCGGGCAGCGCGGCGCAGGCAAACGTCGCGACCGCGACCACGGACACGCCGCGGGCGAGGGTCTTCAGGGCAGAACGGGACAATCGGATCTCCGGAACCGTGAAAGTTGAGCGCAGGCCGTCCCGCGGAAGCGGTGGTTGAGGATTAGACCGGCCACCGCGCATCGGCAAACCGCCAGCGCGCGGCGCCCACAGCAAGGTTCGGACCAGGGAGATTGGTTGAGGGGCCGATCCCGGCGGTATCGGGGGGTGTTCGGAGGTTTTCGGCGAAAGGATCGAGCGCCTAGCGCCGTGCGCTTCCCCTGCGGAGGCCGCGATGTTCACGCATCGCTGGCCGACACGCGCTCTCCTCCCCCTTGTGGGGAGGAGTTGGAGGTGGGGGTGGTTCAGAAGGCACCGTCACGCTCGATTCGGCACCACCCCCACCCCTTACCCCTCCCCACAAGGGGGAGGGAAAAAGGGCTTTGCTTGTTGAAGGTTTAGTGTCGGCACACCGCATAGCGGCGGCAGTCCTCTCACTCCGCCGCCACCCGCGCCGGCGTCTGGCGCAGCTCGGCCTCCGCCGCCTCCCCGTCCGCCACCGCCTTCCGCCGGAACAGGCGCATCACCACCACGAAGAACACCGGCACGAAGAACACCGCCAGCACGGTCGCGGTGATCATGCCGCCCATCACGCCGGTGCCGATCGCCTGCTGGCTCTTCGAGGCGGCGCCGGTCGCGATAGCGAGCGGCACCACGCCGAAGATGAAGGCGAGCGAGGTCATCACGATCGGCCGGAACCGGAGCGTCGCCGCCTCGATCGCCGCCCGCACCACCGAGGTCCCGGGCTTCCAGAGATCCCGCGCGAATTCCACGATCAGGATCGCGTTCTTGGCCGAGAGCCCGATGATCGTGATCAGTCCGATCTTGAAGTAGACGTCGTTGGGCATGCCGCGCAGATGCACCGCCGCGACGGCGCCGATCACGCCCAGCGGGATCACCAGCAGCACCGAGACCGGGATCGCCCAGCTCTCGTAGAGGGCGGCGAGGCACAGGAACACGATCAGCACCGAGAGGGCGAGCAGCAGGGTCGCCTGACTGCCGGCCTGCTTCTCCTGGTAGGACTGGCCGGTCCAGGCGTAGCCGAACCCTTTGGGCAATTGGAGCATCAGCCGCTCCATCTCGTTGATCGCGTCGCCCGACGTGTAGCCGGGGTTCGGCTCGCCGGTGAAGCGCACCGACTGGTAGCCGTTGAAGCCGACGATCTGGCTCGGCCCCATGCCCCATTTCAGCTCCGCGAAGGACGACATCGGCACCATCGTCCCGGTGGCGTTCTTCACCGCGTAGTTGAGGATGTCGGACGCGTTCATGCGCTGGAGCTGCTCGGCCTGCACGTAGACACGCTGCATCTTGCCCCGGTTGGGGAAGTCGTTCGGATAGACCGAGCCGAGGTTGAGCTGGATCGTGGCGTTGATGTCCTCGAACTTCACGCCCAAGGCCGCCGCCTTCTCGCGGTCGATCACCAGCTCGGCCTGCGGAGTCGGCGGCAGGCCCTCGATCTTCACCTTCTGGAGGATCGGGCTCTGCGAGGCGAGCTTCAGGAGCTGCTCCTGGGCCCCCAGCAGCGCCGCGTAGCCGCGATTGGCCCGGTCCTGCAGGCGGAACGAGAAGCCCGCCGCATTGCCGAGATTGTCCACCGGCGGCGGTTCCTGGGCGTCCACGGTCGCGTCGCGGTAGTTGGCGAGCGCCGCATTGGTGCCGGCTACCAGCGCGGCGGCCGAGTTCTTCGCGTCGCGCTCGGACCACGGTTTGAGGGTCACGAAGGCCTGGCTGGTGCTCGGCGCCTGCCCTGAGAACGAGAAGCCGTTGAGCATCGTCACGGTGGCGACACCGGGTTGGGCGAGCAGGTACTCCTCGACCTTGCGGACCGCCTCCTGGGTGCGGTTGTAGGAGGCGCCGGGCGGGGTCTGGACGTCGACCGTGAAGAAGCCCTGATCTTCGACCGGCAGGAAGCCCTCCGGCAGGTTGACGAAGGCGTAGGCCGTGCCCGCCACCAGCGCGAGGTAGACCAGCATCACCCGGCCGGACTTGCGGATGAAGGCCGCGGTGCCGCGGCCGTAGCGGGCGGTCTCCCGATCGACGAACCGGTTGAACATCCCGAACACGCCGCCCTTGGCGTGACCGTGGCCCTTGGCGACCGGCTTGAGGAAGGTCGCGCACAAAGCCGGCGTCAGCGACAAAGCGAGCAGCGCCGAGAACGCGATGGAGGTCACCATCGCGATCGAGAATTGCCGGTAGATGATGCCCACCGAGCCGGGGAAGAACGCCATCGGCACGAACACCGCCATCAGCACCAGCGTGATGCCGATGATCGCCCCGGTGATCTGCCCCATGGCCTTCTTGGTGGCCTCCTTGGGGGACAGCCCCTCCTCGTTCATGATCCGCTCGACGTTCTCCACCACCACGATGGCGTCGTCGACCAGGATGCCGATGGCCAGCACCATGCCGAACATGGTGAGCACGTTCACCGAGAAGCCCGAGAGCCACATCACCGTGACGGTGCCCATCAGGGCGATCGGCACCACGATGGTGGGGATCAGGGTGTAGCGGATGTTCTGCAGGAACAGGAACATCACGAGAAAGACCAGCACCACCGCCTCGACCAGCGTGTGCAGCACCTTCTCGATCGAGGCCTCGACCGCCGGGGTGATGTCGTAGGGGATGTCCCACTTCAGGTCCGGCGGGAAGAACTGGGACAGCTCGACCATCTTGGCGCGGATCGCCTTGGCGGTCTCGAGCGCGTTGCCGTCGGGGGCGAGGGTCACCGAGATGCCGGCGGCCGGGCCGCCGTTGAGGCGCGTCGAGAACTGGTAGGCGTCGCCGCCGAGCTCGATCCGGGCGACGTCGCGCAGGCGCACGTTCGAGCCGTCGGAATTGGCCCGGAGCACGATGGCGCCGAATTCCTCGATCGTGCCGAGCTGGCCCTTCACGATGATCGGCATGGTCAGCGCCGTCCGGGTCGGGCTTGGCTGCGCGCCGACCGCCCCGGAGGCGACCTGGACGTTCTGGTTGCGAATCGCCTCCGTGACCTCCGAGGCGTTGAGCGACAGGCCGCGCAGCTTGTCGGGATCGACCCAGACCCGCAGCGACCGCTCGGTGGAATAGAGGGTCGCGCGGCCGACACCGGGGATGCGGCGGATCTCGTTGATGACGTTGCGGATCAGGAAGTCGCCTAAGCCCACCTCGTCCATCGACCCGTCCTTGGAGACGAGGGTGATGATGTTGAGGGTCGCGGCCGAGGCCTCCTCCACGAGGATGCCGTTCTGGCGCACCTCGGCCGGAAGGCGCGCCTCGACGCGCTTCAGGCGGTTCTGCACCTCCACGGAGGCGAGCGCCGGGTCGGTGCCGGGCAGGAAGGTTGCGGTGATGTTGACCGAGCCGAACGAGTCGGTGGTCGACTCGAAGTTCATGATGTTGGCGGCGCCGTTCAGCTCATCCTCGATGAGCCGGGTCGTGCCGACGTAGAGGCTCTCCACCGAGGCCCCCGGATAGGCCGTGGACAGGGCGATGGAGGGGGGCGCGATCACCGGATACTGCGCCACCGGCAGGTTCGGGATGGCCAGCGCCCCGCCCAGGCAGATGAACAGCGCCACCACCCAGGCGAAGACCGGCCGGTCGATGAAGAAGCGTGCCATGGTCGAGGTCTCCCGCGATCAGTGGCGCTGCTGGACGGCGGCGGCGCGCGGAGCGGCCTCCGCCTTGTCGCCAGAACCCTGGTCACCCTGCGCATCGGGCGCCTCATCGGCATCGTGCTTCGGGCCGGTCTCGCCGTGGATCGGGGTCTGATCCAAGGGCTTCACCTTGGCGCCGACGGTGATCTTCTGGAAGCCGTCGACCACGACCCGCTCGCCGGCCTTCAGCCCGGACCGGATCAGCCAGTTCTGCCCGACCACCGGCCCGACCTCGACGGGCTGGCGCATGACGGTCTCGTCGGCGCGCACCACCCAGACCTCGGCGCGGCCGTCATCGGTGCGCTGGATCGCCTGCTGCGGCACCGCGATGGCATCGGAATCGATGCCCTGCTTGATCCGCGCCCGCACGTACATGCCCGGGAACAGCTCGTCGTGCGGGTTCGGGAACTGCACGCGCAGGGTCACCTGCCCGGTGCTCGGGTCGGCGGTGACGTCCGAGAACAGCAGGCGGCCGGCCAGCGGGTAGAGGGAATTGTCGTCCATGATCAGGTGGACGTTGGCGGTGTTGTCCTCCAGCCGCGCCAGCTCGCCGCTGGCGAGATCCCGGCGCAGGCGGTTCAATTCGCCGACCGACTGGGTGATGTCGACGTAGATCGGGTCGAGCTGCTGGATCGTGGCGAGCGCCCCCATGGCGCCGGGCTCGATCAGGGTGCCCTCGGTGAGCAGCGCCCGGCCGATGCGGCCGGTGATCGGCGCGCGCACGTCGGTCCAGTCGAGGTTGAGCTGCGCCTTCTGGCGGCTCGCCTTGGCGCCCGCCACCTCGGCCTCGGCCTGCTTCTTGGCCGCGTAGGCGGCGTCGTACTGGGCCTGGCTCGCCGTGGCACGGGAGAGCAGCTGTTCCAGCCGGTCGGCCTGCTGGCGGGCGAGCACGAGAGCCGCCTCCTGGCGGGCGAGGGCCGCCTCGGCGCTGGCGAGCTCGACCTCGTAGGGCGCCGGGTCGATCTTGTAGAGGATATCGCCCTCCTTGACCTGACTGCCCTGCTCGAACAGCCGCTTCACCACGAGGCCCGAGACCCGGGAGCGCACCTCGGCGATGCGCATCGGCGCGACGCGGCCCGGCAGATCACGCAGATACGGGATCGCCTGGGGCTCGACCTTGACGAAGCCGACCTCCGGCACGGGCGGCGTCGGCGCGGCGGCCTGCTTGGGGTTGCAGGCCGCGAGGCCGAGCAACAGCAGCAGGGCCGGGGCGCGCAACGGGGACAGGGTTCTGGCGGACAGAGTACGGGTCACGGCTACCGACGCTCCTGAAAGCATGCGTCTGCTGAGGCTGGCGCGGGGCATGGGCCCGCGCATCGTCGAGTCGGATCTCGCGACCGGTCACGCGGCCGGATGGAGATCAGGACAGGCGCACGTGCCGGCCGCAGCGGCCGGGGCGCGTGTCAGGCCGCGCGTGGGGGCCGGTGCGGCGCACCGTCCGGCGCGAAGGCCGGCACGCTGTCGGACCTGTAATCGAACGATGCGGAAATGGTGTGACGGGGCCGGGGCGCTTCAACCGGCGGGTGGGGCAGCCCCAACTCGGTCAGGATCTCGCCATCGGCAGCGCAGAGATCGGTGCGGCCGAGGCCCGCATGCTGGGCCTCGGGCGGCGTCTCTGGCGCGCCCGACAGGATTGCCATCCGGGCGCCCGCGATGGCACAGGCCGGCCCCTCCGCGCGCGCGGCCTCGGCCGACGCAGGCGCGGTGACGCACGCCGCCGCCGCGAGGACGAGCAGCGCCAGCACGGCGAGGCCCCGGGCGAGGCGGTCCGGCGAGCCCGCGACGCGGCGGGCCAGAAGGGCGACGGATCGGATCACGAACCTGAGATAAGCATGGCTGTCGTCGCGTTCAATCACCCATGGCGTCGCGCCAAGGGGTCTCTGTTGCACGAACGCAACGGCCACGCCCGGAAGCGCCCTCCCCGGCGACCCGGCCTCAACCTTGCCGCGAAGTCGAGGCCGGGTCGCCGCCTGAGGACGCGGCCGCCGCGAAGGCCGGCGCCGCGATCGAGGAAGGATGGAGACCATGTCGAGACGGATCGCGATGCTCGCGCTCGCAGGCGCCCTGCTGGGGGGCACGCCCGCTTCCGCCAGCCCGCTGGATAGCGGGCCGCTCGCGGATTTCCTGAACGTCTTCCGGAGCCAGGCGATCCCGCGCGAGACGATCGGCTGGAACAGCACCGAGAAGCCCGGCACCATCGTGATCTCCACCCGCCAACGCCGGCTCTATTACATCCTCGGCAACAGCGAGGCGATCCGCTACGGCGTCGGCGTCGGCCGTCAGGGTTTCTCCTGGTCCGGGACCAAGACCGTAACGATGAAGAAGGAATGGCCGGCTTGGCGCCCGCCGCAGCAGATGCTGGCCCGCCGCCCGGACCTGCCGCGCTACATGGCGGGCGGCCAGGACAACCCGCTCGGCGCCCGCGCCCTTTATCTCGGCTCCTCGCTCTACCGGATCCACGGCTCGAACGAGCCCGAGACGATGGGTGCGGCGGTCTCCTCCGGCTGCATCCGCATGACCAACAAGGATGTGGTCGATCTCTACGACCGGGTCCGCGTCGGCACCAAGGTGGTGGTGCGCGACTGAGTGTGCGCGCGCAGGTCGTGTGTCGGCCTGGGCGCGCGACGTTTGTCGGCGCGCGTCCAGGCCGGCCCGATCATTGTACGTCGATCCTGAATGCGTGGGGATACGTCCAGGCGCGCGGGTCATCGAGCCCGCGACGGCCAAGCGTGACGTTGACGCGATCGTCCCAGGCCCGCGAGCCGATGTTGCTGTCGGCGTAGCGTCCCTCCAAGCGCGGCGCTGAAACGGCGGCACCATCGCGCTCATCCCGGCGCGCAGCGGGATGGACAGGGTTACGAACGGCCTGGCTGAATGGATGCCCTGGTCGGGGTACGGGCATTCGACCGGTGTGCTTCGCCTACGGAGGCGTTCCTGCGTCCACCGCGTCCCGTCGCATCCACGCGATCAGCAGCACGTAACCCATGGCCAGCAGCACCGGCCCGACGAACAAGCCGAGAAGGCCGTCGGCAATCATGCCGCCTATGACACCGGTCAAAATGACCGGCATGGGCACTTGCATCCCGCGTCCGAGCAGGAACGGTTTGAGGATGTTGTCGCTGAGGCCGGCGCTGATGGTCCAGATCAGGAAGATGACGGCCGGTTGTGTCGCTTCCGTCGCGAAGACATACGCGATGATCGGCAGCGTTAGGAGCACTGCCGGCACCTGCACGATGCAGAGGAAAAACGTCGCGAGCGTCAAAAGACCGGCGGCTGGAAGTCCGATGGCAAAGAAACCCGCACCCAGCAGCAACGCCTGGATCACCGCGACGCCGACGATGCCCAACGCGACGCTGCGGATCGTCGCGACGATCAATGCTGCGAGCTGAGCGCCTCGCGCTTTATCGCCGGTGGTGCGGGACAAGAACCCCTGCGAGAACTTGGCTGCACGCTCGCCATACGCGATGACGACGGCTGCAAGTGCGAAAGAGAGAACGAAAGAAACTTCGCTGGTCGCCAAGCCCCGCACCGCCGAAAGGAGCCAAGCGACGGGTCGCTTCAGCAACGATCCGTATTTCGCCAGAGCCTGTGGAGCATTGGCTGAAGCAAGCGCCCAAGCCTCTGCCAGAGTCTGACCGACCAGCGGCACGCGGGCGACCCAATTCGGGGCCGGCGGCAGGGTCAGCGTCTGATTCTGAACCTGCAACAGGAAGGCGTAGATCGACGATCCCGCCGACGTCACGACCACGATCGTGGGAATGGTGATGATGGTACCGCCCACGAACCCGATCAGCAGGGCCGACCAACGGTCGCCGATCCGGGTGAGCAAGCGGGCATGAAGCGGGTACAGCATCACGGCCAAGATCGCTGACCAGATCAGGACTTCATGCAGGGGACGAATGACGCGGCTGCACGCATAGATCAGCGCTGCAGCCAGTCCGATCCGTATCGCGGCATCGAGCAGCGTGGCCCGTGCGTGTTCGCGATCAAAGCCGGGCGCACGCGGGTCCATTCTGTCCTGCCCCGGTTAAGCGGGCCGCTGGGGCGCCGGGATTTCGCCCACCGAGCGCCAAGTGAAGATTTCCGTGCAGACTTTTACAGGCCGAATATCTTGGCCGGCTTCAGCAAGTATGGCAGACCGCGAAGCTGGCAATCGATGGGCCTGATCTATTCGAACTGCAACGTTGTTTTGAGCGAAAATCTCGAAACATCATCTTTATAATCTGTGAAACAGATTGTCCTTGCGTTAGCTCAAAGCCCCGGCGCGACAGCCCATGCGCCACATTTTGTCAGTCGAGCGGCTGCGACTTCGGCTCGGAAGTGTCCCGTTCGATCAAGCGAGAATTCTGAGAACCGCGACACTATGGGCCGCAGCCTCACAAGGGGACCGAGGCTTGGCCATGGCCCGCTTCCTCACGCTCTTGCTGGTCATCCTGCTGACCGCCGGCCTCGGTCCGTCGGTTCGCGGCGAGGGCGAGCCCAATGCGGCCCTGGCGGTCGGGACCGTCACGGCGCAATACAAGGCCTTGGACAGGGCGCTGGATTTCGTCGGCCGGGTCGAGGCGGTGGGCCGCGTCGAGGTGCGCGCCCGCGTCACCGGCTATCTCGAGGCGGTCCTGTTCAAGGAGGGCGATCCGGTCAAGGCCGGAGCCCCCCTCTATCGGATCGAGCGCGACCTGTTCGTGGCCGCCGTCAAGCAGGCTGAAGGCGCCTTGGAGCGCAGCAGGGCGGCGCAGGCTCTGGCCGCCATCCAGCTGCAGAGGGCGCAGGAGCTGCTCGACCGGAATTCAGGGACCGTCGTGGCCCGCGACCAGGCACGCGCTGCGCTCGATCAGGCGAAGGGTGCCGTCACGGGCGACGAGGCCAATCTCCAGACCGCCCGCATCAACCTCGGCTACACCGACATCGCCGCCCCCATCGCCGGCCAGATCGGCCGCACGAGCGTGACGAAGGGCAACGTGGTCGGACCCGACAGCGGCGTGCTGACCACGATCGTCAGCCAGGACCCGATCTACGTCACCTTCCCGGTGAGCCAGCGCGAGTTCCTGCGCTACCAGCAGGGTGCGAAGAGCCCGGACCGCAGCAAGGTCGGGGTCCGGATCCGGTTCCAGGACGGCTCGGAATACGGCCAGCTGGGCCGGGTCGATTTCGTCAACATCAGCGTCGACCGGGCGACCGACACGGTCCTGGTCCGCGCCGTCATGCCGAACCCGGCGGGTGCGTTGCGCGACGGGCAGCTGGTCCGGGTCGCGCTGCAGATCGGCAAGCCCGAGCAGAAGGTCGTGGTCCCGCAAGCGGCGCTCATCGCCGATCAGGGCGGCGTCTACGTCTTCGTCGTCGAGGATGGGCGGGCCGTGATCCGGCGGGTCAAACCCGGTTCCGGCGGCACCGGCCCGGATGCCGTCATCGACGACGGCCTGTCGGGCGGGGAACTCGTGATCGTGGACGGCTTGCAGCGCGTGCGGCCCGGGATCGCCGTGCAGGCGAACCCGATCGCCCCATCAGCCAGCGGGATCTGAGGCCATGGTCTCGGCGATCTTCGTCGACCGGCCGCGCCTCTCGGTGGTGATCGCCATCGTCACGTCGATCGCCGGCGCGCTGGCGCTGTTCACGATCCCGGTGGCGCAGTACCCCGATATCGTGCCGCCCCAGGTCTCGGTGACGACGACCTATCCCGGCGCCTCCGCCGAGGTGGTGGAATCCACGGTCGCACAGCCCATCGAGTCGCAGGTCGTGGGCGTCGACAAGATGATCTACATGAAGAGCGTCAGCGGCAACGACGGCAGCTACACGCTCACCGGGTCGTTCGAGCTCGGCACCGATCCGGACATCAACGCCGTCAACGTCAACAACCGGGTCCAGATCGCCCTGGCCAAGCTGCCCGAGGACGTGCGCAAGCAGGGCGTCACGGTCAAGAAGAAGTCCTCCGCCCTGCTCGGCGTGCTGGCGGTCTACTCGCCCAAGGCGATGCAGGACCCGCTCTTCATATCGAATTACGTCACCATCAACCTGCTCGACCGGATCAAGAGCACGCCCGGCGTCGGCGACGCGACGCTCTGGGGGCCGCAGGATTACGCGATGCGGGCCTGGGTGCGGACCGACCAGCTCACCGGCCTCAACCTGACCACGGGCGACGTCATCGCGGCGCTCCGGGCGCAGAACGTGCAGGCGCCGGTGGGGCGGATCGGCGCCCGGCCGATCTCCGACGAGCAGCAGCTCCAGCTGAGCATCCAGACGCAGGGGCGCCTGACCTCCGCGGAGCAGTTCCGGAACGTCGTCCTGCGCACCAACCCGGACGGGTCCGTGCTGCGGCTCGGCGACGTCGCCCGGGTCGACCTCGGCGCCGCCAACCTCGACCGCGAGACGCGTCTGAACGGCAGCCCGGCCACCGTCATCGCGATCTACCAGTCGCCCGGAGCGAACGCGCTGGCGACCCTGAAGGAGGTCGAGCGGCGGGTCGGGGAGCTGGCGAAGGCCTTCCCCGAGGGGCTTGCCTGGAAGGTGACCTATGACCCGACCGCCTTCATCACCGAGACGGTCCACGAAGTCCGGAAGACCCTGGTCGAGGCCTTCGTGCTGGTCGTCGTGGTGGTGTTCCTGTTCCTCGGGAGCCTGCGCGCGACGCTCATCCCGACGCTGGCCGTGCCGGTGAGCCTCGTCGGGACCTTCATCGCCCTGAAGGCCGTGGGCTACTCGGCGAACTCCGTCTCGCTCCTCGCCCTGGTGCTCGCCATCGGCATCGTGGTCGACGACGCCATCGTGGTCGTCGAGAATGTCGAACGCGTGATGGAGGAGCACCCGGAGCTGTCGCCCCGGGAGGCCACCAAGCGGGCGATGGCGGAGATCACGGCGCCGATCATCGCGATCACCCTGGTCCTGCTCTCGGTCTTCGTGCCGGTCGCCTTCGTGCCGGGGATCTCGGGCGAGCTGTTCCGGCAATTCGCGGTCGCCGTCGCCGCCGCGATGCTGATCTCGGCCGTCAACGCGCTGACCCTGTCGCCGGCGCTCTGCGGCGTGCTGCTGCGGCCCCACCACGGCCCCCGCCGCGGGATCATGGGCGTGATCATGCGGGCGATCGACTGGGTGCGCGACGGCTACGGTGCGGTCGTGGCGCGGATCGTCCGCCTTTCGGTGATCGGCCTCGTGCTCGCCGGCGCGGCCGCCTACGGCGCGATCCAGCTCGCCAGGATGACGCCCACCGGCTTCCTGCCGGAGGACGACCAGGGCGCCTTCTTCGTCGTGGTGCAGCTCCCCGAAGGCGCGGCGGTCGGACGGACCTCCGAGGTGGTCGCCAAGGCCGAGGAGATCCTGCGGCAGGAGCACGTGGTCGCCGACACGACATCGGTGATCGGTCTCAACTTCATCGACAATTATTCGCAGGGCAACGCCGCCTTCCTGGTCGTGACCCTCAAGCCCTTCGAGGAGCGCACCGGCGCCGGGGACGGAGCGGCGGCCGTCATCGCGCGGCTCGGTCTCAAGTTCCGGGAGATCCAGGGCGGGACCGTGGTTCCGCTGGCACCGCCGCCGATCATCGGCCTCGGCACCGGCGGCGGCTTCGCCTATGTCCTGGAGGATCTGCGCGGCGGCGATCCGAAGGAACTCGCCCAGGTCGTGCGCGGGCTGATCGTGGCGGCGAACGAGGAGCCGAAGCTCAACCGCGTCTTCAGCACCTTCTCGGCCACGAACCCCTCGGTCTTCCTCGATATCGACCGCGACAAGGTCCAGATCCTCGGTGCGCCCCTGGACACCGTGTTTCAGGCGCTGCAGGCCTCGCTCGGCGGCTACTATGTCAACGACATCAACCTGTTCGGCCGCACCTGGCAGGTGCAGGTCCAGGCCGAGGCGGCCGATCGGGCGCGGATCGACGACATCTACCGCATCAACGTGCGCAACAAGACCGGCGAGATGGTGCCGCTGCGCTCCCTGGCGGAGGCGCGGATCGTGGTCGCCCCGCCGGCGCTGATCCGCTACAACAACCTGCGGGCGGTCACCCTGCAGGGTTCTCCGGCCCCCGGCGTCTCGTCGGGTCAGGCGCTCGCCGCCATGGAGGCGGTCGCGGGCCGGACCTTGCCGGCGGGGTTCGCGGGCGAGTGGACCGATACGGCGTTCCAGGAGAAGCGGGCCGAGGGCAAGACCGCGATCATCCTCGGATTCGCGATCCTGTTCGCGTTCCTGTTCCTAGTCGGCCTCTACGAGAGCTGGACGATCCCCGTCCCGGTGCTTCTGTCGGTCACCGTCGGGATCCTGGGCGCCTACGCGGCGATGGTGTGGGGTGGCCTGACCCTCGATCTCTACGCGCAGATCGGCATGGTGGTGCTGATCGGGCTGGCGGCCAAGAACGGCATCCTGATCGTCGAGTTCGCCAAGGAACAGCGCGACCGGGGCGTGCCGCTGCACGAGGCCGCGACCGAGGGGGCGCGCCTGCGCTTCCGGCCGGTGATGATGACCTCCTTCGCCTTCATCCTCGGCCTGTTCCCGCTCGTCATCGCCGTCGGCGCCTCGCAGCTCGCCCGGCGCAACGTGGGGACACCGGTCTTCGGCGGCATGATCGCCGCGTCCTTCCTCGGAATCTTCGTGATCCCGCCCCTCTACGTGCTGTTCCAGAGCCTGCGCGAGCGGGCCTGGGGCCTCGTGGGCGGGAAGAGCCGGCCGCGCGACGCGGCGGAGCCGGCCGGAGCGCAGGAGCACATGCCGGCCGAGTGACCGCGCGGTCATGCCGGGCAGGACGGGGAGGCCAGCCATGATGGATGAGGCGACGCGGATCCTGGAGCCCGAGCCGGACGACGAGGTCGCCGATGGCGAACGGGCGCATCCCAAGCTCAAGCGCAAGGCGTACGAGCGGGAGTTGCGCGCGCTGCAGGTGCAGCTCTGCCATCTGCAGGACTGGGTCAGGCAGACCGGCGCGCGCATCATCGTGGTCTTCGAGGGGCGCGACGCCGCCGGCAAGGGCGGCACGATCAAGGCCCTCACCGAGCGGGTGAGCCCGCGCGTGTTCCGCGTGATCGCGCTGCCGGCCCCCTCCGACCGGCAGAAGACCCAGATGTTCATCCAGCGCTACATCGAGCACTTCCCGGCGGCCGGCGAGATCGTGATCTTCGACCGCAGCTGGTACAACCGCGCGGGCGTCGAGCACGTCATGGGCTTCTGCAGCGACGCGGACCACCGCCGCTTCCTCGACCTCTGCCCGCGGATCGAGCGCTTCATCGTCGGTGGCGGAACCCAGCTGATCAAGTTCTGGCTCGAAGTCGGCAGGAAGGAGCAGAAGCGCCGCTTCCTGGCCCGGATCGACGATCCCCTGCGCCAGTGGAAGCTCAGCCCCATGGACCTCGAATCCTACAGCCGCTGGTACGATTACTCACTGGCGCGCGACGCGATGCTGGCCGCGACCGACATCGACGAGGCGCCCTGGTACATCGTCCGCTCGGACGACAAGCGGCGGGCCCGGCTCAACTGCATCGCCCACCTGCTCCACCTGATCCCCTACAGGACGGTGGAGCGCGAAGCCGTGACCTTGCCGAAGCGCGTCAAGGACAAGGCCTACGACGACACCCTCAGCCAGGGCCGTTTCGTCCCGGAGCTGCATTGAGGGGCCGAGCCGCGTCCGGAGACCGCGTCAGAGCCCGAGTCCGGCCCTGCATTCCTCGAGGCGGGCGATCGAGACGTCGAATCCGGCCCGTGTTGCCTCATCGCGGGTGGCGTCCCGCTGCGTCTGAAGCTGCAGGATCTCCGCGTCGATCTGATCGCCGGTCAGCTCCTCGACGGCGAGGACCCGCTCGGCCAGGATCGTCACCCGCTTGGCCGTGACCTGGGCCAGCGCGCCCCGCACGAAGGCCCGGCGGCCGGTCCCGGTGGCGTCGATGGCGAACACGATGCCGGGATGCAGCGCCGTCACGAGGGGCTGGTGGCCGGGCATGACCGTCATGTCGCCCTCGACGCCCGGAAGGACGACGGAGCGGACCTCGCCCGCGAAGACGATGCGCTCGGGAGAGATCAGCTCGGCGAAAAAGTCGGCCATCGTTGCGCGTCACGCCATGATGCTGAGGCCGCCGTCCACGTAGACGGTCATGCCCGTCAGGTGGGCGGCGTAGGGGGTCGTCAGATAGGCCGCGGTGAGGCCGACATCGTCGATGTCGACGAGATCGCCGATCGGTGCGCGCTGCACGGCCTCCGCCAGCAGTACGTCGAAATCCTTGAGGCCCGATGCCGCCCGCGTCTTGAGGGGGCCGGGCGAGACCGCGTGGACACGGATCGCTTGGCCGCCCAGCTCGTAGGCGAGGTACCGGACCGCGCTCTCCAGGGCCGCCTTCACGGGTCCCATCAGGTTGTAGTTCGGGACGACCTTCGTGGCGCCGTGGTAGCTCATGGTGAGCAGCGTGCCGCCGTCCCGCATCAGGGGTGCGGCGAGCCGGGCCATGCGGATGAAGGAGTGGCAGGACACATCCATGGCGATCTTGAAGCCCTCGGACGAACTGTCGACGAGCCGGCCTTGAAGGTCCTCCTTCGGCGCGAACGCGATGGAATGCAGGGCGATGTCGAGACCACCCCAGGTCTCGGTCAGCCGGTGGAACACGGCCTCAAGGTCGCCCTCCCGCTGGACATCGCACGGGGCCAGGATCGACGCCCCGAGTTCCCGCGCCAGCGGCTCGACGAACGGCTTCGCCCGCTCGTTCAGGTAGGTCAGAGCGAGTTCCGCCCCGAGCTGGCGGAAGACCCGGGCACAGCCGTACGCGATGGAGTGCGCGTTCGCGACGCCGATCACGAGGGCGCGCTTGCCGGCCAGCGCGTTGCCGTCTGGGATCCGTGTCATCGGTGAGCCCTCTGCGATCGGCCCGGTCGGGTGCGGCGCCCGGACGCCTGCGGTGTGGCGCCAGCCGCGGCGACCGCGACGGGAAGGGGCTCCAGCGCCAGCAGGCGCCGGAACTCGAGCATCAGCGCCGTCTGCGCGCCGGTGAAGTCCACGGGCTCCGCGAGCCGCTCCAGAATCTCCAGGAGCCGTCGACGGTCCTCCGCGGTGCTCACGAGGGCCGGCAGTGTCGCGAGGGCGCGTTCCGGCTCATGCTGGACGATGTAGGATTGCTGCCGGACGATGCGGCGCGCCTCCTCGGCCGGCCGGTCGAGGAGGCCGACCTCCTGGCCGACGCGTTCGCGAATGCGTTTTGCGGTCGAGAGCCGCTTCTCGCGGCTCCCGCAGCGGGCAAGGAGCAAGCCTGCCCGCACCGCCGCTTCGGCCAGTCCGCCCTCCTCGATCCGGACGAGCGCCTCTTCGACGACCGGGCTTCCGCCGGCCACCGCATCCGGGACGGGACGTGCCGCCGGTTCAGCGGGCGTCACGAGGCTGAGCGGGCCGTAGATGGTGTAGAACGTGTTCTCCACCGCTGCGTCCCGCACTTGCCGGTACAGGTCCCAGGCGGCCGAGATGCCGGCTGCCGCGAGCCGCTCGGTGGCGACGCTCGGACCGGCCTCGTCGCGGGGTGCCCGATGCGCCCGCGCGAACTCCGCCCACCCCTTCACCGGCGCCAGCCACGGATTCAGATCCGAGATCGCCCAGCGCCGCGCCCGGAGCGGGTGGAGCGCGCGCGCGGCCCGTGCCGTCTCCGGCGGGATCAGGGCCGCGAGCACCGGATGCGCGAACGCCTCGTAGAGCGCGGCATTCACCTGCGAGACCCGCTCGACCGCGCCGAACGGGATCTCGTCCCGGCGGGCGTATGTCTGCAGGGCCTGCAGGTCCTCGACCCGCCGCTCCGTCAGCACCACATCGTACCCGGACGCTCCGTTCGCGGGCGTCTCCTCGATCCGCATCCCGTAGAGGCCCGGCGGCAGGTGCTCGATGTATTCGAGCAGATCGACGATCTGCGCATGCTCGCGCCGCGCGACGGCCGCCGAGACGAAGATGCCGAGATGCCCGACGCTCTCGTGCATGAGCCCCACGATCACCTGACCGCTCGCCTTGAGAGCCTCGGTCGTCGGATAGAGATCGGCGATCCAGTTGAAGGCCTGCTGCGGCGGCGTGATGTTGTCGCCGAGCGACGCGAACAGGATGATCGGCGCGCGGATCGCGCGCAGGTCGAACGCCTGCCCCTCGGCCCATTCGGCGCGGCCGGAGGCGAGCCGGTTGCCGACGAACAGGTTGTCGACGATCCAGCGGATCTCCTCCCGATTCATGAGGAAGTAGCCGCCCCACCAGCGCTCGAAGTCCAAGTAGCGCTCGGGTTCCGTGTCGATCTTGGAGAAGAGAGTGTAGCTTTTCCCGAAGACCGTGTTGGCCGGATTGAGGGATTCGAAGTTGTCGACGAGGTAGGCCCCGTCGAACTTGCCGCCGCCGAGGTCGCTCGCGAGCAGCGCCGTCCAGCTTCCGCCGAGCATGCCGCCCGCGTAGCGCATCGGGTTCTCGGCGTCGTTGCCGGCCCAGTAGGACATCGGGGCGCCGTTCACCACGATCGGACCGGCGCAATCGGGGTCGAGCGCGCCGACCAGCATGGCGGCCCAGCCGCCCTGGCAATTGCCGACGATGACCGGCTTGCCGCGGGTGGCATGCCGCGAACGCACGATGCGCACGAACTCGGCTTCCGCCCGGGCGACATCGGCCAGGGTCTGCCCGTCGACCGGATCGGGGAAGAAGATGACCATGTAGACGGGATGCCCCGCCTTGAGCGCCACCCCCACCTCGGATTCGGCCTTGAAGCCCCCGATCCCGGGCCCGTGGCCGGCCCGGGGATCGATGATCACGAAGGGCCGCTTATCGGGATCGAGGCGCGTTCCCGGCGGCGGTTCGATGCGCACGAGTGCATAGTTGACGGGCCGCGCCAACGTCCGGCCGTCGGCCACGATCTCCCAATCGAAGGCCAGCAGGGGCGGTTTGCCGGCCTTCTCGTGGTCCAGCCACGCGTTGCCGCGCTGCCGGAGCGTGTCCCAGAACAGCAGCGACCGCTGGGGGAAGTCGGTCCAGTACCGCGCGGCGTCGCTCCAGGCCTGAAGCGGCGTGAGCGGCCGCGCCGCGTCGAGCCACGTCTGAGCCGCCCGGGCTATCGTGTCGAGGTAGGTCTGCGCGGCGTCCGCGCAGCGGGTCCGGTACACGTCCGCGATGCGCCTCTGCAGCGCGAAGAGACCCGGCAGTGCGGATGGGTCGCGCGCGGAGACAGCGGCTGGCGTCTGCTCCTGGATCATGATGGCCGTCCCGAACCGTTTTCAGATCACACGTGGAGCTTTTCCCAGGTGAGGAAGAAGCCCACGTCGCCCGGCATCCCGTCCGGCCAGTCGACGATCATCGCCGCCAAGCCGTAGCCGAGGGGCCGCAATCGCTCGCGCCAGAACTCGTAGGCCTGACGGGGGCGCCCCGTCAGGGTATCGGGCCAGTCCGACTCCGTATTGTTGATCGCCCGCCCGCCATCGCGGCACATCGCGTTCGGGAAGCGCATCACCAGCAGCTCGTTCTTGCCCTGCTCGGCCGCGACCCGCAGCTTGTGCAGGAGCGGCCGCGTGATCTCCTGGACCCGCTCGGGCGTGAGCTCGACGGGCTTGGACAGCGTCTTGATCAGTTCGTCCCGCGCCTTGCTCGCCTGATCCTCGGCCTTCAGGTCCTTCATGGCCCTGGCGGCCTTCAACTTGGCCGTGTAGGCGCCCAGTTCGGCGGCCGACATGAAGGTCTCGTCGGCGAGTTCGAGATCGGTCGGCGGCCTCGTCTTCAACGCTTCCATGGCGATCTCCCGGTGCTCACAGGGCCGGCTGCGGCCGGCTGCTGGCATGCTGAGACAGCACCGCGCACGTGCCGCGCGCGATCATCAGTTCCTCGTCGGTCGGAATGACCCAGGCGGTGGGCCCGGGGCCGCGGGTCACGCGCGGGCCGCCGGACGCGTTGGCCGCCTCGTCGAGCGCGAACCCCGCCCAGGCGGCGCCCCGCAGGACCTCGGCGCGGGTGGCCGCGTCGTTCTCGCCGATGCCCGCCGTGAAGACGAGGGCGTCGATGCCGCCGAGCGCCGCCACCAGGGATCCGAGTTCCCGGCCGATCCGGTAGACGAACAGATCGATGGCCCGGCGGGCATCGGGGTCGGTCGCCGCGACGCTGCGCAGCGTGCGCATGTCGTTCGAGATCCCCGAGACGCCGAGCAGCCCCGACTGGGTGTAGAGCATGCGCTCCGCCTCCTCCGGGCCGAGCTTCATCTCGCGCAGCATGTAGAACACGATGCCGGCATCGAGGCTGCCACAGCGCGTGCCCATGGGCAGCCCGTCGAGGGCGGAGAAGCCCATCGTGGTCGCGACGCTGGCGCCGCGGTTCAGGGCACACAGGCTGGCGCCGTTGCCGAGATGCGCGACGACCACCCGTCCCGCAGCGAGGGCGGGGTCGTATTCCGCCAGCACCGAGGCGATGTAGGCGTAGGACAGGCCGTGGAAACCGTAGCGCCGCACGCCGCGCTCGATCATCGCGTGCGGCACGGCGAACAGCCGGGCGATCTCCGGCTGGCCGGCATGGAAGGCCGTGTCGAAACAGGCGATCTGGGGCAGGTCCGGGCGGCGGCGCTGGAGGATCCGGATCGGCTCGAGGTTGTGCGGCTGGTGGAGGGGGGCGAGCGGCACCAACCGCTCAAGGGCTTCCAAGACCTGTGCGTCCACCCGCACGGGCTCGGAATAGGTCATGCCGCCGTGGACGATTCGGTGCCCGGCGGCGATCAGCCGAAAGCCGCCGCTCTGCTCCCCAAGCCACGCGGATACGTGCAGCAGCGCCTCCTCGTGACCGAACTCCGTCCTCCGGTCGAACCGCTCCTCGGCGACCACCGCGCCGGTGCGGTCCCGGATGAGCAGATGGGCGGACCCGCCCAGGCCTTCGAACAGGCCCCTGAAGAGGCGGCGCGGGCCCTCGGCCTCGCCGGACGCGAAGACCTGGAACTTGAGGCTCGACGAGCCCGCATTCAGCACGAGCAGGACCGGAATCATCGGCTAGACCTCGGGCAGCAGACGCGCGGTCCGCTGCGCGGCTGCGAACAGGGAGGCGACTGCGCAGGAGGCGAGCCGCGTCACGCGTGAATCGGCCCGGCTCGTCAGGATGATCGGGACCCGGGCGCCGAGCACGACGCCGGCGGCATCGGCGCCGGCCAGGAAGGTCAGGCTCTTCGCCAGCATGTTGCCGGCTTCGAGATTGGGGACCACGAGGATGTTGGCCTGGCCGGCCACGGGGGAGCGGATCTTCTTGATCCGTGCCGCACCGAGGTCGATGGCGTTGTCGAGGGCGAGCGGCCCGTCCAGCAAGGCTCCGGTGATCTGGTCCCGGTCGGCCATCTTGCAGAGGGCGGCGGCATCGAGTGTCGAGGGCACCTTCGGGTTGACGGTTTCCACGGCCGAGACGATGGCGACCCGGACCGTCTCGACACCCAGGGCGTGCGCGAGATCGATGGCATTCTGCGTGATGTCGCGCTTCTCCGCGAGCGTCGGCGCGATGTTGATCGCGGCGTCGGTCACGACGAGGGGCGTCGCATGCCCCGGCACATCCATGACGAAGCAGTGGCTGATGCGCCGGGCGGTCCTCAGGCCGCTGTCCGGTCGGACCACGGCGGCCATGAGTTCGTCGGTGTGGAGGCTGCCCTTCATCAGCGCCTCGGCCTCGCCGGCGCTCACGAGGGCGACGGCCCGGGCGGCGGCGTCATGGCTGTGCGCGGCGTCCACGCTGCGAAGCGCGCCGAGGTCCGCGCCGAGGGCGACCGCGGCTGCGCCGATCTTGTCCGGCGGCCCCACCAGGATGGGCTCGATGAGCCCGAGCGCGGCGGCTTCAAGGGCCGCCCCGAGCGAGGCTTCATCGCAGGGGTGAGCAACCGCCACCCGCAACCTCGGCAGCGCCTGGGCGGCCGCGATCAGCCGGCCGTACTTGTCGTGCCGGCGGGTTTCCGCCGGCGGCCGCTCGGGAGCCAAGGTCGGCACCATCGTTCCTCCTGATGCAACGGACACGTACGCCGCTTCGGCAGAGGTTCTTTTGAGCGAGATCAAGCCATCCGGCGCCATCGCCGTCGAAGACGCGCCGCACTTAGAAGACACACCGCACCTTAGAGTGTCCGACGCGGCCTGCTTGATCGGCCGGGACAGCGGATTACTCTCGCTGCTGAGAGACATTCATCCTGGGACTGACGTCTGAACCGATCTCGGTATTGGACGATGAAATTGAACTGATTCTCCGCTGACCTCTTGGACCCGCACCGGCCACTCATAGTCGAGTCAGGGTCGAAGTTTGTGATGTCTCGGGCGTGAGCCGGCTCCGGCTACCGCTCGACGCTTACGCCCTTCTGCAGCGTTGCCCAGGCGATCCGAGCGCGCTTGGCGGCGAGGGCGACAACCACAGCGTTGGAATGCGCCCGCGCCACCAGACCCCGCAGCCATTGGCCGGTCGCGTCCTCAGCTTTGGCCATCGAGGGTTAGCGCCGCTCTCGTGCCGTGGATGAAGAGCCGGCGCAGGTCGAAGTTCAGTCGAGCCGGAAGGCCTCGGCGGCACCGGACACGAGGCGGGAGCGGAACGTGCTCAGGACCGAGGCGTCAGAGCCGGGGTCGGTCGGGGCGAGCCCAAGAAGGGACTTCCAATCGATGGGGGCGCGCACGGCATCGGCGGCGCGGCGGTCGGACAGGTTCTCGGCGACCTGCAGCAGCGTGACGAGCGCCAGCCGCCAGGGGCAGGCCGCGGGCTGACCATCGCGGGTGATCAGGGCGGCGAACGGGGCGTCGGTGTCGATCGAGCCGAGGGCGTCGCGCAGGCTGAGCTAGGCGTGGCCGAGGGGGAACGCGGCGTGGGCGACGGCGACGGCGCGATCGAGACGCCGGATGTGCGGCGCGCGGTCACGCGCATCGTGGAGGGTGGCCTTGAGGCCTTTGCTCTCCGTGCCCGGAAGTATGGCGTCGAGGGGACGCAACGGTCCTGATCGCTTCCCACGGTCGCACAGGGTCGCTCCGAGCCGGGCCAGGACCGGCTGTCTTTCCCGGTATCTCCCGAGCAAGCTTTCCGGACGGCGCGCCGGTAACGCTCGCCGGGTGAATGAAACGGCCGGGGGGTATGATCGCGGGGTCGGTCTGCGGCTCTGCGCGGATTGGCCTGATCGCACCTGCGCTGCTCCGTGGCTACACGCTCCGCTTCGATCGACTCCGTCGCGCGCCCTAATCCGTCCCAGCCGATGATCTTCGTCAGAAACCCGCAGAGGCGACAGCATGGCGCGGTCATGCCCCGCCCTTCGTCGCCGAGGCGACGGATCGCTTCGCTTGGCTGCGCGCTGGCGTCTCAAGAGGTGAACGATTCGGGTTCAATCGTCGTCGTCCGTTCGAGTTCAGCGGGCAGATCACATCGTCGCGCCGGCTGGTCTCGTTGGGGATAGGACGGGTGAGCATTATCGACGCCCGAGCCACACGAGGGCAGCCCGACGATATGAGCCGGCGCGATAGGGGGATGGCGATCGCCCTCGGCATCACATGTCACACGCTCTTCGTCCTCGGCGTCGGGACGATGATGGTGGCGATGTACTTCGGGATGAGCCGGTCCCTCGGCCACCTCAAGTCTCCGTACGGCGCGATCGCGAACGGGCTCCTTCTCCTGCAGTTCCCGATCCTCCACTCCCTGTTGCTCAGCCGGTCTGGCCGCCGCTTCATGAGCCGCCTCGCCCCCGGCGGTCTCGGCGCGAAGCTGTCCACCACCACCTACGCCACGCTCGCATCCATTCAGGTCGGGCTGCTGTTCGCGCTCTGGACGCCGAGCGGCATCGTCTGGTGGCGGGCCGAGGGGGCTGCCCTCATCGCCCTCTGCCTGTGCTACGCCGCGTCATGGCTCCTGCTGCTGAAATCGATCGTCGACGCGGGCTTTCCCATGCAGGTCGGGCTGCTCGGCTGGTGGGCGGTCGCCAGGGGCCGGGCACCGGCCTACCCGCCGATGCCGCGCCGAGGCCTGTTTCGCCTCTGCCGCCAACCAATCTATCTCGCCTTCGCGCTCACACTCTGGACGGTGCCGACCGTCACGCCTGACCAGCTGAGCGTGGCCCTCGTCCTCACCGCCTATTGCGTACTCGGCCCCCTGCTCAAGGAGGCGCGATTCCGCCGAGTCTTCGGCTCGGACTTCGCCGCCTATCAGCGGACAGTGCCCTACTTCCTGCCTCGGCTCCCTCGACTGAGCCGACGGGGGGACAAATGATGGACGACGGCGCGAGCCTCTACGACCGCCACGGGGCGGCGTGGTGGAGCGGTTCGACGCGCTGGCTTCGGCAATTGTCGAAGCTCGTCCCCGCGCGCCTCGCGCATTTCGACCCGATCGTGGGTAACTGGCGCGGTCTCGCCGTCCTCGATCTCGGCTGCGGCGGCGGGTTCATGGCGGAGGCGCTGGCCCGCCGGGGTGCCGCCGTCACGGGGGTCGATCCCTCCGAACCCGCGCTTGAAGCGGCCCGCCGTCATGCGGCCGAAGGCGCGCTCTCGATCACGTACCGGCGGGGCGTCGGCGAGGCGATCCCGGTCGAGACGCGCAGCATGGATGTCGTCGTCTGCGTCGATGTGCTGGAGCATGTCGACGATCTTGGTCGCGTGCTCGACGAGGCGCTCCGGGTCCTGAAGCCCGGGGGCCTGTTCTTGTTCGATACGGTCAACCATACGTGGCTCGCCAAGCTGGTGATGGTCTGGCTGGCCGAGACGATCCTGCGCATCCTGCCGCCGGGGAGTCACGACCCTGGACGATTCGTCCGGCCCACGGCTTTGCGCGCCGCGCTTGCGGCGCGGGGCTTCGCGGTGCCGCCCTTTGTCGGCTTCGGGCCCCGCGGTCTGGATGCCCGCGGGGATTTCACGTTCGGGCGGCTCCCGACCACAGCGGTGCTCTATCTCGGTCAGGCGCGGGCGCCCACCTGAGGATCGCCATCCCCCGCTTCCCAGCCCGCCGCAGGCGCGCCAACGAAGAGCAGCGTCACCACCGCCCCGAGGGTCAGCACCGCGATCAACGCCCAGGCCTCGCCGACCGCCTGCGCCAGTGCGGCGCGCCCGACCAGTTGCTCCAACGTCGCCTTGAGCGCGGGCGTGAGCCGGCTTGCCCCATCCTTCAGCGCGGCCACCGGGATCCCGAGACTGACCGCCGTCGCGGCGTCGCCCGCCGCGAGCCGTTCGAGGATTCCGCGGCCGATGGCGGGCGCCCGCACGAACACCAGCGAGCCGATCACGGCGAGGCCGACGGCGCCGCCGAGGTTGCGCATCAGGTTGAACAGGCCGCTGGCGTCGGGCACGCGGGCCGGGGCAAGGTGGCCCAGGGCCAGGCGGGTCGGCGGCAACAGGCAGAACATGATCGCGCAGCCGCGTATCACCTGCGGCCAGAACATCGCGTCGTAATCCGCCGAGGGGCCATCGAACGCGCTCAGTCCGAGCCCGATCCCGAACAGGACGAAGCCGAACAGGGTGAGGATCCGTCCGTCGATCCTGCGCTCCAGGATCACCGCAAGCGGCGCCGTACAGAGCTGCGCCACGCCGGTCACGAGCATGATCTCGCCGATGCGCAGGGGATCGTGGCCGCGCACCAGGGCGAGGAAGACGGGCATGAGATAGACCATGCCGAACAACCCGATGCCGAGCACGAAGCTCAGGACGCAGCCCATGGCGAAGGGCCGGTCGGCGAGGAGCCGCAGGTCGACGACCGGGATCCTCGACCGCAGCGTGCGGAGCGCGAAGGCCGCAGCCGAGGCGGCGCTGTAAGCGAGAAGGCCGACGACCGGCGCGGAGAGCCAGCCGTGCTCCGGCGCCTGGGTCAGACCGATCTCCAGGGCCGCCAAGCTCGAGGCCAGCAGAGTGAGAGCGACAAGGTCGATCACCCGCAGACGATCCAGGGCCGTGGCGTCGCGCGGCAGTTGCAGCACACCGCACAAGGCGGCGGCGATCCCCGGCACGACGTTGATGAGGAACAACCAGTGCCACGCATAGGTCTGGGTGATCCATCCCCCGACGACGGGGCCGATCGTGGGCGCAAGGACGGCGAGGACACCGGCCAGCGTCGTCGCGAGGCCCTGGTGCCGTGGGGGAAACAACAGGAAGACCGCCGAGAAGACCGCTGGAATCAGCGTGCCGCCGGCAAAGCCTTGCACGACACGCCACGCGATCAGCGACGGGAATCCCGTGCTCGCCGCGCAGCCCGCCGAGGCCACGGTGAAGAGCGAAACCGCGCCGACGAACAACCAGCGCATCGTGAACGCCCGCGTCAGGAGCCCGGTCAGCGGAATGGCGATGACCTCGGCGACGAGATAGGCGGTCTGGATCCAGGTCATGGCAGCCGGCGGGATGCCCAGGGCCTCTTGGATGGTGGGCAGCGAGGTCGCCACCACCTGGACATCCAGGATCGCCATGAACATGCCCACGCACATGGCCGCGAAGCCCAACGCATTGGCCCTCGTCCCGGCCTGTGTCCCGATCTGGGATGGGGGCTGGTCCTGCACCGGCCTCACGTCGGCACCGCCGCGCCGGCGGCCAGCGCCCGGTTTTCGGCCCGGATCCGGACGACGAGGATCGCGGCGTTGAGGGCGCTGAAGACGAGCGCGAACAGGGGCAGATGGAAGGTCAGGGGCAGCACGGCGATCTCGGCCGCCACAACCACATAGTTGGGGTGCGACAGCCAGCGATAGGGGCCGGTGGCCACCAGGGGGCGGCCGGGCGCGATGATGATGCGTGTCGTCCAGCGGCCCCCAAGGGTTGCGATAACCCAGACGCGCAGGAGTTGGAGAAGGCAGAACAACACCAGCCAGACCGGTTGGACCGCCGCGTTCCAGGCCCAGTACCAGAGGCCGGCGAGCCAGAGCGCGTGGACTGCGATGATGCCGGGATAATGGCCCGGCGCGATCTCCACCGCGCCGGCGGCGAGCAGGCGCCGGGTGTTGCGGCGCGCCAGCACAAGCTCTCCGGCCCGCTGAACGGTCACAAGGCCGAGGATCAGGGTCGCGAGGGTCACGCCACGCGCCTCAACACTGCGCAGCTCGCCGTGAAGCCGGGGCCGAGGGCGAGGACCGCCGAGAGGTCCGGCAGCCCTTGTTTGAGCACGCGCTCCAGCACGAAGAGGACCGTGGGCGACGACATGTTGCCGTGCTCCCTCAGGACGTCGCGTTCGTGATCGAGGGTTCCGGGCTCCAGGGCGAGGGCGCTCTCCAGCGATGAGACGACCTTTCGACCACCGGGATGGCAGATGAACCGGTCGATCTCGGCCATCGAGAATCCCGCCTTCGTGAGGATCCCCAAGACCGCCGGCCCGACCTTTGTCCGGGCGAAGGGCGGGATCGCCTGGGCGAAGATCACCCCGAACCCCATCGGGTCGACAGCCCAGCCCATGACGTCGAGCGTATCGGGCCACGTATGCTCGCCGGTGGCTTCGATGGAGGCGAGGCCGCCATCTCCGGCGCGGAGCACACAGGCGGCGGCACCGTCACCGAACAGGGCCGTCGCAACGATATTGGCCTTGGTCATCAGATCGAGCCGGAAGGACAGCGTACACAGCTCGATCACGACGACGAGGACGTTGCTCCCTGGCCGGGCCTCCGCGAGCCGCGCGCCGATCGACAGGCCTGACACGCCCGCCGCACAGCCGAGACCGAAAACCGGGACGCGGGACACGTCCTCGCGAAACCCCATGGCGGCGGACACCCGCGCCTCGAGGCTCGGGGTCGCGACCCCGGTCGATGTCACCGTCACCACCGTATCGACGTCGGCACCGGACAGGCCGGCCGCCCGGAGCGCCTTTCCGGCCGCCTCAATGAACAGGGTCTCGCCGCCCGCGATGAACGCCGCCGTCCGCTCCGGCCAGCCCAACGTCTGGCGATACCAGTCGATCGGTTGAACCGCCTGCCGGGTCTCGATGCCGGAGGTCGTGAACACCTTCGAGAGACGGTCGAAGTCCTCATACCGGAGCGAGAACATCTCCCCGGCCACCGCCGCAACGTCCGTCTGGTTGAGCTGAAACGGTGGCGAGGCGGTCGCGAGAGACACCAAGCGGGCTGATTTGTTCAAGATCGATCTTTCGGTTCGACTCGGGCGCGGGCAGATTATGGTATGGATTTACTGGTAGATTTCGCCAAATTGAGCCAGCTCCATCCACCGGTGACTTTCCGATCACTGACCTTTCACGCCGTGCGGATTAAAGGTGTCACGGTGACGCGCTGTCGGGATCGTGACGGCGTCATCCCCCTCACGCTGGGCCGGGCCGCGTTTGTGAGACGCCCTCAGGGACGGCTTACGCACCGTGGTCCGTGGAAGGGCGGCGATGCCGCGATCAGAGCACCGTACAGATGGACGGCGGATGCGCCAGACGTTCCAGGCGAGCATCCACGGAGGGGACAGGTCGGGTGCAGCCGAAGCGGAAGCCGCGGCGCCAGCGGCGTCGAGGATGGAAGGGTTCTTAAGCCCGTCAACAGTCCTGTTGAATACGTTCGAGAACCGCGCTGCCCGTACAAGAAAACGGTGCGCGGCCTATCGACAACACTCTCCGACGGCTCTCGTTTATTGGAGCAAGGCCAGAGTTCCCAGTCGCATGTTGAGTTTGCGGCTGTTCGACAATCTTGAACGTCCCTGATCGAAGCACCGGAATCTCCTCGCGGCCGCTGAAAACGACTGAAACACCGTCATCCAGCCATCAAGGTAGCCGATCCATAAGGCCCGGCCGCGACGTCGCGGGCTGGGATTCGAGGGTGATGGACGGCGGGTGCCCGACGGTCAGAGCGGTGGCGGCGCGGGCCGGCTGCTCCATCGCCACGGTCAGCCGCGTCGCCACGGGCAACGGCCCTGTGAGCGGGCCGATGCAGAAGCGTGTGGTGCAGGCGGCGCTGCAACTCGGCTTTCCCCTGTCGCCCGCCCGCGACGGCCGGCGCGCCGTCCTCGGCGTTCTCGTGCCGAGCCTCACGAATCCCGTCTTCGCCGGCGTCGTGGCTGGGGTGGAGCAGGCGGCCCAGGCGAACGGCCTGTCGGTGATCCTGGCGCAGACGCATTACGACACCGCCCGGGAGGTCGGCATCGTGGCGGCCCTCATGGCGGAATACCCGGCCGGACTCGTCATGACGGTCTGTGATCCGGCCACCAGCGCGGCCCTGGCGCAGGTCGCCCGCCAGCGACTTCCCGCCGCCACCGTCTACAACGAGAACGTCCCGGCCGGTCTCGGCGCCGTCTCCGTCGACAACCGGGCGGCGATGCGGCGCCTCACCGAGGAGCTGATCAGGCTCGGTCACCGGTCGATCCTGTTTCTCACCGGGCGCTTCGCCTCCTCCGACCGCGCGGCCTGCCGCCACGCGGGCTATCGCAACGCGATGGCGGCCGCGGGGCTCCCAGCCCTTCCCGCCCAGGAGGTCGACTTCGTCGACGCGGCCGAGGATGTCGACCTGTCGCCGGCCTTCCAGGCGCATGCGCCGAGCGCCATCGTCGTCTCGAACGATCTTCTGGCCGTGACCGTCATCGCATCCCTCAGGCGAATGGGCCTGCGGGTGCCGGACGATATCTCGGTGACCGGCTTCGACGGCATCGACCTCGCCCGGCACATGTCGCCCCGGCTCACCACCATCGTCCAGCCCTCGCGGACCATGGGCGTGCTCGCCGCCTCGATGGTGCTCGGCATCGCCCGGGCCGAGCGCGCGCCCTGCCACCTGCGCGCGGATTTCACCTTCGCCCCCGGCGAGACCATCGCGCCGTTCCGCCGGGATCGGCGCTCCTTCGCTTCCATCAACGCAGCGTGATTGATTCAGCCATGATGCTCAAAGGCACCCTCGCCAGCCTCGCGGTTTTCGCCGGGCTCGCCTTGGCCCCCGCCAACCCGGCGAAGGCCGCAGACGTGATCTGCTACAATTGCCCCCCGGAATGGGCCAATTGGGGCCAGATGCTGACCGACATCAAGACTGATCTCGGCATCGACATCCCGGCCGACAACAAGAATTCCGGCCAGGCGATCGCGCAGATCATCGCCGAGAAGGCGAGCCCCGTCGCCGACATCGCCTATCTCGGCGTCAATGCCGGCATCGCCGCCGCCGGCCAGGACCTCGTGCAGGCCTGGAAGCCCGGGCGCTTCGACGCGATCCCCGAGGGGCTGAAGGATCCGCAGGGCCGGTGGTGGACGGTTCACCAGGGCACCCTGGGGCTCTTCGTCAACGTCGATGCCCTGAACGGCGCCCCCGTTCCCGCCTGCTGGGCCGACTTGAAGAAGCCGGCCTATGACGGCCTCGTCGCCTATCTCGATCCGACCTCGGCCGCCGTCGGCTACGTCTCCTCGGTCGCGGTGAATCTCAGCCTCGGCGGCAGCCTCGACGATTTCACCCCGGCCATCACGTTCTTCAAGGCGCTGGCCAAGAACAACGCCATCGTCACCAAGCAGACGTCCTATGCCCGCGTGGTCTCCGGCGAGATCCCGATCCTGCTCGATTACGATTTCAATGCCTACCGGGCGAAGTACACCGAGAAGGGCCGGTTTGCCTTCGTGCTGCCCTGCGAGGGCAGCGTGAGCTTCCCCTACGTCATGACCCTGGTGAAGAACGCGCCGCACGCCGAGACGGCGCAGAAGGTGCTCGACTATCTCCTCTCCGATAAGGGGCAGGCTTTCTGGGCGCGGGCCTATCTGCGCCCGGCCCTGCCGATCGCCATGCCGCAGGACATCGCCGACAAGTTCCTGCCTGCCAGTGACTATGCCCGCGCCAAGGCCGTCGATTGGGGCAAGGCGCAAAGCGCGCAGAAGGCCTACTCCGAGCGCTACCTCGCCGAAGTCCGATAACGGCCTCCCCGGCCTTTCCGCCATCGCGCCCAAGGCGAAACGATCCAGGGACGCACGGCTACCGCGCGGCGTTCCGCGTCCCTGGAGCCGCCCTTCGCGATGACGGCAACGTCCCGCCCCGCCCACCTCGCCCCGAGAGACCCCGTGCCCGCCCGGCGCTTCGACCTGCTCCTGATCCTGCCGCTCGCGATCTTCACGCTCGCGTTCCTCATTCTGCCACTCGCGCGGCTGGGGGCGACGGCGGCCGGGGGCGAGCGGGGGGCGATGGCCTTCCTCGCCATCCTCACCGAGCCCCGCTACCGAACGAGCCTGATCGCGACGCTCCTGCTCGCGCTGGCGACCACCGCGGCGACGCTCACCATCGCGACCGTCGCCGCGCAGACTCTCGCGAATCGGCGCTTCCCCGGCCGGGGGCTGCTCCTGGCGCTCCTGACCTTCCCGCTCGCCTTCCCCGGTGTCGTCGTCGGCTTCATGGTGATCCTGCTCGGGGGACGGCTCGGCCTCGTCGGCAGCGTCACGAAGGCGGTGGCCGGCACGAACGTCGTCTTCGCCTATTCCCTGATCGGGCTGTTCCTCGGCTACCTGTACTTCTCCGTGCCGCGGGTGCTGCTGACGCTTCTGGCGGCGGCGGAGAAGCTCGATCCCGCCCTCGTGGAGGCGGCCCGCTCCCTCGGGGCCGGGCCCCTGGCGATCCAGCGGGACGTGGTGCTGCCCGCTCTGTTTCCGGCGCTCTACACCGGCGGCGCCCTCTGCTTCGCCACCGCGATGGGGGCCTTCGGAACCGCTTTCACCCTGGCGACCAACGTCGATGTGGTGCCGATGCTGATCTACACTGAGTTCACCCTGGCCACGAACGCCGCAATGGCGGCGGCGCTCTCCATCGCGCTGGGCGTCGTCACGTGGCTGGCCCTGGTGCTCGCCCGCCTGCGCGCGACGGGGGCTTGAGATGGGCCGCCGCTGGACGACCTGGACGGGGATCGGGCTCACGGCCCTCCTGGTCCTGTTCCTGACTTTGCCGGTGCTCCTGTCGATCGTGGCGGGCCTCAGCGTGAACTATGCGCGGGGCCTCTCCGCCGGCCTGACCCTCACCTGGGTCGTTCAGGTCTGGGACCTCTACGCCGACACGATCCTGCGCAGCCTGATCGTCGCGGCGGCGACGCTGGTGCTGACGCTGCTGATCGGGGTTCCGGGGGCCTATGCCCTGGTCCGGCGGGGCGGGCGTACCGCCCGCCTCGTCGAGGAGGTTGTCACCCTGCCGGTGGCCATTCCGGGGCTCGCCTTGGCGCTGGGGCTGATCATCACCTACGGCGGGTTCGGGACCTTCCGTCAGTCGACCCTGTTCATCGCCGTCGGCCATGTCCTGTTCACGCTGCCCTTCATGCTCCGCGCGGTGATGGCCGTGCTGGAGACCATCGACTGGCGGGTGCTGGACGAGGGGGCGGCGAGCCTCGGCGCCCCGGCCTGGCGGCGGTTCGTCGACGTGATCCTGCCGAATATCCGCGAGGGCATCCTCGCCGGATCGCTCACCGTGGTGACGCTCTCCGTCGGCGAGTTCAACCTCACCTGGATGACGCATACCCCGACCACCAAGACCCTGCCGGTCGGTCTCGCGGACGCCTACGCCTCGATGCGCCTGGAGATCGCCTCGGCCTACACCCTCGTCTTCCTCGTGATGATCGTTCCCCCGCTCGTCGGCCTGCAGATGGTCGCGGGCCCTAGACGCGAGCGCCTCGGACCATGACCCTCACGGCGAACGCCGCCCCGCCGCGCGGTGCGGCCATCACGGCGCGCGGCCTCAGCAAGTCCTTCCACGGCACCACCGTCCTGCACCCGGCGGACCTGCACGTCCCGGCCGGCGAGATCCTGGTGCTGCTCGGGCCCTCCGGCTGCGGGAAGACCACGCTCCTGCGCCTGATCGCGGGGCTCGAGCGGCCGGACGGGCCGGACATGCTCCGGTTCGACGGGGAAGACGTGTCCGGCGTGCCGTTGGAACGGCGCAATGTCGGGATGGTGTTCCAGTCCTACGCCCTGTTCCCGAACATGACGGTCGCCGAGAACGTGGCCTACGGGCTGAAGGTGCGCGGCATGCCCGCGGCCGAGCGGAGGGCGGAGGCCGCGCGTCTGCTCGCCCTGGTCGGCCTCGACGAGCACGCCGGCAAGCGGATCACGGCGATCTCCGGCGGGCAGCGCCAGCGTTGTGCGCTCGCCCGCGCGCTGGCGATCAAGCCCCGCGTCCTCCTCCTCGACGAGCCCCTGGCGGCTCTCGACGCCGTGCTGCGGGAGCGGCTCCGGACGGAGATCGGCTTGCTGCTGCGGGAGTTCGGCATCACCGCCGTCTACGTCACGCACGATCAGGCCGAGGCCATGGCCATCGGCGACCGGATCGCCGTCATGCAGGCGGGCCGGATTGCGCAGATCGACCGGCCGGAGGTCATCTACCACCGGCCCGCAAGCGACTTCGTGGCCGATTTCGTCGGCACGATGAACCGCCTCGCCGGCCCGGTCCGCGAGGGTCGGCTCATCCTCGACGGGGGTGAGACACGGGCGGACCTGCCGGCCGATGGGCCGGACCGAGAGGCCACCCTCTGCTTCCGTCCCGAGGCGGCGCGCCTTTGTGAGGGCGCGGACGAGGGGGCCATCCGCGCCCGCATCACCGCCACCACCTTCTTCGGGGCGACCCAGCGGCTCCTCCTGGAGGTGGCCGGGCAGGATCTGCGCCTCGATCTGCCATCCGGGCTGGCCTTCAGCCCCGGCCAGCTCGCCGCCTTCACCATCGAGGGCCGCGCGCTCCTGGAATTCCCGCGGACCGTCTGACCATGCTCATCGCCCAGATCTCCGACCTCCATATCCGGCCGCGCGGGGCGCTCGCCTACGGTGTCTCGGAGACGAACCTGTTCGCCGAGCACGCGATCCACGCGCTGCTGCGCCCTGCGCCCCGGCCGGATTGCGTGCTCGTCAGTGGCGACCTCGCCGATTGCGGCCTGGACGAGGAATACACCCTCCTGCAGGAGCTGTTCGCCCGGCTGCCGATGCCGGTCTTCGCCGTGCCCGGCAACCACGACCGGCGGGAGCCCTTCCGCCGCGCCTTCGCCGGAGGCGGCTACCTGCCGGCGGAAGGCTACCTCAACTTCACGGTGGACCGGGGTCCCGTCCGGATCGTCGGCCTGGACAGTCTCGTGGCGGGGGAGAGCCATGGGGCGCTCGCCGCCGAGACGCTGGATTTTCTCGCTGCTTCCCTCGCGGCCCGGCCGGAGGCGCCAACCCTGGTGATGCTGCACCACCCGCCCTTCGCGACCGGCATCGGCCACATGGATGCCGTGCGCCTCTTCGACGGCGCCGCCGAACTCGGCACCCTCGTCGCGCGGCATCCCCAGGTCGCGCGGATCCTGTGCGGCCACGTCCACCGGTCGATCCAGACCGTGTTCGGCGGGCGCCCCTGCCAGATCGCCCCCTCGGTTGCCCACCAGGTCGCCCTGGACCTGCGGCCCGACGCCCCCTCGTGCTTCGTCCTGGAGCCGCCGGGCTTCCTGCTCCACGCCGTGACGGATGGCGTTGTCGTCACTCATGCCGCGACGGTCGACCGCGCCCCGGGGCCGTTCCCCTTCGTCTTGCCGGCCGATTACCCCGGCAAGGCCCGTCCAGCCGAGCCGGACGCAGAGGCAATTTGATCCCGCCCCTTCAACCCAGTCGTGCGGAGGATGGAAGATCCGGCCTCGCGACCGGGTCAACACCACGGCTCGGAGGCAGCCATTCCGCTTACGGCCAATTCGAGCCAAGCGCCGAGCGTCCGCTTTTCCCTGTTCTCCGCCCAAAAGCAGAACAGCAACAATCCACCGAGACCGTGTGAGAACACAGCAGGGTTTCGGGAACGCGTGGAGCAGCGTCGCAGCGCGAGGTGACGGGCCGCACTGCATCGCATCGAGCACGCCTTCGTGCACCCAGCGGTTGACCCGCCGCATCTCTGCGGGCGTGCAGCGGGTTTTGAGGGCACAATCGAGCTAGGCCGTCAGATTGCGGTCGTGGTCTATTGCGTCACCCTCGGACCGGACAAGTCCCTGGGTCATGTGCTGGCCGGCCGGACAGGGGTGGTGGTCGTGCCGGGCGTCGCAGACGAAGTCCTGTCCCGTGAAGAGGCCGCGCTTGGCATGGCTCGAGGTCAGGGTCTTGGGCACGCCCGTGCCACCGCAGGCCAGCACCCGCTCCCCGTCGAGGTAGCCCGGTCGGCCAGCACCGTGAGCGTCGCGCATCCCGTCGCCGCCTGCGCCAGAACGCCCATCGGTGCGCGTCGCGCCCGATCACTGCCGACGTTGTCACCGCATGCGCCACGATCAGACGGTGCTCGGCATCGACCGCGGCCTCCGCTCTTCGTCCTGCGCAACACTGTCGGCCTGACCGGTACGACATACGGCTGTGGCACCACCCAATGTGGGGCCAACAGCCAGCTCGCCGCCGCCTGACGAGGTTTCGACTGACCTTGCCTCCTGTTTGCCCCGGTTCATGACCGGAGCCCGGTCCGGTTCTGGTCTGTTCAGACCGGGTTGCAAACGCGATCGCAAAGGCCGGCGCGACCGATCCGAGCCTTGTTCTGCTGAGCGGAAGGCACGGCGCATATGCGGTAGGGCGCGCCGACCGTCGGGTATTCAAGGCGCCCACGCGGTCGACGCGTCCGTCTCAGAGCGTCGGATAGGTGGTTTCGTTCAGTTTCGTTGCGAACGAGCCGAAATTCAGATGGATCCTCGTTTGCGGCTTCGGGTCCCAGCCGAAGAAGCGCCCGGTCGATCGCATCTTCGCCAGATCGATCAGAACGATCGATTCCAGGGGCAACACCGTCTCGGTCCAGAACAGGATATGAAGATCGTCCTCGACATCAAAATAGGCACATCGTTCCACATCGGCGATGCCCTTCTCGGCCCCATTGACACAGTGCCAAGCCATGCATTCGCGGTTGAAATAGACGTGTTCGTACCAATCGTCCGAGCTGTAGCGATACAGGATCCGCTTGCCGACGAGCGAGGAGGATTGTTCGATCGGGCGGCCACCCGGCGCGCCGTCGACGCGGCCGTTGACAAACTGCGTGCGGGTCCGGCGCTCCCCATTCACCTCATGATAGGAGGATAACGCCGCGAAGAGATCTCCCGTATCCTCTCGGATGATCAGTGTTACGACCTCTTCATCATCGGGCTTGAAGAAGTCCACGAACAGAAGTCCCGCCCGCGCCTCCACGGCGTGATAGGTTGCGGTCCCGGTCCGGCCCGCATCCTGCCCTTCGCGGACGGTCCAGGTCAGCCGCTCGCCGTCGTGAAAGCGATGCTCGATGAGCCAGCCGTTGGCGAAGCGGATGGGCAGGGTCCGGCCCGCCAGCACGTCCGTGCGCGGATAGCTGTGTTCACCGAAGCCGGCCGCCATCTCCGTCAGAGTCGGCCAGTCGCTCGAAGGAATATAGGCCTGCGTGGTGATGTGTGCCTGAATATCGTAGCTCATCTGTATTCTCCCTTGGTGATGCGAAGGACGTCAGTCGACGTCCCGGTGCGTCGATCGCGGTCAGACCGCGTTGAGGACGCCGCGGAGCGAACCTGGGAGCGCCGGTTTGGTCCGCTTGATCTGCGGCGCGGGGACGTAGACCCCGATGCCGGCCAGGAGGGGGAAGCTCGAGACCGGCCGATGCTCGCTCCGACGAGAAGCGGCAGGCTCAGGATCATCGCGGCGATCCCGATGCGCAGGCCGACGGTCGAAAGCATCGGGCGGGTGACAAGGAAGATGCCGGGCACCCCCGTGCCTTTCCCGAAGGTGAATCCGGCCGTCGCGGCGCCACCCAACGTGGTCAGCGGCGCTGCGGCTGCCACCCCGAAGAAGACGATATGCGCGAGGCCGATGGAGTTGCCCGGAAGACGGATGTCGTCTGCCGCAATGTGTACGGCATCAGCCATGAGGCACATCTCCCCGTTTGCCCGGATTGCCGGAGTGCAACCCGATCGACGGAGCGATGCTACGAAGGAGAGAGCCGCGGAAGGATTGCGCCTGATGCCAGGAACCGATATTTTACGACAAATACGCGACGCAACGATTTGACGGTTGGGAGCATCACGAAGCGATGGCTCGGGATTCGTCTTTCGTCTGCGTGTCCTCGCTGTGTGCGTTGGTTCGGGAACTCTTACGAACCGGCCTGTCCCCCGATCAGCTGCTCGCGCGGCACGGCCTGCAGGTCCATGATCTCGACGACCCATATCGACGCATTCCGGTCTCCCACTATGTCGCGATCCTGGAGGATGCCGCGCGGTTCGCCGCCGATCCGATGATCGGCGCAAAGATCGGAATGGGCTCTCGCCCGTCCGACCTGGGACCCGTCGGCCTGCTGTTCGCTGCGTCCGGAACGCTCCGGGCGGGACTCGCGCGCTTGGCGCGCACGCTCGAAGTCTGGCAGGATTCGACACAGATCGACCTGCGCGACGAGGAGGGCCGGCTCTCCTGGAGCTATCGCCACGTCGATGCCGAGATCGGGCCGCATCGCCAAGACGATGAGAGCGCGATCTTCGCGACCGCTTCCATCGCCAAGGAGGCGTTCGGCACGGCCACGCGGCCGGTCGAGGTGCATTTCGCGCATGCGGCCCGGAGCGATCCCGCGTTCTACGCGCGCTATTTCGGCGTGCGCCCGCTCTTCGGCCAATCGGCTAACCGATTGTTCTTCGCGGCCGATGCCGCGGATCACGTCGTTCGGGTCGAGGACAGCAACCTGACCGCGATGCTGGAGCGGCACATCTGCGACCTTGCGAAGGCGCGCACGGAGGCGGACGACCTGATCATGCGGGTGCGGAACGCTGTCTGCGCCGCCCTGCCGACGCACCGCACGACGCTGGAGGATGTCGCCGGCAAGCTCGGCATAACGCCGCGCACGCTGCAGCGCCGGCTCGCGGAGCGACACACGTCGCTCCGCGAAGTGGTCATCAGCGTTCGCATCGACGCATCCCGCGCCCTTCTGGGCGAGGGCGATCTGCCGATCGCCGACGTGGCGCGCAATCTGGGCTATTCCGACGGCACCGCATTCTGGCGCGCGTTCAAGGCGCGAACCGGGATGACGCCGCTGGCCTACCGCAACCGGCTTTGACGATCGGAGGTCCCGCGTCTCGACGTGCGTCAGTGACTGATGCAGACAGACTTGGTTTCCGTGTAGGCATCCAGCCAATCGACGCCGAAATCGCGGCCGATCCCGGATTGCTTGACGCCCCCGAACGGCATCGCCGGATCGATCACGACGTGGGCATTGATCCAGACGGTTCCGGCCTCGATCCGGCGGGACAGGTTCATCGCGTGGTCGAGATCGCGCGTCCAAAGGCTGGCGCCGAGACCGAAATCCGTGCCGTTCGCCAAGCGCACGGCCTCCTCGGCGTCTTCCACGGCGTGGATATTCAGGACGGGCCCGAAGATCTCGTCACGGCTGACCTGAAGCGCCTCGCCGGGATCGAGGACGAGCGCCGGCGACACGAAATAACCGGTGTCGGGGACTTCCGCACCGCGCAGGACCTTCGCGCCCCGATCTTCGGCGTCCGCGATGGCGCGCGTCACCTTCGCCTTGTGATCCGCCGAGACCAGGGGCGTGAGCTGGCTCGCGGGATCGAGACCCGGTCCGGCCTTCAGCGCGCCGATGGCCTGCTGGAGCGCCGACACGAGCGTGTCGTGGAGCCGCCGCTCGACATAGATCCGCGAGACCGCCGCACAGACCTGTCCGCTGTTCAGGAAGCCGCCGAGGAGGAGGCCCTCCACCACCTTGTCGACGTGGGCGTCGCCCAGGACCAGGGCCGGATTCTTCCCGCCGAGTTCCAGGGTGACGCGCTTCAGGCCGTCGGCCGCGGACCGCCCGATCGCCCGTCCGGTCGCCGTCGAGCCGGTGAAGCTCACTTTGGCGACATCGGGATGGGCAACGAGGGCGGCACCGCTGCGGGCGCCCGTGCCGGTGACGACATTGAAGACGCCCGGCGGCACGCCCGCCTCGATCGCGACCTCGGCGAGGAGCAGGGCCGTCAGCGGCGTGAGTTCCGAGGGCTTCAGGACGACGCTGCAGCCCGCCGCCAGCGCCGGCATGATCTTCCAGACCGCGATGAGGAGCGGGAAATTCCATGGCGCGATCGCCGCGACCACGCCGACCGGCTCCGCCCGCGTGAACGTCGTCCAGCGCTGGGGCCCGCCGGGAAGCGAGGTCTCGAAGGTCCGTCCCGTCACCTTGGTGGTCAGGCCGGCGACGAAGCGCATCCATTCGGACGTGGCGCCGACCTCGAACATCCGGCTGAGGGCGATGGCTTTGCCCTGCTCGAGCGTCTCCAGCTGCGCGAAGACCTCGCCCCTCTCGACCAGCAGGTCGGCGAACCGCATCAGGATGCGCTCGCGGTCGGCCGGCCGCTGCCCGCGCCACCTTGCGTCGGCAAAGGCCCGGGCCGCCGAGCGGACGGCGGCGTCGACATCCGCGGGCGTCCCGTCCAGGGTCTCGGCGAGGATCCGCCCCGTGGCCGGGTCGCGGACCGGGATCGTCTCCGGGCCGCCTTCTGCCGCCGCGCCGTCGATGAAATGGGCGGGCGGACGCGCCAGGATTGCTGTGACCTGCGGATCGACCGCGCTCGTGTCGAGATCGTGCATTCTTCCCCCTCGATGATCGTGGATCCGGCGCTCAGCCGGGCCGCTCGTGTCATGCGGCGTCGGGCTGGCGCGACGGATGGGCGGCCTGGAAGGCCGGATGGGCTTCGGCGAGGGCCACCGCGCGGCCGATCCTCGGGAATGGATCCAGGGGCACGGCGAAGCGGCGGGCGGCGTAGACCTGCGGCACGAGGTAGATGTCGGCCAGTCCCGGCGCGGTGCCGAAGCAGTAGCCATCCCCATCGATCAGCGCCTCGATGGCCTCGAAGCCCTCAGAGATCCAGCGCGTGATCCAGGCGACCACCTCCGCCTCACCGTGGCCAAGGTCGCGCCGCAGGTGGTCGAGCGGGCCGACATTGTGCAGCGGATGGATGTCGCAGCCGATGATCGCCGCCACCGCCCGGACCCGGGCCCGATCGACCGGATCCGGCGGCAGGAGCGGTGGGTCCGGGTAGAGCTCTTCGAGGTACTCGATGATCGCAGGCGACTGGATCAGCACCCGGCCGTCATCGAGGCGGAGGCTCGGGACACGCCGCTGCGGATTGATCCGCCGGTAGGCGTCGCCGCGATGCTCGCCGCCGTCGCGCACGAGGTGAACCGGCACCGTCTCCGGAACGAGACCCTTCAGGCTGAGGGCGATGCGCAGCCGATAGGACGAGGTCGAGCGCCAGTAGCCGTAGAGTTTCATGCCGCTGCCGCCAGGATCGTGGCCCGGCAATCCCCGAACCCGATCGCGGCGAAACCCTCCCGCACGCCGCGAGCCCGGAGGATGACCTCGTCGCCGTCTTCGAGGAAGCAGCGCGCCTCGCCCGTTGCGAGCCGGATCGGCCGCCGGCCCCCGAGGGTCGCCTCGACCAGGCTGCCGCAGGCCGTGGCGTCTGGCCCCGAGATCGTCCCGGTCCCAAGCAGATCGCCAGGCCGCAAGTCGCAGCCCCCACTGGTGTGGTGGGCCACCATCTGCGCCACCGTCCAGTACATGTGGCGCGCGTTCGAGGCCGAGATCCGGTGCGGTGCGAGGCCGGCCGCGCGGAGCGCCGGAGTCACGAGCAGCACCTCCAGGCGGAGATCGAAAGCGCCGCCACCCCGGTCGGCCCGATCGACGAGGTAGGGCAAGGGCGCGGGGTCACCCGCGGGCCGGGCCGGCTGGGGGATGCGGAAGGGGGCGAGTGCCTCCGCCGTGATGATCCAGGGCGAGATCGTCGAGGCGAAGTTCTTGGCGAGGAACGGCCCGAGCGGCTGGTATTCCCAGGCCTGGATGTCCCGGGCCGACCAGTCGTTGAGCAGGCAGCAGCCGGCGATATGCGCCGACGCATCCGCGATCGGAATCGGCTCACCGAGGGCGTTGCCGGGGCCGATCCACACGCCGAGTTCGAGTTCGAGATCGAGCCGGCCCGACGGGCCGAAGGTCGGCTCGGCGGCCTCCGGTGCCTTGGACTGGCCGCGGGGCCGGCGCACCGGTATCCCGGACGGGCGGATCGAGGAGGCGCGGCCGTGATAGCCGATCGGCACGTGCTTGTAGTTGGGCAGGAGCGGGTTGTCGGGCCGGAACTGCTTGCCGATGTTCTCGGCATGGTGGATGCCGACATAGAAGTCGGTGTAGTCGCCGATCGCCGCCGGCAGGTGCAGGGTGCAGGCGGCCGCATCGTGCAGCAGCGGCGCGATCCGGTCGCGATCCGGCGAGCCAGCGGCGAGCAGGTCGGATAGCTGCACCCGCAAAGCCCGGCGCGGCCCGGCCCCGAGGGCGAGGAGGCCGTTGAGGCTCGCGCCCTCCGCGGCCTCGACGGCCGCCGCGGCCTCGCCCGCCAGGAGGTTGGCGGCGAGGAGCGCCGGCAGGTCGAGGATGTGGTCGCCGATGGCGACGCCCGCGCGCGACGCGCCGTCCCGCGGCGAGATCACGCCGAGGGGCAGGTTCTGGATCGGGAAGTCCGGATGGCCGTCCGCACCGGGGACCCAGGAGCGACGGCGGACGTCGTGGGTGTGATCGATAGCCGACATCACCGGGCCTCCGGGCGGTTCGGGTCGAAGTGCTTGGCGAGCTTCCGGCCATAGCAGCCGTAATCCGGCTGCCGGGCCGGCGTCTCGGCCGCGAAGGCGCTGACCTTCTGCGGGAACCGGGTCTCGAACATGAAGGCGAGCGTCCCCTCCAGCTTGTGGGGCTTCAGCTCCGCGTTCGAGGCCTTCTCGAAGGCATCGACGTCCGGCCCGTGCGGCAGCAGCGTGTTGTGCAGCGACGCCCCGCCCGGCCGGAAGCCGCCGCCGGTCTTGGCGTCGTAGACGCCGTAGATCAGCCCCATGAATTCGCTCATCACGTTGAGGTGGTACCAGGGCGGGCGGAAGGTGTTTTCCGCGACCAGCCAGCGGTCGGAGAAGATCACGAAGTCGATATTGGCGGTGCCGGGTGTCTCGGAGGGCGAGGTCAGCACCGTGAAGATCGACGGGTCGGCATGATCGAACAGGATCGGACCCACCGGCGCGTACTTGCGGAGGTCGTACTTGTACGGCGCGTAATTGCCGTGCCACGCCACGACATCCAGGGGCGAGTGGGCGATCTCGGCGGCCCACAGGGTCCCGCCCCATTTCAGCAGCAGCGTGCCGGGCGCGTCGCGATCCTCGTAGGCGGCCACCGGAGTCAGGAAGTCGCGCTGGTTGGCGAGGCAGTTGGCGCCGATCGGCCCGCGCTCCGGCAGCGTGAAGGCGCCGCCGTAATTCTCGCAGCAATAGCCCCGGGCCGGGCCGTCGAGCAGGTCGACCGCGAATTTCACGCCCCGGGGGATCACCACGATCTCGCCGGGCTCGACATCGAGGATCCCGAATTCCGTGCGGAAGCGGAGCCGGCCCTCCTGCGGAACGATCAGCATCTCGCCATCGGCGTTGTAGAAGTATTCGTCCTGCATCGAGCGCGTGGCAAAGTAGAGATGCGCGCCCATGCCCGCCTGCGCGCCCGCATCGCCCGCGCTCGTCATCGTGCGCACGCCCGTGACGAAGGAGAGCGGCTCGGCCGGGATCGGCACGGGATCCCAGCGCAGGGGCGCGGGCGGCAGATCGATCGCGGCGGCCGGGGCCGTGAGCCAGAGAGGGGCGTCGATCTTCCGGAACGCCCCCCAGTGCATCACGGTCGGGCGGATGCGGTAGAGCCAGGAGCGCTCGTTGGTGGTGCGCGGCGCTGTGAACGGTGAGCCGGAGAGCTGCTCGGCGTAGAGGCCGTACGGGCAGGTCTGCGGCGAGTTGCGGCCGACCGGAAGGGCACCGGGCAGGGCTTCGGTCTCGAAGCCGTTGCCGAAGCCCGACATGTAGCCGGTGTGGATCTGTGTTGCGGCGGGCCTGCCGAAGGTTTCGGGGCGGCTCAAGTGGTTCATGGGTGGATCTCCCGTGCCGTGAGAGGATTCGGCGCCAGCGCGCAGCCGCCCTCGCCCTCCGGCCGGAACGCTTCTGCGGCCGGGATCAGGACGAGGGGTCTGTAGTAATCGTAGGGGGCTTTGCTCTCGGCGGGCGCCTTCACCGCGTAGAGCGTGAGGTCGTAGAGCACGCGCCCATCCGCCCGGATCACGGCGGGGTGCCCGAAATAGTCCACCGGCAACGCCCGCAGGGTCCGGTTGACGGCGCCGGCCGCATCCGTGCCGGCGGCATCCACCGTCTTCAGGTACTGGGTCACGGAGGCGTAGACGGAGGCCTGCTGCTTCGTCGGCATCCGGCCGGTGCTGGCGAAGAAGCGCCGGCCGAAGGCGCGGGCGGCGTCGTTCTGGTCCCAGTAGAAGCCCGTCGCGACGAGAAGATCCCTGGCGACCGGCAGGCCGACGCTGTGCACGTCGCTGATGAAGACCAGGAACCCGGCAACCCGCTTATCGCTGTCGGCGATGCCGAACTCGGCGGCCTGCTTGATCGCGGTGACGGTGTCGCGGCCGGCGCTGGCAAGCCCGATCACCTGCGCCCGCGAGGCCTGGGCCCGAAGCAGGTAGGACGAGAAATCCGGCGTCGCGAGCGGGTGACGGATGTTGCCGGTCACAGTCCCGCCCGCCGCCGTCACAGCCGCTGCCGCGTCGCGCTCCATCGCGTGCCCGAAAGCGTAATCCGCCGTGATGAAGAACCACGAGGTCCCGCCAGCCTTCGTCACCGCTTGGGCGGTGCCGTGTGCCAGCGCGTAGCTGTCATCCGCCCAATGGGTCGCGTAGGGCGAGCAAAAGCGCCCCGTGATGTCCGAGGAGGCCGCCCCGGCAATGAGGGTCGTGCGCTGCTTCTCCCGGGCGATCTCGATCACGGCGAGCGCCACCGAGGTCACCGGGAGGTCGGCGACGGCATCGATTCCGTCCCGGTCGAACCAGGCCCTGGCGATGGCCGCGCCGACATCCGGCTTGTTCTGGTGGTCGGCTGAGACGATCCGGATCGGCTTGCCCCGCACCGTACCGCCGAAATCCTGCGCCGCCATCTCGGCGGCCACGACGGAGCCCTGGCCGCCGACATCGCTGAAGGCGCCGGACATATCGGTCAGAACGCCGATCCGGACCGCGTCATCCGAGATCTGCGCGACGGCTTGTCTGGCCGGCAGCATCACGCCCAGGATGATCGCGGCGGCACAGACCGGCCGGAATCGCCTTGCCCGCATGGACATGTCTCTCCCTCGCCGGCGCCACACGGGCCGGCCGATATGAGTTCCCCGGTGCGGCCCCAGCGGGGCCGCAGCCGATGCGTGTCAGGCGTGGGCAGCGTCCGCGCCGACCGGACCGAGGGAGCGCCGCGCGAGGGCGATCGCCTCCGCCAGCACGGCCGGATCGCCGATCTCGTGGGCCAGGATCAGCACGAGCCGGGCGTTCAGCGCCGCGCTGTCCTCGTCGCTCAAGGCGTGATGCGCGCGGATCAGGCTCTCGTAGACGGCGTCCGCCTGCCCGGCGAAGCCGTCCTCGCGGTTCAGCAACGCCGACATCACGCCGCCTCCTGAACCGCCACCCCCGCCCGGCCGCTGGCACGGGCGAGCGCTTCGGCCACCCGAACCGGATCGACCTCCGGAAAGCGTGCGGCCACATGCGCGTCGGGCCGGATCAGGTAGGCCGCGCTCCGCTCGGCGCCGTAGCGAAGCCGGGCGATGCCCCCGGCATCGACCAGAACCTCGGCGCCCGGCACGGCCAGCGGACGCTCCGCCACGACGACGCAGCGCAGCCCAGGCGCGAGGCCTGAGACTTGGCCGAGACCGGAAACCTCCGTCCCGGCGAAGACGAGCAGCGTGAACGGTCCGCCCAGCCGGTCGAGCAACCAGCCGGCCCGGCCGGCCGCATCGACGATCGGCGCGTCCAGACAGACGTCGCCGGGCCGCAGCCCGTCGGCCTGCGGGACCGCGTCCGGGGTCTGGAGCGACAGGCCGGCGAGGCTGCAGGGCCGCGACAGGCGCCCGGCATTGAGGAGGCCACGGGCGAAGGGCGCCTCGGCGGCGAGATCCAGCACGCCATCGCGAAAATGCCGCTCGGCCTTCGTCTTCGGCGTCATGAAGTTGGTGGTGCGGCTCGAATGCAGGATGTTCTCGTCCGCGCCGCGGCCGCGCTCCTCGTCGTAGGTCGCGATCAGGCTCTCGGGCGCCTCGCCGCGCAAAACCAGCGCCAGCTTCCAGCACAGGTTGTCGGCATCCTGGATGCCGCCATTGCCGCCGCGGGCGCCGAACGGGCTGACCACGTGGGCGCTGTCGCCGACGAACACCACGCGGCCATGGACGAAGCGTTCGAGCCGGGCGCAGCGGAACGCGTAGACCGAGCACCATTCGAGGGTGGCGGGCGTCTCCTCGCCCACGACCGCCCGCACCCGCGTCATGACCCGCTCGGGGGTCCGCTCAAGCTCCGGGTCGGCCTCCGGCCCGAGCTGGAAGTCGATGCGGAAGATGTCGTCGGCCTGACGGTGCAGCAGCGCGCTCTCACCGGCATGGAAGGTCGGCGTGAACCAGAACAGGCGCTCGGTCGGGAAATCCGCCTTCATCCTGACATCGGCGATGAGGAAGCGCTCCTCGAAGCGCTGGCCGCGGAAAGGCAGGCCCATCCGGGTCCGGGTCGGCGAGCGCGCCCCGTCGGCGGCGAGCACCCAATCCGCGTCGAGCTGATAGCTCCCCTCCGGCGTCGCGACGTCGAGGCGGACGCCGTCCGCACTCTGCGTCAGGCCGGTGACGGTGTTGCGCCAGCGCAGCTCGATCAGGTCGCCGAGTTCGGCGGCCCGGTCGATCAGGCCCTGCTCGACGTAGTATTGCTGGAGGTTGATGAAGGCCGGGCGGCGGTGGCCGCTCTCCGGCAGCAGGTCGAACCGGTAGAGTTCCTGATCGCCCCGGAAGACGCGGCCGACATTCCAGGTCACGCCCTTGTCGACCATGCGCTGGCCGACCCCGAGCCGATCCCAGATCTCCAGCGTGCGCTTCGCCCAGCAGATCGCCCGGCTGCCGGTCGCCACGGTGTCGTCGTCGTCGAGCACCACCACCGGTATGCCGCGCGTGGCGAGGTCGAGGGCGCAGGTGAGGCCGACGGGCCCGGCACCGATCACCGCGACCGGCCGGCGGCCGGCCCCGATCGCCCCGGGGGGCGGCGTATGGGCAAAACGAGGCTGTGTGGTCATGGGCGTTTCCTCGGGGGACGACGCGCCCGGTTGATCCGGGCGTCGGTCTTTGGGCGGGGGCTGGCGGATCCACACATTCGGGCGGCCCGCACCGCTTCAGGGTCGAGCGCGGGTCCCCTCCCCGTGCGGGCGAGGTCTGCTTTCGCAGAAAGCCGGGTGAGGGATCAGGTCTTTCAGGATGGGGCGCCATCGGCGCATCGATCTTGTGCCCGATCCTGAACCTTCTCCCCCCTCACCCCAACCCTCTGCCGCACGGGAGTGGGGGCTTGTTGCGCTCTGCCGCCAGCGGCGATGCCCGCTGGAGATGTGTGAACATCGGAGGGCGCGGGGGCGCGGCGTCAGCCTTCCAGCGCCCGCCACATCTCCAGGTCGCGCTCGGCAGTCCAGATCCGCGGCGTGTCGAGGCCCTTGGCCTCTTCGTAGGCGCGGCTCACATCGAAGGGCATGCAGTGCTCGAAGATGACCCAGTGCCCGTATTTCGGCCGCATCTCCCGCATCGCCCGGTCGTAGACGGCCTTCAGGTCGTGGCCGGCGGCGACGCCGTCCCGGGCGATGGCGTAGAGATCGCCCAGGAAGGCCCGGGTGCCCTCCAGCCCCTCCCGGATCCGCTCCGGCGTGGTCAGGGCCTCGCCGCGGCCTGGAACCAGGGCGGCGGGCCCCAGGGCCGCCAGGCGGTCGAGGGTCGAGGGCCAATCCTGGAAGTGGGCGTCGCCGCAATAGGGCGTCGCGCCGTACTCGACGAGGTCGCCGGAGAACAGCACCCGCTCGTTCGGCAGCCACGCGATCGTGTCGCCGGCGGTGTGGCCGCGGCCGGCATGGATGATCCGCACCTCGCGCGCGCCGAGCCACAGGGTCATCTCGCCGTGGAACGTTAACGTCGGCCACGTCAGGCCCGGGATCTCCTCCCGGCCGCGGAACAGCCGTGGAAAGCGCTGGATCTCCGACTCCATGTCCTGCTGCCCGCGCTCGACGATCATGGCGCGGGCGACGTCGCTGGCGATCACGTTGACCCGGTCGGGGTAACCCGCGACCCCGAGCACCCGCACCGCGTGGTAATGGGTGAGCAGCACGTGGCGGATCGGCTTGTCGGTCACCGCGCGGACCTTGGCGACAAGATCGCCGGCCATGCGGGGCGTGGCCCGGGCATCGATTACGAGGACCGATTCATCGCCGACGACCACGCCGGAATTCGGGTCGCCCTCGGCGGTGAGGGCATAGACGCCGGGCGCCAGCTCGGAAAACGTCTCTTTCTTCTCGACCAGATCGGTTTGACTGGCAAAACCCTTGGTCATCCGGTTTTCCTCCCCGGTATATGCCGTATCGGAGCTTGCATGCCGCGGACGATACGGCCCCTCTTCAGGGCGGACGCTCCGGCCTTGCATCGCTGCGGCGGCACTGTTTGTTGCGATTGCAACTCAAGCTAGCCAGTTGCAATCGCAACCGTCAAGAGGCCGATCTGTGGATTTCGCACGGGCGCCGCGATGTCAGGGGAATGGGCATGGACCGCTTAGATCTGCTCCGCTTCGTGCCCTTCCGGCTCAACCGGCTCGCGACCGAGTTCAGCAACGCCTTGGCGGCCGACTACGCGCGCATCGGCATCGACATCCCGGAGTGGCGGGTCCTGGCGACGCTGGGCATGCATGACGGGCCGCGCAGCGCGACTTACGTCGTGCGCTGCACCCGCACGCATAAATCGCGCATCAGCCGCGCCGTCAGCCACCTGATGGCGCTCGGATTCGTCGAGCGATTCGACAGCGACGATGGCGGCCGCGAAATCATGCTTCAGCTCACCGCGAAGGGCAGGGAGATCTACGAGGAACTGCTGCCGCTTCTCCGCGCGCGCGAGGAGAAGCTTCTAACCTGCCTGAGCGCGGCGCAGAGGCAGGCCCTCGACGACATTCTCCTGACGCTCGAAGAGTCGCTGGAACTGGCGAACTGCAAATCATCGTCATCGGAGTAAAATTTGTATTTTTGCGTTTGATTATTCATTTATTATGATAAATATTATTAATCATCAGAAAATCACGGCATAACTAGATATGTCGAGTCTTGGCCGGCAAATGAACGCCGGTTGTTCGATGGGATGTCGTCCACCCCACGTTGCCATCGTGATTCGACGCCGATGTCGGGGCGCGCCTCGACCCGGCCTTCGTTCTGGCGCGAGCGGATTTCAAATCCCGCAAGCAGAGTTCAGGCACATCCGTTTAAATCCGAGCCGCGCGGGAAACGATCTCGCCGCGTGCTCGGATAGGACACAAGTGTCCGCGTGCAAAGCAAGGCGGAGGAAAAATATCGCCAACCTGCACAATTTATCAGCAACTGGCGCATGCTATCGAATCGTGGCGCATTCTGCCGTTGATGGCTTCTGCGCGCCGACATGAACTGCGGTGGTCTTGAAGAGATCACCGACATGCAGAACCTTCCCGAACACAATCGGAACCAGATGCTTGGTTCCTGGCGCATTGTCTTCCTGGTTGTCTCGGCCGCTGCACCACTGACCGGGATGCTGGGCGCCGTTCCAGCCGCCATTACGATGGGAAATGGCGCTGGCCTGCCCGGGGCCTACTTGCTGGCGGGCATCATCCTGCTTCTGTTCAGCGCCGGCTTCACCGCGATGAGCCGCCACGTGACCGAGGCCGGGGCGTTCTACGCCTACATCGGCAAGGGTTTCGGCGCGTCGGTGGGCTTCGGGTCGGCGCTGGTCGCGCTCGGCTCGTACACGGCAGTGCAGATCGCCCTCTACGCGCTGTTCGGCTTCTTCTGCGGCAGCGTCATCAGCGAGGCCATCCCCTGGTTCGTGTATGCGCTCGCGGCGCTCGCCGTCGTCCAGGTCCTGGGATTGCGCAACCTCGACCTGAACAGTCGACTCCTCGGCATCCTGATGACCCTGGAAATGGGCATCCTCGTCGTGCTGGCCGGCGCGATCGTTCTCCATGGCGGCGGTCCGGAGGGGCTCACCCTCAAGCCGTTCATGCCGTCCGAGGTGTTCGGGGGCCATCTCGGCATCGCCGTCATGTTCGCGATGGCGAGCTTCCTCGGCTTCGAGGCGACGGCCATCTACGCGCAGGATTGCCGGGACCCGGAGCGGACCATCCCGCGGGCCACCTACACGGCGGTGATCCTGATCGCGGTCTTCTTCACATTTGTCACCTGGAGCATCGTCTGCGCCTACGGATCCGAGGCCGCCGTCACGGAGGCCACCAACGATCCGGCTAACTTCTGGTTCAAGCAGGCCGCGATCCATCTCGGACCGTCCGCGACGCTCGCGATGAGCGTGCTGCTGCTGTCGAGCATCTTCGCCAGCATCCTGGCGTTCCATAATGCGCTCAGCCGCTATTTCGTCGCCCTCGGCCGGGACGGCTGGCTGCCCCCGGCCCTGGCCGAGATCGACCCGACGTTCCACGCGCCGCGCGTCGCCAGCTTCACGCAGACCGGATCGGCCCTGCTCGGCCTCCTCGTGTTCGCTGTGAGCGGATGCGATCCCTACGCGGTCGTGTTCTCGTGGATGTCGGCGTTCGCGACCCTCGGCATCCTCGGTCTCCAGACGCTCGTGAGCGTCAGCGTGCTCCTGTACTTCCGCCGCGCCGCGGGGCCGAAGCCGATCTGGACGACCGTGGTCGCGCCGCTCCTGAGCGGGGTGGGGCTGTTCGGCGTGCTCTGCCTGCTGATCGCCAACCTGCCAGCGCTCAGCGGTTCCGAGAGTCCGTATCTCAACCTCCTGCCAGTCGCGATGCTGGCCCTGATGCTCATCGGCATCGTCGTCAGCCGCCTTCGGGCCGCCCCCGCCGGCCTCGGCCGCGCGGCTTCCTGAGGACGGGCCGCCGGCCCGCCCGGGCCTTCATCGCCTCCGGTTCACCCACACCACGTGCCTGCCATGTCTGAGCTTCCCCTTCATCCGCTCGATCCGCTGAGCCTTGCGGAACTGACGCGCGCCCGGGATCTCCTGATCCGGGAAAAGGCCCTCGGCGAGCATGCCCGGTTCGCGATCGCCGAACTGCGCGAGCCGGACAAATCCGTCGTCCTGAGTTTCGACGAGGCCGTCCGGACCGGCGGCACGCCCCCGTCCACCTTCCCCCGCGCAGCCTTCCTGGTGGTGATCGACGGACCGCGGGGCGCGGTCTGCGAGGCGACGGTCGATCTCGTCGGGGAACGCGTCTTGTCCTGGCAGACGATGCCGTTCGGCGAGACGCCCTACGGTCAGGCGCCGATCCTGTTCGACGACTTCCTCACCGCCGAGCGCGTCGTGAAGGCCGATCCGGCTTGGCGCGCGGCGATCCGGCGGCGTGGCCTGACCGACGCCGAGATCGAACGCGTCCAGGTCGATCCCTTCTCGGCGGGATATTTCGACCGGGATGGCGAGAAAGGCCGGCGCCTCGTCCGGGCCGTGAGCTACTGGCGCGAGGCGCTTACCGACAACGCTTACGCGCACCCGATCGAGGGCGTCGTCGCGGTGGTCGATCTGGCCGCCCAAGTGGTGCTCGAACTGATCGATGACGGCCGCATCATCCCGATACCCCGCCGGAAGCTGAACTACGACACGCCGAGCCTCGGCCCGGCTCGGCAGACCCTGAAACCGCTCGACATCGTGCAGCCCGAGGGGCCGAGCTTCACCGTCGAGGGCTGGCACGTGCGCTGGCAGAACTGGACGTTCCGGGTCGGCTTTACGCCGCGGGAAGGCCTCGTGCTCCACCGCCTCGGTTGGGACGATGGCACGGGCAACCGCCCGATCCTCTACCGGGCGAGCGTCACCGAGATGGTCGTCCCCTACGCCGATCCGAGCACCAATCAGTACTGGAAGAGCGCCTTCGATGCCGGCGAGTACGGCCTGGGACGCCTTGCCAACACCCTCGAGCTCGGTTGCGACTGTCTCGGCCTGATCCATTACTTCGACGTCCCCAGCCTCGACGATTTCGGCGCGCCGTTCGTGATGAAGAACGCGATCTGCATGCATGAGGAGGATTACGGAACGCTCTGGAAACACTACGAGATCCGAACCGGTGTGTTCGCGATGCGGCGGTCGCGCCGGTTGGTGATCAGCTTCTTCGCGACGGTGGGGAACTACGATTACGGATTCTACTGGTATCTCTATCAGGACGGGACGATCCAGCTCGAAACCAAGCTGACCGGCATCATTCAGACCTCGGCGATCATGCCGGGCGAGTCCTATCCGTGGGGCGGAATGGTCGCGGAGGGCCTCGGCGGCCCGACCCACCAGCACTTCTTCAATGTCCGCCTGCACATGATGGTGGATGGCGAGGGCAATTCGGTCTCCGAGAGCGAATTCCACCCGCGCGCCATCGGCCCGGACAACCCCTACGGCAACGTCTTCGACCTCCGCACGCGGCAACTCGTGAACGAAGGCGCGGCCGCGCGGGAGGCTGACGGAGCCACCGGCCGCTACTGGAAGGTGTTCAACCCCAACACAACGAACGCGCTCGGCGCCCATCCCGGCTACAAGCTGGTGGTAAATCCGAGCCCGCTGATGCTGGCGCAGCCGGACAGCTTCGTGCGTCAACGCGGTGGTTTCGCCACCAAGCATGTCTGGGTGACGCCGTTCGACCCGCGGGAGCGCTACGCCAGCGGCGACTACCCGAACCAGCATGCCGGCGGCGGCGGATTGCCCGCCTATGTCCAGCAGAACCGGCCCATCGACAATACCGATCTCGTCCTCTGGCACACGTTCGGCCACACGCATGTCTGCAAGCCTGAGGATATGCCGGTCATGCCGGTCGAGTATGCCGGGTTCATCCTGAAGCCGAACAACTTCTTCTCCGGCAACCCGGCCATGGACCTGCCGGGCGGAAGCAATGCCGCGAGTTGCCGTCACGACAGCGGGGGCCGCCAAGTCAAGACCGGCTGCTGCGGCCAGACCACCTGAACGCCTTTGGCAAAGTCATCCTTGGAAGGCGCGCAGCGCCTCCGAGAACTTCATCTTGCCGGAGCAGCTCTATGCCGGATCATCGGAAGACAAAAACCGGACTCGATCGTCCTGTTCTTCAACCTGCCTGCTGCTTCCTGCTGCCCTGGATCACGGTCGCGCTCGCGCTCGCGAGCGCTCCGGTCGCCCCATCGCTTTGCGGCCCCTCGGGCAAGCCGGTGCCCGGCGGCCCCGCGTCCGGCGACCAACACGCCATGCCCTGCGGCCACGGCGCGGGCCGGCGCCCGTACTTTTGACCAAGCTGTTTTCTGTATTTCTCGTTGGAAAATCCCATGCTCTCTGCTCATGTTCGTCACTGCACCCGGGCCCGACTGTCGGCACTCGGTCTGACACTGTTGATCGGCGCCTATCCACTCCTCGCCGAGGCAGAGCCCGCTGGCGATGGTCCGGATCTGCCGGTCGGCGGCCAGAAGAGCAATCCGCCCGGTCCAACGCCAAGCGCCTCGAAACCGGTGCCGTCCCTGCCAGCACCGTTCACTGGGGCGTGGTACGACACGATTCATGTCGGGACGCAGGTCGTCGGCGGCTTCGTCCTCAATCCTCAGCAATCCGGCAATTCCCTGCAGTTCGGTCAGTTGATGACCGACCGCGCCAACATCCCGCTCCTGAATCAGCTTCAGGTCACGGTCGAGCGGGTGATCGACCCGGCGCAGACCGACTACGATTTCGGCTTCAGCTTCCAGGCCCTGTACGGCAGCGATGCCCGCTACCTGCATTATCCGGGGCAGTTCGATCGCCTTCTCGGCGAGCGGAACCAGTTCGTGGTCCGAACCGCCACCGTGTCGGCTCATCTACCGTGGCTCACCGATGGAGGCCTCGACGTGAAGGCGGGCGAATACGGGTCCCCGGTCGGCTATGAGGCCTACGATCCGGCGCTGAGCCCGTTCTTCTCGCACTCCTACATCTTCGCCTGGGGTGTGCCGGGCTACCACACCGGCCTTCTCGCGACGCTTCACGTCAACCCGACCCTCGACCTCTGGGCCGGGGTGGATACCGGTGCCAATACGGGCCTGGGATACAGGCTCGGCGACAACAACCGATCGGGCGCAGGCGTCGTCGGCATCGGGCTCAACGGCCTGCTCGACGGCAAGTTGACGGTGCTGGCGATCAGCCACATCGGCTCGGAGACGCCGACCCGCGTCAGCCCCACCGCCGACCGGGATACGCGCTACTACAATGACCTCGTTCTGAGCTACAAAGTCAGCGACACCCTGAGTTTCGTGAGCGAACTCAATTACGTGCGCGACACGGCGATCAACGCCCAGGCCTACGGCATCGCCAACTACATGTCCTGGGTGATCAATCCCGACATTACGTTCAACCTGCGCGGCGAAGTCTGGCGGGACGAGAAGGGCTACTTCGTGGCCGGGTTCCCGAATGGCCTCGATCCGATCCGGGCCCTCGTCGGGCTGCCGAACACGGCCTTCACCGTCGATGCGCCCGGTCCCGTCACCTACAGCGAGGTCACCGTCGGCGTCACCTACAAGCCCAAGGTGGAAGGGCCCGTCGCCTTCGCGCTCCGGCCGGAACTAAGGTACGATCACGTCGATGGCGCGCGGGCGTTCAATCGGGGGCGCGACCGCAACGCGCTCACCGCCGCCATGGACATCATTCTCAGCTTTTGACAATCGATGCCGGAGGCGCTTCGAAGAGCGATGACGGTCGGGACCATTCGGGCGACCGTGCTTGCGCGTGTCGTTCGGAACCTCGACGCGCGCTCCGGCCAGGCGGATGCTTTGCTTCATGAGGTTGGCCTCAACCGGAGCTTGATCAGTGACGACTACTCTCTCGTATCGCTGAAAAGCTTCGCGCGCTTCTTCGACCGCGCGGCCGCCGAACTCGGCGACCGCTGGTTCGGCCTTCGGCTCGGAACGGAGATCAGGCCAGTCGATCTCGGCCCGATCGGGGCGCTGATGTCGAACGCCTCTACGCTGTCACAAGGTCTCGACGATCTCTGCCACCGTATCGAGGCCCTTCAGAGCGCGACGGCGTTCTCCATTCACCGCCGGGGCGCGCAAACGCATCTGACCTACAGGATCACAGATCCGACTGTCGGGCCGGCGATCCAGGATGCCGAGTTCACCCTGTCGGCAACTTGCAACGTGATCCGCAGTCTCATCGGCCCGCACTGGTCGCCCGTCGAGCTTCATCTCCGTCACCCGGCACCTCAGACCACCGCGATTGCGCAGCAGATCATCGGCGCCCCGATGGTCTTCGGGAGCCCCCTGAACAGCATCGTCTTCCGCTCCGCCGAGCTCGCGCTCGCGCCGCTGAACGCTCAGCCGGACCTGCGAACCTTTCTGGAGCGTCATGTCCTGGACTTGATCCAGGAGAAGGGCTCCCAACGGTCCGTCGCCGAGCGGGTCGATGCCGTGATCGCCCTGCTGCTCCCTCATGGCGTTCCGACACTGGCCCGGATCGCCGGCGAGATCGGCTGGAGCGAGCGCTCGCTGCAACGCGCCCTGACCGAAGAGGGGACGTCGCTGCGCGCTCTGGTGCAGCGGCATCGGCACCGGGTCGCGCAAGCGATGCTCGAGGAGCGTACCCATTCACACGCGGCGATCGCGAACGCCCTCGGCTATGCAGACGCCACCGTGTTCTGGCGCGCCTATAAGAGCTGGACCGGATCCCCGCCGTCCTGGATCAGAAAGGGCCACTGATTGGCATTTGCCGAATGACCCGACGGCCTGACTTCCAGTCATGAAGCCCAAAATCCGGGAACGATCCCGACCAGAAGGGGGGCGGGATACGTGATCGCGCGCCACTCCCACCACCACGGCGGACGGTTCGTTCTCATGCGGGTCGCCAGCATGGGGTGGCGCGGACTCTCCACGAAGCCGTGAATGGTCAGGGGGCCGAACCGTTGCGGGATCAGCGATGTGGGACGGTGACCTACCGCCTTCGCGGCCCTGCGAGTTCGTGCGGCCGTCAGCCGACCGAACGCGATCCGCGCTTGCATTCTGACCGCTCCTGCCGACGAGCCGGTCGCCACTCTGCAGCTTGCGCCGCCGGCAGCCATCACGGCGCGGCGGCGTGGCGAGGTCGTCAAACTGCCATGCGACGTCTCGGAGGCTGAGGGTCTGCTCGAGCGAGGGGGTGGCGGACGGCATCCGAAGTCGCGCAGGCCGACCCGCCCAACAGCCGGACCGTCGGCGAACACGACCTCAGCGAAGTCCTCGGCGTGGGTGACCCCAGGTCTTGATGAGCGTTTCGCACAAGAGCCGGACCAAGGACGCGTACCGTCAGCCATCGCCAGAGGAAGCGATCCAGTCGCGTGCCGTCAGACGTTTCGCACGCTGCAGCACCCCGCAATGGCGATGTCGCGCGATGCGACCCTCGTCAGGGCTGCCGGGAAGCCCGTCCCCGCGACCGATCTTAGGTTGCAGAAGCTGATCGCAGTAAGATCGCAGGAACACTCCACGATGAAAAAGTGTTCAAGCATTGATCCGCCACAAAACAGGCAAACGCACATGAATGTTTGGCAGCTCATCGAGCGCAACCACAAGAACATCGGCAGCCTGATCCGCGAAATCCCATACGCTCTCAACGATCCCAAAGCGGTGGGAGGCCGAGAGCAGATGCTGGCCGATCTCATGGACGAACTAGAGCTGTATGAAACCGCCGTCGAAGCAAGCCTATACGGTCCCCTGAGTCGGGAAAGCCAGACACGCGCGCTGATCGAAGACCTTCACCGTGGCCGCGAGGCGTTCAGGCGTCAACTCCAGCGGCTGGCTCGTGACCGTGCGAAGGCCTCGGCCGGTTGGCTCGACACCTTCGAGGATGCCACCTTCCTCGTGGACCAGCACCTGCACCGCCACGTTCACGAACTGATCCCGGCAGCCCAGACGCTGTTCTCGCCTGAGGAGGCTGCCGCTGCCACACGGGCTTACGTGCGCGCGAAAACGAATGCCCTTCGGACTCGGCGGCGGGGCGTCACGACCGGGGTGATGTCGAGCGAGGTTACCCTTGTCGCCACGCTCGCTGGCGTGGCGATTGGCCTCGGCTACCTGATCTGGAACACCGGACGCTTTGGCGGGGCCCTGCGGAGCCGGGCAGCCGGGGCCGGAGATCGTGTCTCCCCGCAAGCGGTCCGACCGACGCCGCGGTGAACGCCGTCTCAAGGTGACGGAGCGGAGATGAAAACCATCGTCTGGCATAGCGCAAGGCCCTGCCGCACGCTTGGATGAAAACGGCCCGCCCTGGTGTTCCAGGTGCGGGCTCGTTGCGACTACGCCAGTGAGGTTGCACCGGAGCCGATAAGCATCGAGCCCGGTGCTGCCCTTCCAGCGCTCAGCCCCAGCCGATCGCTGACAGCGCTTTCGACCCTTGTGGTTAACGAAACGTTGCCGCGGGTCCGCAACATCTCAAGTCCCGCCAGTCGGGCGGGCCGGACGGTTCCTGAAACGATTGAGCCGACACCGCCGTCCGGTGCGAAACGGATCGAAAAGGTCCGCGGGCATTTGGCATCGGCTCCACCGCCAAGCTTCGCATGCCGTGGCCGTTACCCCGCGGCATGCCCGAAGAAGCGCGGCTCGCGCTATCAGCGGCCTAGAGCCCTTGCTTCAACGCGCTCTCTCGCGCCGAACCGGTGTCCCCTCGGCGGAGAGCGCTCTGAACAGAAGCCAGCCGACTCACGTCGGCCGCCGGCCCATGAGTGGCGCGGGCGGGAGGTGTGTCGGCAGGCGCGGATCGTGTTTCGGCCTGGGCGTGCGAAGTTTGTCGGCGCGTCCAGGGCTACCTGATCGCCGCGGAACGATTCGACGCCGAAAACGGGTGGTTGCGGCACCGGCGGGGTCGGACCTCATCGGCGCGGCACATTGTCGGACAGACGCCCGGCCGTGCACGTGGCGGCCTCGCGCCGTTCAGACACCTCGTCGCGGCGGCTGGCGCGTTGCCGGGAACCGGATCTTTACCATGCTCTGCTTGGCTGGCGGCGGACAATGGCGTCCGCAGAGCTGCCGTGGGCGGCGGCCGGGAAGGGGCACGACGCGACGGTGCCGGCGGGACGACCGATCAGGAGCGCGGCAGCGACCGCGGGCTTCACCCTCGTCGAGATGGTGGTGACCCTGGCGATCCTTGGCCTCGCCGCGGGAGTCGCCGTCCAGTTCGCCGGGGGGTTCGGCGCCGGGCATCAGGCCCAGCGCCTGTCGGAGGCGATCACCGGAGAGATCGGCCTCCTTCAGGTAGAGGCCCTCCGGTCCGGGCTGACTGGGACTGCCCCGGTTTGGCGGACACCGAGAACGCTTTCGCGTGAGGTGTTTGTCCGATGCCCGAGACCCGCCCCGCATACCCGGCCGGGTTCCGCCGGCCGATGGTCGATCTGGCCCGCGTCGGCCGCGATCCGACTGATCTGGCCCGCGAGTTCGAGCCCTCGCGCCACACCATCCAGAACTGGGTCGCGGAGGCTGCCGCAGTGAAGGCCGTCGAGAAGCCGAGCCGCCGGTGGTCGATCCCGATCTGACGGCGACCGAGCGCGAGGAAGTCGTCCGGCTGCGAATCCAAGACTTGCTGGTCGTCGTCCAGACGGCCTGCGGCGATCCGACATGTTTGCAGCGGTCACGCTCCCTGCGCCGTGACCTGCGGGTCTCCGGGCCGACGTGCGGACCAGATGGTCCGACCAGCCTCATCCTTCAAAACCGCACAGCCTGATCTGTTGGCCAGAAGCTGCTCGAACCGCGCCTGTGCACCCGCGATCGCAGCGGCCTCCTGGCGTGCGACGATCTGCTCGTAGGCGACGGACAAGCCGCTCACACTCTGGCGATGAATGGAGCATTCGAGGTGGAACACAGCCATTCAAAGGCATCGCAATACTCTTGCCAGCACGCCGCGGCGCCGGGATGCGTCCCGCATTGCATGAGACGGAAAGCCCTGTGTCACGGGCGAGACGGTGGGGATCAGAGATGCCCAGCCATATGCCGGCCGATCGTGCCGACGTCGGCCGCCGCCGCCGGCGTCTCGTAGACGATGCGTCCGTCCGACATCACCGCGATCCTGTCCGACAACTCCAGAATCTCGTCCAGGTCCTCGCTGATGAGGAGCACGGCCGCACCGCCGTTCCGCGCGGACACGATGCGCGTTCGGATTTCGGCGACCGCCGCGAAGTCGAGGCCGAAGCAGGGATTGACGACGATCAGCAGGTCGACCGGGTCCGTCAGCTCGCGTGCCAGCACCGCGCGCTGAACGTTGCCGCCCGACAGCGTGGCGATCGGCGCCTCGGAGGACGCGGTCTTGACCTTGAAGCGATCGATCAGCTCCTTGGCCCGGCGGGTCATCGCCCGCCGGTCGAGCCACAGGGTCGGCGGACCGGACGGATCCTCGCCGCGGCGATCGAAGGCGCGGAAGGCCAGGTTCTCGGCCACCGACATCTGCGGCGCGCAGGCTTCGCGGAGCGGTTCCTCCGGGATGAAGCGGACGCGGCGGGCCCGGCTCTGAGCGCGCAGGCCGCTGTAGGGCTCCCCCGCCACGATGACCCGGCCTCCGGAGGCGCGGATCCGGCCGCCGAGCACGTCGGCAAGCTCCTTCTGGCCGTTGCCCGACACGCCGGCGATCCCGAGGATCTCCCGGGCCCGGACACGGAGGTCCGCGATCGCGATGCGGCGCAGGCCCGAGACGTCGGTGGCGTCGAGATCCTCCACGCGCAGGATCTCGCGCGCGGCGTCGGGTTCCCCGATCCGGCTCGTGATCGGGCGCATCGCGCGCTCGCCGATCATCATCGCCGCCATGTCGCCGCGCGACAGCGCGCCGACCGCGCCCCCGCCGACCAGCCGGCCGCGCCGCAGGACGCTCAGCGTGCGGGCGAAGGTCTCGACCTCCCGGAACTTGTGGCTGATCATCAGCACGGTCAGCGCGCCGCTATCGGTCATCGCGCGCAGGAGCCCCAGCACCTCCTCGGCCTCGCCCGGCGTGAGCACCGAAGTCGGCTCGTCCAGGATCAGGAACCGCGCCTTCAGGTAGAGCTGCTTGACGATCTCGAGCTTCTGTTTCTCGCCCGCGGCCAGCTCCGCCACGGGCCGGTCGAGGTTCAGCCGGAACGGCATCCCCGCCATGAAGGCCGCCAGCGCCGCGCGCTCGGCCTTCCAGTCGAGGATGGCGGGCGCGTCGGCGCGGCTGATCACGAGGTTCTCGGCGCCCGTGAGCGAGGGCACCAGGGTGAAGTGCTGGTAGACCATGCCGAGGCCGCGGCTCTGGGCACCCTTCGGATTGGTGATCTCGGCCTCCCGGCCGTCGATCAGCACGGTCCCGGCCGTCGGCGCGTAGAAGCCCATCACGCATTTGACGAAGGTCGACTTGCCGGCGCCGTTCTCTCCGAGGAGGGCGTGGAAACCGCCGGACTGGATCCGCATCGACACGTCGTCGAGGGCCGCGAAGGCGCCGAAGCGCTTGGTCATGCCGACCGTCTCGACGCCGACCGCTCCGGCTGCCGCCGGCGGCATCAGCCGCGCCCCATGGCGTCGAGCAGGGCCTGCGCGGACGCGACGGCGCCGAACACGCCGCCCTGCATGGTCACCATCTTGAGGGCCGCCGCGTGGTTGCCCGGATCGGTCGCGGCGGTGCCGTCCGAGACGATCACGCATTCGAAGCCGCGATCGTTGGCCTCCCGCATCGTCGTGTGGACGCAGACATCCGTCGTGATGCCGGTCAGGATCAGGTTGCGGATGCCCCGCTGGTGGAGGATCAGCTCCAGGTCGGTGGCGCAGAACGAGCCCTTGCCCGGCTTGTCGATGACGGGCTCGCCCGGCAGCGGCGCCAGCTCCGGGATGATCTCCCAGCCAGGCTCCCCGCGCACCAGCACCCGGCCGCAGGGACCGGGATCGCCGATGCCCGCGCCGATCCGGCGCGAGCGCCAGCGCTTGTTGGCGGGCAGGTCGGCGAGGTCCGGGCGATGGCCCTCGCGGGTATGCACGACGTGGTAACCGGAGGCCCGTGCGGCGGCCAGCAGCCCTGCGATCGGTCCGATCGGGGCCCGGGTCAGCGCCAGGTCGTAACCCATCGCATCGACGTAGCCGCCCGTCCCGCAGAAATCCGTCTGCATGTCGATGATCACGAGCGCCGTGTTGCCGGGGCGCAGATCGCCGTCGTAGGGCCACGGATAGGGCATCGCCTCGGCGTAGGTGCCGGCCGGAGCCTGGGCTGGCTCGCCGGCGCTCATTCGGCGGCCTCCCGGGCGGGCGGCGGCCCGGCGTAGTGGCGGCTCGGGGCCGGAAAGCCGCAGCCGGTCCCGTCGGTGACCTGCACCTGATCCTCCCAGGGTACCCGGTACCGCCCGGCCGCGAGGTCGGTCATGTACGTGTAGGGGCAGTCCTGCGCGCCGCCCGCCACCGCCGTGTAGCCGCGGTGGCCGAGCTGATAGATGTTGTTCTCGACGCCCCAGGAGAGCCGCGCCTCGCGCACGAGGTCGGGCCGCACCTCGGCGGTGATGATCTCGTCGACGCGGCCGGTGGTGCCGTGAGCCAGAACCGTCCCGTCGAAGTTGCAGATCATGCCCTCGCCCATGGAGTCGAAGGTGCCGTCCGACCCGCACAGGCAGACATTGGCGGTGACCATCAGGTTGCAGAACGCGTTCGCCTGGTTGGTGAACCGCCAGGATTCGCGGATCGGGGCAGTGTAGCCGGCGGTGCGGATCATGATCTCGGCGCCCCGGTAGGCGCATTCCCGCGCCATCTCGGGGAACATGCCGTCGTGGCAGATGATCAGACCGAGCTTGGCGCCCCGCGGCCCGTCGATGACGGGGATCCCGAGATTGCCGGGCTCCCAGGGCTCGACCGGCACCCAGGGGTGCATCTTGCGGTAATAGAGCTTCAGCGCGCCGGTATCGTCGATGATCAGCCCGGAATTGTACGGGTTCCCGCCCGGGTTGGCCTCCATGATGGAGAAGCAACCCCAGATCCGGTTCTCCGCGCAGGCGCGCTTGAACGCCGCCACCTCGGGGCCGTCGAGGGTGCACAGGATCTCCGGACGCGTATCCATCGACAGGCCGTGCAGCGCGTATTCGGGGAACACGACGAGGTCCATGGTGGCGAGGTTGGCGCGCGCCTTGGCGACCAGCGCGACGATGCGATCGGTCTGCGCGGCGATGTCGGCGCGGGTCTCGATCCGCGGCAGTTGCAGCTGCACGAGGCCGATCACGACGCCGTTTGCCGACTTGTTCAATCCACCGAGGCCGTTCATCGGCACGCTCTCACTTCGACAGGGACAGTTCGCCCGGAGCCCCGGCCAGCGCCCGGTCGGGCGAGGAGGTGGCGATCAGGAGGACGAGGGTCAGGACGTAGGGGGCGGCGTAGTACAGATAGTAGCCCTGCGAGACGCCCACCGATTGCAGGGCCGGGCCGAGGGCGCCGGCGCCCCCGAACAGGAGCGCCGCCCCGAAGCAGGCCAGCGGGTTCCAGCGCGCGAAGATGACCAGCGCCACCGCCATCAGGCCCTGCCCGGAGGAGATCCCCTCGTTCCAGGAGCCGGGATAGTACAGCGAGAGGTAGGCGCCGCCGATCCCGGCGAGCACGCCGCCGATGCCGGTGGCGATGAGGCGCACCCGGTCGACGTCGTAGCCCAGAGCCCGGGCCGCGTCGGCGCTGTCGCCGACGACCCGCAGGATCAGTCCTGCCCGGGTGTTGCGCAGGCCCCACCACAGCGCGACGGACAGCGCCGCGCCAGCGAGGAACAGCACGTTGACGCGCAGGGCCGCCTGGACCTGCGGCAGGTCCGACCACGCACCGAACGGGATCGCCGGCAGGGGCGGCGCCGACGGCTGGATGAACGGCTTTCCGAAGAAGAAGGCGAGTCCTGTGCCGAACAGCATCAGGGCAATGCCGATCGCCACGTCGTTGACGCGGGGGAAGCTGCAGATGAACCCGTGCAGCAGGCCGAGGAGGCCCCCCGCCAGCCCGGCGACGGCGACGCCCGCCCAGGGGGAGCCGGTCAGCACCCCGGTGCCGTAGGCCGACATCGCGCCGAGGACCAGGGTGCCCTCGAGCCCGAGATTGATCCGGCCCGAGCGCTCGGTGATGGTCTCGCCCAGGCTCACGAACAGGAAGGGCGTGGAGACGCGGATCGCCCCCCCGACCATCGCCAGGGGCACCGTCCAGAGGCCGAGGTCGCCGCTCATGATGGGGCCCTCAAGCCGGGACCGGGGTTGCGGATGCCGCCGCGCGCTTCTCGGCCCAGAGATGCGGGTTGAACAGCTTGAACCGGCCGTAGAGCGTCTCGCTCAGGAGGACCACGAGGAACAGCAGGCCTTCGAGCACCAGCACGGTCGCGTCGGGAAGCTGCATCCGACGCTGGATCAGCCCGCTCGATGCCTCGATCCCGCCGAGCAGGCAGGCGACCGGCACGATGGCGAGCGGGTTCTGCCGGGCCAGAAACGCCACCAGGATGCCGGTGTATCCGTAGCCCGCGGCGAGCGTGCCGTTGGCGGTCCCCTGAACCGCGGCCACCTCGAAGTAGCCGGCCAGCGCCGCGAAGGCCCCACCCAGCGCCGTGAAGCCGACGATGAGCCGGCCGACCGGCAGCCCCTGGATCTGCGCCGCGCGCACGTTCCCGCCCGCGATCCGGGCCGCGAATCCGAGCGTGGTCCGGTCCATCAGCACGTAGGCGATCACGCAGGCGAGGATCCCGCAGCCGAGCCCCCAATGGACGCCGATCATCGGCATCGGGCCGAGCATGAAGGCATCGCCGACCGGCAGGGTGGACGGCTTGTTGAGGCTCGCCGGATCCCGGAGGGGGCCCTCGATCAGGTGGTTGGCCAGCGCGATCGCGATGTACGACAGGAGGAGGCTGGCGATGGTCGCGTTGACGTTGCGAAAGGCCTGGAGCCAGCCCACCGCGCCGATCCATACGGCCCCCGTCAGGGCCGCCGCTCCGGCCATCAGGGGAACCGCCAGCGCGGCGGGCAGCCCGGCGAGGGGCTGGGCCGCCGCGGCTGCGGCGAGCCCGCCGAGGACGATCGCGCCCTCGCCGCCGATCACCACGAGGCCCAGCCGCGCCGGCAGCGCGACGCACAGGGCGGCGAACAGGAGGGGGGCGGCCCGCTGCAGGCTGTTGCCCAGCGCGAAGGGGGAGCCAAAGCCGCCGCGCCAGACGATCTCGACGAGCTGGAGCGGCGATTTGCCGAGGGCGGCGAGGAACAGGCCGAACAGCAGGAAGCCCAGGAGCGCAGCCCCGACCGGAATGGCGACGGCTTCGAGGCGGCGCGCCAGCCACGCGCGGATCTGGAGGCCGAAGGCGGCGTCCGGCCGCTCGGCGGCGAGCTTCGAGGGGGCGGCATCCGCGACCACGTCTCACGCTCCTCCGCGATCCGACTTCCGGCGGCCCGGTGCCGCAGAAAGCGTGCCAGCCGGTCTCAGACCGAGCCCCGCACGCCATCGACGAGGTAGTTCGTGGTCTCCATTTCGGCGGCCTTCTCGGGATAGGCCTTGCCGGCCGGCAGCACCTCCCGCCCGGCATTGTCCTTGAGCGGCCCCTTGATGATCTCGTAGCCGCCCTTCAGCATTGCGGCCTTGACGGCGTCCGCGTTGCGGCGGGCTCCGTCGGAGACCGCCGGGCCGTAGGGGCTCATCGTGACGTAGCCGTCGGCGAGGCCGCCGCGGACGAAATGCGCGGGCACCTTGCCGGCCTGCATCGCGGCGATCGCGTCCTTGTAGATGGGCAGCCAGTTCCACTCGGCCCCCGTCAGGTATTTCTGGGGGGCCAGGGGCGACTGATCGACGTGGTAGCCGCACACGAAGGCGCCGCGCCGCGCCGCGGTCTCGACGACGACCTTGGGGCTGTCGACGTGGCAGGTGATGACGTCGGCGCCGCCGTCGACCAGGGCGTTCGTCGCCTCCGCCTCCTTGACGGCCAGCGACCACTCCCCGGTGAAGATCACCTGGCAGGTGATGCTCGGATCGACGCTGCGGGCGCCGAGCAGGAAGGCGTTGACGTTGTTCAGCACCTGCGGGATCGGCTTGGCCGCGACGAAGCCGACCTTCTTGGACTTCGTGGCGTAGGCTGCCACGATCCCGTTGAGATACTGGCCCTGCGCGATGTAGCCGAAATAGGAGCCGGCGTTCGGCGGATCCTTCTCGGTCCACAAGCCACCGCAATGGCGGAACTGGATCTTCGGGTTCTTGCGCGCCTCGGCCAGAAGGTAGGGACTGTAATAGCCGAACGACGTCGGAAACAGCAGCGTCGCCCCATCGAGATTGATCATGCTCTCCATGGTCTTCTCGACCGCGTTGGTCTCCGGGACGCGCTCCTCCTCGGTGATCTCGACGCCGCTCAAGCCCTTCAGGGCCTTGGCGGCCTGGGCATGGGCTTGGTTGTATCCGTAATCGTCCTTCGGGCCGACATAGATGAAGCCGACCGTGAGGGGGGTGGCGGCCTGCGCCTGGGACCGGGCGACCGATCCAAGGCCGACGAGGGCGGCCGTGCCCAGCAACCGCCTGCGCGTAAAGGGAAGCTGTGCCACTCGCAGATCGCCTCATCCAGCCGCCCGGCGGCGGCGACTGGAGGCGAAGTTTAGGCGGAGGCCTGGAAACCGCGAAGCCGAGATTTTCGGCAAACGCACCGATCTATCCGCGGTGCAGCAGTCTAATAACGCCCAATAATCAACCTCGGTCTGGCCAAAACTGCGCCATCGCGTTGTTGCACGCGCGGCGCACTTACGGAGACTGCGGCCAATCGGTCCGAATCGCGGACTCAGCGAAGGCCATCGGTCCGGTGCGGCGTGGGCGACCGGCGCACGGAGCCCGTCGTCAGGTCGCCGACCGAGACCTCGACGTTCGTGCCGTACGCAGTCACGTTCCGCGCGGCCGCCAGGTTCGCCGCGGCCGCCCGGCCTTCAAGGCCGCCGGGCGCCGTCACGGCAGGGATGCCGGCCGGGGCGGTATAGCTCTGGGCCGATGCGGCCGTCGTCAGTGCGAGGCCAAGGGTGGCAGCGGCAAGGAAGCGGGTCGTCATCGGATTCGTCCATCGAACGGGGCGGCTCACCACGCGGCAGAGCCGAAGACCCGTTCATAGATTGGGCACCGATGCCTCTCGATCCAACAGGATCGGCTTATTCTTTGTGCGAATTCACACCGCTTCATCGATGGGTTCGGACCGACTGGTCGCCCGGCGCGGAGGATTCGTCAGAAAACCTCTAGTCTTGAAGGGCTTGATAAATCGTGGCCTGCTCCGCCCGATCCCCGGGCGAATGGCACGGATTTTTCCCGGCGGAGCCGCTCAGTCCAGATCGCGGCACCGGGGCGGGCCCGCGCGCTGGTCCCACGGCCCGATCAGGCTCAGCAGGCGCGCCCGATCGTAGCCTCGATTTGGCCGTGCGGCTCGTCGGTGGGCAGGAACACGGTGCCGGGATTGTCGAGGCCGAAGGGCTGGAGGTTGATCGGGATGTAGTGCTTGTTCGGCATCGCGAAGGCGATCTCGGAGACCTCGGGCATGGCCGCCAGCACCGCCTCGCCCATCCGGTACATGCTGTCCTGCACGCCGTAACTGTAGGTGGTCCCAAACACCGCGATCAGCGTCTCCTGAATGCGGGCATTCGCTTGGCCATAATCGGCCGGCGTGCCGGACCAGGTCCAGGTGGCGTCCATGCTGGTCGCGGCGATCCGGTCGGTCGTGTCCGGCAGCGTCCGATACCGGTCATCGACGAAATCGGACCAGCCCGACTGCGTGGTCTTCATGAAGGTGAAGCCCCGCAAGCCCGAGGCGAGCTCAAGCCCGTCCCGTCCGGCCACGAGGCGGACGTAGCCGAGGCCGTTGCCGTCGAGCGTGAAGGTGTGGCCGTGCGGCACGCCGGCGATCGCGTGGCGCAGCCAGCGCGTCTCGGTGGCCTCGATCGTCACGGTCTCCACCTGCGGGTAGGTATCGAGGAAGACCTTCGCCACGGCTCCGACGAACGCCTCCTTGTCGAGGGAGACGTTCCGGGCCGCCGTGACGTTGACGATGTTCTTGACGCTGTCGGTGGCCACGCAGGCGCGGTTGTCGCCCTCCGTCCAGGCGGCGTCGAAGCGCCCCTGCATGAGCACGGTCAGGGTCAGTTCGCGAGGCGTGTGATGATCGCCGTCCCGGGTCAGACGCATCACCCGAACCCGGCCCTTGCCGTATCGCGACGCCGTCAGGGCCATGTGCATCTCCGGGTTGGAACGGGTTCAGTGGGCTTCGGCGGCCCGGGCCTGCCGGACGGCGTCGGCCCGCGCCGCGCCCACCGTGCCGAGGCCGTTGAAGAACAGGTTCAGGATCACGGCCGAGAGGGCGCAGAGCAGAATGCCCGATTCGAGGAGCGGATGCAGCGCGTGCGGCATCTCCTTGAAGAAGCTGGGGGCCACCAGCGGGATCATGCCGAAGCCGACCGAGACGGCGACCACGAACAGGTTGTTGCGATTGCCGGCAAAATCCACCGTCCCGAGGATGCGCACGCCCGTCGCCCCGACCATGCCGAACATCACGAGACCCGCACCGCCGAGCACGCATTGCGGGACCGCCTCGACCAGGGCCGCGAGCTTCGGGACGAGCCCGAGCCCCAGCATGATGATCCCACCCACGACCGCGACATAGCGGGTCCGAACGCCCGTCACGCCGACGAGGCCGATGTTCTGCGAGAACGACGTGTAGGGGAAGGTGTTGAAGAGGCCGCCGATCACCGTTCCGAGGCCGTCGCCGCGCAGGCCCTGGGTCAGGCGCGCCTCGTCGACCGGGTCCGCGCAGATCTCGCTCAGCGCGAGGAACATGCCGGTCGACTCGATCATCACGACGATCATCACGATGCAGAGCGTGACGATCGAGACGGGATCGAAGGTCGGCAGCCCGAACGCGAAGGGCCGGACGAGGTCGAACCACGATGCGCTCGCGACGTGGCCGAACTCGACCAGCCCGAAGAACCCGGCCACCACCATCCCGATCACGATGCCGATCAGGACGGAGGCCGCGTTGACGAAGCCGGTCCCGAACCGCGTGACGGCCAGGATCACGCACAGCACGAAGGCCGCGATGGCGAGGTTGAGCGGCGCGCCGTAATGCGGATTGCCGATCCCGCCGGCCGCCCAGTTCACGCCGACCCGCATCAGCGAGATGCCGATCACCAGGATGATGGTGCCGGTCACCACCGGCGGGAACAGCGGCAGCAGCCGCCCGATCAGGGGCGCCACCGCCAGCGCGAACAGGCCGGCCGCGATCACGGCGCCGTAGATCCCGGTCAATCCGATCTCGGGGCTCGCGCCCATGGCGATCATCGGCGTCACCGCCGCGAAGGTCACCCCCATCATCACCGGCATGCGCACGCCGATGCCGGGCAGGCCCCAGCTCTGCACCAGCGTCGCGAGGCCGCCCGCGAACAGGTCCGCGCTCACCAGCATCGCGATTTGCTCCGGGGGTAGTTTGAGCGCCCGCCCGACGATCAGCGGCACGGCCACGGCGCCGGCATACATCACCAGCACATGCTGAAGGCCGAGCAGGCCGAGCGCCAGCGGGCCGACCTGGGTGATCGGCGCCGTGGCGGCTTCGACCGTGTCTGGCCCGGTCCCCGCGGAAGCCTCGGATCGGGCGGCGCTCGGCATGGCGGGATCTCTCCGGCGAGCGCGCCGGTCCACCCTGAAGACCGCAGATCCGTGCGCCACGGCCACGGTCGCGCAAGGTATATGCCAAGTCTCGGACGCGACGACGTGAGGACATCGCAAGAGTGGCGGGTGCCGGAGCGGGCTTCGCGGTGAGATCGATGTGCGCGTTGAGGTCAGTTGGCCTGTTGCCTGCAACCGCGAACACGCCGAGGGTCGATCCCGGTTTGGGGCGGTCTGCCGCGCCGGTCGGACGGCTCCCGAAAGGTCAGGCCGAAGCACGGGGCGGCGATGAAAATCCCTCTTACGGACCTCAACACCATGCCGGAGGCCGCCTTCGTGGCGGCGCTCGGCGCCGTCTTCGAGCACGCGCCCTGGGTGGCCCAGGCTGCGGCGGCCCGCCGGCCGTTCGACACCGTGGCCGCGCTCCACGCGGGTTTGTGCGCGGCCGTCACGTCGGCGCCCGACGCTCTGCGCCACGCATTGCTGGCCGGCCATCCGGAACTCGCGGGGCGTGCGGCCCGCGCCGGGATGATCGCCGCCGATTCGATCGCCGAGCAGGCGAGGGCCGGTCTGGACCGTCTCTCCGACTCGGAATACGCCCGGTTCGAGGCCCTGAACGCGGCCTATCGCGACCGGTTCGGCATCCCGTTCATCCTCTGCATCGGGCGCCACGGCCGTGCCTCGCTCCTCAGAGCATTCGAGGCGCGCCTCCAATCCGATCCGGAGAGGGAGATGCGCACCGCGGAGGCCGAGGTGTTCCGCATCGCCGCGATCCGCCTCGGCCGCGTGGTCGAGGAGGACGGCACGCTCCACACCACCGGACGGATCTCCACGCACGTGCTCGACACGGTGCTCGGACGGCCGGCCGCAGGCGTGGCTGTGGAACTCGTCGAGGTCGTGACCGACACCGAGACCGTGTGCGTCGCCCGCGCCGTGACCAATGCGGACGGGCGCACCGATGTCCCGCTGATCGGCGACCGGCCGGTGCCGATCGGGGTCTACGAGATCCGGTTCGCCCTCGGCGACTATCATCGACGGATCGGGACGAACCTGCCGCAGCCGCCCTTCCTCGATGTCGTACCCCTGCGCTTCGGCGTGGCCGAGCCGGAGGGGCACTATCACGTGCCGCTGGCGGCGACGCCCTGGAGCTACCAGACCTATCGCGGCAGTTGAGGCTTGCAGGGGTGACGGGCGGCACGTGACTTGCTGCGGCTTGGTCAACGGTTCCGGGGTACGGGAGTGAATGAGATGCGTCGCGTCCGCGTCGGATGGATCGCCGTTCTGGCCGCGGGCGCGTGGCTGGGCCTGGGAGCCGGGTTCACGGCTGGGCGGCTCACCCTTCCGATGCAGGCGGCGGCGCAGGGCACCGTGACGCCGCCGGCCGGCCAGCCCCGTGTCACCGCCCCGGGCGGTCTGCGCGGTCGCGCGGCGCGCCGGCATCGCAGGATCCACCGGCCAAGCGGACGGCGGTAGATCGCACTCTGACGAGCGCCGAGGACAAAGCCTGCGTCGGATGGGCGACACTGGTCTATCGTCTTTATGGAACTTGTAGCCGTATCCACCATTCGGTCCGTTTATTGATGTCTCGAAGATGAGGCCGCGATGCGAGGGATGATGATGGGGGTCCTGGCCCTGGGTGGTCTTCTCGGGACGGCGGCCACCGCGCAGGCCCAGTCCTACGGTGCCCCCGCCGGCCGCGACCCCGCCACGGCCCCGGGCGGAACCGAGGGCATCGCCGGCCCCCGCAACGCGGCGGAGGCGATCCGCTCAGGCGACGCGGTTGCGGTGCCGCCACGGGGGGACGGCATCCCGGTTCAGGACCCGCCAGCCCCGCCGCCCGGCGTGCCGGCACCGCCGCCGGGCCGGTACTGACGGGTGCCGAGCCCGTTCCGAATGCGCGTTGCGCGGCGTTCGGGATGTCCACCCGGGGCCTATTGCGGCAGCGTGTCGTCGATCCCCTTCACGTACCAGTTCATGCCGAGGATCATCGGGTCGGGCGCGGTCTCGCCCGCCTTCACGGCGACGCTCCCGTCCTGCTTCGTCACAGGTCCGGCGAAGGGGTGGATGGTGCCGGTGGCGATGGCCTTGACGGTGTCCTCCGCCATGGCCTTCACGTCAGCGGGCATGTTGGTGAAGGGCGCCAGCACGACCATGCCGTCCTTGATCCCGCCCCAGGTGTCGTGGCTCTGCCAGGAGCCGTCGAGGACGGCCTTGGCCTCGCGGATGACGTAGCCGTTCCAGTCGTCCACGACGGCGGTCAGCTGCGCCTTCGGGGCGAAGCGGTACTGGTCCGAGGACTGGCCGAAGGCGAGCTTGCCCTGCTTCTCGGCCTCCTGGAGGGGCGCGGCGGAATCCGTGTGCTGGGCCAGGATGTCGGCGCCCTGGGCGAGCAGGGCCTTGGCGGCTTCGGCCTCCTTGCCGGGGTCGAACCACGTGTTCACCCAGACGATCTTCAGCTTGACGTTCGGGTTGACCGACTGGGCGCCCAGCATGAACGCGTTGATGCCGCTCACCACTTCGGGAATCGGGAACGACGCGATGTAGCCGACCGTGCCCGATTTCGTGAGCGTGGCGGCGATCTTCCCGCAGACGTAGCGCCCTTCGTAGAACCGCGCCGAGTAGGTCGAGACGTTGGCGGCGCGCTTGTAGCCGGTCGCATGCTCGAACTTCACCTTCGGGAATTTCCTGGCGACCTTCAGGGTCGGCTCCATGAAGCCGAACGATGTGGTGAAGATCAGGCCCATGCCGGAACGGGCGAGCTTCTCGATCGCCCGCTCGCTGTCGGCCTCCGGCACGTTCTCCAGGTAGGTGGTCTCGACCTTATCGGGCAACGCTTCGGCGAGCGCCTTGCGGCTGAGGTCGTGCTGGAACGAGTAGCCGTAATCGGCCACGGGCCCGACATAGACGAAGCCGACCTTCAGCTTGTCCTCGGCGCGGGCCGGGGCGGCGAGGAGCAGAAGGGCACCGAGACAGGCGCCGAGGGTGGTTCGCAGCATCCGGATTATCCTCTCGGTAGCGGCACCGTTAGCGGTGCGGGGTGAAGTCGCGCCCCAGGGCTGCGGGCACCAGCGAGCCGCCCTGCCGCCGGCCGAGCGAGAGCAGGACGAGCGCCAGGATCGTCGCGACGTAGGGGAGCGCCGAGAGCAACTGCCCGGGCAGGCCGATGCTGGCGGCCTGGGCGTGGAGCTGCAGCACGGTGGCGCCCCCGAACAGGGTCGCCCCGGCCACCACCCGCCCCGGGCGCCAGGAGGCGAAGACCACGAGGGCGAGCGCGATCCAGCCGCGGCCCGCGGTCATCGCGGGCGCCCAGAACGGCGTGTAGGCGAGGGACAGATAGGATCCGGCCAGTCCCGCGCAGGCGCCCCCGAACAGCACCGCGAGGAAGCGCACCCTGCGCACCGGCAGGCCCAGCGCGTGGGTCGCGGCGTGGTCGTCGCCGACGGCCCGCAGGATCAGCCCCGCCCGGGTCCGCCACAGGAACCACGAGACGCCCACCGCGAGGCCGAGCCCGGCATACACGAAGGCGTCCTGCCCGAAGAGCAGGCGGCCGACCCCCGGGACTTCGCTGAGGCCCGGCACGTGGAGATGCGGCGCCGGCTCCCGTTTGAGACCGACATAGCCGGCCCCGACGAGGCCGGAGAGGCCGAGCCCGAGGATCGTGAGCGCGAGGCCCGAGGCCACTTGGTTGGCCGCGAGTCCCACCGTGAGCAGTCCGAACACGGCCGCGAGCCCCAGGCCGGCACCGGCACCGGCGAGCGCGCCCATCAGGGTCGAGCCGGTCTCCACCGCGGCGGCGAAGCCCAAAGCCGCCCCGCACACCATCATGCCCTCGACGCCGAGGTTGAGGACGCCCGCGCGCTCGGTCACGAGTTCGCCGAGGGCCGCGATGATCAGCGGGGTCGCAGCCGTCAGCACCGTGACCAGCACCATCTGGATCGTGTCGAGGCTCATCGCGTCGCTCCGGAGACGAGCCGGACCCTGAAGCGCGTGAGCACGTCGGCCCCCAGGACGAGGCAGAGCAGCAGGCCCTGGAAGGCTCGGGTCAGGTCGAGGGGAAGGCGGAGATCGATCTGCGCCGCCTCGCCGCCGATGGTGGTGATCGCAATCACCAGGGCGGCGATGAGGATGCCGAGCGGCGAGAGCCGCCCCAGGAAGGCGACGATGATCGCGGTGAAGCCGTAGCCCGGCGAGATCGTCGGCTGGAGCTGACCGATCCGGCCCGCGACCTCGACGATCCCGGCGAGACCCGCCGCGCCGCCCGAGATCGCGAAGGCCGCCAGCGTCAACCGAGCCTCGCTGAAGCCCGCGAACCGCGCGGCCCGGGGGCTGGCGCCGACGACCCGGGTCGCGAACCCGAACAGGCTGCGGCCCAGGACCAGGGTCGCCAGCACCGTCGCCACGAGCGCCACGAGCACGCCGGCGTGCAGAGTCTCGCCCTCCATCAGGTACGGCAGGCGTGCCGCCTCGTCGAACGCGACGCTCTGCGGAAAGTTGAAGCCCGCCGGGTCGCGCAGCGGGCCGCGGGCCATGTAGTCGAGGAGCAGCTCCGCCACGTAGACGAGCATCAGGCTCGTCAGAATCTCCGAGACTCCGAGCCGGACCCGGAGGAGGGCCGGGATCATCGCGTAGGCGATGCCGGCGAGCGTCCCCGCGACCAGCATCGCGGGCAGGATCCAAACGGCCGAGCCCGCGCCACCGTGGGTCGCGACCGCCACCCAGCCGCCCGCCAAGCCGCCGACCACGAACTGGCCCTCGGCCCCGATATTCCACAGGTTTGCCCGATAGCAGAAGGCGAGGCCCGTCGCGATCAGGGCGAGCGGTGCCGCCTTCAGGGCGATCTCCTGCAGCGACCACAGCTCGGAGAGCGGCGCTACGAAGTAGACGGCGAAGGCCGCCCCCGGCGAGACGCCGAGGAGCGAGACCGCCACGCCGCCGATCAGCACGGCCGTCACGAAGGCCAGGACCGGCGACAGGGATGCGGCCAGCGGCGAGCGCCGCGCGCGCGGCACGAGATCAAGGCGCATGGGCTATCTCGGCTCGCGCGATGGCGCCCGTGGGGCCAACGGGGACGTCTCGTCCGATCGGCGGCCCGCTCGACCCGCCCATCAGGAGCCCCACGGCCTCGCGGGTCGTCTGGGCGCGCGGCATGGCAGCCGACAGGTGCCCGGCATGCAGGACGGCGATCGATCCCGCGATCTCGAACAACTCGTCGAGATCCTGGCTGATCACCAAAACCGCGCTCCCGCGCGCGGCGAGGTCGATCAGGGCCTGCCGGATCCGCGCCGCCGCGGCGGCATCGACCCCCCAGGTGGGTTGATCGACCACCAGGATCCCGGGTTCGGCCTGGATCTCGCGGCCGACCACGAACTTCTGCAGGTTGCCGCCCGAGAGCGTGCCGGCCGCCGGATCCGGCCCCGCCCCGCGCACGTCGAAGGCGTCGATGATCCGGGCCGCCAGCGCCTGGGCTGCCCGGCGGCGCACGAGGCCGAAGCGCGCCAGCGGCGCCGTGGCCCGGCGCGTGAGGACGACGTTCTCAGACAGGCTCAGGCCGGGCGCGGCGGCGTGGCCGTTGCGCTCCTCCGGCACGAAGGCCGCGCCGAGCCGGCGGCGCGCGTTGACCCCGAGCTGTCCGACGGCGGTCCCGTCGATCCGCACGGCCTCCACCTCGGGCGCCGGGATCTCCCCGGACAAAGCGGCGAAGAGTTCCGCCTGGCCGTTGCCGGCGATGCCGGCGATGCCCAGGATCTCGCCGCCGCGGACGCCGAGGCTGATGTCGTCCAGGGCCGTGGCGTGCAGGCCCGGCGCGGGCAGCGACAGGCGCTCCAGCCGCAGGCGCTCGCCCCCGCGGGGCGCGGCCGGCCGCGCGGCGACCTCCCGAACCTGCGCGCCGACCATGAGGGCGGCGAGCGACGCGGCCGTCTCCGAACGCGGGTCGCAGGCGCCGACGACCCGGCCGCCGCGCAGGATGGTGGCCCGGGCGCAGAGACGGCGCACCTCGTCGAGCCGGTGCGAGATGTAGAGCAGGGCCCGGCCCTCGTCGCGTAGACGCTCCAGCACGGCGAACAGCAGTTCGGCCTCGCCCGGCGTCAGTACCGAGGTCGGCTCGTCGAGGATCACGAGCTTCGGGTTCTGGAGCAGGCATCGCACGATCTCGATGCGCTGGCGCTCGCCGGCCGAGAGCGACCAGACCGGCCGGTCGGGTTCGAGCTTCAGGCCGTAGGTCTCCCCGAGCGCCGCGATCCGCTCTGCGAGCACCGCGCGGCGCAGGCCCCGCTCCATGACCAGCGCGACGTTCTCGGCGACCGTCAGGTTCTCGCAGAGGGAGAAGTGCTGGAACACCATGCCGATGCCGAGCCGGCGCGCCGCCTCGGGGTTCCGCAGCCGGACCGCCGCGCCCCGATGCGTGACGACCCCCTCCGTCGGCTCGAGAAGGCCGTAGAGGATCTTCATCAGCGTCGACTTCCCGGCCCCGTTCTCCCCGAGCAGGGCGTGGATCTCGCCGGCGTGGATTTCGAGATCGATGTGGTCGTTCGCCGTGAACGAGCCGAAACGCTTCACGATGCCGTAGGCGCCGAACAGAGGCCTCGGGTCGTCCGCCGGCTTCGCCGATCCGGTGCCGCCCGCCATGGTGCGCTCGCTCCGCGATGCCTGTGGAGTTCAGTCGGGGTCAGAAGACGTGGAAGGCGAAGCCCGCCAGGAAGCTCTTCTCCTCGGTGCCCTTGAAGCTCGCGGTCTCCACGTTGCCGAACTTGTTCAGCCAGTACTGAAACCCGATGAAGACATCGACCCGATTGGGTTGGTCGTAGATCAGCTTGCCGAGGTCGAGAACGAGGTTGGTGCGCGAGAGGAATTCCAGGCCGCGCTTGGGATTGAACGCGAAGTCGGCCACGTTCTGCACGCCGCGTCCCTTGGGCAGCACGATGTTGTTGAAGCCCGTGATGCTGAGCGGAAGGTTGGTGAAGGCCAGCGGGAAGTTGTAGACGATCTCGAATTCGGGGACGACGTCGAAGCTCTGGTCGCGATCCGGCTGGAGGTTGAAGCCGTTGCGGTTCCATTCCTTGTAGGCGTGCGCGCTCAGGTTGAGGAAGCCCGCCGGAACGTCGAAGGCGAAGTTCAGGCCGCCGACCACGTCGCGCTTCTTCGAGCCGAACGCGTCGTTCTGCGAATTCGCGTCGAAGCCGAAGGCGAGCGACACGTCCTTGACGAAGCCCGGGATTGCGAAGGCCTTCGAGCTGGTGAGCGCGTTCAGGCTGAGGGTGCCCCGGTAGAGACCATAGGCTTCCGTGTTGCCGTAGTCGGAAAAGGCTGGCGCGGCGATGCTCCCAGGCGGGTTCGTCGTGCCGGCCGGGAACTGGGAGCCCGACTTCAGGATGTCGAGCGCGAAGAAGTTCGTGCCGTAGGCCCAGGCATCCGCATGGGTGATGCCCAAAATCTGCTTGGGCGCTTCCCGCGACACGAAGCTTCCGTCCGGCCGCAGGATCTGCACGCCGGGCGAGACCGTCGGGAATTGATAGCGATAGCTGATTTGGGTGTCCGAGAAGAGGAAGAACGACGCTTCCTTCACCGGAACGGTCTCGGGGGCCGTGTCCTTCCTGGCGGTTTCAAGATCTGCCGCGGATGCGGCCGCCATGGCCCAGAGCGGCAGGACCGCAGTCAACAGTACACGCCCAATCATTGCGCCGACCCCCGAATCCCGCTTGGCCCACAGGAGGGGCAGCAACCGTTATGCCAGGGCGTCGCCGAACCGTGTCGACTTCAGCGCGCGTCGCAAAAACACAACACAGTCTCGCAGCCCGGCATCGATATCCTTGGCGGTGCGAAAGCCCGCGCCGGCGGCCGCGTCGGGCAGCGTGTCCGCGAAGCGGAGCTTTGGCCGGACGCTGCCGACCGGGAGGGCGGATCGCTGAGGCAACCCTGCTCAGTTTGCGCGCGCCCCGGTCGTGGTGCCGACAAGGCTGCACGGCGGACACGTTTCGCGCGCGCTCGGCGCTGGTGGCCGCGCATGAATTTTGCGGACGGCACCGGCATCATCTGTTGGACCGTCACCGATTCGGGCGTTCGCGGAGGAGACCGCCATGGCATCCACGACACGCCCCGCCGCGCGCTGCCGCCTTCAGGCCGAGCCGTCCCCGCTGCTGTTTGACCCCGCGGCCACGGCCCTGGCGATCATCGACATGCAGCGCGACTTCCTGGAACCGGGCGGCTTCGGCGAGAGTCTCGGCAATGACGTGGCGCTGCTGGCTCGCGCCGTCGAGCCTGCCCTCCGCGACGCCGTCGGCGCCCGGCTTACTCCAACGCCCTTGGGGGCCGACAGGATCTGCAGGCTCGTGGCGGCTGCCTCAGACAAGGACGCGGCATGGATGTGAGGCCCGACGCCACGCCCGGACCCGCGGGTTCGACGTACCGCGCCCTGCGCGGTCGCGCGGTGAGCCTGTCCGGAAACCCGTTCCTGGCCGAGGGATGCCTGGACCACGTCGAGGATGCGCTCATCCTGATCGAGGGCGGTCGGATCGCAGGTTTCGGCCCCTACAGCGAGACCGTCGATCGGATTCCACCCGGCGTCCCGATCACGCATTACGAGAATGCCCTGATCCTGCCAGGGCTGATCGACACGCATGTTCACTATCCGCAGCTTCAGATGATCGCCTCGTACGGCGAGCAGCTGCTCACTTGGCTCAGCAAGTACACGTTTCCAGCCGAGCTGGAATTCGCGGACCAAGCCCACGCGGAACGGGTCGCGAAGCTGTTCTTCCGCGAGATCCTGGGGGCGGGGACGACCACCGCGATGGTCTACTGCACGGTCCATCCCGGCTCCGTGGAGGCCTTCTTCGCGGAATCCGAGCGGTTCAACACGCGGATGATCGCCGGCAAGGTGCTGATGGACCGCAACGCCCCCGCGGCCCTTCTGGATACGGCGCAACGGGGCTACGACGAGAGCAAGGCGCTCATCGCGCGCTGGCACGGTCGCGGGCGGCAGCTCTACGCGGTCACGCCGCGCTTCGCCCCATCCTGCACGGCAGCGCAACTCGACGCCGCCGGTGCGCTCCTGCGCGAGCATGACGGGCTCTTCCTTCAGACCCATCTGTGCGAGACCACCGACGAGATCGCGTGGGTCATGGACCTTTTCCCCGACCGGGCGAGCTATCTCGACGTGTATGCCCGGTCCGGCCTCGTCGGTCCCCGGAGCGTCTTCGGCCACGCGATCCACGTGAGCGAGGACGATTTCTGCACCTGCCACGCCGCAGGTGCGGCGATCGCCCATTGCCCGACCTCCAACGGGTTCCTGGGCAGCGGCCTGTTCCGGCTGTTCGATGCCCTCGATCCCCGGCGGCCGGTGCGCGTCGGCCTCGGAACGGATGTCGGCGCCGGCACGACCCTGTCGCTGCTCAAGACCCTGGGCGACGCCTACAAGGTCGCGGCCCTGCGCGGGACGAAGCTCGACGCGCTGCGCGCCTTCTGGCTCGCGACGCTGGGCGGCGCCGAAGCCCTGCGTCTCGACGACCGGATCGGGCGGATCGCCGAGGGCTTCGAAGCCGATCTCTGCGTCCTCGATCTGGCGGCGACCCCGCTGCTCGGATTCCGGACCGAGAGCTGCCGGGACATCGAAGACCTCTTGTTCGTGCTGATGACCCTCGGCGATCACCGCACGGTTCGAGCGACCTGGGTGGCGGGCGAATGCGTCTACGATACACGCCGCCCGGACGACCCGCTGCGCTATCCCTCGCGATGCGATGAAGGCCGGCCTTGAGCGGCCCGACGCGAAGGACGGACAAGCACCATCTGGCGCGACGATTGCTTGGCTATAACCCGCATGCGGAGAGGTATGATGCGTCGGCTGGGTCTCGGGTTCGCTCTAGTGGCTGCGTTGTCGACGACGAGTCTGGCGCAGAGCTACACCGCACCTTCTCCGACGGACGTGCCGTCCACGGGCACAAAGGAACTGAACAAGGCCGACCGCAAGATGGCCTGCACGCAGCAGGCCGATCGGCGCAACATGCACGGCCTCGCGCGCCAGCAATTCCGGGCGGCCTGTCGCGGACGTCCGATTCCGAAGCGCGTGAACGCCTGATCCCGCTCCTGCGACGCGGGGGCCCGGCTGCGCCGGTGCCCGATCCGGCGTGAGCGCGAGCAGTGTCCGATCGGATCGGATCGCAGGGCCGTAACCTGCGGCCGCACCCCAAATGGCCTTGTTGCGGCCAGGCGCGTCAGGCTAACGTGGCTGTATGACTCGACGTGCCGCTTCGCGTCCGTTCCGCCGCTCTGTCGCCGGCCTCGCTCTGGGCCTCAGCCTGCTTCAGGCGTCCCCGGCCGCGGCCCAGGCGATCCTGTGGCCTGCGATCGGCTTCGCTCCCCTGCCCTCTTTCGCTTGGCCCCAGACTGCCGAGGACGCGTATGGCCGCTGGACGGGATCCTACGCCCGCTTGTCGACCGGGTACGCGGTGACGTCCGCGCGGCATTTCGGCAGCTATGCGGGCCCGACGATCGGCTTCGAGGGCGGCCGGATGTGGCAGGAAGGTCCGATCCTCTTCGGGATCAGCGGCGGCATCGACTATCTCGCCGGCCTCGATGGGAACCTGACACCGGGCTACGGGCGCCTCGCCTATGCCCGCGACTTCGCCGGCGCCCTGGAGGTGAAGGTCGGGACGCTGCTGACGCCGGACGTCCTGATCTATGCCAAGACCGGCGCCGTGGCCCTCCACGAAACCCTGCGCGTCGGACCGACGCCGTCCACACTCCCGTTCAGCCGCCAGGATATCGCGGTGCGGCCGGTGGCGGGGGTCGGGGTCGAGTGGGCGGTGACGGATCGTCTGTCGCTGGGGGTCGAGGCGGGCGTGATCGGCGGCGGCATCCGCTGACGCTCCACGCGGCCCGTCAGCCGACGCCATCCCACGGGCCGGGATCGGCAGACGCGAGGGCCGCGAGGTCCCGCCACCCGTAGGCGACCTCGGTGAATCGACCTTGTCCGCGGATGCAGGCCTCTGCCTCGAGCCGCGTGGCGCCGCGGCGCTCGTAGAAGCGCCGCCCGATGCGGTTGGCGCGCAGCACCCAGGCTGCGGCGGCGCGGTACTCGGCGTTCCGCAGGCTTCGCGTCATCCGCGCCACCAGCGCCAAACCCACCCCACGCCCCTGAGCGGCGCGCAGCACGTAGAGGCTGCTAACCTCGCCGTCGAACCCGGCCGCAGCCAAGCCCTCCGCGCGCTGGCGGTTGCAGGTACCGAACCCGGCCGGCTCCCCGTGAAACTCGGCCAGGTAGACCATCCTGTCCAGCGTCGGCGGCGGAGTGGCGAGGAGTTGCGCCCACCAAGCCTGCCGCACCTCGACCGTGAGGGCGGCGATCATCGCGTCGGGCAGGAGGCCGGCATAGGTCTCGTGCCAGGCGGCGACATGGAGCGTGGCGATGACGGCCGCGTCCTCCGGCCGCGCACACCGCACCGCGACGGCGGTCGTCTCCCGGGTCTCGATCACCATGCGGCCCCCGCCAGTTCGACCGCCGGGTCCTGCTGCGCGCTACTTCGGCACGAACGCCCAGTAATCGAGATCGAGAATCACCGCCGGGTCATAGCCCTCCCCGACGCGGTCCGGGAAGGCGCCGCAGGGCTGGTTCTTGGTGGCGACCGTGCGCAGGCGCAGAAGCCCGACATCGTCGCGGCCGACATCGGCGGTGGCCAGCACTTCGCTCCAGGCATAGACCGTATCGCCGGCAAACAGGGGCCCGACATGGCGACCGGCATTGATGCCGGCGAGCGCGAACACGTTGGCGAGCCCGTTGAAGCTCAGAGCCCGGGCGAGCGAGATGACGTGGCCGCCATAGATCAGGCGTCGGCCGAAGCGGGTGTCCTTGGCGGCCAGCCCGTCGAAATGGACCTTGGCGGTGTTCTGGAACAGGCGCGTCGCGATCTGGTGCTCGGCCTCCTCGACGGTCATGCCATCGACGTGATCGATCTTCTCGCCCACCGTGTAATCGGCGAAGCGGTGCGGGCTGCCGGCCAGCTCCGTATCGTAGGCAGCGGCGGAGAGTTTCGGCAGGGCGCCCGCGAGATCCTGCGGATCGACCACCTTGGCGAGGCTCGGCACGTGCTCCTCGGTGATCGCGGCCCCGGGGTCGCGCTTGCGCACCAGCACCCAGCGGCAATAGCTCAGCACGGTCTCGCCGCGCTCGTCGGAGCCGACCGAGCGGACATAGACCACGCCGGTCTGGCGATTCGAGCTTTCCTTGAGGCCGATCACCTCCGAGACGGTCGACAGGGTCTCGCCCGGGTAGACCGGCCGCCGGAACCCGCCCTCGGCATAGCCGAGGTTGGCCAGCGCGTTGAGGGAGACGTCCGGAACGGTCTTGCCGAACACCATGTGAAAGGTGAGCAGGTCGTCGAGGGGGCTCTTCGGGTAGCCCAAGGCACGCGCGAAGGCGTCCGAGGACTGCACGGCGAAGCGCGGCCCGTAGAGGCCCGTGTAGAGCGCCACGTCACCCACCGTCACGGTGCGCGGGGTGGCGTGGCGGATGGTCTCGCCGAGGCGGAAATCCTCGAAGAAGCGGCCGGGATTCGTCTTCACGGGCGGGCGATCCTACTGCGCGTAAACGTAGGTTGCGGGCACGGCGTATTCGTGCAGCAGGCGGCTGATGAACAGCAGCAGCAGGATCAGGATGATCGGCGAGATGTCGACGCCGCCGAGATTGGGCAGCAGATTCCGGATCGGCCGCAGCACCGGCTCGGTGATCCGGTAGAGCACCTCGCCGATCTGCGCGACGATGGGATTGCGCACGTTCACCACGTTGAACGCCACGAGCCAGCTGAGGACCGCGCTGGCGATGAGGACGTAGATGAAGAGCTGGACGACCGTGTCGAAGAGCCAGATCAGGGCGTTCATGCGGGTCCGCGCGTATCCTCAGGGCGCCCGCGCCCCGGCGCCTGAGCGGCACTTTGGCGGGCGACGTTGAAACAGGGAATTGACAGGCTGAGCCGCCCGCGCCTACAAGGCCGGCGCCTCGACGGGGCTGTAGCTCAGATGGGAGAGCGCCGCAATCGCACTGCGGAGGTCAGGGGTTCGAATCCCCTCAGCTCCACCAGGTTTCTTTAACCTGTTGGACGGCAACGAACTCATTGCTCGGCAATGAGTTTCCGGGCTAAATTGGTACACCAGACTGGTACACCAAGCCGCCCGAACCCCATGGCAAAAAAGGACGCACGTCTGCAGCTTAGGGGCAGCACGTGGTGGGTCAGGGTCAAAGTGCCCGAGACCCTGCGTCGAGCTGGGCTGATCAAAAAGCGCGAATTTCGAAAATCTCTGGGTACGGGCGATTTTTCAGAAGCCCGGCGGCTGTTGCTGCGTGAGCTCATCGCGATCGATGCTCAAATTGCCGCAGCCAAGCGTCAGCTTAATCCCTCACCGGTTCGGGCGCTGACACGCTCCGAGGCGGAGCACATCGCATGGGCTTGGTTTCATGAGCGTGAGGACGTTCGGCTCGAACGGAAACGAAGCGCAGCCCCTGCTTGGTCGCGGCAGGATGAGTTGATGGACCTGGAGATCGAAGAGGCGACCTTCGCGGACCCAGCGGACACGAACGGTCAGGCCAGCACGTTCAGCACAGCCAAACGGCTCCTTGAGCGCCACGGCATTGCGGTCGATCTCAACGCACCCGAGTTCCGGCACCTCCTGCATCTGGTACGCCGAGCCGCGCTGGAGCAAGCGAGACGAGAACTACGAGACGCGAGAAGCGATTTCTCCTACCACGTTGGAGACACCTTTTTTGCGGGTGCGCCAGCCGATGTCGCGCACCCGTCGAGCGCGGCGAAGCGCACCACACTGCGCGAGCTGATAGCTCAGCATCGGGCCGAGCCTGCTTGGCAAGGCATGTCACCAAAATCGAAGTTGAAGGGCGCCGCTCAAGCTCGCCTGTTCGAGGAGGTCTTTGGGGCCGACCGGGATGTCTCCCAGATCAAGCGCGCCGATGCGGCCGAGCTGGTGAGCCTTTTGGTCAGGCTACCCGCAAGCGCCACGAAGCGATTTCCTGACCTTACAGCGTCCCAGGCTGCCGATGCCGCAGCCAAAATGGGCGCTCCGCCTATGACCCGGCTCACAGCAAGTTCCTACTTGTCCGCCTTCTCCACTCTGATGGCATTCGCCATCGCGCGGGGCGTGCGGGCGGACAATCCAACCGCCGGCCTTTCAGTCGGCGTTGATGGCGTAGCTGCCAAAGATCGACGGCATCCGTTCTCGACAGAGCAACTCGTCAAGATCTTCAACGCCCCGCTCTACACTGGTTGCCAGAATGACGAGGCCGGCTATGCGCGCATTGGCAATCAGGTGATCCGTCGCGGCCGGTTCTGGGTGCCGCTTATCGCACTGTTCACCGGGATGCGAATGAACGAGATCTGTCAGCTACTCGTTCGTGATGTCGCTCGCCTTGATGGAACCGATGTCATCATTGTCGCCCCCGATGATGTCGGCATGAAACGTGTGAAGACAGCGGCAGGCGAGCGTTTCGTACCAATCCATCCCGAGTTGAAGCGTTGCGGCTTATTGCAGTATCGGGACGCCGTAGCCGATCGCGGAGAGGAGCGCCTGTTCCCTGAACTCACTGCGGCAGAAACGTCCGGCTATTTGAGTGATATCTTTTCGAAGTGGTTTGCTCGCTTCCTAGACCACTGTGGCGCAGCCAAGCCACGAACAGCTTTCCATAGCTTTAGGCACAATTATCGGGATGCGCTGCGCGAGGCGGACATCTCGCCAGAACGAGTGCGCGCCCTAGGCGGGTGGTCAAGCGGTCGAACAGAAGACAACTACGGATCAGGGCTGCGAGCAAACTCACTGGCTCTAGAGATTGATAAGTTACGGTACGAAGGTCTGGACCTCTCACACCTCTATCTCTAGCTATCCAATCGCTGACGGTCGATTGAACCCCGGTTCAAAATCGTCCAATCTTTGCGCTTCTGGGCTTCCTAGTCTGCCGATCACGGCTCACAGTGGGTTTCTACAAACCCCACACCACCCTCCACTCTTTGTAAGAGGCAGGCAGCAGCCATGACGGCAGCAGTCGGATACCTGCGAACCTCCACCAAGAAACAAAATCTCGGCCTGGATGCGCAGCGCATCGCCATCGAGCTGTTCGCTGCGGCCCAAGGCTACGACGTCGTTGAATGGTTCAGCGAGCAGGAGACCGGGAAAGGGTTCGACGCCCTCGATCGGCGCCCGCAGCTTGCGGCGGCCCTGGCGAAGGCCAAGAAGCTCCGGTGCGCGGTGCTGGTGAGCAAGCTCGATAGGATCTCAAGGGATGTGGCGTTCATCGCGACCCTGATGACCCAGCGCGTGCCGTTCATCGTGACCGAGCTGGGCGCCGACTGCGATCCGTTTTTGCTGCACATCTACGCTGCCCTTGCGCAGAAAGAACGGGCCCTGATCGCCTCGCGCACTCGGGATGCGCTTCAGCGGAAGAAGGCGGCCGGCGCGGTCCTGGGCAACCTCGTGAACCTCGCTGACGGTCACAAGCGTGGGGCTGCCACCAATGCCCGGTCGGCCGACACCTTCGCGGCCAACGTCATGCCGATCGTGCGCGAGATCCAGGCGAGCGGCCGGACCACCCTGCAAGCCATCGCGGACGCCCTGAATGAACGGCGGGTTGCAACAGTGCGGGGAGGGGAATGGCACGTCTCTACCGTGAAGAACCTGCTGGCTCGCACGGCAGTGCCCACTCAGAGCCCGCGCAATCCGGTAGGCCGCCTCTACGGCCGCCGAGCTGATGCGACGGCAAGGGTTGAGCTGGCCTGATGCCCTTCGACTTCGCGCGCTACGTCTTCAACCTAGACGGCTCGTTCGATGAAGGCGGGGCACAGGCGCTCCGTGCATTCCTCGCCCACCATCTCACGGTCGATCGGTGGGTTGTGGCGAGCGACTACAACACCGGCACCGAGGGCACTGATCACGACGTCTATGCCTTCGCTGTATACCCTATCCCTTTGGCTGGTATCGAGACCGTGCGCAGTACGCTGCGGGCATGCTTTCCCCGCGACTTCAAGCACACGTCACGGATCACCCGCGAGCAGAAGCGGTTCCTCACCACGAACACATGCTTCGCCTTCGTGTTCCTTGTGTCGAAGTCCGACAGCTTTTTGCGCTCTGGTGATCGAGCACGCGATCTAGCATCGTTCCGAAGCTCGGTAGAGCTAGCCATCGCGGAGCTGACAAAGAATGGCACGGATGAATATCACCTCCGCCACCTACGCATGCTCCACAGCGAGGCCGGCAAGAAGGACTTCAGTCTCGCGCTGATGGAACGCGTGCTGCTGCTTGCGCTGTTCAACGCCTACGTGACCTCGAAGCTGACAGCGAATGTACCGGTGAAACGGTTTTGGTGGGTCACGGACAACGAGGGATTGACGCGGTACTGCAACGAGATCTTCGCCACGCTGACGTATTGCAACTACCATGCTCTCTGGGTCCGCAAGTTCGGTCGCATGCCAATGCCGGGGGCTGGTCGGACTGATCTGACGGGTATGGATCGGACCCTCTCCGCGTTGGTTGATGACCTCATCCGCATCCCGGATTTCTTCGCCGCGGTACTGGCTCGCTGGCGACGCGAGCACAATAGGTTGCTCCCGCCGCCGGGGACGAAGCGGCCTGCCATCCGCCGGTACTTCCACATCCTGAACTACTGGCTAAACGAGAATGACAATCTCTGGCTCGGGAACTGCCGCCCTGAGCATAACGGCGACCTGCAAATTGGCCGCATCATCACGGCCAAATCGCCTAAGCGGCTTAAACGCTACCAGTATCGCCTCACATCCACTACTAAGGCTCAGTAGAAGACCGCCGCAATTCCGAGTTCCTTTGTGGCGTAAGCCATTGAGATCTCGATCGAGGAAAGAGCCGATGCCTGCCGCTCAGCAAAAACGCTCTGTCGCAAAGCCCTCGCGCAGAATGCTGGCGGGTAAATCCGCTTCTGCGACCCTTGAGCGTGTGCATCGACCGCCCGAGACCACGATCGCAGCCCACGACGACAAGGCGCTGCACGACGAACAGCAGACGTCGCGCGTTGAGATGCTGATGCTGAAAGGCGTGGTGCGGCCCGACATTATCGGCGTCATGCTCGATCTCGGCACCCGGCAGGTCCAGAAGCTCCAGGACCGTGTGCATGCCCGGTGGGAGATCACCGGAGGCGGCCGAACGATCGCACGCTTCCGCGGAGAGGCATTGGCCCGGCTTGACCTCCTTGAGCAGGAGGGCTGGAGCCGATACGCGGCTTTGTCGAACCGACTGGATCCCAGCCCGAAGGACGAAGCCAAGTTCCTGAAGTTGCTGCTCAACATCCAGGATCAGCGCAACGTCCTGTCGGGGCTAAGCCACAAGGTCATCGAGCGGATCGGCGCGCTTCCGGACCAGTCTGCGGAGGTTGTGTCTCGGATGGCTGCGCAACACGGCCTCGCCACGATGGCCGCCCGCCTGACACAGCTTCTGGCCAAGCGTAGAGACGCTGGAGCCCGAGACGATCGGCCATAAGACTGACAAGGACTGATCCCGCCGGCCGTTGCACCCCGGTGCAAAATTAGGTGCGATGCGGCTCCTCTAAGTCCGCTCAGAGTGGCTTCCAACCAGTCCATTTAGGGTCGAGAAGCTGGATAAGCAGACGTTGGCTTCGAGGGCGCCGCCAGGCAGCCTCGTGCTATGAACCGTCCTTTCCGTTCAGTCTTCCAGCTTGACCGCTACCCAATGGCTTGATGCGGCGCAGGCCAACGCCGAAGTAGGATATGTGGATACCGACGCTGCGGCTTGGGAGGTCCAAGGGATGACTTCAATGCGCAGGGCCGTCCTTGAGGCACACGGTATTAAGTCTGGCCGATTTCCAAGAGCCTGGCGCGTACATCTGATCCAGGAAGAGAAAGATCCACCGTCGCGAAGCGAATGCGATGCCCTTGTATGGTGACGCTTTCTTCGACGTGTCGATCAAGTGACGGATGGAGCAGCGTTCCGCACGCGTTGTCCGCCAGCGCGTCGCCTCGTCCAGCTTGGGAGCGCAAATAGGCGTACATCTGGTAAAGGTGCGGGCTCTTGAACGATACACCCCCGTATTGGCGGGCCGTGAGGATGCCTGTGAACTTGGTGTCGATGACCGTTCGACGCGCTCCGTCCTCTAGGATCACGTCGGCCTGCATGCCCGGCAGCAGGCCTGCCAAGCCAGGGCTTGCCTGGGACAGTTCCCAACCGAGGCTGGGCTGGATACGAACCGTCCACGAGGTCCCGAGTTCGTGCCGGTAGAACCCTGCGACCGCCTTTTCGAAAATCCGGCGCAGCAATCGCTCGTCGCGATCCAGTCGCGTGAGGCGCAGATCGCCCGCCGCCTCCGCCGGAAGCAGGAGGTCGAGAGCCATCGTAGCCACCGCCACCATGAGACGATCGTCGGCGTCGTGCCGCGCGATCTGGTCCGTGGAGGCTTCGACGCGGGTCGGCCGATTGGCACCTACCCCCTGCGCGGCCAGGGTGCGCGCGAGAGCTCTGCAACGCCGGGACAGACCCGGTCTGGGGACGATGGTGGCCATACGTTCGAGAGCGGCCCGTACGAGCCTATTGCGTGGTGTGTCGTGGGTCAGCTCCTCGAAGCGGCAGGCGACCAGTCCACGTCGGAGCAATAATCCGCTCTCGGTTGCTAGCCAATCGATGCGACCACGCACCCGCGGGAGGTTGGCCTCGGCCATCCGATACCCACGCGAGAGGCTGCGCCGCAGACGACGCTCGACCACGGTCGCCAATAGCATACCCAGGAGTTCAGGCAGCTCAGTCTCATCATCGACGTCCGCATCCGCCCGGTCGAGGAAGCCGGCCAGATCTGTCGCGTAGACGAGCAGCATCCAGAGGTTGCGGACGGGAATTCCGACGTAGCTGCGCCATGTCGCGCCGTCGGCGCCGGCCGATGCAGCGCCCACTCGTTAACCCTCCAGCCGAAGCGCGGCTGTCCGCTCGCGCGCCTTGCCTGCATCATCGAACCAATACTCCGCCAGCAGCGGTCCAATCTCGGTCTCGATGGTTTCGTTGTACCACCGGCGCCAGCCGTCTTCCGACAACATTCCATCCGTGACGGGGGTCACGAAGCTGTGGCCGACCTGGAACTGCGCGCCGAGCGAGCGGTCCTCCGTGATGGCGGTGTTCAATGCCTCCATCCTCGCTGCGATCTCGGCGACCAAGGCCTGCGGCATCCCGCGGCCGGTACACCAGCCTTGCCAGGCAGAGCCGAGCTCGGGGCCTAGCGTGACAAACGCGAAGCGTCGGCGCAGCGCAAGGTCGACCAACGCCAGCGAGCGGTCGGCAAGGTTCATCGTGCCGACGATGTACAAGTTCTCGGGAACAAATACGCGCTCGTCGAGCGACCTTGGGTAGGCCAGGCGCAGCGCCTCCTCGGGACCGCGCTTCGTTGCTTCTACCAGCGTCAGCAGCTCTCCGAGGATCTGTGCAGGGTTGCCACGATTGATCTCTTCGATAACGAGCACAAAAGGGCGCTTCGGCTCGGCTGCGGCGGCCTGGACCGCCTCCAGGAAGGCACCATCGGCGAGCCGGAGCCCACCCCGTCCGTCGGGGCGCCAGCCGCGCACGAAGTCCTCGTACGAGAGCGAGGGCTGGAACTGCATGGCGACGAGGCGTTCTGCGTCCATGGCGCCGATCAAAGCGTAACCAAGCCGTTTCGCAAGCCAAGTCTTGCCAGTGCCCGGAGGACCCTGCAGGATGAGGTTCTTCCGACGCCGGAGGAGCGCAACCGCGGCCTCTAGGCGGTCTCTGTCGAGGAAGCACCCCTCGTTAAGGATGGATTGGACGTCGTAGGGTCCTGCGGGCGCTGGTTCCGGCTTTAATACGGGGGCGGGTTCCTCGCCGGGCGCCGCCTCGACCTCAATCTCCGGCGCGATGCGCCACAGTTGCTCGAACTCCGCCGGCAGCGCCGCCGCGTAGTCCTCGCCGTCGTCTGTTAGCACGAGGCGTCCGCCGGCTGCGGGGTCGAGTTGGACAAGGCCCACCAGTCTCGCCCAGGCAACGATGTGAGATCCGGGTTGCAGGGAGGTCCAGGTTGGTACCAAGTCCTGTAGCCGCTTGGCGGCGTCGTTTGGTCGGAGCATGCTCGGCTCGCTGCGGACCATGAGTAGCAGGTGCGCCATCCCGAAAACGCGTCCCACTAGCGGGGCCCGCAGAACCTGCACTGGCTCGCTTGCGATCAGCAGTTCGAGGCCGCGCTCCGTCGGACGGTAGCTGCCGTCCTCAAGGCGGATTAGACCGAGGCCTCCCATGGCCTGAGAGATCATATTGGGTGCTGAGCTGGCGTTAAGTTGCGGCGCCTCGGTTAGGATGACATCGACCAGATCCTCCCGGGCAATGCCCAGTTCCGCCTCGCGCACCATCGTCACTAGCAGGTTGACATTGTCCCTCACCGTCGAGAGGGCCCGGCGCTGCGCGTTAGCGGGCAGCAGGGAAAGCGGCGGGATCGCGCTCGCCTCTTGCTGGGTCTTGGGTAGAGCGACGGCGCCTTCGTCGGCACGCTCCACCTGGGTCTGCCAGAGGAACCAGCAGAATATTGACTGGTCGACTGCCTCCTCGACCGTTGCCGCCGGACCGAGCGCCTCGCGCACCCGTTCGCGCAAACTCGGGTGCTGGGCGACGTAGCCTCCCGGCAGGCGCAGGGCGCTCAACAGGCGCTGCACTCCGAACACCCGGCCAGCGTCCATCAGGCAGCTCATGTCGTTCGGGAACATGGCGGCAAGAAGCCGGACTAAGCGCGCCTTGGGCCGGCGCGGGGTGTAGCGAGGATGCACCCAGGCGAGGACATTATCGAAAAGCGCCTGCAGACGCTTACCGCGGTCCTCAACACCGAGGCTGTCGAGTGACCCACGGGCGTCGAACAGTAGGTCCGCCAATTGTATGTCTTGGTAGGCTCCAACGACAGTGACCGAATGCCCCGGACCGATCCCGGCGACGTCAGATGCATCCCACAACATCCTCTGGAACTCGGGCACGTGCCAAGCTGCTCGGTCAGCCTCGCATACCCTGTGCACCTGCTCCGCGTAGTTCCGACGCCAGTCCCTGGCCCAGTCCTCGTCTCGATAGGAGGCAAAGGGACCTTCGTAGAGATCACGAAGGTCGGTAGAGCTGAGATGGTGCATGCATGACCCTCGTTTCTCGATGCCTAGCGCAGTCCCGAACGGCCGCCAACGCTCCACCAGTCTGAGGGGCTCGGCTACCTAGAAGTCGGCGATGCGCCGCCCCATCCTGTGGCGTCAGCCTCATCGCAGTAGCCGCCTTCGCTGATGCACCGGCACACTGGCGGTGATGCTAACGGTCACGCTATGGTCTCCGTAAGGCAAAACAACACCTCCCGGGGGAACCGTGGCGACCGACCTGCAGGACCTTTCACGCCGCCTATTCGCAACCGCTGACCAGCTCTGGACCAATAGCTCCCTGCGGCCGGACCAGTACGCTCAGCCGGTGCTGGCGCTGATCGCCCTTCGCCAGATGGAGGCAAAGTTCGACAAGGTGCACGCCGAGCTTGCTCCGCAATTTAAGGGACGGCTTAAGGCTACGCCTGCAGACTACCAAGCGCGTGGCGCGGTGTACCTGCCAGAAAACGCCCGGTTCTCGACGCTGCTTTCCCTGCCGGGCACTGCTGACCTGGGAGCGGCGCTGAACGCGGCAATGAAGGCCGTGTCCGATCACAACTCCGATCTCGCTGGCGCCCTTCCACAAGGCTACAGCGGGCTCCCGAGCAGCGTGCTGCAGGAGCTGCTGCGCCTACTCGCTCCTTTGAAGATCGAGGGAGACGCCTACGGATTGGTATTTGAGTATTTCATGGGCCAGTTCGCCTCATCTTTCATGCAGAAGGGAGGGGAGTACTTCACTCCCGCCTCCATCGTGAAGCTCATCGTGGAGGTGATCGAACCTTACCACGGCGCCATCTTCGATCCGACGTGCGGCTCAGGCGGGATGTTCGTCCACTCGGCAGAGTTCATACGTCGGCATCACCGTGCACCTGAGAGTGAGATAAGCGTCTACGGTGCTGAGAAGATGTCGGACACGCTGCGCCTGTGTAGGCTCAACCTCGCAGTGCATGGGCTATCCGGCGATCTGCGTGAGGCTAACAGTTACTACGACGATCCACATAAGCTGATCGGTCGGTTTGACTTCGTGATGGCCAACCCGCCCTTTAACCAATCTGAGGTTGATCGAGCGAAGCTGCTGAATGATACCGGAAAAGTCGACGCCCGCTTTCCACTTGGGCTGCCAACCGTCAACAACGCCAACTATCTTTGGATAAATCTGTTCTACGCGGCACTGAAGCCTTCCGGGCGTGCTGGCTTCGTAATGGCGAACAGCGCCTCTGACGCTGGCGGAAGCGAACGTGAACTGCGGCGAAAATTGATTGAAACCGGAGCTGTGGATGTCATCGTCGCGGTTGGCACTAACATGTTTTTCACGGTGACACTGCCTGTGACCCTTTGGTTCTTCGACAAAGGAAAGGTCAAAAGCGCTCGCGGTGACCGAGTATTATTTGTGGATGCGCGGCACATCTTCCGGCAAATAACACGAGCGCACCGGGTGTTTGATCCTGACCAAATTGAGTTCTTGGCCAACATCGTTAGGCTCTGGCGGGGTGAGGAGGCGGAATTCCTGCAGAGTAGCTTCTCGGGGTTCTCCGAAGCTTTCCCTGACATGCGCTACCGAGACATGCCGGGCCTTTGCCGTGTCGCGACACGGAAGGAGATCGCTGCGCACGACTGGAGCCTTAACCCGGGCCGCTATGTCGGCGTAGCTCCCGGGCAGAAGCAGGAGCATGAGAATTTCGGCGCCAGGCTGGAGGTGCTGCAGGAGGAGTTGGAGGAACTCAACGCTAAGGCTGCGCAGCTTCAGGTGCAGATCGCGCAGAACGTAGCGGAGCTGCTTGAAGCATGACTGATTGGCCCGAAGTTGCGCTGGGCGACCATGTTGAGTTGGTCCCCGGCTTTCCTTTCAAGAGTGCTCGCTACATTGATAGTGCTGTCAGCGCTGTACGCCTGCTCCGGGGTGACAACGTCGCACAAGGCATCCTTCGTTGGGACGGCGCGAAACACTGGCCCGAGGCCGAATGTGACAATTACTCGGCCTTCGAGCTGCGCGAGGGCGATGTAGTGCTCGCGATGGATCGGCCCTGGATCGAGGCGGGCCTGAAGTATGCTTGGGTGCAACCGAGCGACCTCCCATGCCTACTCGTGCAGCGTGTGGCCAGGATGCGTGGCACGAACGGATTGTCCACGGCATTCCTGCGGTACGTCATCGGTTCGCCGTCATTTGTAAATCATGTGAAGAGCATCACGACTGGCGTGAATGTCCCACATATTAGTGGGAAGGACATCAAACGCTTCCGTTTCAGCTTGCCACCTCGAAGTGATCAAGACCGTATCGCGTCTATCCTCGGCGCATACGACGATTTGATTGAGGTGAACCGGCGCCGGATTGCGCTGCTGGAAGAGATGGCGCGGCAGTTATTCGAAGAGTGGTTCGTCCACTTCCGCTTCCCAGGTCACGAACGTTCGGCAATGGAAGGCGGCCGACCAGAGGGATGGCAGCAGCTCACGTTAAGCGAACTTGCAGATGTCCGCCTCGGGAAGATGCTCGATGCCGCTAAGAACCGCGGTGAATTGAGGCCGTACCTCGCAAATATCAATGTACGATGGGGGAGTTTTGCTCTGTCTGAGCTTCGCTCGATGCGATTTGAGCCAGACGAAGCAGAAAAATATGGGTTAGCTTATGGTGACATCGTGATGTGCGAGGGAGGTGAGCCGGGGCGTTGTGCGATGTGGAAAGGTGAGGCTCCGCAGATGATGCTCCAAAAGGCGCTTCATCGTATCCGATCTAAATCAAACATGGACAGAAATTATCTCTTTCACTACTTATTATTTTCGGCAAGATCTAAGCGGCTGTCTGGTCTATTTACGGGCTCTACAATTAAGCACCTACCGCTTGAAAAGCTCTTGAACTTACGGGTTGAGGTGCCTTCCAGCCGTCTTTTGAAGCAGTTCGGGAAGTTGGTTACGCCTATCGAGGCTCAGGTTGGGACGTTGCAAGCAGTCAACCGAAAACTCCTTGAGATGCGGGAAATCTTACTTCCTCGGCTCGTCTCGGGAGAGCTGCCCGTCCCCGCCGCCGCACGCGAGCTGGAGGCTGCTGCCTGATGGCACCCGCCGGCACCCCTCCCTCCCTCTCAAGCGCGATCGCCAGTGAGAAGGCTTTGGTGGAGATACCGGCTGTCGAACTGCTGCGGTCCCTCGGCTGGCAGCATAGCGACCTCATGCAGGAAGAGCCGGGAGCCAAGAACGTTACCGGCCGCCTCTCCTTCCGAGAGGCGATCCTACCGTCCCGTCTCCGCACGGCAGTCCGCCGCTTGAACCCAGCCCTGCCTGAAGAGGCGCTGCTCGACGCCGAGGCGAGGCTGACGGAGGATCGCTCCACCATGCTGCCGGTGGCAGCGAACCGCGAGGTGTACCGCCTGCTGCGTGATGGCGTGGCGGTCGAACTGCGTCAGCCTGACGGCTCCTTAAAGCCCGACCGAGTGCAGCTAATGAACTGGGCCGACCCCTCTGCCAACGACTTCTTCCTGGCTTCGCAGCCCTGGTTCGCCAGCGAGTTGTACACCCGCCGCCCCGATGCGGTTGGTTTCGTGAACGGCATCCCGTTGCTGCTCTGCGAGTGGAAGGCTCCGACCCAGCCCGTTCAGGAGGCTTATGAGGCGAACCTGAGCGACTACCGGGACACGATCCCGCGCCTCTTCGACTTCAACGGTGTTACCATTCTATCGAACGGCATAGAGGCCCTGATAGGCCCCTCACACAGCACTTTCGAAGCCTTTGCTCCTTGGAAGAAGCTGGAGGAAGATGGGCCTGAGAGCGTCGCACTAGAGACCCTCCTTCGAGCGACGTGTGAACCCTCCCGCTTCTTCGACCTGATCGAGAACTTCCTCCTCTTCGATGATGCACGAGGCGGCCTGAGGAAGGTGGTTGGGAAGTACCATCAGGTGCTCGGGGTCAATCGGGCCATTGAGGCCGTCCAGCAGATCGGGGAGAACCGAGGCCGCCTCGGTGTTTTTTGGCATACGCAGGGCAGCGGCAAGAGCCTGACCATGGTCATGTTCGCTGAGAAAGTGCTTCGCCGCCTCGGTGGGAACTGGACCTTCGTGGTGGTCACGGACCGCCAGGAGTTGGACGAGCAGATCGCTGGCAACTTCGCCTCGGTAGGCGCACTCGCAAAGAACGTGGAGCAATGCCAAGCCCAGACTAAGGCCCACCTGCGCGAGCTGTTGGCCGGGCAAGAGCGGTATGTCTTCACGCTGATCCACAAGTTCTCGACAGACAGAGGTGAGCCGATGCCCGTCCTGTCGGAGCGCAGCGACATCATCGTGATCACGGATGAGGCCCACCGCAGCCAGTACGACCAGCTCGCAGCGAACATGCGCCGGGCTCTCCCGAACGCTGCCTTCATCGGCTTCACCGGAACGCCGCTGATTGCTGGGCAGGAGGAGCGCACCCGGGAAATCTTCGGTGACTACGTCTCTGTCTACAATTTCGCCCAGTCCATTGCTGACGGTGCCACGGTTCCCCTCTACTACGAGGCCCGTAAGCCGGAGCTGCAGCTCAATTCGGAAGAGCTGAGAGACGAGCTGGACAATTTGCTGGACGATGCCGCTCTCAATGATGAGCAGGAGGCTCGACTTCAGCGAGAGTTCGGCCGGCAGTACCACCTGGTCACCCGTGAGGACCGCCTGGACGAGATCGCCAGGGACCTCGTGCGCCACTTCTCTGCTCGCGGCTACCTCGGCAAAGCGATGTTCGTGGCCATCGACAAGGCCACTGCGGTCCGCATGTATGCCAAGGTGAGAGCGGAGTGGGCTGCACTTATCGTCCTCGAGGAGGCCAACCTCGCAAAGACGCCTCACGAAGCCCGTGAGGCCCTTGAGCCGCGCCTGGAGTGGATGCGGTCGACCGACATGGCCGTGGTTGTCAGCCAGGGACAGGGTGAGATTGCAGACCTGACGGCTAAGGGGTTGGACATCCTCCCCCATCGGGAGCGGATGCTGAAGGAGGACCTGGAAAGCAAGTTCAAGGACGCTGACGACCCTTTACGGCTGGTGTTCGTCTGCGCCATGTGGATCACCGGCTTTGACGTGCCGACCTGCAGCACGGTCTACCTCGACAAGCCGATGAAGAACCACACGCTGATGCAGACTATCGCGCGTGCCAACCGGCGAGCCCCGGGCAAGAGCGCGGGTGTCATCGTGGACTATGTGGGTGTGTTCCAGAACCTTCAGAAGGCACTTGCCATCTACGCCGCGAAGAACGCAAGCGGCTCCCCAATCCGTGACAAGGACCAGCTAGTCACCGAGCTGACGCAGGCTCTCGCTGAGGCCCGAGAGTTCTGCACCAACCTGGGTGTCGACATTGACGCGATCCTCGCTGCCGACAAGCTCGCGAGGTTAGCTCTCATCAGTAAGGGGGTAGAGGCGCTCGTCGCCCCTGATGAGCAGCGGCGCCAATTCTTCCGCCGCTCTGGAGCCGCCACGCGGGCCTACAAGGCGCTTCTACCAGACGAGCGTGCAGCCCCCTTCCTGAAGCCTGTGGCGGCCCTCCATGTCCTCGCTGAGGCTGTCCGCGCTAAGCTCGGCCCAGTGGACATCTCTGCCCTCTCAGCCAAGATCGAGGCCCTCCTTGATGAGAAGATCGAGGGCGTGGCGATCACCGCTCCCATCATCCAGGGGGACGACGCTGCTGGCAGGGTAGACCTATCGAGTATCGACTTCGAGAAACTGGCCAAACTGTTCGTCACCCAGCCCAAGACCGCTGGGGAGCAGCTGAAGGCCAGTGCTGAGAAGAAAGCCCAGGAGATGGCGCAGCGAAATCCCACGCGCGTACACCTCGTGGAGAAGCTCGAACGGCTGGTGAACGACTACAACCTCGGCACGCTCGCCAGCGAGACGTTCTTTGAGGCGCTCAAGAAGTTAATCTCGGAAATGAAGGAAGAGGAGCGTCGTGGAGCTCGTGAGGGCCTTACTGAGGACCAACTCGCCATCTTCGACCTCCTCACGAAACCTGAGCCCAAGCTTACAAAAACCCAGGAGGACGAGGTTAAGCGGGTCGCCCGTGACCTGCTGGAGAAGCTGCAGGATCACCTTCGGATTGCCGGATGGCAGCAAAGAGTGAGACCCAGAGCTGCCGTTCAGTCCACCATCCGCTTCACGTTGAACGATCTGCCAGAGGATCCTTATGATGAGGACATCTGGGAGGGGAAGGTCGATGCTGTCTGGCAGTTCGTTTTCACCCGATATCAATCCGGTGCGGCGGCCGTCAGCACCTCGGGAAATATGGCCAATCTCCGCTGAGCATTTTGCACCGGGGTGCAAGTTTTTCTGGAATGCGGCCTGTGTTGCAGCGATAATGTAGGGTAAATTACAGCTCATATTAGGTGAGCCGCGATGACGCTGAAAACAACTTATTGGGCCCGTCATCTTCCACCAGATCACGTCCGCATCGGCATCTCGCGCGGCTCGCCGCGGTGGATGAAGGCACAGCCCAGGATCCCGGAATTAGCGCCGGGCCAGTGGCTCTACACGACCGAGGATCCGGAAGAGTATCGCGTCCGCTACGTGCGGCAGCTTGCGGACTTGGATCCAGTTCGAGTTGTCGAGCGGATACGGTGCGAGGCCGGCGGGAAGACACCCGTGCTGGCCTGCTTCTGCAAGCCGGGCGGGTCCAACTGGTGCCACCGGGCGTGGGTCAGCGTGTGGCTCGCGCACCGGGCCAGCTTGGACGTCCCTGAGTTCGGTATGGAAGACGCAGGTTCGGGAGCCTCGCACCCACTGCTGCCGAAAGAATATCGCAGGTCCATTTCAGCGCCCGCACGGCATGCCCAATTGCCCCTGTTCTGACGGCTCGGTCATGGCAGGCGCCACTTGCACATAGGTGCAAAGGATTAATCTTCAGCAACGTTTAGCGCTTTCTCAGGAGCTCCTCGACATCAACTGAAAGGGCTGCTGCGATGCGGCTGAGAACGAGAATGCTGGGGTTCCGTTTCCCGCGCTCGACATCGCTCAGGTAAGTTTGATGGATCTCCGCACGATGCGCGACCTCCTCCTGCGTGAGGTCGCGACCTCGGCGCAGGTCCAGCACGTTCAACCCCACACGCACTCGGACGTCCATCCGAGCACAGGATGGGCTGGGCTACCCGTCCACCATCGACTAAAAGGTATAAACGCAGCTCTTTCGCGAGGTCGTTATGCTCCGCAGGTTCCCCCGTCTCCTCCTTGCGGCAGTCGCCGTGATCGCGACTGGATCCGAAGCGAACGCGGCTCAGCATTTCATTCAGACATATATTGATGCCCAAGGTGGATGCGGCAGCAACGCGGCAGCTCCCCTAAGCTTCGTCCTTGCTGGTGGCGGGTTGCAAACGCCATTTGGAAAGCCAGCAGGCGAATGGACGGACGACGACTTGGCAGCACTCCCGCGGATCCTAGCAGAGTGCGAGAAGGCTGCTGCGGGGGTCAACTCCTTCCGAGCTTCCGAGATTAGGGGCGAAGCGAGGAACCTAGAGGCGCGCGTGCCGCGGCTCGTGCAGGCCGCTCGGGTCGAACAGGCCAGACAGGCCACGCAGCTTCAAGCTCGTCGGGAGATCGCACAGAGCAGGATTTCCGCAGCAAGGGAGCAGGCCGAGAGAGGGAGCGCCGCCGCCGATGCTGAGGTCAGGCAGCTTGAGGCTGAGGCGGACCGAGCTGAAGCGGATACAAGGCAGGCTGTGCAAGCGGGAAGCCAAGCTTCACGCCGACCGCAGGACCGCACCGCAGGAGTGGATGCGCCCCCATCAATCGGCGATCGAGATGCCAGCTCTTGCCCCTGGAGTGAGCAGGATCGAAAGAGCCGACCCGAAATATCCTGTCAGAAGCTGACGGAGCAGTTCCTTCTGGGTCTTAGAGGAGCAAAAAGGAACGGCGTGGAGCAGGCCATGAAGGCCGTCGGGAAACGCATCAATGAAGACGGCTTGCACTTCATCAGCGCGTATCAAGATGAGGATGTGAAGGGTGGATCGGGGATTGCGAACTTCGAGTTTGAAAACGGAGAAGTGATCCTGATCACGGCTTCTATCGACGCTAAGGATCGGCCTCATTCTAGGTTCATGTGGAATGGCAGGACCGGATTTTCCTGCTCGGATCTCGGCTCTTCTAGCAGAACATGCGACTGAAGCGGGGCGCCTGTGACGGGTCTCAAAGATCCAACTTAGAAAAGGTACTTGAAAACAGATGTGCCCGTCGTAGGGCCATCCTGGGCTCCGCAGGGCCTATCCTGAAGTTACCTTGAACCCACTTCGAAGGCTGGGTGCTACAGGCTGCTACGACGCGTTGCAGTCTCCTCGAATTGTGCCGTCACATTAACAGCCAGCGGCCTTGATCCGAGGCTTGGTTCCGTCGGCTATGGGTGGTTTTCTGCTGGTCCGCTTCCGAACGGCGGATGCATGAAGCGGACTCGTAGTTGAGACTGCTCACGAACCATCCGGCACGTTCGCGAAGTGGACGGTGAGTGTCTGCTCTCGTCAAAAGTTCGGACGCTGCACCCAGGGCTTAGGCGGAACAGTGATCGCCGCTGGCACGTCTCCCGTCGAAGGAGCGCGAGATGCAGGACATCGTCGGGAAGATCGGGCAGGCGCTGCTGATGGCGGCCGGCATGGCGTGGCAGACCGGCTGGACGCTCCTGCTCGGCTTTGCGATCTCGGCGCTGTTGCAGTCGGTCGTCTCGACCGAACAGATGAAAAAAGCGCTCGGCCGCAGCGGCCCCAAAGAGTTGGCTCTGGCGTCCGTCGCTGGCGCGGCGTCCTCGTCGTGCTCCTACGCCTCGGCGGCGATCATGCGCACTCTGTTCAAAAAAGGCGCCGCGCTGGCGACCGCGCTGGCATTCATGTTCGCCTCGACCAACCTCGTCCTTGAGCTCGGCATCATCCTCTACCTGCTGCTAGGTTGGCAGTTCATGGCCGGCGAGTGGATCGGCGGGATCGTGCTCGTCGTGGTGATGAGCATCCTGGTCAAGCTGACCTATCCTCAAACGCTCGCTGAGGAGGCTCGCAACCACAAGGAAGCGGCCGGTGGGCATAACCACATGGCGATGACGGTGGAGGGTGACACACTCAGCCAGCGGCTGGCCAACCCGCAGACCCGCATCCACGTCGCTCAGAACTTCACCATGGAATGGTCAATGCTGTGGAAGGATCTCGCGATCGGCTTCCTGGTTGGCGGGTTCCTCTCGGCCTTCGTACCGGACGACTTCTGGAAAACGCTGTTCCTGACCGACGCCTCACCCTGGCTCAAGGTGCCGCTCAACGCCCTGCTCGGGCCCTTGATTGCCGTGCTGACCTTCGTCTGCTCGATCGGCAACGTGCCGCTCGCCGCGGTGCTGTGGGCCGGAGGCGCCAGCTTCGGCGGCGTCCTGGCGTTCCTCTATGCCGACCTGATTGTCTTGCCACTGCTCGACACCTACCGGCGCTACTTCGGTTGGAAGATGGCTGTCTACATCGCCGGGGTGTTCTACCTGACGATGGTCGTCGCCTCACTGGTGATGGACCTTTCGTTCACCGGGCTGGGTCTCGTACCGAGCCATGACACCGACGTGCGGGCGCAGTTGACCCACTTTTCGCTAAACTACACGTTCTGGCTGAACCTGCTGTTTGGGGTGCTGGGCCTCTACCTCTGGTGGGTCAGCCGACAGCATCCGATGCAGCATGGCCACGGGTAAGCCAATGATGGCAGCCCCGGAACGCCGGTGCTGCGTTGGCGTCAGTCGGTGACCTCTTCGACGCCTTCGGTCACCTCATCCCGGCCTCCGCCGGGCGCAGGATGGACGGCGTCAGGACGAGGCTTGGCGATGCCGAACGATGAGCGGTCGGATCGAGCGCTGGCCGACCGTGACGCGATGCTGATCATCGGCGCCCTGTTCGCGCTGCAGATCGTGTTTCTGCTCGGTATCTTCGTGGGGCTGTAAGGTCCCACCGCACGGCGACAGATCGACGACGCCTTGCGCACAAGGTTGGCACCGGATCAACGATATATCCTGTGGCGGGGGCAGTCCGTACCGTCGTCAGCGCTCCCCGATCCGGGTCGGGTTCGGCTCCGTGATGTCCTGTGCCGGGATCGAGGGCCTATCTTCGTTCGAGCCTTCGTCATCACCGGATAATGGATCGTGTTTGACCTCTTCCGGATCCGGGACGTCGACCGGAAGTCCCCGGGGACCGAGATGTTTGCGGGTGTGAGAACCACCCGGGGTTCGGTACCGATCCTGTGGCATCGTCAGATCCTTGAGAACGGGCCTTCCTCGGGACCAACCTCGCTGCGATCCCCGAGCAGGTGGCGCCCCGATGCGATGATTTGGATAATCTCGCGGCTGTCGCATTCGCGACGCGCAATGACTTCCAGTTCGCGCAGGTAGGTGATGACCGGCTTGCGGGCGCTCGGCGGCTGCCGAAGGACCGGCTTGACCTTGTCGGTGACATGGTCGGCGACGGCATCCCAGAACGCTGGCGAAGGTGCGGAGGCGTAAGACATCATCAGCTCCCGGCGTGTTGAGAGGATGAAAGGATGACCCCGCCAGTTGTGATCGGGGGTATGCCAAAACCGGCGGGGCCGACCGGAAACGCTCCGGTCGATCTCGACTTAAGGGTCGAGGGGCACTGACAAATCAACCTGGATTAAGGCGCGGCCAAACTTTCCGTGAAACGTGACGCCAGTCCCTATCAAGGCGTCGGGTCGATAAGCTTCCCACTGCGTTGCGCTATCCCACCGAAGCGAACGAATGCCTTGAGACGCTGGCTGGACAAGGCGCATCGTCCCACGGCTGTCATGCCTGCGCACGACGCTCCGAACGCCATCTTGGCTTGATGAGGTTAGTATGCTGGTCCACGTCTTCAGCGATCTCAAATCTAGCTACGCCTTCACCGCAGACCCGACGGGTTCGAACCTCCCCGACGAGGGTGGCCAGTGGCAGCACCGCAAGACCATGGAGCTTCGGGATACCGACAAGCGGATCGGCATGGACTCCAAGCAAGCGATCCAAGCGATCCAGACCAAGGGCTACTTCATCGTCCCGGCCGAGATCGGCAACCTGAGCGGCTAATCCGACCGGGGTGCGGCCTTGCCGGACGGGTAGAGGTCATATCAAGACGCAATCGGTCACACTCGTGCGAAGGGTGCAGCTGAGTTCCAGCGCTACCGTCTACTGCGCTTGCCCTATTGGAACGTCGCGCTCCGCGTCCGCTTTTGGGCAGAATGTCGGGGTCCGGTTTCCGCCCTGTGCCGAAACTACCAGGCGGCTAGAGGACGGCCGCTTTGGGGTAGCACCGACAATGCTTCCGGCGGCTGGGTTGGGTCGTATGCGGAATGACCGGACAGGGTGGATTGCGGCCAGTCCGCTTTGGGACAGCGATGCATGGAAGCTGACGTCGCGGTTGTGCCCGCACACGACCCATGGCAGGCCCTGCAAAAATCCGCTTTCAGGTTGTGAGGCGATAACCACGCTGATGCTTGGCGGCTCGCCTGAGACGGTCATCGCCCGCTACCGCGAACACGTCGCTTTCAGCACCAAGCGGCCTTCAACAGTCTAGTACAAGGCTCCGATCACGCCTCGCTTTGGTGTTCGTGCGGTCGCCCATCGCCGGTAGTGCGTGATCGCTATAGAAAGCCGCCTTATGATGGAACACCAAGCTTAACATCAATCTATTCTGCGTGTTATCATCGGCTGATCCGGCACAGGCGCCGATGACTGGGAGAGCCGTGTGCTTCCCCCAGCGATCCGAGGTGGAGCGCCATGAACACAGCCCCCATCCACCCCCCCTGTAGCATGCTCATCCGCAAGCTTGAGAGCGCCGCCACCCTCTCAGATGCGGAGCGTCAGGCCATCCTGAGCCTGCCAATGCGGATCCACAATTTCGATGCTAGAAAGAATATCGTCTTCGAGGACGATCAGCTGACGCACTGTTGCCTCATCCTCGATGGCTGGGCCTGCCGCTACAAGATGCTCAGCGAGGGCCGGCGCCAGATCCTGTCGTTCCATATCCCCGGCGACATCCCGGACCTGCAGAGCCTGCACATCCCGACGATAGATCACAGCATCGCTACCCTGACCAAGGCCGTCGTAGCCATCATCCCCCACGAGAGCTTGCGAGAGCTGATGGCGCGCCACCCCGGCCTCGCGGCCGCCTTCTGGCGCGACACGCTGCTCGATGCCGCGATCCTCCGCGAATGGTTGATCAGCATGGGTCAGCGCTTGGCCTTCGAGCACGTCGCACGCTTATTCTGCGAGCTGTATTTGAGGCTGAGGTCGGTAGGGTTAGCCGGAGATCACCGCTGCCCGATGCCGATCACCCAAGCCGATATTGCCGATGCGCTTGGGCTCACGTCCGTGCACATCAACCGTGTTCTGCAGGAGATGCGCGGCCGGACCCTGATCACGCTTCGAGGCCGAATTCTCGTGATCGAGGCGTGGGACGAACTTCTTCGGATTTCGGAGTTTGACCCAACGTATCTGCAGTTGAAGAGGCGGCCGGATGACCCTACGCCTACAACCCGTGCACGTTGGAACGGGCAGCTTCGACATCAACGGCCAATTGGTCTTCGATGACGACCTCCTCGCGGCGGTTCTGGTGCAGCTTTCAGATTTCCACGAGAATTTGGCCGGGATGTGGTTCCTGGAGGCGGGCTTCGGTCGGTTGGGCACGGCACACCAGCCCACGTTCGCCGATCTCGACGCCGCGCAAACCTGGATCGCGCAGAGGCTGGCACACGCGGCTTGAGCTACGGGTCCAGATCCGCTCCCTCATCGGCTTACCCTCGCAGGCGCTGCCTCACCCACCGCGTCGCGTTCTCCAGGGTATCGAACACGGGCGGGCGTACCTTCGCGAGCTGCCCCAGTCTGACCTCCATGTACCAAGCCCCGCGTCGCTCATGCTCGGGCGCATCGAGGCGGACCAGCACGGCAACGAGGAACCCGTTGGCGATCACGAGCATGCCAACCCGGTCCGGGCTCCCCGTATCGACGGAGATAGGCCGGAGGACGACCAGGGGCTCGACGTTGTCCTGGCCCGCCAACCTCTACCCGCCCTGGACGCTGCTCAGCCACGGCACCTGCCGGCGGCTACTCCAACGCGCGTTCCTGAGGTGGAGGTAGTTCGGGTTGAACCCGCAGTACGCCTTGAGCTGCTCCACGTCCAGGATCGTCAGGACCCGGCGCTTGAGGTGGATCAGACCGAGCGCCCGCAGCTCCCGCAGCGTACGGCTGACCTGCACGTCCGACAGACCGACCGCGTCGGCGATGTCGGTCTGCGTGAACGGGAAGGCGTAGCTGTTGTCGGTGACGCGTCCCACCGCGTCCAGGCGCAGCAACAGCTCACAGAACAGGTGCGCGATGCGCTGATCCGCCTGTCGGCCGCCGATGTTGACCAGCCACTCGCGCAGCACGGCCTCGTCCACGAGGGCGCACCACATCAGGGCCCGCGTCACCCGCGGGTGGTTGGCCGTGATCTCCTCGATGGCGTGCCGCGGGATCTCGACCGTTTTGCAAGGCGAGATCGTGCCGATGGCGTGATCCATCTGGTCGAGGATGAAGATGTTGAGGTCGCAGAAGTCGCCGGGCACGAAGAAGGCCATGATCTGGCGCTGGCCGTCCGGGAGAACCTTGTAGCGGCAGGCGAAGCCGTCGAGGATGAGATGGACGTCGCCGGGTACGTCGCCTTCCTGGATCAGATCGATCCGCGCCGGCACCTGCCGCAACCGCGGGACGAACGTCCGTAGCGCGGCGCGGTCGGCGTCGCTCAGTTCCTCGAAGCTCTCAAGCTTGCGGATCAGCGCATCTTGCATCGGACTATGACACCGAAGGGCGATCTGCCTCCTTATGACCGGCTGAGGATCAAACCTCCGTCATAGGACGAATTTCTGCAGCCATCGGCAGGTAAACAGCCGACGCCGTATGACGGTTCACACAGGATACACGGGAACAGAGCCTCAGAGCACGCGATTGGGCGGACATCTGGATTAGAAGATAGCGAAAGCCACCTCCCACAGTGAGGTTGGGTCACAGGCGGAACGTCGTCTTCCTGGCGACAAGCCAAGTTCGTCTCACCACCCCGAGCCGACGTCGCTGGACGGCTGACGAACGACCGCTTTGGGGAAGCACCGATGGCGTCCCAAGCGTCCGCGTTGGGTCGCAAGCGGACGGGACCAAGCGTCAGATTTGGGCATTCAGGTGTATGAAACCCTGGCTGAGCATGCTCCTATCGTCTGATGGATAGCATCGAGCGAACCGCTTCCGGATCGGGCCTGAGCATTGTCTACCTGCTGACCAACCCAGCGATGCCTGGGCTCGTGAAGATCGGCCGCACGGCACAAGACACCGCCCAGGCACGCCTGGATCAGCTCTATACGACAGGCGTACCGGTACCTTTCGAACTCGTCTTCGCTTGCCGGGTCGAGGACGCAGTGCGGGTTGAGCAGGCCCTACACATTGCCTTTGCTCCCCAGAGGGTCAATGCGCGGCGTGAATTCTTTCGGATAGAGCCAGAGCAGGCGTTAGCTATCCTTCGTCTGCTTCACATCGAGGATGCGACCCAGGCGGTAGAAGAGCAATCATCTTCAATTTCCGAACAGGAACTTGGAGCGACGCGTGCGCTTCGAGCACGGCGGCCAAATCTCGATTTTACGGTCTTGGGCATACCGATTGGTGCTGAGCTGCGATGCACGCGGAACGATGCCGTGGTGGTCGTCGTCGGACCTAGAAAGGTACGTTTCGGGACCGATGAGCTATCTCTTACCGCAGCGACACGTGAGGCAATGCAGTTGGACTACAGCGTCGCTCCAGGACCGTTCTGGAGTTACCAGGGCCGGACCATCCATGAGTTTTACGAGGACGCATATGGAGAGTTGTCCTCTGAATAACCAGGCTCATCGAAATTGCACCCCGGTGCAGAGGGGTCTGCTCGGGCATCTGTGCTGCCGCGCTTTTACTGTTTCGGTAGCGCCCGCAATGATGTGAGCGCGGCGCCGTAGTAGGGAGCAAGGACGTACTCCGTTCGGCGTGAGCGAAGTGTTGCTCGGCCTTGCCGCAAGAAGCCGGACAGGATTAGGCTATCTGCGACCTGTTGAATGCGCTCGTCGGTCGTGCGGCTGAGGCCGTTGTGCACGATCAGTAGCGAGAGAACGCGGTTCATCAAGCCAAGGTCGCTCCCGCACGCACGTGAGACGGCGCTCAGCAGGCTCACGAGAGCGGTAAGTCGAGGGGCAGCCGATCCTCGGCTTTTCTCATACGCTTCAAGAAACTGGGTAATGCGTGCCACTGCATTCTCCCTAACCCCTACCAGCACCTCCGCTACGAACGCCGATGATCCAGAGTAGTGCTCTTTTGTAAGCCGGCACGCTTTGAGGGGTGCACGCGTGTATCTGGCCTCGACACGGAGACGGTCGTGAGCCTTTGCGTAGATCGAGAGATCGACCCCCGCCGCTCCGAGGCCGATCTTCATCGCAGGCATGTTGCTGGTCCGGCTCATTCCGTGAGTGGGCGACTTTCCATGATTTTCTACCGCGAAGAGGGGAGACAAGCTTCGCCCGTGTTCCGCAATCTCGGCCACGCGAAGGGGGGCGTTGGCATCCTTGAACTCGGCGTAGATTTCTGCGTGCTTCAGCGTCCACCGCTCGAGCGGAGGCAGGCGCAGAAGCGGCTCGTGCGATTTGTTCTTTAGTTCGAGATCGTGCAACGTACCGACTGCCTCTGTCACGACATCGAGCACCGCGGCAGCGTAACTTTGGGTCAGGCGCGGCCAATCCGTTTGGACTGCCATGGGGATCAAGCGGTCGGGAACGAAGTTATCGTTGCCGTCGAGGGTGAGTGCCCGGATCGGCTTCAATCCATGCGGCCGCATAAGGTCGATGCGGTTCACCTCAGGTGATGCGGCTAGGTTTCGCGCTTCATCGACCGAGGCGAACAGGCGCGTCGTGTTGAGTTCGAGGGCTCCTGCGCCCGACCACAGCCCGTCTCGCAAACTGATCGTGATCTGGAGGTTGAACAGCCAACGCGTGGCGGGGAACGTCACTCGGAGGCTGCGGTTGGGCAGCTGCTCGACGTCGAAGGGGCCTTCGTACTCGCGGCTTCGTCGATCGAGATAAGCCTTCAGGTCTTCATGCGCGCAGGCACAGGGCACGTTGATGCCCGGTAGGCCGAACTTGAGACGGTCAATCCACCCCTGCTGCGGACTGATGCCATTCTCGCACCCTTGTGCAAAGTCGTAGAGCCAGGTTCGCTTACGGACACGCGGTGCTGGAGGCTGTGTCACTGATCGGAGCTATGGCTGTTTTCATGATGCTGGGAAGGTCTATAGTAGGCGCGTTGACGTCCGCTTACGCTCGCAGCCTATCGGACCAAGGCTGTCAATCTGTAAGGCTACGCTCCGGGATAACTCCGTCGAAGCAGGTAGACGCTCACAGCTGAAGCGGTAGTGACAACCAGCTCTGCCTCCTCGAACTTTGGATCTCGCCCCTCTGCGATGTGCCGTCCACGCTGACTTGCAAAGCCCCATAGCTGAGCACAGCCTCGTCTAGCGGCTTCGGTAGCTCTAAGTCGGGCAAAAGCTGTCCCAGGTTGGCCCGCGGCTGCCCCATCAGGTCGCGGGCGGCACACTCCAGCGCCGCCATGCCATGCTGCACCGCTCCTGTGATATCCGGAGGCCGTCGCATGATATCGGCAAGAGCTTGCCGCATTTCGGTAGCAGCTGTCGGCTTGTGGGCCATCGTCATCAGCCGAACCGCTTCCTCGGTGGCCTCGCGAAAAGCCAGAGAGCCACGGCCGACGATCCTGCCTTCTTTCATTTCATAGCCGATGCCGTGCTCACGAAAGACCTCGTTCAGCCGCGCCGCGAATGTCTCGCCGCGACCCCAGGATTGCCCTTCCACGACGTCGTAGATGCCTTCGGCGAAATCATAGACGCGGAACCAAGGTGCCTCAAAAACGAGGTCCTCCGCCTCCCTCGCCACGTTGCCAGAGCTCCAATTGTTGCGATCAGGCGTGCGGAGAAGCACGGCGCAGATCGTAGCGCGCACTGTGTCGGGCGAGAGGCCGTGAGCATGGGCAAGCGCGAGAACAGCGGAGCGGACTATATCGGGCGCATCCTCTCGGACCGTGATTTCGGCCTCTGGTGCAGCATAGCCGTGGCGCCTAGAGAAAGGCTCGTTCGGGTTCATCAGGCCTCGTGTTACGCCGGTGCCGCCACCGCCGATGCTCCCGCGGATCGTAGCCTGTCGGTTCGTTGTCGGCCCGAGGCTAACCATTCCTGATCCGGACGCTACGCTCCAGTGATGACCGTTCCACACGTTCTCTGTATCGACGTCGGCGGCCCCGCAAAGATCGGGTGGGCAGACAATACCGGTGCGACCGGGTCGGGCATAGAGCTAGGCGTCGCGTTGGACCGCATGTCAGCTTTTCTGCGTCAAGGAGAGCCTGTGGCCCTCGGGTTCGAGGCCCCGATCTGGACACCCCGCAGGGCAGAGCTCGCGAGGATTACCAGCCGCCGCGGCGGTATCGAGACAACCTATAACCAGGCTTGGTCCGCGGGCGCTGGCACCGGCGCTCTCGCAGCAACTCTGGCGTTGATGCCATGGTCGTTTGCCTGGCTCCGAGAGGTCGCAGGTTCGATCTCCGTCACGGTCGACCTTGCGCGGTTCCGTTCGGGAGCCGCCCCCCTTTTCGTATGGGAAGCGTTCGTATCCGGCATAAGCAAAGGAGCAAGCCACTATGACGACGCGCGTTTAGCCGTGCAGGCTTTCCTCGCTCGCTGGCCTGAGTTGCCCAGCGACGTGCCGATCGAACCTGCGTTGAACCACGCGGTATCGGCCGCTATCGCGTCCGGGCTCCGCGCCGACGTGGCGGAAATGCTCATGCCCGCCGTGGTGGTGGGCGTCACTCCGGTAACGGTTGCCGATCTTTCTAGGACCTAACAGGGGCGATTTTTCCCGTTTGGAGCTCGAAGGCGTACCACGCTTTCGATCGTTCGTACGCGAGACTGGAGAGCAGCGCGGCTGATGCCAGCGAGCGGTGCTGAACGTAAATTTGCACCCGGGTTCAAACTCGAATTGGTACACCAGAGCGGTACACCGCGGCACAATGACGATCAGACAAGTAATTGATTTATCTCATCAATGCTTGGAAAGGTTCGCATCCCCTCAGCTCCACCAGGCTTTCCTGGTGAAAAGTAAGCTGCCAAGTCTGCGTGGTGGTTGTGCCGGCGCAGCCGCGGTTCAGCGGCGGCCCGATAAGGCTCCAGGCCGTCTAACCCCTTCTCCGCCGGCCGCATCCAGGCGAGAAGACTTCCACGTTCTCACTGTCGCGAATGACGTTTTCCCGGCTCCCGAGCGGATTCGGGTCCGGAGACCGGTTCGTACGTGACCGTGAGACCCAGGCTCGCAGAGGCCTACGCTCAAGGCGCTATGTCGCGTGCCGCCAGTATCAGGGATCGGCGCGCAGGACGGCGCAGCGCCGAGCGGCGGCCCTTCTGTTCACCGGCGGCGGCATGGTCGGGCCGGCGCTGTCCGGGGTTCTGGCGTACGCGGCTGGGTTCGACGCTGCCTTCCTCACGCTGGCGCTCGGGGCGCTTATGGCGTCAGTCAGTCGGCACGATGCCGCGTCCGCGGCCAACTAGCCGCCGCGCGCACACCGAGGGCCGTTCGCCCACCGCACGGGGGCAGCCAGCGCCTGGCGATGACGGCATACCAATCCGGCTGACGAGGCGGCTCGCGGTGCGGACCGACCACCTGTTCGGGTCGACCCGGGTGACATCGTCCTGAACGCGTATCTGGCCGGCCGCCTCGAACCAGAGGTTCCACATCCGACCCAACCCGGCCTTGGAGAACGCCGTCCGCGCCTCCCGAAACCGGCTGGTCGTCGGCCGTTGGACACCCGCGCCTCGGGGCGGCTTACCGCCATGCGAAGCGAACCGCAGCAATGTCCGTTTGTTGGCGCGATGAGAACCTAATCTGGATCAGTTGACCCCGTGCGCCAAGCTTGTCTCCTGAGGTTATGAAGCAGGCTGAATTCGACTGGCCAAGCACTGGCGGCGAGATGGCAGGTCGCATCCGGCAGTACGACTGGGCAGCGACGCCTCTCGGCCCGATCGCCGGATGGCCGCAATCCCTGCGAACGATGGTCGACGTCGTCATCGCCATGCCCGGTCCCGCCACCATCCTGTGGGGGACCGATCATGTTCAGATCTACAACGATGCCTACATCGCCATCGCCCAGGACCGTCATCCCGGTCTTCTCGGGCGGCCGGTGACTGAGGGTTGGCCAGATGCATACCCGGATGTGATCGCACCACTTCTGACGGACATCCAGGAAGGGCATGCCCCCCACCTGAGGGGCTACGCCGTGCGCCTGCGGGGGCAAACGGGCGAAGAGGAGATCCGCACCTTCGACACGGCGCTCTCGCCCATACGCGACGAGAGGGGGGCCGTCGCGGGCGCCTTGCAGACGCTCGTGGAGGTCACGGCGAAGGAGCAGGCGCAACAGCTCCTGCACGAGAGCGAGGAGCGACAGAGCTTTCTGCTCAAATTAAGCGACATCATGCAGCGGCTCGCCGACGCCAACGCCATCAAGGCGGCTGCCCTGCACATGCTCGGCGAGCATCTCGGCGTCAGCCGCGCTCAGTACCATGAGGTTGATACCAGCGGCGAATACTATGGCGCGGATGGGATCGGCTACGCGAATGGCCTCCCGTTGCTGGACCTGAAGTACCGCATCGGTCAGTTCGGCAGCTTCGTCGCCGCGGATTTCGAGGCTGGACGTCCGTTCCGAAGCGACGATCTGTTGGCTGATACTCGGCCAAGCGATGAAGAGCGCGAGGCCTACAGCTTCTATCAGATCCGAGCGGGCGCTGGCATTCCGCTGCTCCGCGGCGGCAAGCTCGTCGCCATTCTCGCCGTGCACGACATGCGCCCGCATGCCTGGACCGCTCTTGAGATGGAGTTGATCCGCGAGACGGCCGAACGGATCTGGGTCGCGGTCGAGAAGGTGCGGACGGACAACGCCGTCCGCGAGAGTGTCGAGCGGCAGGCCTTTCTGCTCGCTTTCTCGGACGCGCTGCGCGCGGAACCCGACGCGGACGCTGTGGCGGATCGTGCGATCCGCATGCTGTTCGATCAGCTACGGCTCGATCGCTGCTACCTGTCGCACTACCGCGTTGCGGACGACCGCGCCGACATCTTGCATCAGGTGGGGAACGACCGGCTGGCGCCGATGCCGGAGTCGATCCGCTTGTCCCACTTCCCCGAGGCGTTCCGGGTGGTCTTCGACCGGACGCTGGTGATCGAGGATGTGCTCGCGGATCAGAGCCTTGCGCAGACCGACAGAGAGAACATCATCAGCCTCGGCATGCGCGCGCTGATCGCGCCCACCCTGCGCATGGGGCCGCATCGTCCGCTCTGGGTCATCGTCGCCGCCGCTGCGGAGCCGCGGCACTGGACACCCGGTGAGATCGCCCTGCTCGAAGACGTCGCCGAACGCCTCTGGGCGGCCATCGAACGGGTGCAGTCCGAAGCGGCCCTGCGCGAGAGCGAGGAACGCTTCCGGCAGTTCGCCGCCTCCTCGGCCGGCCTGCTGTGGATCCGGGATGCCCGGTCGCTTGCGATGGAATACGTCAGTCCCGCCATCCAAACGATCTACGGCGTGCAGCCCGAAGCCATCCTGGGCGATCCGAAGCACTGGGCCGCCCTCATCTTACCCGAGGATCGCGGGGCCGCTCTGGAGCATCTGGAGGCCGCGCGGAGCGGGAAAGCGGTCACCCACGAGTTCCGCATCCTGCGCGCCTCCGACGGCGCCTTCCGCTGGATCCGCGACACCAACTTTCCGCTCCTCGATGAGCACGGTCGCGTGCAGCGTATCGGCGGCATCACCGACGACGTGACCGACGCCAAGCAGGCGGCCGAACACCAGAGCGTGCTCGTGCACGAATTGCAGCACCGGGTGCGCAATACCCTCGCGATGATCCGCTCGGTCGCTGACCAGACCAGCGACACAGCCCGCGACGTCGATGACTACCGCGGCCTTCTGGAGGGACGGCTACGGGCGCTCGCGCGTGTTCAGGTGCTGCTGACGCAGGCGGGCAACGTCGGTGTGGACCTCGCGACCTTGATCCAGGCTGAGGTCGATGCCCAGGCCGCGCACGAGAGCCAATGGACACTGAGCGGGCCGGAGTTGATGCTCTCGCCCAAGGCCGCCGAGGTGCTGACGCTGGCGATCCATGAGTTGGCGACGAACGCACTCAAGTACGGTGCATTCTCGCACGATGCGGGTCGGCTCGCGGTCACGTGGCGGGTGTTCTACCCCGTCGACGAGCCGTGGCTGCGCGTGGCTTGGGTCGAAACGGGCGCTTCCGTACCCCTTGCGCCACCGCAGCAGGAAGGCTTCGGAACCATCCTGATCCAGCAACGCATACCTTACGAGCTACAGGGTCAAGGCAGCATCGGCGTGGAGCCGGATGGTGCGCGGTGCCTGTTGGAGTTCCCGCTCCGGCGCGGCGACAGCATCCTGGAGACCGACACCGTGACCCTGAGCACGGCCATTGTGGGAGGGTCGCTGGACATGGCGGGCGAAGCGGATCTCAGCGGGTGCAAGGTGCTGGTGGTCGAGGACGACTTCTTCCTCGCCAAGGACACCGAGCGGGCCCTGAAGCGGGCGGGCGGCGTCGTTCTCGGTCCCGTCAGCCGGGAAGAGCAGGCCCTCGTTCTGATCGTGGATGAGGCCCCGACCTGCGCCTTGGTCGACATCAACCTTGGCGAAGGTGCTCAGTTCACCGTGGCGGAGGTGCTTCAGGATCGGGGCGTGCCGTTCGTGTTCGTCACCGGCTACGACGACGTGGTGATCCCGGCGCGCTTCGACGGTGTGGAGCGGATCCGCAAGCCGACGGACTTCCGGCAGATCGTGCGCGCTGCGGCACGGCTCTGCACGCCCTGAACGTCGGCTCGACGATGCGATGCCGACATCGACGGCCGCCTTCTCCTACGCCCTAACGGGTCGAGCGCGGGCGAAACGGCGCTGTCCGCTTTGATGCCCAGACGTCACGATGCTGTCTGGGGCTGTGACTTGGCGAAGAGCAAGCCCCTCTCGGGCAGTTCATCCTTCGTCACGGTGCGCAGTCCCAAGGTGACCATGAGGGTCCGAGCGGCAATCCGCTTCCGCCCATCGGCGACCCACCGCCAGACCCGACACCTCTGAAGGGCGATCCGCCGGGCGAAGCGCCGACGCTTCGTCCGCCAAGTTCCATCAACGCGCGAGCGGCGCGAACAATCGACCGAGCCGGGAGCCATGCACCGTCACGGCTGGTGCCCAACGACCCTGTTGAGCGGCTTGGAAGGGTGGTCGGAGGCCGCCACGCACGGTTCCCCGGTGGCTTACGCGCATGCGCAACCTATGCGGGGCCTCGGTGTTGTCGACCGCACCAGCGGAACGCGCCGCCTCCACGAGGCGGCCTCGCGTCGGCGAGCGCACCAGCCCCCGCCAACGAGGCGTCCATGACCGATCCGACGCCGCTGCCATCCGAGGTCGGGAATGCCCGTCGCCTCGACGCCCTGCACGACTATGCCATCCTCGACACGCCACCCGAACAGGGGTTCGACGACATCGTCGAGCTGGCGCGCCTGACCTGTGCGGTTCCCGTGTCGCTCGTCAGCCTCGTGGCGGGCGACCGACAGTGGTTCAAGGCCCGCTCGGGCTTCGACCCCTGCGAGACCACGCTGGACAAGTCGGTCTGTGCGCACGCCCTGGCCGAGCCGGACCTCCTGGTCATACCCGACCTGACGCTGGACCCGCGGACACGCGACAACCCCCTCGTGACCGGCGAGCCCGGCTTGCGCTTCTACGCCGGGGCGCCCCTGCAGGCGCCGGGCGGGGAGCGCCTCGGCAGCCTCTGCGTGATCGACCTGGAGCCGCGCCCGGCCGGCCTGACCGAGCCCCAGGCGACGGCCCTTCGCGCCCTTGCCGGACAGGTCATGACCCAGATGGACCTGCGCCGGGCCATGGCCGAGCGCGAGCGCGTCCTCGCGGGACAGTCGGCGCTGATCGCGCAGCAGAACGCGCTGATCTCCACGCAGGCCGCCATCACGCGGGCGAACGGGGACCGGGACGTCATCCTCGACGTCCTCGTGGCCGGCGCGATGGAGGCCGTGCCCCAGGCCGAGGGCGGCGTCATCGAGATGCGCGAGGGCGACGAACTCGTCTACCGCTCGACGCGCGGGACGCTGGCGGACCATGCGGGCCTCCGGGTGCCGGTCGACGGCAGCTTGTCGGGCCATTGCCTCAGGACCTCGAAGCCGGTGCTGTGTCCGGACGCGACCCTCGACCCCCGGGTCAGGCAGGAACTTGTCCCGATGCTCGCCCTGCGGTCGGCCGTGTGCGTGCCCATCGCCCGCGGGGACAAGACGATCGGTGTCCTCAAGCTCCAGTCGAGCCGACCCGACGCCTTCACGGGCCGGGAGCTTCGCGTCGCCGTCCTTTTCGCCGGGACCGTCCCAGCGGGCTTGGCCGAGGCCGGCGAGGCCGAGGCGCGACGTGGCATCCGTGCCGGCGAGGCGACTCTCCGCACCGTGATGGAGACGCTGCCCGTCGGCGTCCTGATCGCGCAGGCCCCGTCCGGCCGCATCGTCGGGCACAACGCGCGCGCCGCCGCCATCCTCGGGCACGGGCTGACCCCCGCGCAATCCGGCGCGGGGCCGGCCCGCTGGGTCGGGTTTCATGCGGACGGGCGCCCTGTCGCACCGGGCGAGTGGCCGCTCCTGCGGGTGGCGAGAGACGGAGAGCCCCGGGCCGAATTGGAGGTCGACTACCAACGGGGCGACGGAACGCGCGCCTGGGTCAACTTCACCGGCGCCCCGATGTACGACCACGATGGCCGCCAGATGGGGGCCGTGGTGGTCGTCACCGACATCGACGGGCGCAAGCGGGACGAACTCGACCTCGCCGCCGCCAAGAAAGCCGCCGAGGAGGCCAACCGGGCCAAGAGCGAGTTCCTGGCGAATATGAGCCACGAACTGCGCACCCCGCTGTCGGCGGTCATCGGCTACTCCGAGATGCTGCAGGAGGAGATGGAGGATCTCGGCCAGGAGGACCTGCTTCCCGACATGCGCAAGATCGAGGCGAATGCGCGCCACCTGCTGGGTCTGATCAACGACGTCCTCGACCTCTCGAAGATCGAGGCGGAGCGGATGGAGACCTACGTCGAGGACTTCGCGGTCGAGACCGTCATCCGCGACGTCGCCTCGACCGTGGAGGCTCTGGTCGCTCGCAAGGGCAACACGCTGACCCTCGACCTCGGCACCGACCTCGGCGAGGCACGGACCGACGTGACCAAGCTGCGCCAATGCCTGATCAACCTCCTGAGCAACGCCGCCAAGTTCACCGAGGGCGGGCAGGTCACGCTGTCGGCTGCACGATGCGCGCGCGAAGGCGCCGGCTGGTTGACCTTCGCGGTCTCGGACACCGGCATCGGCATGTCCCCCGAACAGCAGGCGCGGCTGTTCGAGCGCTTCACCCAGGCCGACGCGTCGACCACGCGCAGGTTCGGCGGCACGGGCCTCGGCCTGTCCATCACCCGCGCGTTCGCGGGGATGCTGGGTGGGGCCATCACGGTGGCGAGCGAGCCGGGGCGGGGCACGACCTTCACGGTCTCGGTGCCGGCGCGCATCACCGGGACGAATGACGAGATGCCGCCCGCAATCGACGATCCCGTCCCGGAGGCCGTCGATGCGGCTGCCGACGGCGCCGTCTTGGTCATCGACGACGACGCCGCGACACGTGAACTCCTGACCCGCTTCTTGGAGCGCGACGGATACCGGGTCGCGGTGGCTGCGGACGGCCGGGCGGGACTCGACATGGCCCGGGGCCTCGCGCCGCGCGTCATCCTCCTCGACGTAACGATGCCTCAGATGGACGGCTGGGCGGTCCTGCAAGCCATCCGGGGCGATGCGGCGTTGCACGATACGCCCGTCGTCATGGTGACGGTCCTCGACGAGCAGACCCGCGCCTACGCGCTCGGTGCCACCGACTACCTGCAGAAGCCGGTGGACTGGAACGAACTCCACACGGTGATGGATCGGTTTCGCCCCCAGGCCATCGCCGCGGAGCGAGGCCTGCCTCGCGCGCGCTCCGCCGAAGGGGACACCGGTTCGGCGTGAGACAGTGCGTCAACACAAAGGCTGAGAGCCGCGCCCGATTGCAACGCGATCGGGCGCGGCTCTAGTCGATGACCTCGACGACCCGGCGCGTGCGGGGATCCACCAGCACCGGGTGCTCGTTCACGACGGTATAGTTGTAGCTCGGCAGGGCGAATTCGGGGGGGACGTCGTAGTAGACGACACCGTCCTCGGGGAGGACGGTCCCGACCTTCAGGCTGCCCGGATAGGCGAAGGACGGACGCCGCTCGCCCGCGGCGTAGATGCGAAAGCGCTCCCGTCGGTCGATGCCGAGGATGCCGTTGGCCGTGCCGACCGCCGCACCGACCGCACCGCCGACGACGGCCCCCAGGGGACCGGCGATCATCGCGCCGCGATTCGCACCCTCCTGCGCGCCGCGTTCCAGCCCCTGGGCCTGGGCGGCCGCCGCCCAGGCCACCATCGCCGCCGCGACGGCCACTCGACCCTTGCCTGCCATTGTCCATTCCCCATGATGCCGGTCGGCCCGGCGTCCTCGTTGCCCGTCGGTCGGAGGGCTCAGCGGTTGCCGGTCAGAGCCCGCACCGGTGCGCCGGCCAGATCGACCGTCGAACCGACCGTGTCCCGCAGGCCGGAGCCGACATGGGACAGGTGCTCGCCATAGGTCTCGCGCGTCTGCGGGTCGACGATGGCCACCGGGGCCGCGACCGCCAGAGCGGCACCGGTCGCGACCGTGGAAGCCGCCCCGGCCGCCGTGCTCACCAGCTTATCCCCGAAACCGACCTGCCCGTCGGAGATCGGCTGGCCATCCGCGAGGCGCTTGCCCAGCAGGGCCACGACGTCACCGGAGGCGAACTTGCCGTGATTCAGCGGGTCGTCGCCTTTCACGGACGAGAGGTTCAGGACGCCGATGTTCTGGCGCTCCAGCTCGCTCCGGTATGGCTCGGCGTTCGGGTCGATGGCGCCCAGGCGGACGCTGTCGCCCCAGACCAGCCGCGAGACCGCCAGGGCTTGGTCGTCGCCGGACACCATCAGCGTCAGCCGCGGCCGGTTCGGGCCCATATCGTGGAACGCCTCGCGGGCGAGGTCCATGTCGACGTCGGGCGCGGCCAGGATGACGTTGCGGATCTTGGGCGCCACGCGCCGGTCGCGGATGGCCATCTGGCGCAGACTTTCCAGCGTCAGCCAATTCCCCATCGAGTGGGCCAGCACCGTGACCTCGCCGACGTTCGGGTCCCTCGACAGGTCCCGCAGCAGGGTCTCAAGGCCGTTGCGCGAGAAGTTGGTGCTTTCCCGGTCGTAGCCGTAGGCCAGGACGCTGCCCTTGGACGGCCACGTGAACAGCACCGGCGCGACCTCGGCCCCGGAATCGTGGACGATCTGCGCGAAGCGGAAGACGGCGTCCTCAAACTTGTTGTTGAAGCCGTGCACGAACACGAGCACGTGGCGCTTGGCACCGCGCCGGACGGCTCGTCCGGTCCAAGCAGCGACCTTCGCGCGGTCGACCGGCTCGGCGCGGAGGGCGACGAAGTCGGTGGCCGGATTGCCGGGGAGTGACTTCGGCCACTGCACGGAACCGGGCAGGCGCGTGGCGTCGGGCGGGATGGAAACGGCCAGGTCGGTGTAGGTGACGGCGTTGCCACGCTCGCCGGAGAACAGAACGCCGCGGTCGCTCGCGGACTTGCGGGTCGTGGCGACCAGCATGTCGACCCGCGACGTGCCGGGAACCGGCTCGACGGCGGCGATGGGAAGCAGGACTCCGGTCGGCCGGCCCGCGCACGCGCCCAGCATGACCAAAGCCGCGGCCGCGCCGATGCCCTGCATGACCGGCCGCTTCCCCATGAACGTCCCGAGCACCGGCATCCCCGCGGCAAATCCCATGAAACGTGGGCGGGATACTGGTTAATGAGACCCTACCCCCGGACCGGATGCCTCATGATTTTGGCGGGCGTCGGTCGCGACCGGGGCTGGTCGACGATGTCGTTGCCGCAGGAAGGGCTCGAGCCCGCGGGAGACGAGCGTCTGGCGAGCCTCCCGCAGGCCCGACATCGTCTCGGCGCGATGGTCGTCTGGTCAGTCATGGGACCCTTCGACCGTTGGGCGACGCAGCGGCCGCACCTCGGGAGCCGAACGCTCACGCGGCGTCCCGCTCGGCCTTGGCCGTGTGACCGGCCGCCGTGAGGCACGCCTCGACCGCGTCGCGCAGTGACGACACGTAGGCATTGGCGCCGACTTCCCGCCCGACGGCTTCATCCGTCAGGACCTTCTCGCCCACCGGCCACAGGCCGACCAGGATCGGCACTCCCGGCGCCCGGCGCCGCAGGCGCTCCAGCAGGTAGCGCAGGTGAGAGGGATTGCCGGTGATGTCGAGGTAGGAGACGCAGACCATCGCCACATCCGTCATGTCGAGGTCGCGGATGCCCTCGCGCGAGGCCGCCCTGTACGGAGCGACCCGGGCCCCCAGACCATGCTTGCGCAGCAGTTGGGCCAGCATCGCCGAGGAGGCCTCGTCGAGCGGACCGCGACCCGCAAGGCACAGGATCGGAGCCTCCCCGCGCCAGCCCTCCGGGAGCTCCCCGCGGGGCGCCGCCTGGCCGGGTACGGCCTCGGTCTTCACGTGCGTCCGTTCCGCCAGCGTCGGGGTATCGGCCGGGTTCACGGCCCTGCCGTCATGGCTGGGCTCGACATCGTCGTGGTCCTCGAAATCCTCGACGAGGGAGCGTGACGAGGAGCGGATGTTCTCAAGCTGCGCCGGCGTCACGACCCCGCGGGCGAAGTCGTTGGCGGCGAGTTGGAGGCCCTTGAGGGCGACCTCATCGTAGTAGGACGACAGCGACCGGTCCTTGAGCATCCCCTCGGCAAGTTCGCGGACCTCGTCCGGATCGCCGGCCAGCATGCGCTGGTAGAAGTTCTCCACCGGGGTCAGGGGCGGCCGGTCGCCGAGCAGGATGTCGAGGAACTCCAGGCTGTCCACGTGGCGGCCGAGCACGACGAGGCACACCGTGAACGGGGTCGCCAGAATCAGGCCGATGGGCCCCCACAGGAAGCCCCAGAACAGCGTCGAGACGATCACCGCGAAGGGCGAGAGGCCGGTGGAGTGGCCGTAGAGCAGCGGCTCGACCACCTGGCCGAACACGGGCTCGGCGATCAGGAACAGCGCCGCGGTGGCGATGACCATCGACCAGCCCGGGTCAACCGCGGCGGCCAGCGCGACCGGGAAGATCCCCGAGACGAAGGCGCCGATATACGGCACGAACCGCATCAGCGCGGAGAAGACGCCCCAGAGCAGGGGGTTTGGCACGCCGATGAACCAGAGGCCGACGCCGACGATGACGCCGAAGGCGGCATTCATACCCAACTGCGCGAGAAAGTAGGTCCCCAGCCGCTTCGCCGCGTCGTCCATCGCCACGGTGGTGCGGTGGAGGTCGCTCGATCCGAACAGGCGGATCATGCGGTTGCGCAGGTCCTCGCGCTGCAGGAGCAGGAACACCACGACGACGAGCACGATGCCCACCGTGGTCAGCGGCTCGAAGACCGGGCCGAGCACCTTGCGGGCCAGTTCCAGGGGCGAGATCTCGGGTTCCTGGACGCGCACGAGCTGCGCCTTGGGCGTGTCCCCCGCAGGCCCCGTCGCCGCGGTGGCGCCGGAGGCGTCGGCCTTCTGCGTGGCGTTCTCGACCTGGTGGCTGAACCGCGCGATGACCCGGTTGGCCTCGCCCAACCAACCCTCCTGCAGCCCAGCGAATTTCTTCTGCACGGTGGCTTGGTACTGGGGAAGGTTGCCCGCAAGGCCTGCGACCTGGGTTCCGATGACGGCACCGATACCCCCGATGACCCCGAGGGCCAGGAGAACGGCAACGATGACCGAGGGCACCCGGCCGAGCCTCGCCCGCCGCAGCAGATTGACCACCGGCCCCAGAACGAAGCTGAGAAGCACCGCCAGCACGAGGGGAATGAAGACCTCGCGCCCGAAGTACAGGGCTTCGACGAGCACGACGCCCACGGCGAGGGTCAGCAGGCCGCGCAGGCCGGGCACGAGGGGCGGTGGTACCTGAGCCGGTGGCTTTACGGCGTCCGTCACATCCGTCGGCATACGCTGAACTCCCTGCCGCCGGGCAAGGACCGGCACGCCCCTCCCTAACGCCGCTCAGGTCATTTCGTACCAGTATGCTTTCACCACACCACGGCCGAAGGACGCGACGTCATCGGCGGATCATGCGAGCAGGGGCTCGCGGGCCCACCTGCCGCCGGCGGCCATGTCCGGGTCCGAGGCTGATCGATGATGTGCCCGATGGCTGGGATGGGCGCACAGCCGAACGTCCCGTTTGTGCGCGCGTCGGCGATCCGGCGTGACGTCGTCTGGCCGCGAGCGGTCTGTCCGTTACGGGGACGGTCAGCGCGAAGAGCGGATGTGCTTTATTGACTCACGTCGCACGCGGGCCAGCTGGGACGACGTTTCGGGCGGCGACGGCGCGTCAGGACGCTTTTCCGCCGAGCACAAGGCGCAGGGAACGTGCGAGCTCGTCCCGACGGTATGGCTTGTTGAGGACGGGCGTATCGCCGCTCGCGAGGACCTGCCCTTCGTCCAGGTTTGCGACGTAGCCGGAGGTCAGGAGAACTTTGAGGCCGGGGCGGAGCCGCCGTGCCTCAAGGGCGAGCTCCAACCCGTTCATTCCGCCGGGCATCATCACATCCGAGAACAGGATGTCGATCCGCGCGATGCCCTGAAGCTGGACGAGCGCCTCGGCCGCGTTCCTGGCGACCACGACCCGGTAGTGGAGCTCTTCCAAGCTCTCGACCGCCATCCCCAGCACCTGCTCGTCGTCCTCGACCAGAAGCACCGTATCGCCCTCGATGGCACGGCGCAGCGGCAGGTTACCCACTCCGCCGCCCCCGATCTCCTCGCCGACAGGATCGGTCGAGCGGGGGAACAGGAGGCGGAAGGTCGTGCCGACGCCGATTTCGGTGTCGATGCCCACGAACCCGCCGGCACTGCGCGTGAATCCGTAGACCTGGGACAAGCCGAGCCCCGTGCCCTTGCCCACCTCCTTGGTCGTGAAGAACGGCTCGAACACCCGGGCCTGCGTCTCAGGGGCCATGCCGCTGCCCCGGTCGGTCACCGACACCTCGACGAAGCCCCCCGGCGGCACGCCGCGGTCGGCCACGGCCGCGGTGTCGAGATGCACATTCCGGCTTCGCACGACGATCCGTGATCCGCTTCCCTCCATCGCGTCGCGGGCGTTGACGACGAGGTTCAGGACCGCCGCCTCGAACTGCGCCGGATCGATGCGGATGGGATCGAGAGCGGGGTCGAGATCGAAGACAACCTCGACGGCCCCGCCGGCGGCACGCTCTGCCAGCGGCCGAAAATCGATCAGCAGGCGGTTCGGGTTCAGGGTCTGTGGCCGCAACATCTGCCGCCGCGAGAAGGCCAGGAGTTGCTGCGTCAGTTGCTCGCCGCGCCGCGCCGCATTCATCGCGGCCTCCGCGAGACGCACGACCCGCTCGGTGTTCTCCGGCTTGCGCAGCATCATGTCGAGCCCCCCGACGATGACGGTCAGGAGGTTGTTGAAGTCATGGGCGACCCCCCCGGTCAGTTGGCCGATCGCCTCCATCTTCTGCGCCTGTCGGAGGGCTTCCTCGGTGTTGCGCTGCTCGGTCCGGTCGAGAACGATACCGGCCATGCGTGTGGGCTTGCCATCGTCGCGATACTCGGCCCGGCCCTTGGCGGCGATCCACCGGACCGTGCCGTCCGCGCGGCGGATGCGACACTCCAGATCGAGCAACCCGGTCTCGAAGGCGCGCGCGAAGGCGGTCTCCACCAGGTCCCGATCCTCGTCGACGGCATGGGTCAGGAAATCGGCCCGGCTCCAGGATGGCAGCGGCTCGTCGTAGCCGAAGATCGCGTCATGCCTGTGCGACCGCCGCGCCGTGTCGTGAACGAGGTCGAGATCCCACGAGCCCATCCCGGCCGAATCCAGGGCGAAGGCCAAGGTCTCGCGAGCCGCCTCGACCGCGCGCGTCCGTTCTTCGACGCGTCGTTCCAGCATCTCGTTCGCCGCCCGCAGGCGGTCCTGGGCGTCCTCGCGTTCCTGGATATGGGCTCGGGCCTGATACTGCCGTCGACGGACCCGCAGCGCCGACGACACGGCACTGACCAGGGTTTCGGCGTTGATCGGCCGTTCGAGCAGCACGACGTTGCCGAGGCGCTCGATGACGGAGGCGGCCCGAGAGGTCCGTCGGCCGGCTTGGCGCGTCGCCAGCATCACGAACGGGAAATCGGACCACGGCGGCTGCCCTGCGACCCACGCGTCGAGTTCGCGGGCATCGACGTCCAGAAGGGCTTCCTCGGTGACGATCGAGGTCGCCGCCGATCTGCGGAGCGCGTCCAGCCATTCGGCGCTGTTCCGGCAGATCGAGACGGTGTGGCCGGATCTCGCCAGCAGGTCCGACACGACGATGGCGTCACGTCCCCGCGGGGCGAGGATGAGAACGCGATCCTCCTCAGTCAGAGCGGCGGCCATCAGAGCGACTCGGCCGGCTTCGACCCGTCGGTCAGGAGCGGGCTTTCCCCACCATAAGTCGGCAGACCGGACAGGACCCCCATGAAATCGGTCAAGACTTCACCGACTTGGAGCCCGATCGGCGACAACCTTAGTTCCCGGATCGATCGCTCGTGGGCGTTGACCCGGCTCTTCAGGACCGACAAGGCGGTACGCACCTCGCCGGCCGCCTCGAAGTACCGGAACAAGACGATTCCATCACTGAGATAGCTGAGATCAATGTCCGAGCGGACATCCCCGACCACGCCGTGCTGTCCGAGGACCAAGAGTGTCGTCACACCCTTCTGGTTCAGATAGTTCAGCAATTCGTGCATCTGCAAGACGAGGTATTCCTCGCCCGGCATGGCGTGGATATAGGCGTTCAGGCTGTCGAAGACGACGAAGCGCGCACCGCCCGCCTCTACGGATTTCCGAACCCGGCAGGCGAACTCCCCCGGCGAGAATTCGGCCGGTTCGATCTCGTCGATGATCAGACGTCCGGCCGCGATGTGGGTGTCCAGATTCATGCCCAACGACCGGGCGCGCGTCAGCAGCGTCTGACGGCCCTCGTCGAACAGAAAGTAGGAAGCCGTCTCCCCGCGATCCAAGGCCTCCAGCATGCAGCGGACGGCCGTGGTGGTCTTGCCCACGCCGGATGGGCCCAGCAGCAACGTGTTGGTGGCCGGGGCGAGGCCGCCACCCAGCAGAGCATCCAGTTCCTTCGACCCCGTCGAGGCGGGGGTCATGGGGAATCTCGCGTTGTGGTCGTCGGCTACGAGGCTGGGAAAGACCTCCACGCCACCGGTGTCGAGACTGAAGTCGTGCAGGCCGCCGTGGAACTTGACGCCCCGCATCTTCAGGACGTTCAGGCGCCGCCGCGCCGCGCCGAAGCCGCGCCGGATCTGTTCCAGCATGATGACGCCATGGGCGATGCTGTGCAGCTGGACGTCGGCGGTGCCGTTGTCGAGCAGGAGCACCGTACATCCACGCGACGAAAACATCTGCTTCAGCGCCAGGATCTGGCGCCGGTACCGCAAGGGATTCTGGGCGAGCAAGCGAAGCTCGGACAGGCTGTCGAACACGACCCGAGCGGGGCAGAGTTCGTCGATCCGGTCGATCACCTCGCGGACCGTTTCCCCCAACTCCACTTCCGAGGGGTGCAGGACCGACTGCTCGCTATCGGGGTCGAGCCCCAGATCGTTGACGAGTTCGTGGAGCTCGATCCCGTCCAGGGACCAGCCATGCGAGCACGCGGCCGACTGCAACTCGTCGATGCTTTCCGACAGGGTGACGTAAAGACACCGTTCTCCCCGTGCCACGCCGTCCAGGAGAAACTGGAGACCCACCGTGGTCTTGCCGGTCCCCGGGGTTCCTTCGAGCAGGTAGATCCGGCCCCGCGTCAGGCCGCCGCCCAGGATCTCATCGAGACCGGCAACGCCAGTGGAGAGGACGTCGCGAAGGCCAGGTGCGCTCTTTGTCGATGCTTCAGTCATCACGGACCCCAGAGAGTTCGGCAGCCGGCGGCCGTATCGTTGGCTCAGGGGCACCAGAAGAAACGAATTCCGACGTCAACGCGGGCACGCCGAATTCGTCGCACCGACCTTGCACGGGTGCCGCGCGACGAAGCGTGGCCTCCAGACGGGTCGCCGCCCGATCGCCCCCGGACGCGACGCAGGAACCCACATCTCGACCGATGCTGCCGGCCGCTTTCGAGCGCGCGACGACGGGTGCGGAGCGACCGGTATGGCATGGGGCCAATTGCCGATCTCAGGCAACAGCAGCAGCGACAACGGCTTCCTGCTCGGCCTTCGCGTTGGCCGCCGTCAACACGAGCAGCCGGTCGCCCTTGGCCATCTCATTCGCCTGATGATCGATCGAGTGGAAGTCGAGACTTCCGTCGGCCTTGATGGTCAACAGCCGCATCTCATCGGCCTGCGCGACGACATCCGAGGCAACGATCTGGAAACGCCACCCGGCCTCGTGCCGACCGGCCAAGGCATCGAAATTGGCATCGATGCCCCCGAGAACCTTCCCGCGGGCATCCCGGCTGACACCGGTATCCGCATGCAGCAGATGATTCCGGGACGGGGCAAGCTGATAGACGCGCTCGCGACCGATCTCCGGGGCAAGCCGCGTACAGACGAGGGCATTGTAGAGATCGTCCCGGGTCGCCGCCAGCAGGTGATCCGGCGGATTGTCGGCCAAGCCTTCCTCGGCGTGTCGAGACAGGAGCTCGGCCTGTAGCGTCGGCACGCCCGCATTCACCGCCGTGAGCAATGCGCCGGGGTAGGTGTCGATCAGCACGACCGGCACGCCTGCCCGGCAAAGCGCGATGACGAGATCGCTCGCCCACGGGGACGCCCCGACGACGGCCAAGCGCTGCGTGTCGGCGGCGGTCGAGAGGCCGAACCGGCGGGCGAGCGGTCCGAGGGAAAAGCCGTGGGCCAGTACGGTCGCGACGATGACTGCGAACACGGTGGGTTGAATCAAATCGCCGCCGGCGTAACCCGCCTCGCTGAGGCGGGGACCCGCCAAGCCTGCGACGGCCGCCGCGACGATGCCCCGGGGGCCGATCCACGCGACGAACAGGCGCTCCGCCCGCGACAGGTCGCTGCGCAGTGTGGCCAGCCCGATTGCTGCCGGGCGCACCACGAACAGGATCGCCGCCGTCAGCCCGAGGATGGGCATGGACAGCTTGCCGAGGACCGCGAGATCGAGATCGGCGGTCAGCACCACGAACAGGCATGAGACGAGCAGAACAACGAGCGCCTCCTTGAAGCGGCGCAATTCGGTCATCCCCGGCAGGTGCTGGTTCGCGAGCGCGACGCCGAGAGCCGTCGCGCCGATCAATCCGGCCTCATGCATGAAAAGGTTCGGCACGACATAGGCGACAAGCGCGAGCGCCAGCAGCACCGGCGCCTTCAACGTCTCGGGGACGAGGTCGCTCCGGAATGCCCAGGCCACCAGAAGAGCCGAGCCGACACCGAGGGCGCCCGCCACGAGCACGCCCACGGCAAGATGGAGCATCAGCGAGACCGCAGGATCCTCGCCGGCCTGATGGGGCACGCCCACCAGGATCTCGATGACGACGGCCGTGAGGATGGCCCCGACCGGATCGTTGACGATGGCCTCCCATTTCAGGAAGGCGGCCGAACGCCGTTTCAATCGAGCGTTGCGCAAGAGCGGCAGGATCACGGTCGGCCCGGTGACGACGAGGATGGCGCCGAATACGCAAGCCGGTCCCCACATCATCCCGCCGATCAGGTGGGCGGCGAGCGCGCCGAGGAAGAAATTGATCGGCAGGGCGACGGCAGTCAGCCGAAGCACTCCCGCGCCGGCTGCGCGCAACTCGCGGAAGTCGAGGGCGAGGCCGCCCTCGAAGACCACGATGGCCACCGCCAAGCCGATCAACGGCCGCAGGTTGGGCCCGAAATCCCGGGACGGATGCAGCCAACCCGATACAGGTCCGACCAGGAAGCCGAGCGCGAGCAGGAGGACGATCGCGGGGATGCGCAGCCGCGCTGCGAGAACCTGAGCGGCGATGCCGCCGCCGACGATGCAAAGGACCGCTGTCGCCACACTGTGTTCCATGCACGACGCGTTGAAAGGCACCCGGCTCCGCGCCGTGGCGGCCGAACGGCAGGTGTCGTGGGTTGAAGCAGTTGATGACCGCGCAGCCGCGCCCGGACCGGTGTGGGCGTTGGCTCACGCGACTACGCCAATCGAATGGGTGCACCACGGTTCCCGCCGCGGCGGCGTGCGCACCTCGGGCGGCACGGTGGATGTCCCGAATATTCCGTGCCCGACGTGATGGGTGCGGGCAGCGGGTGCTGTCGCTGCTCGGGGCGCCGAACGCTGGATGCGCCGGAAGCCGGTCCGGCGCGTTGCCAACGCTGTCCACACCCACGCCTCATGGCGATGGTGTGGGATAGATAATTTCCGCACGCGCCGGCACGAAGTTCATGATTTTTCTGCGCGGTTGTCATTGTCGCCGTAAGAGCGTACAGATGATGTATCGACTTTTGGCCAGATATTCGGCCGTCTCGCCTCAACAGGGCGAGCGTTCTGCATCTCTCCCATTTTCGACACTCAGCGACCGGGCGCGTGCGATCACGCGCCCGTCCCTATTATTTGCCTAACTTGATATGGATTACTTATGGCCATCGGCACCGTTAAATGGTTCAACGACACCAAAGGCTTCGGCTTCATTCAGCCGGATGACGGCGGCAAGGACGTGTTCGTCCATATCTCGGCCGTCGAGCGCGCCGGCATGCAGGGCCTGAACGAGGGCCAGAAGGTTTCCTACGAGATGGAGACCGACCGCCGCAGTGGCAAACAGTCGGCCGGCAGCCTTCAGGCCGCCTGAGCCTCGCGCGTCCACCCGTGACGCCCTTCGAAGCCGTTCCCATCGCGGAGCGGCTTTTCCGATTTCACGCTCCGGAGCCGAACTCTGGGGCGTTTCAGGAGAGTCCGTGAACCCCTTCAAAAGCAACCAACTCGTTGATCGTCTCGATGCGACGGCCAAAGCGCGGCAGGCCACGCTGGCCCGGTTCCGGGCGCGCCCCGCAGCTGATGATCCGGCCGTCCTGGCCCGTCAGGCGGCGCGGTACGCAGTCGTTCAGGCGCGGGAGGTGCGGTCGACCGAGCGGGAAGCGGCTCGTCTTGCGGCGCAGGCCGCGCGCGAGGCCGAGGTGTTGGCTGCAGAGGCGGAGGCCGCCGCCGAGCGCGTCCGTGAGGCTGCGGAAAAGGCGGATCGGCAGGCGGCCGTGGCGGCCGAGCAGAAGGCCGCGCGCGACGCACGTTTCGCGGCCCGCAAGGCGCGGGCTCGTCGGTAACCCGCCCTCAGCCTGCAAACATCACCGCCTGGAGGAAGCGCCATGTCTCACAAGTTCAAGATCGGCGAGCAGGTCCGGCAGCTGGGCACCAGCTATGCCGGCGGGAAGAGCATCATCGACGGCCTCTTCGAGGTGGTTCGCCTGACGCCGGATGACCGGTCCGGTGAGCCGACCTATCGGATCAGGTCCGCGGGCGGCGAGCGTGCCGTGCGGGAAGGCGAACTCACTCGCGCATCCTAGAGCCGTGCCCGATCGCGTTGCAATCGTGCGCGGCTCCAACCTCTTGTTTTGACGTGCTCTCGTGCGCCGAACCGGCGTCCACTTCGGCGGAGAGCACTCTAATCGGCTTCGGCCGACCGAACCTCCTGTGCGGAGAGACGACGCCTCGCGGCGTGCATCCGCCACGGCTTGCTGCCCGCGCGGAGATGCGACGGGCAGCCCACGATCAAGGCTGTCGACGCTCGCGATGATGAACACGCCCACGCATTCGGCCGAAGCAGCGGTGATCGAGCCCAATCAGACGGCCTTCATCCTTAGAGTGACGCGGCCTGACGAGGCGGAACTGTCCGGACAATTGGTGATGTTCTACGTCGCGATCACCACGTCCGAGAACGAGGCGCTGGCCATCGTTCGCCACGCGGTGAAGGAGGACGCGATCGTCGAGCCGACGGGCGTCCGCCTTTCTCAGCAGACGGCCAGCGCTCTCGATCTTGAGGTTGGTCTCGCGCGAGCCCTTTGACGCAACCGCCCCGACCGGCGACGAAGCCCAGGGAAGCGGAGCCGCAGCTAAAACTGTTCTCACTGTCGAGTTGGACCTCCGAACAGGACATCGCGTTGTGAGCGAGGGCTTGAAGTGAGGAGGTCGGCTTTGGATATGGATCGCCTCGCGGAGACCGAGCATACCCTTGCCGTCACGGACCGCCTCTGGCGCGCCGAGATGCGACGGGCTTTCGGGCCGGACGCGGTTCTGCTCCACGGCTTTGGCGCCGAGCGCCAGGGCGAGCCCGGCACGCGGCTACGCACGACCTTCGAGGCGAGACGAAGCGCGATCGCGGCGTGGCGGCATGTGAGACGTCCGGCGACGTAGACCGGGCGCCCGGACAGGCCTGGACGTCTGCACCCGAAAATTTATCCGGGTCGCCCCGCCCGATCAAACGATGAGCGGTGGTTCTTTGACCCAGGAGGGTGCATAGTCTCGTATTCCCTCCGCGCAATCCCGTGCCCTGGGCGATAAAGCGGAGACCAGCAGATATGGCGCGCGAATTCACGACCGGCAAAGCACAGGCGGTCACGCCCGAGGACTTCAACGAGCGCGTGAAGCGCCTCTTGGCCAACAAGCCCGAATCTGTCGCCCCTGAACCGAAAAGCAGAAACAAGACCGGCAGGCCGCCCCAAAAGACCTGAAGCCGCATGCCGAGGGGTGCCTGCCGATTCGCGGGCAACCCAGTTCAGGCCCGCTCGTTGCGGCGCGCGGGCCGGCACTGCGCCCTGACGGCGTGAAATCGGCATCGCTCAGGGGGCGGGCGGGCAGCGCGCCGCAAACTTCGTCGACGTCTTCGCGAGGGCTAGCCGATTACGAGCGATACACGCGTCCGCGGCGGCGCACGGGAAACGGCTCCGCGATCTGCCGATCCCTCCGTCCCGGATCGATCATGCGGCACCTGCACGGTGTGCTGTCGCGTTCTGGAAATCCAAGCTCTCGACAAGCCCGCGGGGATCCTATGCCGCCACAACACCGGCACGGGCTGCGGCATCTACCCTGAGCGTCCGGCGGCCTGCGCCCGGTGGTATTGCCTGTGGCGCAGGATCGACACGCTGCCGGACGCGCTCAGGCCCGATCGATCCGGCGTGATGTTCTCGTTGGATAGCCGCTCCCCGACGGCCGAGGCGCCGGATGCGGCCTGTATCGTCGGCCGCGCCGTGCATGACGTCCGGGACTTCGATCGCCCGGAAACCCATGAAGGTTTCGCCATGTTCGTCGACGAGGGGTCGTTCCCGGTTTGGAAGGTATCCGAGCGCGGGGCCCTCCTGGTGCATCCGGGCCCGCAGTTCGCGCCGCCTTGACGGAAGCCAGCCGGTACGGGTTTCGCGGTGATCCGCGCAGAGAGGAAACGTGGCGCTGAACGCTGACGGCCTCTCGAAGCTTGAAGATTACGGGTTGCTATCGAGTCCGGCAGGAATCGTTCGACACCGCCCAATCAGGAGATTTCGATGCCCGTCATCCGGTGGCTGATCTCCAAAACCATTCAACTTTTCCTCGGCAGCGCACACGAGCGAAGGTCTAACGCGAGCGCCCAGCAGAAGGAAAACGGAACCTTCGAGGGCGCGTCGGCCGACAAGGACCGGGATTTCGACGATCGGTATGCCGCCGCCGTGCGGCTTCTCAGAACGCGGATCGACCAGGAATTTCCCGATGCCTACTATGCGAGGCTCAGCTCGGGACGAAACAGCTCCACTGACTACGGACAGGACCGTGCCCTCGCCATCGACACCATGTCGATCGCCATCGCCATGGCCTTGAGGAACGGCGCCACCGTTCAACAGGCTGCAAACGCCGGCGCAGCGAGCATCGGGATCTGACGGCACTCCACCTGGGCAGGGTCCGGCGCCGCGTCCTCGATGAGGGTCGCACGCGCCACCCGAGCGGTTCGGCGAGATCGCCGGGACCCGTCACCGCCAATGCGCGATCCCGGACATGTTTGGCCGTGGAGGGGTGTTATCCCTGCATCGATCCTGCCATCGCGCGGGTCCGCGCGATCATCGCGAACAGTACCGTGCGGAAGGCATGCTGCTCCCGTGAACTGATGCCCGCCTGTTCATCCCGCGTGAGTTCGGCGCATAGCCCGTCAAGGATCGCTGTACGTCGTTCCGCACCGCTCTCGCGCAGGATCACCTGAAGGAGGATGTCTTGTGCTGCGGCGAGATCGTCCCGGTCCGCCCTGCTGACGAGCGCCCGAAGGTCCTCCAGGCACGCATTGCCGTCCCGCATGTCCAGATCCATCAGTGGCCTCGCGGCAGCGGCGTTCTGGGCATCAGGCCCTCGACGCGCAGCTTCAATCGGGTCGACCGGATCGCCTCTACGGTCCGCCGCGGTACATCCCGGGCGATGCCCTCCGCTTCGAGATCCGTCAGTCGATCGATCAGCAGACCCCGCTCCTGAAGGCCGGGATGCTGCGACATGCGAAGGACCACGGTGATCAGCTTCCGCATGACCGGGCACATCCGCGGTCGGCCGGGCTCTACCATCGCGGCCGATCGTGGCGGTCTCGCATCGCCTCAGCCTCGCCCACCGCTCTTCATGGGAGTCGCGACCGTCCCCTTGCTTGAGGGTGCTGCCGCGTTGGTTTTTGGCACGGCCTTCTTCGGCTTCTTGGTCTCGCGATTTCCGCGCTTCTTTTCCGTCGCCATGGTCTCGCTCCTGGATTTGCCGTGAAGCCGGACAGGGCCGTCTCACTGTTCGGTCGTGGGCCTGTCCGCGAGCAGCCGGATCGCGGTCGCGACCGGGCTTCCAAAGGCGCCGAACACGGCCACGAGGCGGGTGCTCGCCCAGAGTTCGGCGCGATTCCCCGCGGCCAAACCCACCGCCTGCCGCCTGGCGTCAACGTCGTCACGGGCCGTGATGATACGGGACGCGATCACGCTGCCGCTTTGGGCGAACCGATGCACCTGATAGGCGCGGCGCGCGTGCCGCGAGCGGAGGATGACGGGGAACTTGATGAGGTCAGCCATACGCGCCTGTCCGTTGCAGGCGGGGGCACGAACCCTCAGTCACCGGAGCCTGGATCAACCGATCCGGTGATGGCGGTACACTGCGCCCTTCGATCCGACAAAGATAGCCCGCTCGGCGCGCGGCGCTCCTATGGCCCGGCAAGACCTCCGAACGCTGTCGGTTCGGCCGAGGCATACCCGCAATCGGACGAACGTCGTCAGAACGCGCATCACGGCCGGTCACTGCGAACATCCGGTCAAGGACTGACGACATCGGCATTCGGTCCAGCGAGTGCCGAGGGGAGCGACGAGGTCGGCCGATCCATGTCGAGGTTCCACACACCGGTGGTGGCCGAAAACGGGTCGGCCGTTGGAACCGGGGCCTCGGAGGTCCCCACCCGCAGTAGATCGAAGAGCGATCCGATCGCAGCCTGTGTTCCCGCCGCCTGAGCCACCCGAGTGGCCCCGCCATAACCTCCGGTCAGACAGCGAGAGCGAGACAGAAGAGACCTCGAATGTCGATCAGCAGGACATTGATCTACGCCAGCGGGAATGGCGATTGCTGATATCGCTGCACGGACGGAAGACGCATGATTCGAGAGCTTACCCGCTCCTGGAGCACGGCCACCTGCAAACGGCCGCTGCGTCCCAGCTTGCACGGTTTCGCTTCCCTGCTTGCATGCTAGGGAATGGATCGCCAAGCGACTGAAGCCTTTCGATAAACTCAGCCGGCGCACCCTTAGCTTTGAAGTTTCCGGCGCACCACCCTGCATTTTCCGCAGCAACAGGGAAATACTCAACAAAGGACAGCTCACGCCTGACGGCCTGCTCCACCGCTTATTTTCTATATGCGGACAGGGAGTGGTGACAAGGACTTGCGAGATAGCATGCCGAGCCTTCCCCGCACGGCTTCCCATATCCGGGGCGGATTCCTCCCCGCACACGGGCGTCGCTCTGAGCGCTACCGGACGCGCCACAGCGCCCCAACGAGTCCGAGGTTAGCGAGGCCTAGAGCCAGCAGCAGCCACCACAGAGCATCGGGGCCGGCATGCATCAGCACGAACGCGCCGGCCGGCGGCGCAACCGCCTGCGCGATCAGCCCGGGCCGGGCCAGACGGCCGACCACCAGCGGATAGCGTACGGGGCCGAACAGGGCCAAGGGTACCGTGCCCCGCGCGATCGAATAGATCCCGTTGCCGCCCCCGTAGAGCACAAGCCAGGCCCCGACGCCGGGCAGACCGCAGGCGAGCAGCGTCAAGCCGAAGGCGACCAGCCCCATGGCAGCGGTCAGGGTCCACAGCGGATGATACCGGCCCTTGAACGACATCTCCACGATGCGGGCACCGACCTGGGCCGGGCCGATCAGCGCGCCGTAGAAGACGGCCGCGGCCAGCACGACGCCCCGCGCCTGCAGCAGTGCCAGCAGATGCACCGACACCAGCGACATGATCGCGCCGCCGAGGATCAGCACGCCGGCGAACAGCAGGAACGCCCGCCGCTCCGGAGCGGATAGCGGGCCGGCGCTGGCTTGGTGATACGCCGTCGACGGCGGCCATGCCGGGGCCTTGGGAATCAGGAGGAGAACCAGCGGCAGCGTTACCGCGAGGTGCAGGCCGGCATAGGCCAAGCAGGCGCCCCGCCAGCCGACATGCGCGACCAGGAAGGCCGATAGCGGCCAGCACACGGTGCTCGCGAACCCACCCCACAAGGTCAACTGGGCGATCGCAGGCCGCGCCGCCGCGCCATAGAGCCGGCCGAGGGTCGCGAAGGCCGGATCGTACAAGCCGCAACCCATGCCGAGGCCGAGCAGCAGCCAACCGGCCAGATAGACCGGCAGAGCCGGCGCGACGGCCAGCATGGTCAGCCCGGCCGCCAGCAGCAGGGCCGCGCATGCGAGCACGGGACGGCCGCCGTGCCGGTGGATCGCCGCCCCGACATGCGGCGACGCCAACGCGGCGACCAAGAGGCCGAACGACAAGCCGCCCACCATCCAGGCCAGGGGCCAGCCGGTGCTGTCCGCAACCGGGCCGGCGAGCACCGCCGGCAGGTAGAACGAGGATCCCCAGGCGAGAATCTGTCCCACGCCGAGGGCGGAGATCACCGGCCAGCGGCGGGCCTCGGCCACGGACGGCTACGTGGTGCCGAGGAGCGGCAGCCAGGCTGCGAGCGCCAGCAGCGTGACCAGCAGGACGGGCGGGGTGATGATCAGCCCGACCGTCATGTACTGCCCCCAGGTGATCCGCTGGCCCTTGCTGTCCAGGACGTGGAGCCAGAGGAGCGTGGCGAGGCTGCCGATCGGGGTGAACTTCGGGCCGAGATCGCAGCCGATGACGTTGGCGTAGACCATCAGCTCGCGGGTCAGCGGGGACAGGTCCGGAGCCTGCTGGATGGAGAGCGCCCCGATCAGCACAGACGGCATGTTGTTCATGACGGAGGACAGGATCGCGGCAGCGAAGCCGGTGCCGACCGTGGCGACCCACGGGCCATGCCCGGCCAGCCAGACCAGCCCCTTGGCCAGCTCGTCGGTCAGGCCGGCGTTCCGCAGGCCGTAGACCACGAGATACATGCCGAGGCTGAACAGCACGATCTGCCAGGGTGCGCCGGTCAGCACCTTGCGGATCGGGATGACGCCGCTCCGGTTGGCGAGCAGCAGCAGCACGGCCGCGCCGGCACAGGTAACGGCCGACACCGGCACGCCGAAGGGCGCGGTGACGAAGTATGCGAGCAGCAGCACGAAGAGCAGCGGGAAGGCGGCCCGGAACACGAGCGGGTCGCGGATCGCCTCGGCTGGGCGCTCCAGGGCGTCCACGGGATAGGTCGCCGGCACGTCGCGCCGGAAATAGGCCCACAGCACCAGTAGGGTGGCAGCCAGCGATACGAGATCCACCGGCACCATCACGGCCGCATACCGGCCGAAGGTCACGTCGAAGAAGTTGGCGGAGACGATGTTGACCAGGTTGGAGATCACGAGCGGCAGGGAGGTCGAATCCGCCACGAACCCGCAGGCGACGATGAAGGCCAGGGCCGCCGCCGGCTTGAAATCCAACCGGAGCAGGATCGCCAGCACGATGGGGGTGAGCAGCAGCGCAGCGCCATCGTTGGCGAACACCGCTGCGATGGCCGCGCCGAGGAGCACGACCAGCGGAAACAGTCGCCGGCCCCGGCCACCGCCCCAGCGGGCGATGTGCAGCGCGGCCCAATGGAAGAACCCCGCCTCATCGAGCAGCAACGATATGATGATGAGCGCCACGAAGGTGAAGGTGGCGTCCCAGACGATATGCCAGACCACGGGGATGTCGCCCGGATGGATCACGCCCGTGGCGAGGGCGACGCCCGCCCCGGCCAGGGCGCTCCACCCGATCCCGAGGCCCTTGGGCTGCCAGATGACGAACACGAGGGTGACGAGGAACAGGGCAAACGCGAGCATCCGGGCGTTTTCGTCTTATCGATTGGCGTGAGGCTCAGGCGGTAGCGACGCGGCGGCCGTGCTCGTCCACGACACGCTCGCCGTCCTCCTTGACGAACTCGCCCTGCTGCGCCGGCAGGAGATCCAGCACGGCTTCGGACGGCCGGCACAGGCGGACGCCCTTGGGTGAGATCACCAGCGGGCGGTTGATGAGGATCGGGTGAGCCCCGATGGCGTCCAGGAGCTGCGCATCGGTCAGCGCCGGATCGCCGAGGTTCAGCGCGGCGAACGGCGTCCCCTTCTCCCGCAGCACGTCGCGCACGCTCAGCCCGGCGCGGGCAAGGAGCTGCACCAGCAGCGCCCGCGTGGGCGGGGATTTCACATACTCGATCACATGCGGCTCGATCCCGGCATTGCGGATCATCGCCAGGGTGTTGCGCGAGGTGCCGCATTCCGGGTTGTGGTAGATCACGACATCGAACGGCTCAGGCATGGGCGGTCTCTCCGTGAGGGGGGCAGCAGGTTGCCAGCGCGGCCAGCGCCGGAGTGCAGACCTCCGGACGGCCCTGGCAGCAGTCTTTCATCAGGAAAGCGATCAGGTCGGACAGCGCCGGGTAGGCAGCGCTGTAGATGATCGAACGGCCGTCGCGCCGCGAGGCGACCAGCCCGGCGTGGCTCAGTTCCTTGAGGTGGTGGGACACGGTGGCGGCGGAGACCCTGACCGCCTCGGCCAGGGCGCCGGAGGCCAGACCGTCCGGGCCGGCGATCACGAGGGCCTGCACCAGGCGCAGGCGGTGCTCCTGCGCGAGGGCCGCGAACGCGGTGAGGGCTTGCGGTTCATCCATTTTCGCTACAATATTCAAATAACCGTTTGAGCATACAAGAAGGCCGATTCTTGGACAAGCCCGCACAGCCTTTCACCGACGGCCTGCCGAACCTCAGCCACGCGCATTTCATGGTGCCGACCCGCGAGAGCGTGGAGGCAGCCACGCCGTGCACCCACGCGCCGCGCTTCCTGATCCTGTACGGGTCCTTGCGGGCACGCTCGTTCAGCCGGTTCCTGGCCTACGAGGCCGCCCGGCTCCTCGAGGCCATGGGTGGCGAGGTGCGGATCTTCCACGCGGATGGGCTGCCCCTGCCGGACGACACCACCGCCGATCACCCGAAGGTGCAGGCGTTGCGCGCGCTCTCGATCTGGTCAGAAGGTCAGGTGTGGGTGTCGCCGGAGCGGCATGGCACCCTGACCGGCGTGATGAAGAGCCAGATCGACTGGCTGCCGCTCTCGGAGGGCAGCGTGCGGCCGACGCAGGGGCGTACGCTCGCGGTCATGCAGGTCTCCGGCGGCTCACAGAGCTTCAACGCCGTGAACAGCCTGCGCATCCTCGGTCGCTGGATGCGGATGATAACGATCCCGAACCAGTCCAGCGTGCCGATGGCCTACAAGGAGTTCGACGACGCCGGCCGGATGAGGCCGGGGCCGCTCTACGAGCGCGTCGTGGACGTGTGCGAGGAGCTGATGAAGTTCACGCTCCTGACCCGCGAGCGGGCCGATTACCTCGTGGACCGCTACAGCGAGCGGAAGGAGCGTGAGCCGGAGCGGCTAACGGGCATAGCGGCCGATATAGGCTTCGCCAGGAATTAGATCGACTGCAGTTCCGGTCCGCGGAACCGCGCGAAGGACCTCGCCAGAACTGGAAGGACGACGAGGTTCAGAAGCGTCGAGCTGGCGAGGCCGCCGAGAATCACGATCGCCATCGGCCCCTCGATCTCCCGGCCGGGCTCCCCGGCGCCGAGCGCGAGGGGCAGCAGCCCCAGGCCCGTGACGAGGGACGTCATGAGGATCGGCACCAGCCGGTCGGCGGCCCCCTCGATCGCCGTGCCGGCGGCCCACGGATGCCCTTCCACGAGAACCAAGTGCTCGTAATGGGCGATCATCATGATCGTGTTGCGCAACGAGATGCCGAGCAGCGTCACGAAGCCGACGATGGCCCCCAGCGAGACGATGCCGCCGGTCGCGGCCACGGCCAGCACTCCGCCCACGAAGGCGAAGGGCAGGTTGATGAGGACGAGCAGGAGATTGGCGAAGGAGCCGGTGACGACCGCCAGCAGGAGCACGACACCGAGCCCCGCCAGCTCGGCATAGAGCGCCAGGTCGCGGCGGGCCTTGGCCTGTGCCTCAGCCGCCCCCCCGAATCCGACATCGACGCCGGGGGGCAGCTTCACCTCCCGGGCGACCTTGCGCTTCACCGCCTCGGTGAACGAGGCGAGGTCGCGGCCCGCGACATTCGCCGTCACCACCCGCACCCGCTGCGCACCGTAATGCCCCACGGCGTAGCGCCCGGCCGTCTCGTAGATGTCGGCCACCTGCGAGAGCCGGATGAAGCTGCCACCGGGGGTCCGCAGGGGCAGGTCGCCGAGGCTCGCCGGCCGTGCGCGGGCGGTCGGATCGAGGACGACCACGACGTTGAAGACCGCGTTCCCCTCATAGGACTGGCCGACCGTATCGCCCTGGAAGGCCGTGCGGGAAAGCTCCAGCACCTCGATCGCGTCGAGGCCCCAGTGGCGCAGATCGTTGGGACGCAGGGCGATGTTGACCTGCGGGAGCCCCGCCGGCGACTTGAGCTGGATGTCCACGGCACCCCGGACCTCTGCGACTTCCCGGGCCACGTCCCGGGCGGCGGCCTCGATCCGATCGAGATCCGCCCCGTAGAGGCTGATGACCACCGGGGCGGTGAAACCCGACACGACCTCCTCGATGCGTTCCGTGAGGAAGGTCTTCAAGGAGAAGGTCGCGCCGGGCGTGGCGGCCATCAGCGCACGGATCCCGGCCTCGGCCTGCTGCTGCGCCTTGCCGTTGAGATCCGCCGCGAGGTCGATATGGATCTCGCTCTCATGCGTGCCGCCGAGATCGTAGCCCGCCTCGGCCCGGCCCACCTGCTGGGCGACGGCCCGCACCCCGGGCACGCTCTTCAACCCCGCCGTCACATGGCCGCCGAGCCGCAGCGTCTCCTGCAGGGAGGTGCCCGGGGCGGTCGTCATGTGCAGGATGAAATGCCCCTCCTTGAGATCGGGCAGGAAGGCACCGCCGAAGAACGGCACCGGCGCGGCACCGGCGAGGACGGCGATCAGGCCGGCGAGGCCGACGGCGACCGGATGGCGGATCAGCCCCTTGAGGAGTCCGACATAGACGCCGCGCACCGCCCGGGTGACCGGCGGCTCCCGGGCGGGAAGACGCCGGCGCCCGGCGAGCAGCAGACGCGCCAGGGCGGGCGTCACCGTCAGGGCGACGACGAGGGAGGCCAGCACCGCCAGGATGTAGGCGAGCGCGAGGGGGCCGAAGAGGCGGCCAGGCACGCCGGGAAGGGCCAGCACCGGCAGGAAGACCAGCAGCACCGCGACCGTGGCGTAGGCGACCGAGACCCGGACCTCCAGGATGGCGGCCAGGATGACGCGGCCCTCCGGCAGGGGATACGGGAGGCGCCGGTTCTCCCGCAGGCGCCGCATCGCGTTCTCGACCCCGATCACCGCATCGTCCACGACCTCGCCGATGGCGATGGCGAGCCCGCCGAGGGTCATGGTGTTGAGGCTGAGACCGAAGGCCCCCAGCACGAGGACCGCGCCGATCAGCGAGAGCGGGATCGCGGCGGCGCTGATGAGCGCCGTGCGCCAGTCGAACAGGAAGACGAGCAGCACCACCACGACGAGGACACCACCCAGCGCCAGGGCCTGGAGGACATTGCCCGTCGCCTGCGCGACGAAGCCGGCCGGGCGGAACAGGTCGGTGCGCAAAGTGATCCCGTCCCGGGCGAGGCCCGGCCGCAACTCGGCGAGCGCCGCCTCGACCCCGGCGGTGACATCGACGGTGTTGGCGCCATACTGCGCCCCGACCATCATCAGAACGCCCGGCTTCCCGTCGATCAGAGCGGCGCTGATCGCGGGCTCCGGGCCCGCCACCACGTCGGCGACGTCGCCGAGCACGACGCTCGCGCCGCCCTCGTTGATGAGCACCGTCCGGGCCACCGCCTCCGGCGTCACCGCCTGCCCTTCGGTCTGGAGGGCGATGCGCTGGTTGACCGTATCGATGAACCCGCTGCCCCGCACGCCGGTCGCCCGGCGGCCGGCGGCGAGCACGTCGTTGAGGCCGATCCGGAAGCGGACGAGATCCTGGGGCCGCACCTGGATGCGGATCGAGCGGACATCGCCGCCATAGACCAGGACTTCGCCGACCCCCGGGGCGGCGAGGAGGCGCAGGCGCACCCGCCAGTCCGCGACCGTGCGCAGATCCATGAGAGAGCCGGCCTCGGAGGTCAGTCCGATCAGCAGGACCGAACTCGTCGAGGAGGTCAGGGCGGTCATCGTCGGCGTGGCGACGCCCTGGGGCAGGCGGGCCGCGACCCCGGTCAGCCGTTCGCTGACGAGTTGGCGCACCCGGTAGATGTCGCTGCCCGCGCCGAAGGTCGCGGTGATCACCGAAACCCCCTGGATCGAGTTCGACCGCAGGGTGGCGAGGCCGGGCAGGCCGCTGATCGCCCCCTCGACGGCCTGCGTCACGAGCACTTCAACCTGCTCCGGGTTCAGGCCCGGGGCCTCGGTCTGAACCGTCACGGCAGGGGGCGCGAATTCGGGGAAGACGTCGTACTTCGCCGTGCCCAAGGCGAGGAGGCCGTAGACGACGAGCGCCAGGGCGACGGCGACGACGATCCCCGGTCGGCGCACGGCGAGGCTTACCAGGGTCGCCTGCAGACCGGATGCGGGTTCCGTCGCGGGCCTCGGCTGCCGAACCGGTTCATCCCCCGTCGGCGGATCGATCGTGCTCACGCGGGGCGCTCAGTCGTCATCGGTATCGCCGGAGGCCTGGATCTGGCCCTTCAGCTCCTCGGAGAGCACCGCCTGCGGCCCGGTGACGACGATGTCGGTCTCCCCGTCGAGGTCATCGATCACGAGGCGGTCCGCGGAGATGGCCGCGTCCGGCTTGAGGGGATGCCGGGCGAAGGTATCGGCGCCGACGCTCCGGTAGATCCAGGCTCCACCCTGCCAGTGGACCACCGCGCTCTCCGGGACGGCGATCCCCACCTTCTCCTGCGGCGAGGTGAGGAAGGCCTGCACGCTCATGCCGGGCAGGAGGCCGCTGTCCCCGGCGACGAGGTAATAGTAGCCGACGCCCTGAATGCGCTGGTCGGTCCGGGTGGCGGGCGAGACGAAGCGCATGGTCACCCGCTCGCTCTGCGGGGGCACCTCGGCAAAGGCCGTGGCCGGGGGAGCCTTCAGCGTCTCACCGGACGGCAACGTGACCTGCACCAAGAGATCGGCCCGCTCGATCAGGCGGGTCACGAGGGGGGACCGCTCCACGATCGCCCGTCCCAGCACCGGACCCCACTCCTGCTGCGCGGTCGCGGACAGCGTCCGGACCTGCGACTCGGCAGCCGCGACCGTCGCCTCGTCGGTATACGCGCTCCCCTCCGCGGTCTCGAGTTGAGCGCCCGCTATGGCGGCCGGTCCGAGGTTCCTGGCGCGCCGCAGAGCGCTGGCGGACACCTCCGCCTTGGCCCTGGCGGTCCGAAGGGCAGCCACCGCAGCCGCGTAGCTGTTGGTCAGGTCCGTGATGCGGGCGAGATCGAGGACACTTCCATAGGCGAGGACTTCGATCCGATGGGGCGTCGGCGCCAGATGGGCTGTCACGACGCCGATGCGCGCGCGTTCATCGACGGTCAGCCGGACGGCGACGCGTCCGCCCTCCCGCGCGATGCGCCCCTGAGCCAGCGCCGGCCCATGTACGCTCCCGAAGGCGCATAACACCAGCGCGGCGGACAGCATGGCCCGCTGCATCATGGAGCCCCCTGCATGCACGACACCGTAACGGATTGCCGCTTTTGCCCGGATTTCCCATCGCGGTCCACTCAAGCGTCAAGCTCGAAAATAGTTGGCTGAGCGGGCGTTATCGTCCTGTGACGGGGGATATTTCATCCCGGGACAATTCCAGTTCGCGCCATGTGCTGATCGGACACGTTCGCGGGACGTCCGCCTCTGCCGCGCTGCGCTGTGGAAGCCGACCGTCTGCCCCCCGAGCGGCCATTCGGCCTGGGACCCATGCCTGTGAACCATGCCTGTGAACCATGCCTGCGGGGTGGACCGCATCCGGCGCCTCCCAGATCCGCGGATCGGAACAACGCAAGCACAAACACGGAAGACCGACCCGCATATGTTGGGACCGTCCTCGCCGGCATGAGAACATCGTGGCCGGACAGCCCCGTCAGCGTCGCGCATGTTCCTCGGTGAGATCGCCGGCCTGCAGGGGGCGGAACAGGACCACACTCGCCGCCATCGTGAGTGTCAGGACCAGCAGGACGATACATAATCCGGCGCCCTGGTCCGGGCTGTGCCGCGTTCGCACGACCCCGACGGCCCCCGCAGCGAAGACGAGGGTGAAGACCAGCGTCAAGGCTGCCCCCGGGACGGTCAGGTCGTCGAGCATCGAGGCCAATCCCCCACCACGCCCGGCTCGGGCTCCTCGGCAAGCGTGGCCTGTCATCCGTGTTCCTGATCGACGCAGGTCTGTTCGAGCGGAGACGGATGAGAGCGTATGCGGGGACATCCGGGCGGCGGTTCGACCTCAAGGCCACGCAGCCGGCAGGGTGGGGGCTGTCGGCGATTGTCGCGACCGGGACCGACCTGCCGTCGCGGATGCACTCCGCGACGGCCTTGGCTGGCGCGCGCACCTCACTCGAGGAAGCCCCAGCCAGCCTCCAGGGCGGCCCGCTCGTCCTCGTTCAGCGGGCCGGGCCATTCGGGCCTGTTCGGTGCACGCTGCTGGGGGGGCGCCTCGTCGGTCTTGGACGGGACGGAGGTCGTCCGGGCCGGACGCCTGTGCCTGCGCGCCGGCGCAACCCGGCCGGCAGGGCCGCTCCGCGGGGAATCTCGCTCGGGCATCGTCGCTCTCCGGGCTTCAATGGGCGAGGAACAGGGGTGCCGGGCTGCCCCTGAGGAAGGAGCGCGTCACCCCACCGAAGAAGTATTCGCGGGTTGGGGAATGCCGGTAGGCGCCCATCACGATCATGTCCGCCCGGAACAACCCCGCCTGGGCGCGCAGGGCGGCGGCGATGCTCTCGACCTTCGGGAGGTCGTTGACGCTGACGTTCACCCCGTGCCGCGCGAGGTGGGGCGCGAACTCGGCCCCCGGCACCGCGGCGTGGATCTCCGCCTCGGTGCCGACCGAGACGATCTCAACCGCCTCGGCCGCGCGGAGGAACGGCAAGGCGTCGTTGGCGGCGCGCGCTGCCTGGGCGCTGCCGTCCCAGGCCACGATGATCCGCCGCGCCACGAAGGCGTCGTGCCCTGGCGGGACGGCGATGACCGGGCGGCCGCTGTGGAACAGCGCCTTCTGGATCAATTCGCGGTCGAGGTCGTAGGTTCGCGGGCCGATGTCCAGGACCGTCAGGTCGTGCAGGCGCGCCCGCCCGGCCATCCGGCTCACGATTTCCGGATAGGGCAGGTTCGGCGCCTCCGTGGTGCAGACCACGCCGGCCTGCGCGGCATCCGCAGCCGAGCGCTCCGCAATGGAATGGGCCAGCGCGTCGAGCCGGCGATCGATGATTGAGCCCCCCTCGTAATCGAACGCGCCAAGCCAGGCATCGTCTCCTGACAGGCGCCACGAGGCCGACTGAACGGTGAGGTGGGCGCCGGCAGCCTTGGCCAAGGTCAGGCCGTAGCCGATGGCCGACGAGGCTTCCTCGCACTCGCTCTCCACGGCGGTGCCGACGAGGATGTCGCGGATGCCCGCGAGCGACGGTGGGCAGGGTCTGGGCATGGGCGTTCTCCGGTTTGAGCCGGACCCATGGTTTGTCCCGCCGCGTCTGCGCGGCCTTGATCCACCTCAAGCGGCGCAGGCAACGCGACCTGCGTTTCGGTTTCCGTTTCGGGATGAGTAACTATTCAGAGCTTGTCTGCGGCGCTAACTGACGGCTATTCCTTGTTTCTGAAACGCAGTATTTTCTGAGGCCGCACGGTGCGGGTGATATAAGGCGCGGGCGCAGGCGAATAGCGTGGCCGCCGCGCGCAGGACCTCCCCGGATGCGGTCGATGACGAACCCCGTCGATATGCCCAGTGCCGATCTGGACCGCGAGCTCGCATCGGCGAACGATGCGCTTCGGCAGACCCTCGACGAGGTGGGCATCTGCATCTGGTCGCTGGACATCCCGACAGGCCGAGCCACCGTATCTCCGACCTGCGCCCGCCTGTTCGGGGTGCCCCCCGAGCAGCTGACCACCTTCGCGGATTCCCAGGCCCTGGTGCATCCGGACGACCGGCAGGCCCGGGCTGACGCCATCCAGCGGGCCTTGCGGGAGGGTGGCAGTTACGAGGTCGACTACCGTGTCGCGCGACCCGACAGGCACATCTGCTGGCTCCGCTCGCGCGGGTGGGTGAGCCTCGACGCGGAAGGCCGGCCGGCACGGCACCGCGGGGTGGTCCTGAGCATCGACGCGCAGAAGCGGGCCGAGGAGGATCTCCGCGCCCGCGAGGCGCACCTGCGCTCGATCCTCGACACCGTCCCCGAGGCCATGGTCGTCATCGACGAGGCCGGGCTCATCCACTCCTTCAGCGCCGCGGCCGAGCGCCTGTTCGGCTACGCGGCGGGCGAGGCGGTCGGGCGGAACGTCCGCATCCTGATGCCGGAGCCGATGCAGGGCGAGCACGACGGCTACCTCGACCGCTACCGCCGGACCCGGGAGCGCCGGATCATCGGCACCAACAGGGTCGTGACCGGCCGGAGACGGGACGGCTCGACCTTCCCGATGGAGCTCGCCATCGGCGAGATGCGCTCGGGCGAGCAGGTCTACTTCACCGGCTTCATCGACGACCTCACGGAGTACCAGCGGACCCAGGCCCGCCTCCAGCAACTCCAGTCCGATCTCGCCCACGTCTCCCGGCTGAGCGCGATGGGCGAGATGGCCTCCGCGCTCGCGCACGAATTGAATCAACCGCTCGGTGCCATCGCGAACTACACCCGGGGCTGCCGCCGCCTGCTGGCACGCCCCGGTCCCGAGGCCATCGCCAGGACGATGGAGGTTCTCGACAAGACCGCCGAGCAGGCGCTGCGTGCCGGCCAGATCATCCGGCGCCTGCGCGAGTTCGTCGCCCGTGGCGAGACGGAGAAGCGGGTCGAGCCGGTCGCGCGGCTGATCGAGGAGGCCAGCGCGCTGGCGTTAGTCGGCGCCCGCGAGCAGGGCATCGCCGCGCGCGTCGCCGTGGACCCGCGGGCGGGCTCCGTCTTCGCAGACCGGGTGCAGATTCAGCAGGTCTTGGTGAACCTGCTGCGCAACGCCCGCGAGGCCATGCAACAGGGCGACATGCGCGAGCTGACCGTGGAGGCGCGGCGCGTCGGCCCGGAGACAGTCGAGATCGCCGTGTCGGATACCGGTCCCGGCATCGCCGCGGAGGTTGCGGAGAGGTTGTTCCACCCGTTCGTCACAACCAAGCAAACCGGCATGGGTGTCGGCCTCTCGATCTGCCGCACCATCGTCGAGGCCCATGGCGGGCGCCTCGACGTCGAACGCAACGGCACCGGTGGGGCAACCTTCCGGCTGACGCTCCAGGCTGCCCACGAAGGGGACTTGCCCAATGGCAACTAACCTGGTGCATGTCGTGGACGACGACCCCGCCATGCGGGACTCCATCGGCTTCCTGCTTGGGACGGCAGGATTCGCGGTGCGGCTCTACGAGGCCGGGGCGGACTTGCTCGACGGGCTGGCGAAGCCGTCTGCAGGATGCATCCTGACCGACATCCGCATGCCGGGCATCGACGGGCTTCAATTGCTGCGGCGTCTCCGGGCGGCGGGACAGACCCTGCCGGTGGTGATGATGACGGCGCACGGTGACGTGCCGCTCGCCGTCGAGGCGATGAAGCTCGGCGCCTGCGACTTCGTCGAGAAGCCGTTTGACGACGAGATGCTCATCCAGGCGCTCCGGTCGGCCCTGGAGCGGGGCGGGGCGGCCGGACCGGTCGATCCGACGCTCCAGGAGTTCGTGCGCCGGGTCGGCACCTTGAGCGCGCGCGAGCGGCAGGTCCTGGACCAGCTCGTTGCCGGAAGTACCAGCAAGGAGATCGGGCGCGCCCTCGACATCAGCCCCCGCACCGTCGAGATCTACCGGGCCAAGCTCATGGCCAAGACGCAGGCGGAGAGCCTGCAGGAATTGGTGCGCTGGTCGGTGCTGACCGGCCTCGCCTGAGGTCTGCCTTGAGGCAGGTCAAGGCCGGCGTCGCGCTTGCCCTGCAGGGTGGTGTCCCAGCCGCCTGAGAACCCGGCCGCCCGGCGACCACCATGCCATCGGATCCTCACAGCCTCATCTACGTCGTGGACGATGATCCGGCCGTTCTCCACTCGACCCGCTTCCTGATCGAATGCGAAGGCCACCGCGTCGAGACCTTCGCCGACGGCCACGCATTGCTGGCGGTCTTTCCCGGCCCGAAACCGGCCCTCGTGCTGCTCGACCAAGTCATGGCGGGAATGGACGGTCTTGAGGTGTTCGGCCGGTTGCGCAACCTCGACGCCCATGTCCCCGTGGTGCTGATCACCGGCCACCCCGACCCGGGTATCCGGGCCCGGGCCAAAGCAGCGGGCGTTCCCTTGGTCGATAAGCCGCTGGCGTTCGACGCGCTGCTCGGCCTGCTCGCCGGCGGAGGGGGCCGACATCCGGGCCTGACGGAGTGGGCGAGGCCGATTCCGGAGGCGCCATTCGCCCTCCCCCTGAGAGCCACGCGGCCGACCTGATCCACGCGCCGACCCCGGCCACGGTCGGATTGCGCCAGATCAAGGTTGCCCGGCGATTGCCCCGCTAACGTGGAAGCCAGCCGGAACGGGGAAGGCGCACGCACTCCCCTTACGTGGGCCCTGGGCCGTTCCGCGTAAGCTGCCGCGCCCGCGAAGTCCTGCGGCGGGCTGCACACGCCGGAACCGATCGGCCACGAACGCCCGACACCCCGTTCTTCTTGAGCCAGATCAATGCTTTGACGCGACAGAGCCGGATGCTCCGCTCGAAGAGGCGGGCAGGCGATCCGCCGCCGCCACGGGCCCGGCGCCCGGCCTCTCGGTCACCGGTGCCCCCGCCAGGATAGGAGAAGCCCATGCGGACCATCGAGAACCGGATCGAGGACATGATCCCGAACGCGCTCAACGCCATGCTGGGCGTCGCACTCCTCATGACGCCCTGGTACCTGGGCCTCGACAACGAGACCGCGGCGGCCCGCAATGCCCTCGTCTGCGGTGCCGCCATCGCCGTCGTCGCCGTGCTCGCCATGGCGAAGTCCTACGACTGGGAAGAAACCATCGCCCTGGCCATCGGCCTCTGGGTGTCCATCGCCCCCTGGGCGCTCGGCTTCGCGGACACGCGATACCCGATGTGGCTGCACGTGGGCATCGGGCTCGCGGTGGCGAGTCTGGCCGCGTTCGAGCTGTGGCGGATTTTCGTCTCGCCCCAGGCGCATTCGGTCTGAGCATTGTCCAGCGCCGGAGGTGCCGCGCCGGTCCGTGGTCATGCCCGTGGCCGTGGGCGGCCCCTCCCCGGCCCGCTGGACCCATCGCTTCCCGGAGCGGCGCGATGCCCCTCGACCCCGTCGCATTCCTCATCGCCGCGTCGTTCGCCGCCGGCTGCGTCGCCATCCATGTCCTGCGGCGGCGTGCCGAGGCTGTCACCCTCGCGCTCGGTGTCGTCGCGTATGGCCTCGCCGCCGCGCTGTGCACGCTGGCCGCCGGCCGCAATGGTCTCTTCGTGCTGCACGACCCCGTGCACGCCTGGGCCCTCGTGACGGTCGTCCCCCCCTGAGCCCCGGGCGGCGCCTACGGATTGGCCCTTAAGCGGCCCCCCTTAAGAGACCGCCCGGAATTTCTGCGGCGTCCCGGCCCGGCCAATCTCCACGCCATCCGATTGCGGACGAGGAGAGAAGCGATGGCCGCCGAGATCACCCTGCCCCCGTCTCCGCACCTGACCGCGCGCATCCCCGCGGGCGGCAAGCCCGGGATCGCGCTCTTTGCCGGCTGTCCCGATCTCATCGGCACCCCGTTCGCTTACGCGCGCGAAGAAGAGATCTACGGCGAGGGCGAGGAGGCCGAGTCCGTCTATAAGATCGTCAGCGGCGCGGTGCGCACCCACAAGGTGCTCAACGACGGCCGACGCCAGATCACCGGCTTCCACCTGCCGGGCGACCTGTTCGGCCTGGAGCAGGGCGAGATGCACCGGCACACGGCCGAGGCCCTGTCGGGCACCCAGGTGCTGATCTTCCGCCGGCGCGTGATCGAACGCGCCGCGACCCACAGCGCCGAGGTGGCCTGCCATCTCTGGGCGATGGCGGCGAGCGGCCTTCGCTACGCCCAGGACCACATGCTGCTGCTCGGCCGACGCTCCGCGGTGGAGCGCGTCGCGACCTTCCTGATGGCGGTGGACGAGCGTCTCGGCAGCACCGGCACCTTCGCCTTGCCGATGACGCGACGCGACATCGCGGATCACCTCGGCCTCACCATCGAGACCGTGTCGCGCACCTTCTCGCAACTGGAGGAGGACGGAGCGCTTCTGCGCACAGGCGGGCGCCAGGTCAGCCTCAGGCGCGCCCGGCTCCGCCGCGTGGTCGAGGATTGAGGCCCAACCACGCCACACCGGGGAACGGCGGTGGGCATCGCGGCGGCCGTCCCTGCGAAGAGAGCATGCCTGCGAGGAGAGAGGGAGCAGTGCGCCGCCCTCGCTCGAGCCGAACGATGCGCGGAGGTTGCGCTGGATCAAAGCTCCTCCGTCCAGGCCGCGCAGGATCCCGGCGGATCGGACCGGACCCGCAACGCGGCGCGAACTGGAGATCCGCCATGAGGATGGACGCCATGACCGACAAGGACCTGCGCCGCGACGTGCTCGACGAACTCGACTTCGACCCCAGCCTCGACGCCCAGGCCATCGGCGTCGCCGTATCGGAGGGCGTCGTGACCCTGAGCGGACATGTCGGCAGCTACGCCGAGAAGGTGGAGGCCGAGCGCGCCGCGCGCCGCGTGAGAGGCGTGCGCGCCATCGCCCAGGAGATCGCGGTCCGCTACAGCGACGAGAAGAAGATCGCGGACGACCAGATCGCGGCGCGGGCGCTGGCCATCATCGACTGGTCCGTGCACCTGCCGAAGCAGTCCCTCCAGGTGAAGGTCGCCGGCGGCTGGGTCACGCTGACCGGCACGGTGGAGTGGCAATACCAGTCTACCGGCGCCGAGGCGGCCGTTCGGAAGCTTACCGGCGTGCACGGTGTGACCAACGCGATTGAGGTCAGGCCGCGGATTCCGCCGACGGCGGTCAAGGACAAGATCCTGGAGGCGTTCAGGCGCAGCGTCATGTTCGAGGCCGACGGGATCAAGGTCACCGTCTCGGGCGACAAGGTCATCTTGGAGGGTGCGGTGTCGGCCTGGGCGGAGCGTGACGCTGCCGAGCGTGCGGCCTGGTCGGTGCCGGGCGTCCGCGCCGTCGAGGATCGCATCGTCGCCCTGGGTTGAGGCGAGCCAGCCTGTCCGGGGTCGCGCACGAGGACCGTGCCGCCTCCCGTCGCCCCGCCGGGAACCCGACCAGGCCGAACCGGGCGATGAGGCTCGGCCCTGGCGTTTTGATCCCTCGCAACGCGCGACCGGATCACGCCACCAACCTGTCTCCCGTCCCGCGGAACGGGGAGGCGCATCATGTCGATGGGTGACGATCGAGAACTCGGATGGTCTGAGGACAATCGCCGCGTTCGATCCCGCCTCCCTGCGCCTGGATCACGCCGCGCATTGAACGGGCGGAAGCGTCCACGTCGAGATCCACCGTCCCGATCCGCGTTCCCGCGGGACTGAGCGCATCGCCGACCAACCCTGCGCTCGCACGCTTCTCGTTGGCGGGCAGGATGCGGAGGGCAACCGTCGGTCCGGAAGCCTCGATCCTCCTCGCCCCGCTGGCATTGGCGATTGCGTCGAGGACCACGCCCGCGAATGACAAGCCGCGGCAGACCCCGGCGCGGACCGCCTGACGCTCGCCCGCTGAGCTTCGTCTCGGCCGCCGTCGTGCCCCTTGCGATGGATCAAGGCCCATGCCGCCATTCGGGGCCACGCTCCCCGGACGGCGCCGGAGTTCCGGCAGCGGGAGACGGTCATGAAGATCTCCAACATCATGGTCTCGGTCGATCTCGGGGCCGCGGCGGCGGACCGCGTCCAGCTGGCGGCAAGCCTTGCGGGGCGTTTCGGGGCCAAGCTGACCGGCGTCGCGGCGCGTCCGGTCCTGGCTCCCATGCCGGTCGGCGACATGCTGGAGGTCGAGCGCGTCTGGGCCATCGAGGAGCGGCTGGCGGACGAGCAGCTCGCGGCGGCCAAAGCCCTGTTCGAGCGTGAGGCCGGGGCGGCGCCCAGGACGGATTGGCGCTCGGCTCCGACCAGCCCGCTGGCGTACCTCGTCGATCAGGCGCGCGCCGCGGATCTCATGGTCGTCGGCCGGCACGGTCCCGCAGACGGCGACCCGGGCCCGATGGGCGTTCCGGCCGGGGCGCTCCTGATGGAGGTCGGGCGTCCGGTGCTGATCGCGCCGCCGGGTGTGGAGAGCATCGCCGCGCGGCGGGTCGTCGTGGCCTGGAAGGATACGCGCGAGGCGCGCCGGGCCGTGCACGACGCGTTGCCGTTCCTGACACGCGCCGACGCGGTTCACGTGGCGGTGGTGGGCCCCGGCGCTGACCAGGAGGGCGCCGAGGATGTCGCCGACTACCTCTCCGGGCACGGCGTCGGCGTCACCACGCATCTGCTGCACACGCCGGAGATCGGCGCCGCGGACGAGATCCTCCGGTTGGCCCAACGCGAGGACGTCGACCTCATCGTGATGGGCGCGTACGGGCATAGCCGGCTGCGCGAGTGGGTCTTCGGGGGGGCCACCCGCGACATGCTGCAGGGCACGTCCCTCTGCTGCCTGATGAGCCACTGATCGTCCGGCAGTCCGGTTCACGGCGGGCTGCGCTGGCACCGCCTCGTGGCGGAGGCCGCCTCCCGGTCGGTCCAGGGCGGGGCCTCGGTCGGCGCGGCCATCCTGGCGGAGGCAGAGCGGAAGGCCTCCCGGCTTGCCGGGACGCCGATACCCACAGCCGTGTGCGCAATCCCTTCCTGCCCGGCATGTGGTCGAGCACGCCCGCATCCCGTTGCTCTCGGCCCCCTGAGAATCGGGTCAGCCCGGGTACGAGGACGGGACGAGGCCCCTGTCCTCAGTGGGACATCAGGCAGCAGACGGATGCCTTCTCCAGCAGGTCGCGCGTGACACCACCGAAGAACCACTCGCGCAGGCGGCTGTAGCCGTAGGCCCCCGTCACGATCAGGTCGGCGCCGAACGCACGCGTCGCGCCCCTCAGGTCGTCGGCGACGGTCCAGCCGGAGGGCCCCGCCACGTGGGCGCTGGCGCTCACGTCGTGCAGCGCGAGGTAGCGGACCACATCCTCGACCTCGGCGCGGTCATCGCTCCCGCCGACCCGGAAAACCTGGACCGCCTCGGCGCGACGCAGGATGGGCATGGCGTCCGACACGGCCCGACGGGTCTGGATGGTGTTCTTCCAGCCGATGACGACGCGCTTGGCCTCAAGGTGCTCGGTGCCGGCCGGGACCACCAGGACAGGCCGGCCCAACCCCATCAGCGCATCGCCGACCTCGACCGCCATGCCGCGTGTCACGCCCTCGTCGTCCGCGGGTCGCCCGATGACGACGAGGTCCGCGATCCGGGATTGCTCTTCCAGGAACGTGAGCGGTGCGGCCACGTCCGAGCGCCATTCCACGCGGTCGATCAGGCAGGCGGCCTTGCGAAAGGCATGCTCGGCTTTGTCGAGCTTGCCGAGGGCGGCCTGACGGATCTCCTCAATGACCATACCCATGGGCACGGCGGTCTCACCGTATCCCCGCGGGTAATCGGGCATGCAGGCAGCAACGCCGACGATGCGTGTCCCGAGGCGCTCGGCGAGCCCAGCGGCGAGCCGGACCCGTGCCGGGGCATGACGCCCGTCATCGACCGCGACCATGATGCTGGCAATGGACATTGGAGCCACCCTCGACCCGGAATGGGTGGCCGTCACGCTGCGGTCACCGGGGCAGGACGGCGTTGATCTGCCTCAAGTTCCGGTCCCGTCCCCGGTCGGGGCGGAGCGTGGGCTTGGCCCCGATCCTCCGGCGCCCGCGGCCGGAACAACCCCGGTCGTCGCGACGGCAGCCCTTGAGGCAGGTCAACGCGACCGGCGTGAAGGTCGAGCACGGTCTCCGGACCCTCCTTGAGACCGAAGCCATGTTCGTCGTCCTGGCCGCCAGCATCGTTCTCGTCATGGTCACCATTCTGGTGCTCTACGAGACCCTTCGCCTGACGTCGGAACACCTCGCCGAGCTGCCGGTGCCACCGCGCTGGCGCATCGTCGCCGTGGTCCTCGCCGCGTTCGCCGGGCATACGGCCGCGGTCTGGATCTACGCCGCGGCCTACTGGCTGCTGGTCCTGAAGCTCGGTCTCGGCGCCTTCTCGGGCGTCCCGGTGACATCCCTCGAAGACTGCGCCTTCGTCTCCGTGGTGGCCTATTCCTCGCTGGGTTACGGCGACCACGCGCCCGTCGGCCATGCCCGCCTGCTGACCGGCGTCGAGGCGCTGAACGGACTCCTGCTGATCGGCTGGTCCGCCTCGTTCACCTACCTCGCCATGGAGCGCTACTGGCCGCTGCACGGGAAGGCGCATGCCCACCGCGCGGTGACGGCCCACCGTTCGGGGGACGGGGAGCTCGGCCGCAAACCCCTCTTCCCGCCAACGGCCGGCACGTGAGCGCAGGCGCCCTTGCGCTGGATCAAGGCCCGCCGGTCCGGGGCGTTCAAGGTTCCCCCGGCCAACGAGCGGAGGCGAGCGATGCGCGAATATCTGGTCACCTTTCACAAGACCGTCCCGGACGACACCGGCCACGATCATCGCGTCCTGCAGCGGCAGGCGGTCGTCACCGCCTGCTCGGATGTCGCCGCAGCCTTCTCGGCCAAGGCGATGCTGTGCGAGGCCGACGGCGTCGTCGACTGGCGCCTGCGGGCCGACACCTGCGAGGTCTCCGAACTGAACGAACACGCGGCTTGAGGAGGCAGAAATGAGCCATGGACTGACCGGACCCGTGCATTGGCAGGGGCGGCAATGGGCCGTCACCGGCTACGGCATCGAGGCGCTCGACGGGATGTACCACGTCCCGTTCACCGACATCCCGGAGGCCGAGGCCGGCCGACCGGAATGGCTGGACGCCCTCTGCCGGCGCTACGGCACGGATGGGGACGACCTAGCGGCGGCCCTGCGGGTCGCACGCAGGATCCGGGCCGAGGCGAAGGCTCCGTCATCGACGCCGGCGGCATGAGCGCCTCGCCCGTCGCATCCGGAGATACGGACGACCCCGAGGCGCCGAGCTCTGCCGTCGGACCCTCGAAGCCGCGCCTGCTCCGGGTGCTCGGGCCCGGGTTGATCACCGGCGCCTCGGACGACGACCCGAGCGGCATCGCCACCTACGGGCAGGCCGGCGCGCAATTCGGCTACGGATTGTGCTGGACCATGCTGTACACCCTGCCGCTCATGGCGGCGGTGCAGATGGTTTCGGCCCGGATCGGCCGCACCACTGGCCACGGCATCGCCGGCGTGCTGCGCGACTCTTACCCGAACGGCCAGCTCCAGGGCGTGGTGTTCCTGCTGCTCGCCGCCAACATCCTCAACCTCGGGGCCGATCTCGGCGCCATGGCGGATGCCCTGGCCCTGCTGCTGCCGGGCCCGCGCTGGCTGTACGTGGTCCTGTTCGCCGGAAGCTGCGCCTTCATGCAGCTCGTCCTCCAGTACACGCGCTACGTCGCCGTCCTGAAGTGGCTGACGCTGAGCCTGTTCGCCTATCTCGGCGTGGTGATTCTGGCCCGGGTCTCCTGGTGGGATCTCGGCGCGGCGATGGCGCTGCCGCGCATCGACCTCGGCGGCGGCGGCCTCACCACGCTGGTGGCGCTCTTCGGGACCACGATCAGCCCCTACCTGTTCTTCTGGCAGGCCGCCGAGGAAGCCGAGGACCTGCAGGCCTATCCGCGCCGGCGCGATCTCCTGCACGCGCCCGAGCAAGGCGGGCGCGCCCTGCACAGGATCGAGGTCGACACGCTGGTGGGCATGACCTTCTCGAACCTCGTGGCGCTCGCCATCATGGTCACCACGGCGGCCGTCCTTCACGCGAACGGCGTCACCGACATCCAGACCTCCGCCCAGGCCGCGGAGGCGCTCCGCCCCCTCGCCGGCCCGTTCTCCGCCACGGTCTTCGCGCTCGGCATCATCGGCACCGGCCTGCTGGCGGTCCCGGTGCTCGCGGGCTCCGCGGCCTACGCGGTCGGCGAGGCCCGACGCTGGCCGGTGGGCTTCGGTCGGCGCCTGCTGGAGGCACGGGCCTTCTACGGCACGGTCGCCCTCGCGACCCTGGTGGGCATGGCCGTCAGCCTCGGGGCGGTCGACCCGATCCGGGCGCTCTACTGGAGCGCGGTCGTCAACGGGGTGATCGCGGTCCCCGTCATGGCCGTGATGATGCTGGCGGCGGCGCGCGTCGAGGTCATGGGCGCCTTCGCCGTGCGCGGATGGCTCAAGCTGCTCGGTTGGGTCGCCACGGCCTGCATGCTGCTCGCGGTCCTCGCCATGCTGGCGACCGCTGCGCTTCCCTGGATCTAGCGCAACGCGCCAGGGGGAATGGATTCTGCGCGAGCTGGATCTCTGGTGGACCTGGCGTTCACCCGCTCGGCCTGCTCCCGGGCGCTGTCCTGCCCCTCGAGGTCGATCAGCCGGGCCCGCTCCCGGGGAGGATCGTGCGCGCGCCGCCGCGCTAATCCTGCTGGGCGAAGGCCGGTGATGCCAGGGCGAAGGCTAGGATCGGCAAGGACAGCGACGAGGCGCGCATCGCCCGGTATCTCCCTGCGGTTGCGGGGGCAGAGGTCAGAATAAGCCGGGGCTTCGTTCGACCGGCTTTGCACGACGTCTTGCCGATCTCCCCCTGTTCCTCACCGATCGTTCGCGGGTCTGGCATTCGCGGCGGGACCGTAGATGCCCCACGATCCGTCGATGCATACGCGAGCCGCCGCGCCGTCGTCGGCTTGGTACGACAGGCGGCACGGCGATCGGGCCGGAATTTCTTATCCCAGCGCCTGTTCCACGGCCTTGCCGCAGGCCTGCGTATCGGCATTGCCGCCGAGGTCGCGGGTGCGCAGCGTCCGCTCGGACAGGACCCGCTCGATCCCGCTGACGATCTCGGCCGCGGCCGCGTGCTCGCCCAGATGCTCCAGCATCATCGCCCCCGACCAGATCTGGCCGATCGGGTTGGCGATCCCCTGCCCGGCAATGTCGGGCGCCGAGCCGTGGACCGGCTCGAACACCGACGGGTGCACCCGCTCCGGATTGATGTTGCCCGACGGCGCGATGCCGATCGTGCCCGTGCAGGCGGGGCCGAGATCCGACAGGATGTCGCCGAACAGGTTGGAGGCCACCACCACGTCGAACCGGTCCGGATTCAGCACGAAATGCGCGGTCAGGATGTCGATGTGGTACTGGTCCCAAGCCACGTCCGGATAGGACTCGGCCATCGCCTTCACCCGCTCGTCCCAGTACGGCATGGTGATCGAGATGCCGTTCGACTTCGTGGCCGAGGTCAGGTGCTTCTTCGGGCGCTTCTGCGCGAGCTCGAAGGCGAATTTCAGGATCCGGTCAGTCCCGTGCCGGGTCATGATCGTCTCCTGCATGGCGAATTCCCGCTCGGTGCCGGCGAACATCCGCCCGCCCGCATTCGAGTACTCGCCCTCGGTGTTCTCCCGGACCACCCAGAAGTCGATATCGCCGGGCTTCCGGTCGGCGAGCGGGCACTTCACACCCGGCATCAGCCGCACCGGGCGCAGGTTGGCGTACTGGTCGAACTCGCGCCGGAACAGGATCAGCGAGCCCCACAGGGAGATGTGGTCGGGCACCCGCTCCGGCATGCCGACGGCGCCGAAATAGATCGCGTCGTGCGTCTCGATCTGCGCCTTCCAGTCCTCCGGCATCATCCGGCCGTGCTGTTCGTAATAGTCGCAGCTCGCGAAATCGAACCAGTCGAGCTGGAGGCTGAAGCCGTGGCGCTTCGCTGCCTGCTCCAGCACGCGCACGCCCTCGGGCACCACCTCCTTGCCGATGCCGTCGCCGGGGATCACCGCGATGCGGTAGCGGCGCTGCTGGCTGGTCTCTGGGCCGGGCATGAATCCTCCACGCGTTCTGGGAGAGCAGGCCCCCGTGGAGCCTGGCTCGTCGGCGTCAGGTGATTGGTCCGCGCCGGTATCGGGTCAACACCCGGGCCTGACAATCAGTCGATTTCCCCCGCCATGGCCCGGCGCTGACGGTCGAGTTCTTCGCTGTAGCGCTTGAGCGTGTGGCTCTCGGTGAGCAGGCCCAGGACCTTCCGGGTCTCGGGCCCGTCGACCACTGCCAGCGCCTCGCTCTCGGTGCGGTCGAAGGCGGCGGCGGCGTCCTTGGCGTTCATGCCGGGCGTGAGGAAATCGCCGGCGTGCAGCAGAAGATCGGCCAGCACGGGCTGCGCCGCGGCTCCGGCATCCCGGGCGGCGGCGTGCGCCTCGGGCACGTTCACGATTCCGGCATAGCGCCCCTGCCCGTCCACCGCGATCACCCGCGAGGGCGAGCCGAGGGGATGGGCGCACAGGAACGTCGCCAGCGGCGTCTCGACCGCGACGGTGTCAGGATCCCGGCGCATCAGCCGGCCCACGGTGAGCGAGCGGATCCAGCCGATATCGTGCGGGCTGCGGATACTCTCGCCGCGCAGATGGAAGCGCCAGGTCGCGAAGGAGTAGCCGAAGGTCTTGCGCACGGTGAGCGAGGACGCGATCACCGCGGCGAGCACCAGCCCGGTGATCGGCAGGCTTCCGGTGATCTCCAGGGTCAGGAACGTCATGGTCAGCGGCCCGCCGATCACCGCCACCGCCAGCGCGCTCATGCCGATCACCGCGTAGGCGAGCGGCGTGAGGCCGAAGCCCGCGAGCGCCGGCACCAGCAGGGGCGCGGCGGCGGCGAACAGCTTGCCCGCGATGGCACCCAGGAACAGCGAAGCGAAGAACAGGCCGCCCCGGAACCCCGAGCCGATCGAGATCGCCGAGGCGACGGCCTTGGCGGCGAACAGCAAGGCCAAAGCCGCGATCCCGTGCCCCTGTCCCTCGGCGGCGAAGTGCATGTGCAGGGCGCCGTGACCACCCGAGAGCACCTGCGGCGTCGCCAGCAGCGCCAGCGCGCCGACGCACAGCCCCCCGAAGGCGGGGGCCGCCACCCGCGGCACCCGCGAGGCCTGGACCAGCTGCTCCACCAGGGTGACCCCGCGCATGATCAGGATGCCAAGGCCCGCGCAGAAAAGCCCCAGGGCGAGGCTCGGCAGGATCTCCATGCTGGTGACGTGCGAGGTGGTGATCGCCTGCACGTCGCCGAAATCGACCAGCGGCTGCGTCGCGATCAGCTGCTGCGCGATCAGGGTGCCGCAGAGCGCGGCCACCACCACGGGCGTCAGCGTGGCGATGGAGTAGGTGCCGATGATCAGCTCGAAAGCGTAGAAGGCGCCGGCGAGCGGCGCGCCGAACCCGGCTGCGATCGCCGCGGCGGCCCCGCAGCCGACCAGGGTCCGCAGGTCGCTCCGGCGGACCTCGAAGGCGACGCCGAGGCGGGAGGCAAGGCCGGAGGCGAGCTGCGTGTAGCCGGCTTCCAGTCCCACCGAGGCGCCGCTGCCGTTCGAGACGACGTTCTGGAGGGCGAGGTAGAGGCTGTCACGCAGGGACATCCGCCCACCATGCAGGGCGTTGGCCTCGATCGGATCGATGGCGGGGCGCTTGCGCGGCCCGCGGATGACGCCCGCCGCGACGATCACCAGCCCGAGCAGCGCGCCACCAAGGCACGGCCCGACGAGCAGGAGCACCGGCGACACGGCATCGGCCGCGCTGAGCCGCATCCCGGGCGGCAGGAGAAAGAGCAGCTCGCGCAGACTCTGGGTGGCCCAGTTCATGCCGGCAACGGCCCCCCCGGCGATGCAGCCCACCAGAGCCGCCAAGCCGACGAGGCCGCCCTCGCTGCGCCGGACGAGGCTGCGCAGCCGCCCCGGCGCCTGCACGATCCCGGCGCCGGCCCAACGACGTCGGGCGCGGTCCTGCGGTCCGGCCGCCCGGTCGACGGGAATCGTGTCGCCCCCCTTGGCCGCCGCTGGCTGTCGTGCGCTCACGGTCCGTCCGCTCATCCCGGTCCGCTCCGGCCATCGGCTTTCGCGGCCGGCCCTCCCACTATAGAGCGCGCGCCACCGAAGTGGACGCCGGTTCGGCCCGGGCGTGCGTCTCTCCCGCACCTGTGAGCCGACCGAAGGCTCCCTTTGCCGATCGCGGCTGCACCAACCCGGAACAACTCCGCGCGCATCGCTTGAAAACTGCCGCGGCCCACGATACACCCCCCGCCAGTGCCGCCGTAGCTCAGTTGGTTAGAGCACCAGATTGTGGATCTGGGGGTCCCCCGTTCGAGCCGGGGCGGTGGTACCATC
>Ga0316228_1000051_pt1 | contig 161648 bp, 158 predicted proteins | sample TBH18021metaG_FD_206005 | JGI IMG/M metagenome (GOLD analysis project Ga0316228, IMG submission 206005) | Freshwater microbial communities from Trout Bog Lake, Wisconsin, USA - TBH18021 | ecosystem: Environmental > Aquatic > Freshwater > Lake > Hypolimnion/Profundal zone | place: USA... | reverse complement strand
GCGCCGCAGCGCGCACGAACCGGAGCTTCATCATGGCGGCACAAGCCCTCGATGGGCCGGCCCACACCATCCGGCGTCTCTGGCCGGCGGACCGCGCGGCGGTCCTCGACTACTTCTTGCGGCTGGATCCCGAGACCCGGGCGAGCCGCTTCATGGGCAATGTCAGCGAGGGCGGCGTCCGGGCCTATGCCGCACAGGCGCTGACCGCGGAGGGCGTGATGTACGGCGCTTTCGTGGGCGGCGTGCTGCGCGGGCTCGGCGAGTTGCGTCCGATGGGCCCGGGCGCCTCCCGCTACGCCCTGGGCCCGCACGCGGAGGCGGCCTTCGCGGTCGAGCAGACCTTCCGCCGGAAGGGCATCGGGGCTGCCCTGTTCGCCCGGATCGCCCGATCCGCGCGGCATCGCGGCGTCAAGGATCTCCACGTCCGCTGCCTGTCGGGCAACGGACCGATGTTGCGGCTCGCGGCCAAGCACGGGGCAGCGCTCCAGCACGAGGGCCGGGAGATCGAGGGGGCCTTGCACCTTGCACGTCCGACACCGTTCTCGCTCTGGTACGAGGGAATTGCCGAGGCCTTCGACTTCACCCTCGCGGCGAGCTTTCCCGAGCGGATTCAGGCCCGGCGCTGAAGCCGCAGCCCGTCTCGGATCGGTGCGCCGGTGGTCAGCCGGCGGCGTCGCCGACGAGGGCGAAGGTCAGAAGATCGACCGACGCCGCCCCGCCGCGCAGCAGCGCCCGGGCGGCCGCGTTGCCGGTGGCGCCGGTGGTCATGACGTCGTCCACGAGGAGGATCCGACGCCCGCGGATCCGATGCTGTTCGGCGGTCGCCACCCGGAAGGCGCCGCTCAGATTCTCGGCCCGGGCGGCGCGGCTCAGACCCACCTGGGATCGCGTCGCCCGCACGCGCACCAGGGCCGAGGCGACGAACGGCAGCCCCGCAGGACCCGCGATCGCCCGGGCCAGCAGCGCGGATTGGTTGAAGCGCCGGCGCCACAGGCGACCGCGGTGGAGCGGCACCGGGACCAGGCATTCGGCGTCGGCGATCAGGGTTCGGCCGCTCGCGGCCATCATCCGCGCCATGACACCGGCGAGATCGAGCCGATCCTCGTACTTCAGCCGGTGGACGAGACGGCGTGCCACGGCGTCGTAGAGAGCGACCGCTCGGGCACGTCCGAACACCGGCGGTTCCGCAATCGCCCGAGGCGAGAGGAGTGGGCCGATTCCGAGGTCGACCGCGAACGGCGTGCCGTAGCGCTGACAGACCGGTTCCTCGATCAGGCGCAGGCTCGACCAGCAGGCCGGGCAGAGCGCACCGGGATCGGCGGTTGCGCTGCCGCAACCTGCGCAGGTAGGCGGATAGATGAGAGAGATGACCCCGCGCGGCAGGCAGCGCAGGGCCGTGGCAATGGCCTGGATGGCCGTCATGCGCAGAGCGCGCCGGTTTGGAACCCGTTGCTACTGGGCCGAGACGGGGCGTGCCTGCGGCGCCATCTGGCGGTCGCGGGCGTTGGCACGGTGGCGGCCGATGGCACAGCCGGCTGCGGCGCCGACGAGGCCATGATGGCCGGCGTAATGGCCCGCGATACCACCGACGATGGCGCCCTTGATGCAGCCCTTCGCCTCAGCGCCGCCCGCGGCAGCCAGGGTGGTGAGGGCCACGGCGGCCCCGACGAGCATGCGCTTCATGATTGGTGCTCCATGACAGAATCTCGGCCGTAGGGCCGGTTGCAGCAGGAACAGCGACGCTGCCGAGTCGTTCCGTCATCCTAGCGCAGCTCACGGGACCGTGCACGTGGACGGTGGCGCGACGCCACGGCAGATGCCATCTGCCCTGCGATGGATGCTCCCGCCGCCCTGTTCGACACGCCCCTCGCCCGCCGTCGGCTCGCCCGAGCCGGCCGCCTCGGCTATCCGGGCTTTCTCCTCGATCGGCTTGCCGAGGATCTGGACGACCGGCTCGGTACGGTCCTGCGCGATTTCGTCTCGGTGCTCGACCTCGCCACCCCGCTTCCGGTGGCGACCCGGATGCTCGCGGCCCGGTATCCGGCGTCGCGCCATCTCCGCCTTGCGGCCCTGTCCGAGCCGGGCGGCGGCCTGATCGTCGGCGATCTCGAGGTGCTTCCGCTGGCGCCGGGAAGCGTGGATCTCGCGGTCTCGCTGCTGGCGCTTCACGCCGTGAACGACTTGCCGGGCACGTTGATCCAGCTGCGCCGTGCCCTCCGGCCGGACGGACTCTTCCTCGGCTGCCTTCTCGGCGGTGCGACCCTCACGGAACTCCGCCAGAGCTTCGCGCAGGCCGAGAGCGAGGTCGAGGGTGGTATCAGCCCCCGCGTTGCGCCCTTCGTGGTGGTGCGCGAGGCCGGCGGCTTGCTCCAGCGGGCCGGCTTCGCTCTGCCGGTGGCTGACACCGACACGCTGACGGTGCGCTACGCCGACCCGTTCGGGCTGATGCGCGATCTGCGCGCCATGGGGATGACCAACGTGCTCACCGAGCGGCGGCGAACGCCGCTGCGGCGCGCGACGCTCCTGCGCACGGCCGAGATCTACGCCGAACGGTTCTCGGATCCGGACGGTCGCGTGCGCGCGACCTTCGAGGTGCTGTGGCTGTCGGGCTGGGTGCCGCACGAGACCCAGCAGAAGCCGCTGCGGCCCGGCACCGCCAAGGTGCGACTCGCCGACGCGCTCGGGACCGTCGAGCTGAAGCCCGAGAAGGGGAGCATGCCATGAAAGTGCCTGGACCGGACCACCCGATCACCATCGCGCCCGAGCCCCGACGCGTCCGCGTCGTCGTGGCGGGCGTGGCGGTCGCCGAGACGCGGAGCGCCCTGCGGCTGCAGGAGGCGCAGTATCCGCCGGTCTTCTACGTACCGCGGAGCGATATCCGCGCCGATTGCTTCGTCGCCTCGGCGCGGACGAGCCACTGCCCGTACAAGGGCGACGCCCATTATTTCGACCTCGTCGTCGACGGGACCCGGCGCCCCGACGCGGTCTGGAGCTACGGCGACCCGTATCCGGCCGTCGCGGCGATCCGGGAGCACGTGGCGTTCTATCCGGACCGGGTCGACGCGATCACCGTGGAGGACTGAACCGGTCGGAAGGCTGGTCAATCCCTGACCAGGCTCCAGAAGGCGTGCTTGCGGCCGTGCGCGGCCCGCAGCGCCTTGCGGTAGGTTTCCGGATCCGGGGTGACATCGCCGGGCGCGAGGCGCCCGGCCAGGGCCTCCAGCTCCGTAAGGTAGCGTGCGCCGTGGGAATAGGCGGCGCTGCGACCGTTCTCAAGGATGGTGTCGAGCAGGCAGCGATACAGGATCGTGGCTGCTCGGGGGTGGTCCTGGGCCAGCGCTTCGGCCGCCGGCGCCAGCGTCGCGAACTGGTCGCCCTGCCAGATCCCAGGCCGTGCGACGACCAGCCCGGCGGCGCGGCGCAGGTCCGGCCAGGCTGCGAGGAACGCGAGCGCTCGATGTAGCTGCGGGAAGGCCTCGACATGGTCGAGGGCGCGCTGCAGCGCCTCCTCGTCCTCGAAATCCGGAAGCTTCGCGAGGTAGGCCCGCAGCATCGGGGCGTCGAGTTCGCGCTCGAACCGTGCCCAGCGCATGGCCTGCGCCTCGTTGCTCCGGCCCAACGCATCGAGGATGTCGATCTCCAGCGCCTGCCGCTCGCGCTCCGGTCCGCGCAGATCGAAACCGGCGATCAGGTCGGCCCGAGTGGCGATGCGCAGGCCAGGGTCCTGCATGCGTCGGATCCAGTCCAGGGCCTCGCCGGCCCGGCCGGCACGAAGCAGCCGTCGGCCGATCCCCACGCGATCCTCTCGGCCAGGGAGCATCGCCTGCTCAAGGGCGATGAAGGCGTCCGTATCGCCGCGACGGTCGGCAATGGCCTGCCGCAGGCGCAGGATCTGGATCCGGGCGGCCTGCCGGTGATGGGTCGCCTCGCGGCGGAGATCACCGCCCTTTGGCATCGCGGCCTCGGCCGCGGCGAGCCGGTCGTCGATCTCGGCGAGGGCCGGTTCGGGCAGCGACGGGATCATGTCCGCGAGGACCACGCCGAGATGACCGAACGGATCCGCCGCGAAGGGCTCGACGAGGCGCATGGCCAACCCGGCCGCATCCTCCGGCGGCAGGGCCCCGGCGGTTTCCACGAAGGCCGCGGCGGCACGGTCGAATACGCCCTGCACCGCACCCGTGCTGTCGTCCACGCGGTTCAGAACCGCGTCCGCACCGTCGAGAAAGCGCCGGAGCCGGTCGAGCGCCGCGCCCGGATCGAGGGGGCGCAACTCGTTGAGGATCACCGTCACGGTGGTGTTGAGATCCGCCGCGAAGGTCCGGCGCTTCTGCCAGTCGATGTAGCCCTGCGCACCCTCGAGCGCCGTCAGTCGCCGATCGATGATCGCCGCGACGGCCTCTGGACCCTGAAGGGAGGCAAGCGCGGCGGTCACCAGCTTCTTGAAGGCCGGATTGCGCCCGGTCTCGCCGAGGATAAGCCCGATCAGGCGGTCCGGGCCGAGCGCCGCAAGCGTTTCGGGTGACGGCGTGGTGCGGCGCGCGCCCTTCGGCAGGGCGGCCGCCTTCCGGTCGGCGGGGGGCGCCGCCGTCGGCGTCACGCGCCGCGCACGCGCCACGATCGTCCCCGCCGATGCCTCGAATCCCGCATGGCCGTCCAATCCGCGGCGGTTATTCCACGACGCGGGCGCGGGGCCGGTCGCTGCCCTGCGCGGTCTCGTCGTGCCAGCCCCCGGCCTGATCCTGGTAGCGGATACCCTCGGTCGAGCCAGGGACCTGCTGCTCGGCAGCCGCGGCCTGCGCCGCCTGCAGCGCCTCCTCGCGGCTCGGGAAGGTCTCGGAGAATACGTCGCCGACCTTGTAGGCGTAACCGCCGTCGTGCTCGACGATGTGATAGGTAACTTCGGACATCACGCCTCCTGTACGCGCCGTTATCGTTGAGCGCGAACCCGCCGGACGCGCCGGGGTTCCAGACGCCGGAGTTTCCGGCCTCCGATCTGCCGGAAAGTGGACCTAGAGCGCCTCAATCCCGGCATGCAGACGACGACGATGCAGCTTCGCCCGTTCCTCGCCCTCGCCCTTCTCCTGGTCGCCCGTCCCGCGAGCGCCGAGGAGGGCTTCCTCGACAAGCTGTTCGGCGGCTCCGGGCGCGGAGCGCCGCCCAACCCCTTCGCGTCGAACTACCCCTCCGCGCCGCCCTCGGCCGAGGAGGCACGCGCCGCGCGTGAGCGGCGGCCGGTCCGCGGGGAGCGCGGTGCTCCGGCCGGTCCGCTCCCTCCGGGGCGCATCCCGGAAGAGTGAGGTGGCTCAGGCGTCGCCGACGACGCCGGCCGCGTCCTGCGCCTGCAGCACGTCCGGGCGCGGCATCGAGATGATGTTGTAGCCGGCATCCACGAAATGGACTTCGCCGGTGACGCCGCCCGAGAGCGGCGACAGCAGGTAGAGGGCCGAACCGCCGACATCCTCCAGGCTGACCGTGCGCCGCAGCGGCGCGTGGGCCCGCTGGTGGTTGAACATCAGCCGCGCATCGGCGATGCCGGCGCCCGCCAGCGTCCGCATCGGGCCGGCAGAGAGCGCGTTGACCCGGATCCCGTCCGGACCCAGGTCGCTGGCGAGGTAGCGCACCGAGGCCTCCAAGGCCGCCTTGGCGACGCCCATGACGTTGTAGTTCGGCATGACCCGGGTCGCGCCGCCGTAGGTCAGGGTCAGAAGCGAGCCGCCCTGGTTCATCCGCTTGGCTGCGCGCTGCGCGATCTCGGTGAACGAGAAGCACGAGATCGTCATCGTGCGCACGAAGTTCTCGCGCGTCGTCACGTCGACGTAGCGACCCTTGAGCTGCGCCTTGTCGGAGAAGCCGATGGCGTGGACCACGAAGTCCAGGCCGCCGTCGAAGCGCGCATCGAGCGCCTCGAAGGTCGCGTCGACAGAGGCGAGATCCTCGACGTCGCAGGGCAGGACGATATCCGAATCGAGCTTGGCGGCGAGCGGTGCCACGCGGCGACCCAGGGCCTCTCCCTGATACGTGAAGGCCAGTCGCGCCCCCTGGTCGTATAGCGCCTTGGCAATACCCCAGGCGATCGAGTGATCGTTCGCGACGCCCATGATCAGGCCGCGCTTGCCTGCCATCAAACCCGTCATGCCGACTCACATCCTGACCGAGCACGCCGTGCCCGCGAAGCGGGGACGGGCCACGGTCGCGAAGAGCGAACCGCGGCAGGTTGCCTTAACGCGGCTCGCTCCCCGTTCCAAACGGGCCAGCAGCCGGCGTCGGCCAAAAAAAAGCCCCGCCGGGTGGCGGGGCGTCGGTGGAGATGTGCCGGCGTTCAGAAATGCCCGTCGGTATGGGACTGCGCTTCCTCAAGCAGGGCCTGCTTGGCGTAGATCGCTGCGCAACCGGCGATCACCAAGCCGCTCAGCGTTCCGAAGATGAAAGTCCCCATCGCCACCACCAGATCTCAACAGCGGGTAAACGCCGGCGTTGCGCCGGCGGTTCCCTCCCGGCGATCAGGCGTCGACGTGCTTCAAAACCAGGGTCGCGTTGGTGCCGCCGAAGCCAAAGGAATTCGTGAGCACGTGGCCGAGCTGGGCTTTGTCCCGGCGCTTCCGCAGGATCGGCATGTCGGCGAAGGCCGGATCGAGTTCGTCGATATGCGCGCTCTCGCAGATGAAGCCGTTGTTCATCATGAGCAGGCTGTAGATCGCCTCTTGGACGCCTGTGGCGCCCAGCGAGTGGCCGGTCAGCGATTTCGTGGCCGAGATCGGTGGGCAGTCTTCGCCGCGGCCGAACACCTCCCGGATCGCCTCGATTTCCTTGTCGTCGCCGACCGGGGTCGAGGTGGCGTGCGGATTGATGTAGTCGATCCGGGCGCCCTTCAGCCCTTCCATCGCCTGGCGCATGCAGCGGACTGCCCCCTCGCCCGAGGGGGCAACCATGTCGTGCCCGTCCGACGTGGCGCCGTAGCCCGCGACCTCGCCGTAGATGCGGGCACCGCGCGCCCGCGCGTGCTCCAGCTCCTCAAGGACCAGAACACCCGCTCCCCCCGCGATGACGAAGCCGTCGCGGTTGGCGTCATAGGCGCGCGAGGCCCGGGACGGTGTGTCGTTGTACTTGGACGACATGGCACCCATGGCGTCGAACAGCACCGACAGGGTCCAGTCCAGATCCTCGCAGCCGCCCGCGAAGATGATGTCCTGCCGGCCGCCCTGGATGATCTCAGTGGCGTTGCCGATGCAGTGATTCGAGGTCGCGCAGGCGGAGGAGATCGAATAGTTCACGCCGCGGATCTTGAACCATGTCGCCAGCGTCGCCGAGGCGGTCGATGACATCGCCTTCGGCACGGCGAACGGTCCGATCCGCTTGGGTCCCTTGTCCCGGGCAATGGCGGCGGATTCGACGATCACCCGGGTCGACGGACCGCCGGAGCCCATGATGATGCCGGTGCGCTCGTTCGAGATATCGCCCTGTTCCAATCCGGAATCCTGGATCGCCTGATCCATGGCGACGTGATTCCAGGCGGTTCCGCCGCCGTGAAAGCGCATCGCGCGCCGGTCCACCACGCCCTCCGGATCAAGGCTGGGGGCGCCGGACACTTGGCTGCGGAAGCCATGCTCGGCGTAGCTGGCGTCGCGCGCGATGCCCGAGCGGGCCTCGCGCAGGGAGGCGAGCACCTCCTGCGTGTTGTTTCCGATGGACGAGACGATGCCCATCCCGGTGATGACGACACGGCGCATGATGGTGACACTACCTCCGTCGTGGCCCCGGTTGCCCGGACCACGTCCCGGTCAGCTAAGATGACGCGGACACAATCTCAACCGTCGAGTCCGTCCGGCGTTGCGGCCAAGCCGCAAACCGGACGTTCGGCGACGCGGCTCAGCTCTGGAACAGGCCGACCCGCATGTCCTGGACCTGATAGACGCGCTCGCCATCCGCCTCGAGCCAGCCGTCCCCGATGCCGAGCACCAGCTTGCCCTGGCGGACCCGCTTCACGTCGACGTTGTAGACGACCTTCTTCATCGACGGCAGCACTTGCCCCGCGAGCTTGACCTCGCCGACACCCAGGGCCCGGCCGCGACCTGGCGAGCCGAGCCAGCCGAGATGGAAGCCCAGCATCTGCCAGAGGGCGTCGAGGCCGAGGCAGCCCGGCATCACCGGGTCGCCCTGGAAATGGCAGGGGAAGAACCAGAGGTCCGGGCGGATGTCGAGTTCGGCCGTCACGTGGCCCTTGCCGTGGGCGCCGCCCTCGGTCGCGATGGACGTGATCCGGTCGAACATCAGCATCGGCGGCAGCGGCAACTGCGCGTTGCCGGATCCGAAGAGTTCGCCGCGCCCGCAGGCCAGAAGATCCTCGTAGGAATAGTGCGACCGGCGGTTCGCACCCTGCGCTTGTGTCTCGGCGTCTGGCGGCATTGCGGTGGCTGTTTCCTCGGATGTGCGCGATCTTCGCGTCGCGGGCGACTATACTCGGCCCGTCGGCTGGCGCGCGGGTTAGCACGGGGCGCGACGCCTTCAAAGCCTGCCGCCGCGGGAGTGCGGCAACGCTCGGGTTGCGACTGTCCGACCACTTCAATATACTGAGGAGACATCCGTTCCTTCAGGCCCCTCGTCGAGCTTCAGTCCAGCGATGTCCGAACCGGTGCCATTCCAGGCCGTCTTCAACGGCCGGGTCCCCGCCCCCCAGTTGGAGGCCAACGGGACTCCGCGCCGCGGCTGCCCGCTGTCCGACCTGCGCGACCGCCTGCGGCGGGCCGGCCTGCGGCCGACGCGGCAGCGCCTGTCCCTGGGTTGGCTGCTGTTCGGCCGCGGCGACCGCCATCTCACGGCCGAGATGCTCTACGACGAGGCCATGCGCGCCAAGGTGCCGGTCTCGCTGGCGACGGTCTACAACACCCTGCACCAGTTCACCGAGGCCGGCCTGCTGCGCCAGCTCGCGCTGGACGGGTCGAAGGCCTATTTCGACACGAACCCGACCGAGCACCACCATTTCTACCTGGAGGACGAGAGCCAGGTGATCGACATGCCGGATTGCGGCATCACGGTCGATTCGCTGCCCGAAGCGCCCGAGGGCATGGAGATTGCCGGGGTCGAGGTGATCGTCCGGCTGCGCCGCAGCCGTCCGACGGGACGCCGTCAGGGCTGAGGCGTCGGCGCGAGGACATCGGAAGCGTCGCGAGGCCCGGCATCGTCCGGGCCTTTGTTTTTTCAACGCCGGCGTCATTCCGGGGCGCCGAAGGCAGCCCGGAATCAAGGAGCTCAGTCAGGACAAGATCGTGGCACCTCGGCGGCCCGGCACCTGGACTCTGCTGAGCAGCCTCGGGATGCTCGCGCGCGTGCCGTTGGGGATTGTCCCGGCCGCTAATCCACGACCTCGTTGGGATAGACTCCCCAGAGGCGATTCTGGCGGATGTAGCCGTCGACATCCCGCTTGTTCGGGAGAGCCACGATCAGGCGGCACCACGTCCCGGTGCAGCTCTTGACGCTGCCGATCACGCCGGTCTGAAGCTTGGCCTCGTCCTCCGCACCGTCATCGGCCTTGGCGCGCAGCGACACGACCGCCTTCTCGGCGCCCTTGTCAGGACCGGCATTCACGATGGCCGTTCGGCGTCCGGACAGCAGCGAATGCAGGACCCAGCCTTCAGTCCCCTCCGAATCACGGATCCGGCGCCAGGTCTCGAATTCACCCACGATCTCGACCGGAAGGCCGGCCCGCTGGAACACCCACAGGGTGCGGTGATCCTTGGACGGCCCTTCGCGGAGGTTGACACGATCGGTCTTGAGGCTGGCGTAGCGCGGCAGCGGCAGCTTGGTGACCGGTCCGACGCCGGCCTCAGGGCCTGCGGGCGGCGCCGCCCGGGCGCCGGTCGCGAGGCCGCCGGCCAGCAGCGCCGCGACGGCGAAGCTGAGGCGTGACACGCGCATGGTCGTCTCCCTATCCGGACGTGGCGTAGGTTGGTGTAGGGCCTGTTCGGCGAGCGGGCCGGGCCGGCTTCCGATTGTGTTCCAGCCCACCTCTGGTAGAGAGGCCGATGGGTCGGAACAGGCTCCGGATCCGGCGCCTCGTGACCGATCCTGTCTGGCCGAGTTCGGTTAACGGACGCTTGCGGGAAGCGGTCCGGGCGAGAGCCACCGGGCGCGAGCCGTAATCAGGGCCGCGGGGCTGACGGGGGAGAGAGACGTGTCGAAGCGCAAGCCGCTGGTGGTCGTGACGCGGCGCCTTCCGGATGCCGTCGAGACGCGGATGCGCGAGTTGTTCGACGTCCGGCTCAATTCCGACGACGCGCCCCTGCCGGCAGATGCCTTGGCGGCGGCGTTGCGCGAGGCCGACGTGCTCGTGCCGACCGTCACCGATGAGATCGACTCCGGGCTGATCGCCCAGGCCGGACCCAACCTGCGGCTGATCGCCAATTTCGGCAACGGCGTCGATCACATCGACGTGGCGGCAGCGCTGGAGCGCGGGATCACGGTCACCAACACGCCCGGCGTGCTGACGGAGGACACCGCCGACATGACGATGGCGCTGATCCTCGCGGTGGCCCGTCGGGTCACCGAGGGCGCGCGCATCATCCCGGACGACGAGTGGACCACCGGCTGGTCGCCGACCTGGATGCTCGGCCGGCGGATCACCGGCAAGCGGCTCGGCATCGTCGGCATGGGCCGGATCGGTCAGGCGCTGGCCAAGCGCGCCCGCGCCTTCGGCCTCCAGGTCCATTACCACAACCGCCGGCGGGTACCCGCCGCCATCGAGAGCGCCCTCGACGCCACCTACTGGGAATCCCTCGACCAGATGCTGGCGCGCGTCGATATCGTGTCGGTGAACTGCCCGCACACGCCCGCGACCTACCACCTGCTCTCGGCGCGGCGCCTCAAGCTGCTCAAGCCCGAGGCTGTCGTGGTGAACACCGCCCGCGGCGAGGTGATCGACGAGAACGCCCTCGCGCGGCTGATCGAGGGCGGCGAGATCTCGGCAGCCGGCCTCGACGTGTTCGAGCAGGAGCCCGCCGTCAGCCCGCGGCTCGTGAAGCTCGCCCGCCAGGGCAAGGTCGTGCTGCTGCCGCATATGGGCTCGGCGACCTATGAGAGCCGCATCGATATGGGCGAGAAGGTCATCATCAACATCAAGACCTTCATGGATGGGCACCGGCCGCCGGATCGCATCCTGCCGAGCATGCTCTGAGCGGCGGGCGGGCAATCCGCCGGCTGCCCCTCACAGCGCGTTGCCGGCGACCGCCTGGGGCTTGGCCATGCCCTGCACGCCCTGGAACAGGCGCTCGCTGGTCAGCTTGAGGAAATAGAACCCGAATTCCGGGTTCTGGTAATAGAGCTGCTTCACATCCGAATAGGACACGCACAGCGCGTGTCCCGCCTCGACGCAGACCAGTGAAGCCGTGCGGGTATTGCCGGGCGACAGGAGTCCGAGCTCGCCGACGATCGCGCCTTTGCGCACCTCGAGGTTGACCTCGGGAATCCGGAATACCCCACTCTCGATGTAGTACATCTCGTCGGCGAGATCCTCCTTCCGGAATACTACCTCTCCGACGCCGAACGGGCGCCGCGAACCGAACGGCCGGAGCCATTCGAGGGACAGGTCGCCGTCGGCGGCCGTCTCCACGTCGCGGACGAGGCGCATCATCTGCCAGAGCCGATAGGCGTTGAACGGCATTTGGATCAGCTCGGTGAGCACCACCGGCATGCTGCCGATGAGGATGCCGTAGGTGATCACCGCGCAACTCGCGCAGAGCGAGATGATCCGCAGCGGAATCATCGTGCTCATGGCCGTCGCCGAAATGGTCAGCGCCGTTCCAAGATAGCCGATGCCCTCGACCCAATCCATCGCCGCCCCCTGAAGCGTAACGGCCGGGGGATGCCCGTCTTGCCCTCCTGCGGCAAGCGTCCCGGCTGCTCCCGCGGCGTACGCGTCTCAGCCTGTGCCCGCCCGGCTACGCTTTGCGGCGTCCGCGCCGACGATGGCGGACACGGCCTCGGCGGCGCGAACGCCCTCCGCGTAGGCGCCGCCCACCGTGCCCCATTGCTCCCGGGAGAGCGCTTCGCCGGCGAACCAGACGGTGTCGGCGACCGATATGCGGAGGGCCTGCCGCGCCGGCGCATGACCCGGCGGGACCACGGCCCAAGAGCCGCGAGACCACCGGTCGTGGCGCCACGCGCTCACCACCGGGATCGTCAGATCGCGCAACCGCGCCCGGCCGAAATGCTCGACCAGGACCGCGCGGACGTGGCGGCGCACGCCGTCCGCGCCGGAGCCGGCGGCATCGATCGCCGCGGCCTCGTGCAGGTCGAGTTCGTAATAGTGGAACGGCGTGCCGTCGATGCGGGTGAGCAGCCCCGGCGGCGCGTGCCGGCCGCCGTAGATCGCCGCCAGCCGGTCGCGCCCGCGGAACGGGCTCGACGGCCAGTGCAGCACCGCATGCTCGTAGATGCCGGTGGTGAAGCCGTCGATGGCGGCGCGGACCGCATTCGGCAGCGGCGGCGTGAAAGCCGGCCCGTCCCGGAGCACCATCATCGGCACCGTCACGATCACGGCCCGGGCGGCGTATTCGACCCCGGCCGCACTGGTCGCGCGGACGCGACCGTCCGACCAGTCGATTCGCGTCACCGGCGTGGCCAGCGCCACCGGCAGCCCGTCCGTCAAGCGGGCGAGATAGCTGCCGTAGCCGTCGGCAAGGAAGAAATTGTCGCCGTATTCCAGGCTCGGGAAGTCCTGTAGTGAGACCTCGCTCAGTGGCCGACCCGAGACCAGGCCATGGACCTGGGCGACGCGCGCGCCCCAGGCCCCGAGCCCCGGCGGCAGAGCGCGGGCGGCCGGCCGGTCCGGCCCGGGTTGCGCGGCGCCGCGGCTCATGGCGCGGTCCGCGCGATCGAAGGCGCGCCCGTTCGCGCGAATTTCGTCGGCCCGGCCGGGTCGGTTCCCCACCCAGACATGGCTCTCCTGCGGCGCGCGGCGGAGCCGCTCGCCGCGCGTTCGGCCGAGCGCCACCAGGGGATTGATCGGCCCGGCGTGCAGCCAATGGGCCCCGAGGTCGAGGGCGTGGCCGCGGAGGGCTACCGTCAGGGCGCGGCCGCCGACACGGTCCCGGGCCTCCAACACCGCAACCTTCATGCCCCGCGCCGCGAGCGTCCGGGCTGCGCCGATCCCGGCCGCGCCTGCGCCGATCACCAGCACCTCCGGCGCCTCGGGCAGCGGCGCGAGGCGCGGCCTGTAGGCCGGGCGAAACGCCGGGTCGATCCATTGAGAACCGGCTGACTGCGGCATCGAGACCTGTCCTGTCGTGTTCTGCACGGGTGCGCCCCGCACCGTCTCGCCCCTGCGACGGAGCCCGACCTTGCACCGGTCGCCGCACCGCTTCACAACGCGCCAGCGCCGCTTTCGGCGCGGGCCGGAATCCTCGCCCGATGCTCGTCGAGTCCGCCGCGGCGGCGTTGCGCCAGACCTTCTCGCCGCCGCTGCGCGCGATCCTTTGGAAGTCCCTCGGCCTGACGGTCGGGCTCCTGCTCCTGGTCTGGCTCGGCCTGACCCGGCTGATCCAGGCCTTCCAGGCAAGCCATCACATCTCCACCCAGTACCCGATCCTCGACAACCTCGCCTACTACTTCGCGGGGTTCGGTCTGGTCGTGGTCCTGGCCTACCTGATGCCGGCGGTCTCGATCCTGGTGGCGGGCTTCTTTCTCGACGATGCCGCCGAGATCGTCGAGCGCACCGATTTCCCGGACGAGCCGCCCGGACGCGCCATGCCGTTCGGCACCGCTATGGTGTACGCCCTACGCTTCGCCGGTGTGACGCTGCTGGTGAACCTCGCCGCGCTGGTGATCTTCTTCGTCCCGGTGATCGGGATCGCGGCGTTCTTCGCCGCCAATGCCTATCTGCTCTCCCGCGAGTATTTCGAGATGGCGGCTGCCCGGTTCCGCCCCCTCCCCGAGGCGGCCGAGATGCGCCGCATCTTCTCGGTGCGGACGCTCGGCGCCGGCTGCCTGCTGGCGGCACTGATGGTCATTCCGATCCTCAACCTTCTGACGCCGCTCTTCGGGATCGCCCTGATGGTCCACCTGCACAAGCGTCTGAGCCGCCTGCGCCTCGCCGGGCCGCGGCGCCAAAATCACGCTCTGCGCTGATCGGGTCGCTGCTCGGCGCGGGAAAGGAAGCGGGAGCCGATGCGGCCATTGCCCACTCTGGCCGCGCCGGCCGTCGACCGCTACCTTGACGGTGACCCGACTGGACGTTCGGGGCGGAGAGCCGATCGATGAAGGCGCACGACGCGGGCGCGGACGTCCCTCCGCCGCCCGGCACGATTCCGTTCCTCCTGGTCGGCCTCGCCGGCCTCGGGCTGCTCGCCTGGGGCGCCTATGGCCACTGGCAGCGCGACGTGGAGGCGACCGCGACGCTGGAACGGATCAAGACCCTCGTGCCGCAGGTGCGCACGGTCGTGGCAGCGCAGGCGAAGGGACCCCTCGATCTCGTACTCCCCGGCGAGATGCAGGCCTTCACGACAGCGGCGATCGCCGCCCGCGCCACCGGCTACGTCGCCGAGCGCCGGGTCGATATCGGATCGCGCGTGAAGGCAGGCGATCTGCTCCTGCGCATCGCCGCGCCGGATCTCGATCAGCAACTCGCCCAGGCCGAGGCGCAGGTCGGCCAGCTGAAGGCGCAGCTGCTCCAGGCGCAGGCGCAGGTCGAGCAGGCTCGGGCCAACGTGAACCTCGCCAATCTCACCAACAACCGCACCACCACGCTGGCGGTGCAGGGCTGGGCTTCGCGGCAGAACGCCGACAACACCAAGGCGGGCGTGCTCAGTCAGGCCGCGGCGCTCGCGGCCGCCGAGGCCGGCGTGAAGGTCGCCACCGCCAACATCAAGGCGCAGGAGGCCGTGGTCGACCGCCTGAAAGCGCTCACGGCGTTCGAGCGGGTCGTGGCGCCCTTCGACGGGGTCGTGACCGTGCGCAACGTCGACGTCGGCGATCTCGTTCGGGCCGACAATGGCGGCACGCCGCTCCTGACCATGGATCAGGACAGCATCCTGCGCATAACCGTGAATGTGCCGCAGAACGATGCGGTCGGCGTCAAGCCGGGCGTTCAGGCATCGATCACCGTCCCGCAGATGCCGGGGCGCAGCTTCGACGGCTTCGTGGAGCGCAGCTCCGTCGCCTTGAATGCGGCATCGCGCACGCTGACCACGCAGGTGGACGTCCCGAATGCCGATCAGGCGTTGCGCGCCGGCCTCTACGCCTACGTCACCCTGAAGATCCCCCGGACCGAGCCGGGCGTGACGATCCCTGCCGAGGCGACGGTGTTCAACAGGAACGGCCTGCAGGTCGCCGCCTTGAGCGACGACGACCGGGTGACGTGGCGGACGATCCGCGTGCGGCGCGATCTCGGGCGCACCTTGGAACTGGAATCCGGTCTTTCCGCCGACAGCCGCATCATCGACAGCCCGGCTCCGGATCTGCGCGACGGTCAGTCGGTCGAACCCCTGAAACCGCCGCAGCCGCCTGGGCCGCTCCGCTCGGCCCAGCGGTGACACGCAGGATCCGGCTCGTAATTCCGTAATCGGGACGGCGCCGTCAGCCTCGCGCTGAGCCGAAGCGGGAAGATCGCGGCCGTGATTGGTTGCCGCTCAAGATAAATTCGTTCGGAGAGTGAGTAATACTTAGACGCAGACGGATGAACGATGCCTTTCGGCTATCTGTTCGGCACGGCGTTGTCTCAGAATCTGTCAATCGTCGCAGGATCGCCGTGACGACGGGAATCGAATTCTCGCGGTGTCCGGCTAATTGCCTCTTAACATGTGTCATTTATCGCTGGCCGGACGTGTGACGCAGCGACCGGTGCAATGCGAGACCCCGAAACGCCGACGGATCGCGGAGACGAAGCGGAACAATCTCGCGCGGCGTTGCCGTTCTCGGGCAAAGCCGCCACGCTCCGCGGTCCGATCGTCGTCGCGTTTCTCGGGGTGGCCTTGCTTCTGGGCGCCCTCGGAGTGTCAGCGGCCGTGGCGATCGCGCATGTCGGTGCGCTCGTCTCGCGCACGTATGACGAATCGCTCATGTCGACCAGCTTCGCTCGGGCGACGGCGGCCGACTTCGCCAGGATGCGCACGGCTTTCGTCCGACGTCTTCGATCCCGCGACGGTCCTGAGGCGGCGAAGCGTGATTCCGAGATCGCGGCTCTCGCAACGACCCTGGCGGAGGATCTCACCGTCGTGGCCGAGCGCTCCCGGTCCGACCGCGCGATGAAGACGGCCGAGGCGGTTCAGGCGGCGGTGGCTTCTTGGGACGGCCTGCGCCGCGCCCTGGATCCCGTCACGGCATCGCCGGATCAAGTGGCCGCCCTCGATCGGAAGGCCGACGCCGTCGAGAGCCAGATCGACCGTCTCACGAATATCACGGCGGGCGACGCCTTCACGGCACGGCAGGCGGCGCGGCAGAGCGTCTCTCACGAGATGCGGCTGCAGGCCGTTGCGGCGAGCCTCGCGATCGTTGCCTGCGGCCTGATCGGCTGGCTGCTCGCCCGCCGTATCGCCGGATCGTTGGATGCCGCGGCCCGAGCGGTCGAACAAATCGCGGGCGGTCAACTCGGCCATCGAATCCCGGCGGGCGGCCGGGATGGATTGCGCAGAATTCTGGACGCCGCCGCGGCGATGCGGTCCACCCTTCAGGCGCGGGCGCAGGGCGAGGCCGACCAGCACCACGTTGCCGAGGCGCTGGTGACGGACGCGCTGCAGACGTCGCGCGAGGGCGTGGTGATCGTCGCTGCCGACGGTCGCATCGCGCTCGCCAATGCGCAGGCGCTTCTTTTCTTTGACGGACTTGATGCCGCGCTCGCAGCCGGATCGTCCCTGTCGGAGACGGCGGACGGCGTGCGAGACCGGCGCGAGGCCGTCCCGGCGGATTGGTTCAGGGCCCTGGCTCAGGACGGTGACGTCCGGCTGACCGACGGTCGTTGGCTGCGCGTGCGCCGCAGCGTCACACGGCAGGGTGGGTTCATCGCACTCTGCAGCGACGTCAGCCTGGTGAAGGAGCAGGAGAACCGACTGACACTGACCAACCTGCGCCTCGGTGCCGCCCTCGACAACATGTCCCAGGGGCTCTGCCTCTACGACGCGCAGAACCGGCTGATGGTGGTCAACCGCCGTTACAGCGAGATCTACGGGCTTGCGGCAGGCGCGGTGGTGCCGGGCATGACTGCGCAGGAGGTCGTGAGCGCCTGCATCGCGGCTGGGAATCATCCGGGCTGCGATCTCGATGCACTGTTGCGCCAACAGCGCGAGGCCCTCCGGAACGGCGAGTGGCAGACACTCTTCCAGGAACTGAGCGACGGCCGGATCGTCGCCATCGACCGGCGCGAGGCTGCCGATGGCGGCTTCGTGGCCACCTATGAGGATGTCACCGAGCGCCGCCGTGCCGAAGCCCGCATCGCCTTCCTGGCCCATCACGACATGCTGACCGGCTTGCCCAACCGCGTGGCCGTGGGGCAGCAGATCGACATGGCGGTGGCGCAGGCGGGACGCGACCAGGGCTTTGCCGTCTTCGCCATCGATCTCGACGATTTCCGGCCGGTCAATGAGACCCTCGGCCATGGAATCGGCGACGAGCTGCTCGTCGCGGTGGCGAACCGGCTGACGGCCTGCGTGCGCGAAATCGACTGCGTCGCCCGCTTGGGCGCCGACGAGTTCATCGTCGTCCAGCGCGGTGTCGACCGGCCTGAGGATGCCGCCGTCCTCGCCCGCCGCCTCATCGAGGTCGTTGGCGCGCCCTACAGCCTCACCAATCACAACATCAGAGTGGGGCTCACCATCGGTATCACCCTCGCCCCAGGCGACGGCACAAGCTGCGAAAAACTCCTGAAGAACGCCGAAGTCGCCCTTGATCGCGGAAAGGCCGAGGCGCGCGGCGCGTTCCGCTTCTTCGAACCCGCGATGGATGCCCGCCTCCAGGCGCGGCGGATCCTGGAGCGTGACCTGCGCGACGCCCTCGCCCGGGAGGCGTTCGAGGTGTATTACCAGCCGATCTACAGCCTGGAGACCGATCGGATCTGCGGCTTCGAAGCGCTGCTGCGCTGGAATCACCCGGTCCGCGGCTTCATCTCGCCCGCCGAGTTCATCCCGATCGCGGAGGAACTCGGGCTGATCGTGCCGCTCGGCGAATGGGTGTTGCGTCGGGCCTGCGAAGAGGCCGCCCGCTGGCCGGATGAGCTGAAGGTCGCGGTCAATGTCTCGGCGGTGCAGTTCACCTCGGCAAGCCTCGTCACCGCGGTCCGCGAGGCGCTGCGGCGGACCGGACTGCCCGGACGGCGGCTGGAGCTGGAGATCACCGAAACCGTGCTGGTCGCCAATCCCGGCGTGACGACGGCGATCCTGCACAGTCTCCGGGCTTTGGGTGTGCGCGTCGCGATGGACGATTTCGGCACCGGCTACTCGTCCTTGAGCTACCTGCGCTCGTTCCCGTTCGACAAGATCAAGATCGACCAGTCCTTCGTCCGCGACCTGTGCGTGAAGGACGGGACCGACTTCATCGTGCGGGCCGTGATCGGCCTGGGCGCCAGCCTTGGCATGACGACCACCGCCGAAGGCGTCGAGACGGAGGCGCAGCTCGCGCATCTGCGCGCGGAGGGCTGCGACGAGGTTCAGGGCTACCTGTTCAGCCGACCCGTGCCGGTACCGGAGGTCGCCACGATCATCCGCCGCTGGAACGGGGATCTGAAGGCGATCGCCTGAAGCACGCTGCCCGCAATGAGGCAGCGTGCGTCATCAGTCCATCGGCGAACGGACCCCCGCGACCCGTCCTACTCGGCGGCGTCCAGCCGCGGGCGCTCCACGTGGCTGCGCTCGGCTTTGACCAGCTCGGCCGTGCGGAACGCCACCTCCAGCGCCTGCTCCGCGTTGAGACGCGGGTCGCAGTAGGTGTGGTATCGGTCCTGCAGATCGTCGGCCGTCAGCGCCCGGGCGCCGCCCGTGCATTCGGTGACGTCCTTGCCGGTCATCTCCAGGTGGATGCCGCCCGCGAAGGTGCCCTCGGCGCGGTGAACGCCGAAGAAGCCCTCGATCTCCTGCATCACCCGCTCAAACGGCCGGGTCTTGTAGCGGCCGGCCGGAATCGTGTTGCCGTGCATCGGGTCGCAGATCCACACGACTGAGCGCCCCTCCCGCTCGACCGCCCGGATCAGCGCCGGCAGGTGGTCGCCGACCTTGTCGGCGCCGAAGCGGCAGATCAGGCTGAGCCGGCCCGGCTCGTTCTCCGGGTTCAGCAGGTCGATCAGCCGGATCAGCCCGTCGGCCTTCATGGACGGGCCGCACTTGAGGCCGATCGGGTTCTTGATGCCGCGCGCGTACTCCACGTGGGCGTGGTCCGGCTGCCGGGTCCGGTCGCCGATCCACAGCATGTGGCCGGAGGTCGCGTACCAGTCGCCGGTGGTCGAATCGACGCGGGTCAGCGCCTCCTCGTAGCCGAGCAACAGGGCCTCGTGGCTGGTGTAGAAGTCGGTGGTCCGCACCTCCGGATGTGTCTCCGGATTGATGCCGATCGCCCGCATGAAGTCGAGGGCGTCGGTCATGCGGCCGGCGACATCCTGGTAGCGCGAGGATTGCGGCGAATCCTTCACGAATCCGAGCATCCAACGATGCGCGTTCTCGAGGTTCGCGTAGCCGCCGGTGGCGAAGGCACGCAGCAGGTTCAGCGTCGCGGCCGACTGCCGGTACGCCTCGACCTGTCGGCGCGGATCGGGAACCCGCGACTCCTCGGTGAAGCCGATGCCGTTGATGATGTCGCCGCGGTAGCTCGGCAGGCTCACGCCCTCGAGGGTCTCGGTCGGCGACGAGCGCGGCTTGGCGAACTGCCCGGCGATGCGACCGACCTTCACCACGGGCGAGCCGCCCGCGAAGGTCAGCACCATCGCCATCTGCAGGAACACCCGGAAGAAGTCGCGGATGTTGTCGGCGGAGTGTTCGTCGAAGCTTTCCGCGCAGTCGCCGCCCTGCAGCAGGAAGGCCTGGCCCGCGGCGACGCGCCCGAGCGCGGCCTTCAGCTTGCGGGCCTCACCGGCAAAAACCAGCGGCGGAAAGCTCGCGATCTGCGACTCGACGGCACCCAGGGCGGCAGCGTCCGGATAGGTGGGGACCTGCTCGATCGGCAGATGCCTCCAGCTCTTCGGTGTCCAACGCTCGCCCATGACCTCTCTCCGCGCACCCCTTCGTGCGATCGCGCCTCGTGCGCGAAGCGCGGCTTATAGAGTGGTTCCCACGGAGTTGCGAGTGCCGGAAACCGGGGGCAGGCGCGCCTCGGCGTCAGGCCTCGCCGTCCTCGACCTCGATCCCGTGCTCGGCCAGGATCCAGAAGATCGCCTCCAGATCCTCCGCGGAGACGTCCCGCGGCGGCAGCGCCTCCTCCAGGTCGTCGTAGGTCAGGTTGCGGCTGCGCTGCGCTTCCGCCTTGGCGAGCAGGCGGTCGATGGCGTGGCGGATATCCGGCGGCAGGGCATCGTGGCTCGGCGGTCGATGGACGGCGGGCCGCAGCGCATCCGCCAGCAGGCCATCGATGACCGTCTGCCGCCGCGCATGCGCGTCGTTCTCGCGTCGTCCCTTGCCGCTGCCCTGCTTACCCATCGCCCTGATATGGCTCGGTCGCGCACCGCGTCGAGGCCCCGGGTGCGCGGAGCTGTCAGCCGACGCCAACCGGGTGCTTCGTGACTTCCGGAACCCGCATGGTCACGAGTTCCTCGGCGGCTGTCGGATGGACCGCGATGGTCCGGTCGAAATCGGCCTTCGTGGCGCCCATGGTGACCGCGATCCCGACCGCCTGAATCACCTCCCCGGCATCGTGACCGAAGATGTGGACGCCCACGACCCGGTCGCTGGCGCAATCGACCAGCACCTTCATGAGGATTCGCTCATCGCGCCCGGACAGGGTCGCCTTCATCGGGCGGAAGCGCGCCTTGTAGACGTCGATTTTGCCGTAGATCGCGCGGGCGGCCGCCTCGTTGTGGCCTACGACGCCGATCTCGGGGGTCGAGAACACGGCCGTCGGGATCAAGCGGTGATCGACGCAGGACGGCTTGCCGCCATACACCGTGTCGGCGAAGGCGTGGCCCTCGCGGATCGCAACCGGCGTCAAGTTGGCGCGGTTGGTCACGTCGCCCACTGCGTAGATCGACGGGATCGTGGTCTGCGAGTAGGCGTCCACCGGGATCGCCCCTGCTGCGTCGGTGTCGATGCCGACGCGGTCGAGGCCGAGGCCGTCGACGTTGGGCCGTCGGCCGGTGGCGACGAGCACCTGATCCACCCGGATGTCGCTGCCGTCGTCGAGCTGTGCGCAGAGCCCGCCGTCCCGCCGCTCGATGCGCCGCAGCGTGCGCCCGAGCCGCAGATCCATCCGCTGGCCATAGGCCTCGGCCAAGGCGTCGCGGATCTCGTCGTCGAAGCCGCGCAGCAGCTTGTCGCCCCGGTGCAGCAGCGTGGTTCGGCTGCCGAGCGCCGCGAAGACGCCGGCGAACTCAACCGCGATGTAACCGCCGCCGATCACCAGGATCCGCTCGGGCAGGCTCTCCAGCTCGAACACCTCGTTCGAGGTGATCGCCAGGTCGATCCCGGGCACGGCCGGCTCCTTCACGGGATGCGCTCCGACCGCCACCAGGATCCGCTCGGCGCGGATCATCCGGCCGGACTTCAGGAGACGGACCGTGTTTCGGTCCTCGATCACGGCCCGCTCGGGCACGATCTCGACGCCGGCGCGAAGCAGGTTAGCGTCGTAGATGCCTTCAAGCCGGGTCACCTCCGCGTCGCGTCGGCGCTTGAGGGTGGCCCAGTCGAAGCGGGGCTTCTCCACCGTCCAGCCGAAGCCCGCTGCGTCCTCGAACTCGTCGGCGAAGCGGCCGGCATAGACCATCAGTTTCTTCGGGACGCAGCCGCGGATCACGCAGGTGCCGCCGACCCGGTATTCCTCGGCCAGCATCACGCGCGCACCGTATCCGGCTGCGATCCGCGCCGCGCGGACGCCACCGGACCCGCCGCCGATGACGAAGAGGTCAACGTCGAACGCGCTCATGCCGGACCGTCCATCTCAGGTCTCGCGATCTCGCCGGCCGGGGAGGCCGCGCGCATCCAGGTGATGGCAGCGCCGAGCCCCGCCGTCCACCATGCGGCCCAGCCGTTATGCTCGACGAAGGCGATTGCCGCCGCGCAGGCGACGAGGCCGAGGGCCGCGGCGCGGTCCGGCTGCGGCAAGCGCGCGATTCGGGCGAGAACCAGCATCAGCGTGAGGGCAGCCAGGATCGCGCCGGGCAGGCCGAGTTCGGCCCAGACTTGCAGGAAGCTGTTGTGCGGGTGGCCGACCCCGAGCAGGACCCGCATCTCGGGCGGCACCGCCTGCGCCACGGGCGTCTCGGCGAAGCGCGCGCTGGTGCCAAAGCCCGCGCCGCGCCAGGGATCGGCCGCCACCGCGGCCCCGAAGCTGCGCGCGATCGCCACCCGCGCCCGGGAGGAGGATTGGACGAGACGCTCGTGGGCTGCCTCCGGCATGGCGCGGGCGAGGAGATCGCCCTCGACCGGAGCGAGCGCCACGGCCAGACCGAGACCAAGGCCGGCGAGACCGAGGCCGACCCGCAGGGGCATCCGCCTGGCCAGGGTGGCCATCGCGGCGCCCGCCAGCAATCCGAGCTGGGCGGCGCCGCTGATCGAGCGAAGCACACCGAGGCCTGCGAAGGCGAGGGTCGCCGCCGCGAAGGCACGGGCGCGGCTGTGCCACAGGACCAACGCCAGCGGCCCGGCCACGAGATCGAGGGTCAGGGCCGGCCGGTTGTGCACGAAGGCAGCGACCCGGCGCCCGAGCGCCCGCTCCAGGGCGAGGTCGGATGCGAGGTCAGCGGCGATCAGGAGTCCCGCCAGCCCGATCGCGATTGCCCCGAGGCGCGGCGCGAAGGCGGGGATGCGGCCGGGCGCCAGGCAGGCCAGCAGATAGGCAGCGAGCAGCGTCGGCAGGAACTCGCCGAGCACGCGCAGGGAGGCGGTCGGGAACGGGCTCCAGGCCAGGGAGATCAGCGCCCAGGCCAGGAAGGCGAGCGCCGCGCCGGCAACGGGTGTCCGGAGCGGACCCACCAGGCCGCGGCGCAGCGCGGCTGGATCCTCCGCCCTGCGACCGGCCAGGAAGGCGAGCGCCGCCAGCCCGACGACCAGGGGGCTCGACCGGTTGGCGAGCACCATGGCGAGCGGCATGACGGCGAGGAGCGCGCCGCCCGCCGCGTAGAGGCGGTTGGCCGCGCTCATCCACCACCTCTCAGGGCGATCATCTCGCAGGGGCGGCCGCCCTCACTGCATCTGATGCCCGCGCTTGCCCATCTCGGCGCGGACGCGGACCATGACGTATTCGGAGACGTCCTGCGTCCAGTCCTGCATCTCCTGCACCATCTCGTCGAGAAGCTGCGGTTGCGCCTCCACGTAGTGCTTGCCAGCGGGCGAGCGGAAGAAGGTCGCGATCTCCTTCAGCTCGGCTTCGGAGAATTTCGACGCATAGGTGCGCGCCGCGATGTCGATCATGCGCTGCTTCTGCAGCTCCATCTCCGGCTGCAGCGAGGTCAGGACCTCCTCGAGATCCTTGGACAGCTCGGGACGGGTGACCGTCTGCTTGCGGATCTGGTCGGCGAAGGCGGGCAGCACTGAGTCGAACGACCGGGCGATGCCGGAGCTGAGCATCACCTCCCGGGCCAGCGCGACATGACTCGGTGAATAGCCGGGCGCGGCCGGCGTATTGGCGGCCGGGGTGCTCGCGGCCGGGGCGTTCGGCTGCGCCGCGGCCTTGGCCGGAGCCGGCTTGTGGGCCTGGGCGGCGGCCGGATGCGGAAGCGCCAGAAGCGCGAGGCCGAGCGCGGCGGTGAGGCGTCGGGACATGCTGGACTTTCTTGCGAGTATGGCCGGCGATGGAGGACGGCGCCTCAGGCGAGGCTGCCGAGAACGGTGACCTCGGCCTGACCGTCCCGCGCCGCCGCCAGGATCGCGGCGTCGGCGATGCCGAGGAACAGACCGTGCTCGACGACGCCCGGCACGGCCCAGAGGGCGGCGCCGAGGGCGTCCGGATCGGGAATCGCGCCGAGATGCGCGTCGAGGATGTAATGGCCGCCGTCGGTGACCAGGGGCTTGCCATCGGGCCCGCCGCGTAGCCGAACGGCCCCGGAGCAGCCGGCCCCCGCGACCGCCGCTTCGACGGCCCGGCGCGTAGCGTTGAGGCCGAAGGGGTTGACCTCGATCGGGAGCGGGAAGGCGCCGAGCCGCGCCACGTGCTTGGCCGCGTCGGCGATCACCACCATGCGGCGGCTCGCGCAGGCGACGATCTTCTCCCGCAGCAGCGCCGCGCCACCACCTTTGATCAGGCGGAGCTGGTCGTCGACCTCGTCGGCGCCATCGATGGTCAGGTCGAGCTCGGGCTGCTCGTCCAGTGTCGCGAGGCGGATGCCGAGGCTCTCGGCCTGCGCGCGCGTAGCCTCGGAGGTCGGGACGCCGACGATGTCGAGTCCGGCGCGGACCCGCTCGCCGAGGAGCGCCACGAAGGCCGCCGCCGTGGAGCCCGTGCCGAGGCCGAGCCGCATGCCCGGTGCGACGAGGTCGAGGGCGCGGGCGGCGGCGGCCCGCCGCAGGTCCGGCCCGCTCACCGGGACACCGCCCAGTCGGCGAGGTGGAGCGAGGGAGCGCGCGTCATGGTCAGCGGGTCTTTCCGAGTGGTTCGGGCGGCCCGTAGCACGGGACCGGCCCGATCGGAACGCCCGCGCCGACACGCTGGCTTCACGGCCGGCCGCCCTGTGTCGGCGTGGCGCTGGCGCCGGCCCGGCCGGGCGCCGGACCGGTCAGCGGCGCGTCGGACGCGCCCTCGGCGCCGGGCTTGCCCTGCTGGGTGCAGACGACCTGTTCCTTCTTCACCAGCACGAAGCAGATGCTCATCTCGCCGGTCCGGTAATTCACCCGGAAGACGCCGGCCTCGCGAGTGTGCCGGCTCGCCACCAGCCCGTATTCCGACGGGGTCTGCGGCCCGGCGCCCTCGCCCGGCCCGAAGCAGACCGTCTGGCCGATCCCGCCGGCCGTTTCCTGCAGCCCGTACTGGCAGGAAGTCACCTCGCCGGTAACCTTGTCGACCCGATACATGCGGTTGAGATCGGTCTGCGGAGCAGGCACGAACTCGAAAGAGGTCGCGGCGGCCGGCAGGGCTTGGAGCACGGCGCAGGCGGCCAGGAGGGGCAGAGAGGGTTTCATCGCGGGTCCCGGGGCTGGTACACGCTGCGTTTCGCTGCGCTTTCGGGCGAGTCTGGGGCGCCCGGTGAGACGATCCGCGCATCCGTGGTGCCGCCTCGGCCGGCTTGCTCCCGGTTCCAGGCCCCGATAGCGACGCCGTTCGCGATCCCGCCGAGCACGGAGCCCCTTACACATGTCCACCGAACCGACGAGCAAGCCCCCGATCGCCGTGTTCGACCTGGACGGAACGCTGGCGGAGACCGCAGGGGACCTGATCGGCACCCTCAACGTGCTGATGAAGCGCGAGGGATTGGCCGAATTGCCCCTCTCTCAGGCGCGCGGGCTGATCGGAGCCGGCGCTCGGGCACTGATCCGGCGGGGCTTCGAGGCCGAGGGACGGCCGCTCTCGCCGGAGGACCACGACCGCCTGTTCGACGCCTTCATCGTTCATTACGGCGCGCATCTCACCGATACATCCCACCTCTTCCCGGGCGTCATCGAGGCCCTGGATTCCCTGGAAACGGCGGGCTTCCGGCTCGCGGTCTGCACCAACAAATACGAGGGACAGTCGGTCGAGCTGCTGCGCCTTCTCGGGATCGGACACCGCTTTGCGGCGATCTGCGGCCGGGACACCTTCCCGCAATCCAAGCCCGATCCGCGCCACCTGACCGGCACGATCGCGCGCGCCGGCGGTGATCCGGCCCGCGCCGTCATGGTGGGCGATTCCCGGACCGACATCGACACCGCCAAGGCGGCCGGCATCCCGGTGGTGGCGGTCACCTTCGGCTATACCGACCGGCCGGTCGCCGAGCTCGGGCCCGATCGGGTGATCGAGCACTTCTCGGATCTGGTCGAGGCAGTGGGCGCGCTCGTGCCGGTCGCCTGAACGTCAGCGCAGCCAGACCTTCAGCCGCGCCACCGCCTCGCGGCACTCGGCCTCGGAGCCCGCGAACGAGAAGCGGACGTGGTGGTTGCCGACGTCCGGATCGAAGTCGAGGCCGGGCGTCGCCGCGACGTGGGCCTCGTCGAGCATCCTCCGGCAGAAATCCGAGGCGTCGTTGGTGAGGTTCGACACGTCCGCGTAGAGGTAGAAGGCGCCATCGGCCGGATGCACGCGGCCGAGGCCGACGTCCGGCAGCGCGTCCAGCAGGATCGCGCGGTTGCGCGCGTAGCCGTCGCGGACGGCGTCGAGCTCATCCGTGGCGTCGAGGGCCGCCAGCGCGCCGACCTGCGAAAGGAAGGGCGCCGAGATGTACAGGTTCTGCGCGAGGCGCTCGATCGGGCGCACCAGCGCCTCCGGCACGACCATCCAGCCGACCCGCCAGCCGGTCATGAAGTGGTACTTCGAGAACGAGTTGATCACGATGGCATCGGGGTCGAAGCGCAGGGCCGTGACGGTGGGCACGCCGTAGCTGAGACCGTGATAGATCTCGTCCGAGATCAGCGGCAGGCCGAGGCTGCGCGCCGCCGCGCAGAGATCCTGCAGGGCGGCTTCCGTGATCACGGTTCCGGAGGGGTTGGCCGGGCTCATCACCAGCACCCCGGCGATCGCCGCGCGGGCATGGGTCTCGCGCAGGAGGGCGGCGGTGGGCGCGAAGCGGTCCTCGGCACGGAGCACCATTGGCGCTGGAATGAGGTCAAGGGCTGCCAGGATGCTGCGATAGGCCGGGTATCCCGGCTGCGGCACAGCGACCCGGGCGCCGGAATCGAAAAGGCTCATGAAGGCGAGGACGAACCCGGCCGAGGACCCGGTGGTGATCACCACCCGCTCCGGGCTCACAGAGACGCCGTGCCGCTCCGCGTAGTCCCGGGCGATGCGGGCGCGCAGCGAAGGCAGGCCCAGAGCCTCGGTGTAGGGAACGCGGCCGGTGGCGAGCGCCGCCTGTGCGGCCGCGATCACCGCGCGCGGTGCCGGAGCCGAGGGCTGGCCGACCTCCATCCGCACCACGTCGGCGCCGGCGCGCGCCTTGGCGGCGGCAGCGGCCATGACATCCATCGCGAGGAATGGCTGGACGGCGGCGGCCCGCCGGGAGATCGGGATCATGGGTCCTGCCCTGCGCCGGGCAAAGCCGGCGCCCCGGGGGTTAGACCCTCGCGATCCCTGCCTCAAGCCGAAGCCCAAGCCGAAGCCCAAGCCGTGCGCCATGGGCGCGCGGCTCGATGTTCCAGATCCCGGTGCTGTCGTTCCGCGGGGCCGCAGGCGAACCCGGTATCCAGGACCGTCGTCGGTTGATGGCTCCCGTACATCGGCGGGTCTGGGTCCCGGGCTCCACTGCCCGGTCCCGGGCGTGTGCATTTGTCGATCGGCCGAGGATCCCCGGTTCGGCTCGCCCGGATTCGCGGGCTGCCGGATCGGAGAGCCAGCCGGACCATTTGACGGTGTCGCCGCTGGATTTGACCGGGCGCCGCGAAAACGCCTAACCCAGCCCCTACCGCTCGCGCCCGGCGCGGGCCGGCCTGCCGCGCAAGCGAGGATCCATGCCTTTCATCCGCCCCCTGCCCGCGCTGGTCCTGGCGCTCGGCCTCGTCGCCGTTCCCGCGCTTGCCCAGAACGCGACGCCCCCCGCCGCGCCGTTCACGGATGCGCAGCGCGCCGGCATCGAGGCGATCGTCAAGGATTACCTGATCAAGCATCCCGAGGTGCTTCAGGAGGCCCTCGCCGAGGCCGAGAAGCAGCAGGCCGAGACGCAGCGCCTCGCCCAATCCGCAGCCCTCAAGGAGTCGCGCGAGGCGCTCCTCAACGGCCAACACGACGTCGTCGCCGGCAATCCCTCCGGTGACGTCACGCTGGTCGAGTTCTTCGATTACAATTGTGGCTACTGCCGCAAGGCCCTCGGCGACGTCCAGGCGCTGATCAAGTCCGACCCGAAGCTGCGGGTGGTGATCAAGGACTTCCCGGTACTGGGCCCGGAATCGCTCGAGGCCAGCCAGGTCGCCGTGGCGGTGCGCCAGCAGCTGAAGGGCGACAAGCTGTTCGAATTCCACCAGAAGCTCCTGGAGACCAAGGGCCGGGTGAACGGCGCCCGGGCGATCCAGGTCGCCAAGGATATGGGGGTCGACACCGCCAAGCTGCAGAAGGACATGGCCTCCCCCGAGGTAAAGGCGGCACTGAGCGAGAATCGCGGTCTCGGCGACCGTCTGGGGCTCTCGGGCACGCCGGCCTTCATCATCGGCGACGAGGTGATTCCCGGCGCCGTCGGCGTCGAGCCGATGCGCAAGACCATCGCCGACGTGCGCCAGTGCGGCCACGCTTCCTGTTGAGCTGACGGATCGAGCCGACGAACCTTCGAAGGCGCGCCGCGCAGCCTTGTGGCACCGGGGCGCCTTCGTCTAAGAGCCGCCAGCCGCAGGGCCGCGGTGGAGGTCCAGGGTCGAGCCCGATGGACGTACCGATGCGCCGCGAGACGAAGTAGGCCGGATGCCAAAGAACGACGCCATCGATCCCGAGCTCGTGCGCGAACTCGCCAACCTCGTCACCGAGACCGGCTTGTCCGAGATCGAGGTCGAGAAGGGCGATCTGCGCATCCGCGTCGTGCGGCGGCTCGAACCCGTGAGCGTTCAGGTCGCGGCGCCTGCGCCGATCGCGGCCGTCGCGCCGCCTCCGGCGTCGGCGCCCTCGGCACTCGCGCCGGTGGAGCCGGCGCGCGTGCAACCCGGCACCGTACCCTCGCCGATGGTCGGGACCGCCTATCTCCGGCCCTCGCCCGACGCCAAGGCTTTCGTGGATGTCGGCTCGAAGGTCGAGGTCGGCGACAAGCTGCTGCTGATCGAGGCGATGAAGACCTTCAACGAGATCGTGGCGCCCCGCGCCGGTACGATCAGCGCGATCTTCGTCGAGGATGGTCAGCCGGTCGAGTTCGGCGAGTCCCTTCTCGTCATCACCTAGGACGTCCGCCGGGCGCTCGCCGCTCGATCCTGGACGACGCCGCAACACGAGAGGATAGTGCATCCTGCGCGGTCCGGGATCGCCAGGATGCCCTAACGGGTCCGATGTTCGACAAGATCCTGATCGCGAATCGCGGCGAGATCGCCCTGCGCATCCTGCGGGCGGCGAAGGAACTCGGGATCGCCACCGTGGCGGTCCACTCCACCGCCGACGCGGACGCCATGCATGTGCGGCTGGCCGACGAGAGCGTCTGCATCGGGCCGCCGGCCGCCCGCGACAGCTACCTCAACATCCCGTCGATCATCGCGGCCTGTGAGATCACCGGGGCGGACGCGGTGCATCCCGGCTACGGCTTCCTTTCGGAGAACGCGCGCTTCGCCGAGGTGCTCGCCCATCACGAGATCGGCTTCATCGGTCCCAAGGCGCAGCACATCCGCACCATGGGCGACAAGATCGAGGCCAAGCGCACGGCGCTGAAGCTCGGCATCCCCTGCGTGCCGGGCTCCGAGGGCGGCGTCGAGGATCCCCACGAAGCCAAGCGCGTCGCCGCCGAGATCGGCTATCCGGTTCTGGTCAAGGCGGCCGCCGGCGGCGGCGGCCGCGGCATGAAAGTCGCGCGCACCGAGGCCGATCTGGAGCAGGCGATCGGCATGGCCCGGTCCGAGGCCAAGGCCGCTTTCGGCGACGACGCGGTCTATCTCGAGAAATACCTGGAGAAGCCCCGGCACATCGAGGTGCAGGTGCTCGGCGACGGGCGGGGCGGCGCCGTACACCTCGCCGAGCGCGACTGCTCGCTCCAGCGCCGCCACCAGAAGGTCTGGGAGGAAGGCGGCTCGCCGGCACTCAACGAATCGATGCGCGCCGAGATCGGCGGCATCTGCGCCAACGCCATGAAGGAACTCGGCTACCTCGGTGCCGGCACCGTCGAGTTCCTCTACGAGGACGGCCGGTTCTACTTCATCGAGATGAACACCCGGATCCAGGTCGAGCATCCGGTGACCGAGATGATCACCGGGATCGATCTGGTCATCGAGCAGATCCAGGTCGCCTCGGGCGGCGGCCTCTCGGTGAGCCAGGCGGACATCAAGGTCGAGGGCCACGCCATCGAGTGCCGGATCAACGCCGAGCACCCGGAGACCTTCCGGCCGTCACCGGGCGAGATCACCCACTATCACACGCCGGGCGGTCTCGGGGTCCGCGTCGATTCGGCCGCGTTCCAGGGCTACCGGATCCCGCCGCACTACGATTCGCTGATCGGCAAGCTGATCGTGCACGGCCGCACCCGCAACGAGTGCCTCATGCGCCTGCGCCGGGCGCTGGACGAATTCGTCATCGACGGTATCGACACGACGCTCCCGCTGTTCCGGACGCTGGTCCGCAACCCGGACGTGCAGAACGGCCTTTACGACATTCACTGGCTGGAGCATTTCCTGGACGACGGCGGCATGAAGGCCTGACCGGGACCGGGCGCGACTGCGGCGACTGCGTCACGCGCGGGCTCTGGCCTTTGGACCGGCTGCGCGCGACATTCACGGCATGCATGATTCCGCCCGCGTGGACATCACCCCCGAGATCCTGCTGAAGGCCTACGCGGCGGGCATCTTCCCGATGGCCGAGGATGCCGACGATCCGACCCTCTACTGGGTCGAGCCCAAGGCCCGCGGCGTGCTGCCCCTTGACGCGTTCCGCGTGCCCCGGCGCCTTGCGCGGACGGTGCGGTCCGACCAGTTCGTGGTCCGCTGCGATACCGATTTCGACGGCGTCATCGACGGCTGCGCCGCGCCGCGCCGGGACAGCGAGCGCACCTGGATCAACGGACGTATCCGCGAACTCTACGGCGCCCTGTTCGACCTCGGCCATGTCCACACCGTCGAGGTCTACGCGGGCGCGGAGGGGCGGCTCGTCGGCGGGCTGTACGGCGTCTCGCTGGGGGCGGCCTTCTTCGGCGAGAGCATGTTCCACGAGGTGCGCGACGCCTCGAAAATCGCCCTCGTCCATCTGATGGGCCGCCTGCGCGCCGGGCGTTACCGGCTCGCCGACACCCAGTTCGTCACCGAGCATCTGACGCAGTTCGGCGCCGAGGAAGTGCCGCGGCACGTCTACAAGCGGCGGCTCGCCGAGGCCCTCGATCAGGTTGCCGACTGGAACGTCTGGCCAGGGGACGGTTCGGTTCCGGGCGCGCGGGTCCTCGCGGCGTTAGGCGCCCCGGATCTCGATTAGAGCCGGGCGCCGCCGCAACCCGGCGCGCTGACCGCGGGCTGGCGTCAGCGCCGGCGCCGGTGCCGGTAGCCGGTCGAGAACGAGGCGTATTGCCGGCCGCGCGCGGACCGGTAGCGGCGCCGGCGGCTGGTGCTGACCTCGGCCGTCTCCTCGACCTGCGGGATCGGCTCGGCCATGGCGGCTGCGGGCGTCGCCGCAGCGGGCATCGACGTATCGGCCGAGGCGTAGCCGCCGGCCACGTTCTTGGCCGCGGGGCCGAACATGGCGAGACACTGGTTGTAGGCGAGATCGTTCTTCAGGCGTTCGCATTCACCGATGGAGCGCGGTGCTCCCTGAGCCAGGGCCGGCAGGGGCGCCAGCAGCACGACGAGGGCAGCCAGAGGCTTTAGGCGCAGGGACGGGCGATGCACGGAGCGGGATCTCAAGCGGCGACGGGCAGGCTTGTGATCCCCGAGTGCGGCAAAATCGAGGGTCGGACTCAGCGATCGGGCCGTTCCATCCACCGGATCAGCGGCATCAGCGGGAAGATCCAGGCGATGCCGAGGATCGAGTAGATCACCGCCTGTACGGGTGCCGGAGTCTCCGCGATTCGGCTGTCGGCGAGGGTCATCGCGAGTGGGCCGTAGAGGCAGACGAAGGCCAGGATGGCGAGGGTGCCGATCAGGGTCCGGGTGCGGCGGCGCATAGCTGTATCCCTGGCCTCGCGGCCGGCGCTGCGGGCGCCGACGGGCGACGGCTATCGTCCCCCGATCCGGTTGGCAACGCGCCCACTGACGCGGGCTGCGGCGCCGGCGCCGTTGCTGGGCGATCGGACATCCCCTAACCCGGACGCGGCGGCCGGGGCATCCCGGCATCCGCGGAAGGTGCGTGCATGGACATGAGTGGCACGGGCGAGCGGCGGTCAGGAGCGGTGCGGACCTGGCTCTACGTGGTCGCGGCTCTGGTGATCGCCATGGTGGCGGTCGGCGGCGCGACGCGGCTGACCGGGTCCGGCCTGTCGATCACGGAGTGGCGCCCCGTCACCGGGGCGATCCCGCCGCTCTCCGAGGCCGACTGGGCAACCGAGTTCGCCAAATACAAGGACACGCCGCAATACAACATCCTCAACCAGGGGATGGGGCTGTCCGCCTTCAAGGTGCTGTATGGCTGGGAATGGGGCCATCGCTTCCTCGGCCGGCTGATCGGCCTCGTCTTCTTCCTGCCGTTGATCGTGTTCTCGTGGCAGGGTCGGATCAGTCGGCGGCTCGGCCTCGGTCTGCTCGGCCTCGGCGTGCTCGGCGGCTTCCAGGGCGCGATCGGCTGGATCATGGTCGCCTCAGGCCTCCAGCCCGGCATGACCGCAGTGGCACCGCTCAAGCTCGCCCTGCATCTCACCACAGCGAGCCTGATCCTGGCCGGGTTGGTCTGGCTCGCGGCGGGCGAGCGCCGCGGCGTCCTGACGCCGGCCCCGGCGCGCCTGCGCATGACGGCCCTGGCGCTGCCGATCCTGATACTGGTGCAGATCTTCCTCGGCGGCCTCGTCGCCGGCTCGCATGCCGGCCTCGTCTACAACACTTGGCCCTCCATGGATGGCCACTTGGTGCCGCCTCTGGACAGCCTGTTCGCGATCCGCCCCTGGATCGAGAACTTCGTCGACAACCATGCCCTGGTTCAGTTCGACCATCGGGTAACGGCCTACCTCGTGTTCGTCGTGGCGGTCCTGCACGCGATCGACGCCAGGCTCACCGGTCCGGCGAGTACGTCCGGGCGGGCCATGGGCGTCGTGATCCTCGTTCTCGCCCAGATGGGACTGGGGATCGCGACGCTGCTCCTCGCCGTCCCGCTCTGGGCGGCGCTCGCGCATCAGGTGCTCGCGATGGCGGTGCTGACGATGGCGACGGTCCATGCCCGGCTGAGCCGGGGATCCGGGTTGGTCGAGCCTGCCGCCGCCGATCCGCCGGTGGGGTTCGAGGGGCTGGCCGGCGGCCGCATCTAATCCCTCGTGCGGTGCGGCCGTCTTGCGGCACCGCACGAGACTTTTACCGCTTTCAGTGGAACCTTGGGATAACTCCCCATCCGCAATCTGCACATGGAACGACTAAGACTTCTCAAGCTTTAAGCTGCACGCGTTGCAGGAGGCTTCAAGATGTCTCTCGCGGAGGATGGTCGACCGCTCTCCCTGACATGGCACTACACGCCGCGGGAGATCATGGCAGATGGCGTGATCCACGGGCTCGGCGTGCTGCTCGGCTTCGCCGGTGCTGTCGCCCTGGTGGCAACGGCGATAACGACGCATCTCGGGCTCGGCGAACGGGCTGCCGTCGTGGTCTACGCCACGGCCCTGGTTCTGATGCTGGGCGTCTCCGCCCTCTACAACCTCTACCCCGTCAGCCCGCGCAAGTGGCTGCTGCGCCGCGCCGACCACGCCCTGATCTACCTGATGATCGCCGGCACCTACACGCCGCTGGTCGCCCTCGTCGGGTCGGGGCTGCGGGCCTACGCACTCTTGGCGATGATCTGGGTGGTGGCGCTGATCGGGATCGCGGTGAAGCTGTTCCTTCCGGGGCGGTTCGACCGTCTGTCGATCGGCCTCTACCTGATGCTTGGTTGGAGCGGGCTCCTCGCCTACGAATCGGTCATCGCGGCGCTTCAGCCGACGGCGCTGTGGCTGCTGGCCATCGGGGGCGCGCTCTATTCCGTCGGGGTGGTGTTCCATATCTGGCGGACGCTGCCCTTCCAGAACGCGATCTGGCACGGCTTCGTCCTGGCCGCCACGGCGTGCCACTACGGGACCATCTGGGCGAGCCTGAACGGCTCGTCGATGACGTAGGATGGAAGCGATTGTGGTCTCGCGGGTAAAACTCCGCTTACCGTCCCCGCGGAAAGGTTGAGGTCGGAGCTCCTGATTTAAGTATCTCGCGACTGCCAGTGCACCACAACCCGGGGATTGATATTCCCGGGAGCTGGGCCGTGGTCTCCGAGACGAACGACTCTGGTATTGCTCAGCGATATCGGATCCTTCACGTGTTCCGGGCGCCCGTGGGCGGGCTGTTCCGGCACGTGATGGATCTCGCCCGCCTGCAAGCGGCCGCGGGGCACCCTGTCGGGATCGTCTGCGACGCGAATACCGGTGGCGAGCGGGCCGCGCGGGCCCTGGCCGATCTGTTGCCCAGCCTTGACCTTGGGATCGTCCGGATTCCCATGCGCCGCAATCCGCATCTGTCGGACTGGTCCTGCCTCAGGGCCGTCGCAAAGCGGGCCGCGGAGGTCGGCGCGCAGGTTCTTCACGGCCACGGTGCCAAGGGCGGTGCCTATGCCCGGCTCGCCGCGTCCGGATCTGCGATCCGCGCCTATACCCCCCATGGCGGCAGCTACAATTATCGGCCCGGCAGTCCGCTTCACCGCCTGTACATGGGGGCCGAGGCGGTGCTCGCCCGCAGGACCGATGCGTTCCTGTTCGAGAGCGAGTACGTCGCCGGCCGCCACCGGAGCTTCGTCGGCGGCCCCGTGCAGGTTAGCCGGATCGTGCATAACGGCATCGCGGAGGCCGAGTTCGCCCCCCTGGAGCGCGTCGCCGAGCCCTTCGACCTGCTCTATGTCGGCGAGCTTCGGGAGGCCAAGGGCCTGCCCTATCTGCTCGAGGCCCTGGCCCGGCTTCGTGCCGAGGGCCGGGCCCTACGCTTGCTGATGGTCGGATCCGGTCCGGATGCCGAGATCCTGCGGGATACCGTGACGCGCCTCGGCTTGGCCGATGCGGTCGCGTTCGAGCCGCCGCAGGCGATCCGCTCCGTGCTTGCCCGCGGCCGAATCCTCGTGGTCCCGTCGCTGGCGGAATCGCTGCCCTATGTCGTGCTGGAGGCCGCGGCGGCGGCGCAGCCGCTGGTTGCTACCCGGGTCGGCGGCATACCGGAGATCTTCGGTCCCGCCGCACACGACCTCGTCCCGTCCCGGGATCCGGCAGCCCTCGCTGAAGGCATCCGGCGCGTTCTCGACGCCGCACCCGAAGCGCTGGCGGCGCGGACCCACAATCTCAGCGCGTCGATCCGGCAGCGCTTCTCCCTGGATCGCATGGGCAGCGAGGTGATCTCTGGCTACACCGCGGCCTTCGAGGCCCGCGCGCGTCGCCGCAGCCCGGCCCCACGCGAGATTGCCGGCGCCCGAACGGCCTGACCGGATCGCGGCCGCGTGACGGTCGTGAGCCTGTGCATCACGGTGGAAACGGCTTCCGTGGCTACACCCTTAAGTCTTCCAACAACGCCCCCTGCCAAGCTCCGGTGGAGGCGTCGGCCACAAGGCTCTGGGGGAGCCGATCGATGAGCGCGTTCGATATCCGCGATCTGCTCGAGGCCGCGGGACCCATGGAGGGGCCATCGCGCCCGGCCGCCGGCAGGGTGCCCCTTGCCGAGACCGCGGCGCCCGGACCGACGGCGATCTCGCCGGTCGTGGTCGCCGGGCTGGTGCGTGGGCTGGAATTCGCACTGATCTTCGGCCTGGGCGCGCTTCTGCACGTGCTGATGCTGCGCGGCCGCGTCCCGTTCGGGCTGACCTATGCGGGTGCGATCGGCATGATCGCGGTGATCACCGTGACGCTGATCCAGGCCTCGGGCGGCTATCGGATCGCTGCTTTCCGGAGCTTCTTCAAGGCGGCTGTCCGGCTGATCGCAGCCTGGTCGATGACCTTCCTGATGGTCGCAGCCGGCCTCGTGCTCGCCAAGGTGGCGGACCATTATTCGCGCCTCTGGCTCGCGGCCTTCTTCGCCACCGGCCTCGCGATGCTGCTGGTCGGGCGATGTGTCCTGTTCCGGATCATCGACGCGCAGACCCGCGCCGGCCGGTTCGACCGACGCACCGCGATCGTGGGGGGTGGGCAGCCCGCCGAGGACCTGATCGCCGCCCTGGAGACGCAGAGCGAGAGCGGTATCCGCATCGTCGGCGTGTTCGACGACCGCAACGCGGATCGCTCGTCCGACGTGGTGGCGGGGCACCCGAAGCTCGGCAATGTCGACGACCTCGTGGCCTACGCGCGGCATGCCCGTCTCGACCTGATCGTCTTCACGATCCCGATTACCGCGGAGGCCCGGATCCTCCAGATGCTCGCCAAGCTCTGGGTCCTGCCGATCGACATCCGGCTCTCGGCGCACGCCGCCAAGCTGCGCCTGCGCCCGCGCAGCTACTCGTATCTCGGATCGGTCCCGGTGCTGGACGTGTTCGACCGGCCGATCGCCGACTGGGACGTGGTGGTGAAGGCGCTGTTCGACCGCTGCGTCGGCCTGCTGCTGCTGCTGGCCTTGTCGCCGCTCATGCTGGCGATCGCCGCTGCCGTGCGCCTGACATCCCATGGGCCGGTCCTCTTCCGGCAGAAGCGCCATGGCTTCAACAACGAGCTGATCGAGGTCTACAAGTTCCGCTCGATGTACGTGGATCAGTGTGATGCCGGCGCCGCCAAGATGGTGACGCGGGGCGATCCGCGCGTGACGCCGGTCGGTCGCTTCATCCGCAAGACCTCGCTGGACGAGCTGCCGCAGCTATTCAATGTGCTGAAGGGCGACTTGTCGCTCGTGGGGCCGCGTCCGCACGCGCTTCAGGCAAAGGCCGCCAACACGCTGTACGATCAGGTGGTCGACGGCTATTTCGCGCGCCACAAGGTCAAACCCGGCATCACCGGATGGGCCCAGGTCAACGGCTGGCGCGGCGAGACGGATACCTCCGAGAAGCTGCAGCGGCGCGTCGAGCACGATCTCTACTATATTGAGAACTGGTCGGTGCTGCTCGACCTGCAGATCCTCCTCACCACCCCGTTCGCGCTGTTCAAGACCGAGAACGCCTACTGAGCGGGAGGAGCCGGCACCGCGCGGTGCCGGCCGAATTTTTCGCTACGGCAGGGCGCCGGCCTTCTCCTTGGCCTTCATGATCGTGTCACGGCAGCCCTGGGCGTCGCCGGACTTGTCCTGCTGGCGTGCCTGGGCGACCAGCTTCTTGGCCTCCTCCACGCCCGCGGCGCTGGGCTTCACGGCGGCATCCGACTTGGTCAGGGCGGGCGGCGTATCGAGGGCCTTGGGCGAATTGGACGAGGTGGTGCCACCGGGCGGCGTCGAGCCGGTCACCGCGGCGGCACCCGCGCTGTCGAGCCGCCGCTGCAGCGTATCGACCTCGTCGGCGCAGGGGGTGGCGAGGGCCGGCGTGGCGGCCGCCAGGGCCAGGGCTGCAACGGCGAAACGGATGATCATCGGAACGTGGCTCCACGGTGTCGGAACGCGGCCGGCGCCGATCCTCATGCGTGAGCAGGTGGTGGCGCGACGGTGCGGCTACCGGGGAGACTCCGGGCAGGCGGGCCCGTTCCCGAGACAGGAGGCCGCATGGGGCCACCCGGAAACGCGACGGGCGCCCCGCGCGGCCCGTAGGCCGCGGGAGGCGCCCGCCCCTCGACACCGAAACTGATCAGTACTTCCGGATGATCGGCTCCGGCGACATCGGCACCGGATCGGCACCGAAGGCGTAGCGGATGCCGGCATAGACCGAGAAGGGCTGCGCCAGGGTCGTGGTCCGCGGATCGCTGATCCGCAGGTTGCCGGCCACCGCGCCGGGCTCGGCGAAGGTGCCGAACGTGGCGTAGCGGTTGTTGGTCAGGTTGGTGATGAGACCGAAGACCTCGAGGTTCTTCGTCACCTGATACTTCGTCTGGAAGTTCATCACGTAGTAGGACGGCAGCTTGCGGTTCAGGTTCGACTCGTCGCCGCGGAAGTAGGACGAGGAGAAGGCCTGGAGGTAGAGGCCGACCTGCCAGTCGGGCGTCACGAAGTAGTCGAACCCGGCCTTGATCTGGTGGGCCGGCACCAGCGGCACGACGTTGCCCTTGCGGACCTGGATCGCCCCGTCATCCGCGAGCGGATTGTTGGGCGACGACAGGGTGCCGTTGAACTGGAAGGTCGCGTCGACCAGCGCATAGTTGGCGTAGACCCGCAGGTAATCGGCGGTGTACTCGCTGCCGATCTCGATGCCCTGCCGCTGCGTCGACGGCACGTTGACGAAGTAGGCGCGGGCGGTATTGCCGGGAGTGGCCAACGACAGGATATCGTTGGCGAGGTCGGTGCGGAAGGCGCCGATCTTGTAGGTGATGATGCCGCCGTCATAGGTGTTCGGCAGCTGGCCGCGGAAGCCGACCTCGTAGGTCCGCCCGGTCACCTGCTTGAGCGGCGGATCGGCCACCAGCGAGTTCGGCAGGAGGCACGGACGGTCCGGATTGGCGCAGGCCAGTTCCAGTGGCGTCGGCGCGCGATTCGACTCCGAGTAGCTGCCGTAGAGGTTCAGCGCGTCGAAGAAGCGGTAGGTCAGGCCCGCCACCGGGTTGATCTTGTTGTAATAGTGCGTGCCGGTCACGTCGGGCGAGAAGCCGGTGAGATCCTCGCTCTGGATCCGCGCGAAGTTCAGCCGGGCACCCGCGGTCAGCGACAACCGGTCCGTCACGTCGAGCGTGTCGAGGGTGTAGAGGCCCATATAGAGGTTCGAGCCGTTGACCGAGCTCGGCGCGATACCCAGCGCGCCGGCGGTCCGCAGTTGCGGCGTGCCGAGCCCCGGGATGTTGCCGTAGAACGGGTTGCTCGGATCGGTGGTGATCGACAGGTTCGGGTTGATCACGCCCAGCGTGCTGGACGACTTGAACGAGTAGTTGGCCGCATCGATGCTGCCGCCGACCACGAAGCTGTTGGGCAGGCCGAAGACGCGGTCGCGGTTGGACGCCTGCAGCGAGCCGCCGAAGCCGGTCGCCTGGGTCTGCGTCGTATCGAGCGTGCCGTAGGGGATTCCGGACCGGAACGGGATGCGCTGGTTCTGCTGGCCGAGGATCAGGAACTGATTGCGGAAGGCGAGCTGCGACTGGCCGGCGGACGGGCTGAAGCCGTCATCCTCGAAGCAGAGGTTGCCGCGGAAGCTTGAGCGGCTGCTGCAATTCTCGAAGTTGCCGTCGTTGCCGTCGACGTAGGTCTGGCTGAAACGGCGGAAATAGGCGTTGCCGGCGAGATCCCAGGTTGGCGAGAGGTCGACCCGGCCGGTCAGCTGGAGCGTGCCCACCTCGGTGGTCGTGGTCTGCGGGTAGGTGAAGATCGCCCGCGGATCGCGGTGCGTGAAGTCCACCGGCGTGGCCGCGGCCGCGCCGTAGAAGCTGCGGGCGGCGAGCCCGATCAGGTGGAACTCCGAATCCTGCGAGCGGTAGCCGATATCGCCGTAGAGCCGGCCGATCGTGCTCGGGCTCTCATAGCGCCAGCCGCGGTCGTTCAGGCCGTCGCCGGTGAAGTACACGCTCCAGGGGCCGGAGACCTTGCCGTATTGCAGATAGCCGGCGGTGCGCGCGTCCGAGCCGCCCCAGGCGGCGATCTCGGTGCCCTGCCAGTTGAAGCCGTTCTTCATCTGGATGTTGACGGCGCCGCCGAGGGCGTTGAGGCCGAAGACCGGGTTGCCGGTGACGACGTCGATGCGCTGGATCGCTTGCGGGGGGATCAAGTCGAAATTGACGACGTCGCCGAAGGCCTCGTTGATGCGCACGCCGTTCTGGTAGACGGCCAGCCCCTGCGGCACGCCCTGGACCGGCGAGGCCGTGAAGCCGCGATACGTCACGTCGACGCGGTTGTTGTTGCCCTGCGAGTCCGAGATGTTGATCCCGGGCGTGCGTCGGGCGAGCGTCGTCACGAGGTTGTTGTTGGCTTGATCGATCGCGAGGTCGCTCGCCGTGACCGATTCCACTGTGCTGGGGATCTTGTAGAGGGGCTGCTCGGACCCGCGCAGGCGCGTTCCGGCGCTCGGTCCCACCGAGCCGCCCGGGGGGACGGGGCCGGGGCCGTTGAAAACCTGCGCCGAGCTGGAATTTCCGCCGCCCGCGCCCACAGGCGTGGTCGAGACCACGCTGATCTCGCCCAGCGTCACCGATTGCTGAGCCTGCACCAAGCCGGGGAGAACGGTCCCCACGAGAACCGATGCAGACGCAACCAGGCTGCTCCGAAGCGCCCGAAGTGACATCCCCTACCCCCTACTGAAAGACTCACGCTCGTTACAGCCGAGCTTGGATCTCTCTTGGCGGGTGCCGGGACGGGGCACAATCGGTTCAAGAACACGTGAGGCGGGTTTCGGCCGTATTTCCAGCCGAATGCTGGCGAAGCAGGCGACGCGTGGTTAATCGGCAACAGTTTCGATAACGATCTCAGGCACTTAGGGATATACTGGCAAGCGGCTCGGGACGTTTCGGCAATGTCCGATCGGGTGCACCCTAGAGCCGTGCCTGGATCAGGCGGGCGAGCTCCCCGAGCCGCTGTTCCAGCAGCTGCGGGACCTCGCAGACGTAGGTCAGCGACTGGCTCCGCTCCTGGAAGATGCGGCGGTCCCAGGCGAACTTCGTCTCCAGCTCGGACTGATCCTTGGGAAGCTCGGTGGCATCGGAGGCGCTCGGGGCGTCCTTGACCTGGCTGATCTTGTCGGCCTCGTCACGGATGCGCTCGGCCATCCGGCGCTGCCCTTGGGCGTAGCGGGCGATGCCGCCGACGACCTTGTTGCGCTCGCCGTTCAGCACCTCGAACACGCCCGCGTAGACGCGCGTCAGGGCCTTGTCCTTGGCATCCTTGTCGGATCCGAACTTCTCGGCGAACGTGTCGAGGAGCGGGCCGGCCTGCGACAGATCCGTGCGTCGGGAGGCAATCTTCTGCGCCAGGACGGCGGCATCGTTGTCGCTGCCCCAATCGCCGGCCGCCTCGATATCCGGCCCGGTCCAGAACTGGCCGGGGCTCAGGGTCGCGACCTTGCGCTGGACGCAGGGCCAATCCGGATCCGTTTTCGGTTGGGCCAATGCGGGGCCGGCGAGGACGGCGAGGACGGCGAGTCCCAGTGCCGAGCCGAAGAAGCGGGTCAGGGGGAGGTTCATCGGGCGGGCTCCATCAGGTGTTGTCGCCGGCCGGGCCGCCGCGCCGGGCCATGATGCCGCGACCGGGATCGTAGGCGACCACCGCCATGCCGAAGAAGGCGAGCCCCACGCCCACCACCACGGCACAGGCGACCGGCTCGAACTGGACGTAGAGGGCGAAGCGGACGAGCTGGACCGCGTGGCTGAACGGGTTCAGCTCGCAGATCCAGTACAGGGTTTCCGAGGATTCCCGGATCCGCCACAGCGGATAGAGGGCCGACGAGGCGAAGAACATCGGGAAGATCACGAAGTTCATCACACTGGCGAAGTTCTCGAGCTGGCGCACCAGCGAGGACAGGAACAGCCCGATCGCGCCGAGCATCAGCCCGGTGGCCAGGAAGGCCGGAAGCGCCGTCAGATAGCCCAGCACCGGGATGTCGCTCTCCCAGAAATACGCCACGGCCAGGAACGCGTAGGCCTGCACGATCGAGACGGCGACGCCGGCGATCAGCTTGGCGAGCAGGAGCAGCCAGCGCGGATAGGGCGAAGTCAGCAGCACCTTCATCGAGCCGACTTCCCGGTCGTAGACCATCGACAGCGACGATTGCATGCCGTTGAAGAGCTGGATCATCACGGCCAGCCCGGGCACCACGTAGACCTCGTAGAGCACGTAGGTCTGATAGGGCGGCTCGATGGACACACCGAGCGTGTTGCGGAAGCCGGCCGCGAAGATGAACAGCCAGACCAGCGGCCGGACAAGCGCCGAGAAGAACCGCTCCTTCTGATTGAAGAAGCGCAGCAGCTCGCGGCGGACGATGCCGCCGAGGCAGATCAGGTAGCCGACCGCGTCGAGGCGGCCGATCCGCCCCGCCTGGTCGCGCGGAGGGGCGGCGCCGATCCGGGTGGCGAGGGGTGTCGGGTTCGTCATGCCGCCGCCCTCCCCGGCTCGGCGACCAGGCGGCGGAACGCGTCGGCCAGGGCCTCGCCGGGGCTGCCGATCCCGCCGGCCCGGCCCCGGGCGACGATCCGGCCCCGGTGCAGCACCACGGCGTCGTCGTCGTCCGAGATCTCCTCGAAGATGTGGGTCGCCCAGAGCACCGACAATCCCTCCTCCCGCACCAGGGCGCGGACGATCGCCACGATGTCGGCCCGGGATTCGAGGTCGAGTCCGACGGTGGGCTCGTCGAGGAGCAGCAGGTCCGGACGGTGGATCAGCGAGCGCGCGATCTCGATGCGGCGCGACTGGCCGCCCGAGAGCGTGCGCACCTTGTCGTGACGCCGGTCCGCCAGTCCGACGCGGTCGAGCAGAACGCCGACCCGCACCGTGGCTGCGGCACGAGCGATGCCGTGAAGGCTCGCATGGTAGAGCAGATTCTGCTCGACGGTGAGATCGGTGTCGAGGGTCCGGGCCTGGAACACGACGCCGAGCCGCGCCAGCGCCCGGGACGGCTCGCGATCAAGGGCGTGGCCGAAGATCGAGACCCGACCGGTCTGGTTGTTGTAGAGCCGGGTGATGACCGAGAACAGCGTCGTCTTGCCGGCGCCGTTCGGCCCCAGCAAAGCGGCGAAGCGCCCGCGCTCCACCGTGATCGAGACATCGTCCAGCGCGGCGCGGGCGCCGAACCGGTGGCCGACATGCTCGATCTGGAGTGCCGCTGACTCGGATGCGCTCATCGGCCGAGGACCTTCCGGGCGTCGGCGACGGCATCGAGGCACTCGTCGAACTCGCCCTCCTTCTGCTCCCGCTCGGCCACCCGCAGCGCCTTCTTGAGCTTCGGAACCGATGTTTCGGGCGGGTTCAGGGCGAGCGCGTCGCGGATCATCGTGATGCCCTCGGCGCAGGACGAGGCATCGTCGGCGGCGAGAGCCGGACCGGCGGCGAGGAGGCAGGCGGAGAGCAGGAGGATGCGCATCACTTCACCGTCAGCGTGCCGGTCATGCCCTTGGATTCTAGGCCGTGCGCCGCCCAGGTGTAGGTGCCGGGCTTGATCGCGACGAACTCGATGGCGATCTCGCCGGGATCGTCGAACTCCAGGTGATCGGGCGGGCCGCCGCCGTGGATCTCCTTGTGCTCGATCACGATCTGATTGAACCAGATGTAACGGAAGAACTCCGGCGCGTAGAACTTGTATTCCTGGCGCCCCTTGGCGACGATCCGCAGCCGGTAGGCCTTGCCGGATTCCAGCGTGATGTCCTTGTTCTCGACTGCGAAATCGTTGCCCTGATCGTCGCCCAGAACGAGGTCGGGCAGGTTCTCCCGCTTCTTGGTCAGGTCGAGGGCACTCGCCGGAGCCGCGGCGAGCAGCCCCGCCAGGCCGAGGGCCGCCGTTCGAAACATGCGCGTCATGTCGTGTTCCACCCTAAAGCCGCTTCGCGTGCGGCCGTCCTCGCTTGGCGCCCGAAGGTCGCGCGGATCAGTTCGGCGAGATCGCCACGCCCCAGGGCAGGAGCCCGACCGGGATGCTCTTCACCACCTTCTCGGCGGCCACGTCGATCACCGAGACGTCGTTGGAAGTACCGTTCGTGGTGAACAGCATCTTCTGGTCCGGCGTGAAGGCCAGCTGCCAGACGCGCTGGCCGACCGGCAGATACTTCTCGACCTCGTAGGTCTTGGCATCGATCACCGCCACCCGGTTCGCCGGGCCCAGCGCAACGAAAGCCTTGCTGCCGTCCTTGGTGATCCGGATGCCGACGGGCTGGATCGCCTCGTCGTTGACGCTGGGGATCTTGAAGCTGATCTTCTTGATCACCCGGCGCTGTGCCACGTCGATCACGCTCACCGTGCCGCCGACCTCCGCCGACACCCACAGGAACTTGCCGTCGGCGGTGAACTCGGCGAAGCGCGGGCGGGCATCGACCAGCACGTTGTCGATGACCTGGAAGGTCTTCGTGTCGATGAAGTGGGCCATGTTGGTGGTCTCGGAGGTGTTGACCAGGATCTTCCCGTCCGGCGACAGGCCCATCCCCTCCGGCTCGACGCCCACCGGAACCTCGGCGAGAACCTTGTTCTTCTCGATGTCGATGATCGTGACCTGACTGTCGTCCTCGTTGGCGACGTAGAGCGGGTTCCCGGAGGCATCGAGAATGAACTGCTCCGGATCAGGCCCGGAGCGCAACGAGCGCACGACCTTGCCGGAACTCGTGTCGAGCACGTCGATCCGGTCGTCGTCGCTGGCGCAGACGAACAGCTCCTTGCCGTCCTTGGAGACGGTCACCCCGCGCGGGCGCCGTCCGACCTTCCAGGTCGCCGTCACCGCCATCGTGTTGGAGTCGATGACGCTGACCGAGTTGCCCTTCTCGTTCGAGACGTAGGCGGTGAAGGCCACAGCCGGCCCGGATAGGGCGAACCACGCACCGAAGGCGACCACACTCAGACATGCCTCGACGCGGCCGCTCATGCCAATTCCTTCCCTTGCGACGTTCCGGCGTCCTCGGCGGACGTTCTCGACGGACGTTTGTAGTGCGATTCCCGCGCGTTGCGAGGGCCTTGGCCGCTCGCCATCGCCGCAGGCCGCGGGTTCACTTGAACTTGCAGGTGGTCTCCGGGAGGTCGATGCCCAGCGTGTCGAGGGGCGTGCGCTGGTGCAGGAATCCCTGCTCGGGCGCGACCGACACCATCGCCTTGGGCTGCACCACGATGATCGCCTGGCGGAGCTGGTGGTCCCAGGGCCGGAAGCTCAGAGGAACGCCCTTGTAGGCCGGCAGGGTGAAGGCGGGCTCGACGAGGTACGGGGCGATGACGGTCGGGTCGTTGGTCTTCTTGGCCGTCACGGCCTCGCCCACCGTCCGCACCGCGGCCCAGACCTGGTAGTCCAGCGGGCGCATCAGCCGCGACGCGAGTCGCCGGAAGCGGTTCTGGGCCTGCGCGGCGCCCCAGGTCTCCAGCACGGGGGACCAGGTCGTGGGCGTCAGTGCCTGCGTGCCGCCGACGGGCCGCGGATCGACGGTGCGGTAGGGAACGTAGTCGCCCCAGTCGCCCTCCTCGTCCGCCACGATGGCCATGTCGTAGTCGAGGCCCCGGGTGAAGACCATCGCCTCGGCGCGAGTCGGCGTGTCGCCGCGCGCCTTGGCGAGGGGGCCGAAGGTCCAGGGTTTCTCAGCCGTGATTTTCAGCGCGAATTTCCGCGCTGAGTTGCGCATCGCGTCGGCGTAGGCCTTGTCGGCGTCGGTCGGGCCGACGATCAGGAAGATCTTCCGCCAGCGCATGACGGTCAGATACTGCGCCAGGGCGTCCGTCAGCATCGCCCGCGACGGCAGGATGTGGAACACGTTGGCGCGGCAATCGGCACCGCGCAGCCGGTCGTCCGGGGCCCCCGCGTTGAGGATGACCGCGCCCGTGTCCTTGACGGAATCGGCCACCGCCAGAACGGCGTCGGCGGGGAGCGCCACGACCAGATAGCGGATGCCCTTGCCGATCAGCTCCTTGGCGGCCGCCACGGCGTCCGGCTTGTCGTCGGTCAGGGCGATCTCGTCGAGGGCGTAGGTCTGCTTGGTGAAGCGCCCCGTGGTGTTGTTGTCGGCGATCCCCATCTTGGCGCCGGCCAAGCCCTCGTCCTCCGGCGCGGCCTCGGCATCGTACGAGGAAGGCGCGGGCTGCGGCTTGTAGATCAGGCCGATGCGGGTCTCGAGCGCCTGCGGGGCCGCCGGCTGCGCGGAGTCCGGGGCCGCCTGCGGGGGCGCGGTCGGCGCCTTGTCCTCCGCCCGCGCCCCCGTCTGAGCGAGGGCCAGCGCGACGACGGCCGCGCACAGCCAGGACGGGCGCGTCTTATGCCGATAGGCCGTGACGGGTGCAGGATGGTGCATGTGGGCGGCCTCTATCAGCTTCCGCTCAGGCCGCTCAACCGCGGCGTCTCGTCCCGACGTTCACGTTGCCGTCGTGGGATAGGCCGGCGCGGAAGTACATTGCCAAATTGTCCCTTCGCCCGACCTATGACGGGAATGATGCCGCCGGAGTGGGCGGCCGAACGCCTCGAGAGGAAGCCCCCGCCGATGCGCCACACGTCTCTCCGCGCGGCCGTTGCGTGCAGTGTCGTGCTCCTGTGGGCCGCCCTGCCCTGCGCCGCCCGAGCCGCCGAGAAGGCAGCGGTGTTTCCGGTCGAGCTGTTCGATCCCGGCGCCTCCTACGGATCCCGGACGCGGCCGGTCGACACCCGGAAGCTCGCTCTCGTCACCGACGAATTGCGCAATGCCCTGCACGACAAGGCCGGGCTGGAGATCGTCGACACCGCCCCCAAGGCCGATGTGGTGGCCAAGGAGGGCCCGCTCTACAAATGCAACGGCTGCGCGGCGGACATCGCCAAGAGCCTGGGTGCGGACCTCGTCGTGACCGGTTATGTGGAGAAGGGGTCCGGTCAGATCTTCAACCTGAGCGTCGCGATCGCCGAAGCCGATACCGGCAAGGTGGTGCGCGGTGGGCAGGTGACGATCCGGGCCGACACCGACGATACCTGGGCGCACGCGATGCGCTGGGTGGTGAAGAACCGCCTGCTCGCCGAGCCGCTGCCCGGGAAGTCCTGAGACGGTCCGTTCAAGTCCGAGTGTTTCGTGCCCGCGTCTTCCATCCAGCAAGACCCACTGCCCCGGCTCCTCGTCAGCGTGCGTGATCCGGCCGAGGCCGAGGCCGCCCGCCTCGCGGGCGCCGACCTGATCGACGCCAAGGATCCCGAGCGCGGGGCGCTCGGCGCCCTGGATGTGGACGTCGTGCGGGAGATCGTCACCCGCGTGTCCGGCGGTGCCGCGACGAGCGCGGTCGCCGATCCGACGGCCGACTCGATCGCCGCGCTTTCGCAGACCGGCGTCGACTGGGTGAAGGTTGGCCTCGGCCCGGCCCTGCGTCGGGATGCGGCGGCCATGGCCGTTCTCGTCGCGGCCGCGCCGGGGCGGCTGATCGCCGTATTGTTCGCCGAAGATGGTCCGGCTGCCGCCCTCGTGCCGCATCTCGCGGCTGCCGGATTCGCCGGTGCGATGATCGACACCGCCGGGAAGGTCGGCACCCGCCTGCCCGATCTTGCCGTCCCGGCGGACCTCTCGGCCTTCACCACCGCCTGCCGGGCGCACGGGCTGATGAGCGGTCTCGCCGGATCGCTCCGTGTCACCGACATCCCCGGCCTCGGCGCGCACCGGCCGGATTATCTCGGCTTCCGGGGCGGGCTGTGCCGCGACTTCGACCGCCGCAACGGCATCGATCCCCTCCGGGTCGTCGAGGCGCTGCGCGTTCTGCGCCCGAGCCGGCAGGACGCGGCGTGACGCGTGTCATCAAGATCGGCGGCAGTCTCGAGGCGGATCCGCATCGCCGCCGGGCCTTGCTGGCAGCCATCGCCGAGGGCGCCCACGGGCGCTGCATCGTGGTGCCGGGCGGCGGCGCCTTCGCGGATTCCGTCCGGACGGCGCAGGCGCAGGAGCGTTTCGGCGATGCCGAGGCCCATCGCCGGGCCCTCGATGCCATGAGCGAGGCGGCCGGGATCTTCCGTGGGATCGAGCCGAGGCTGGTGCAGAGCCTGGAGCCCTGGGCGGATATCGCGTCCGCGCGGATCCGGATCTGGAACCCGCGCCGCCTGCGCGCCGGGCATCCGGATATCCCCGAGACCTGGGACGTTACCTCGGACAGCCTCGCCCTCTGGCTCGCGGCGCAAGTTCGGGCGGAGTGCTGCGTTCTGGTGAAGTCCGTTGATGCGCCGCCGGGCCGAAGCGCCGCCGCGCTCGCCGAGGACGGGCTCGTGGATGCCGCCTTTCCGCGCTTCGCGGCCGGGTTCGGCGGTGTCATCGAGATCTGGGGACCGAACGGCCGCGTTGCGGTCGAGACAAGGGCCACCGCGTGAGCACCCCGGAGCACATCGTTTTCGTCACCGGACGTCTCGCTCGGGCGCGGCTGGAGAAGGTCGCGGCGGGCCTGCCGAACACGTGGCACTGGAGCATCGCGGATGCCGGCGTGAAGGTCGCGGCGCTGATGACCGAGGAGATCATCCGCCGGCGGGTCGTCCTGCCCGAGGGTGCCACGCGGATCATCCTGCCGGGCCGGTGCCGGGCCGACCCCGAACATCTCGCCGCGCATTTCGGCATTCCGGTCGAGCGGGGACCCGACGAGGTGGTCGATCTGCCGGCGTGGCTCGGCCTGACCGCCCGCAAGGTCGACCTGTCCCGGCACGACCTCCGGATCTTCTCGGAGATCGTCGACGCGTCGAAGATGAGCGTCGATCAGATCCTCGCAAAGGGGCTTGATCTCGCCGGACGCGGCGCGGACGTGATCGATCTCGGCGGCCTGCCCGATACCGCCTTCCCGCATCTCGAGGATTCCGTGCGGGCGCTGAAGGGCGCCGGCCTGAAGGTCAGCGTCGATTCCTTCTCCCGCGAGGAGCTCGTCCGCGGCGCCGGGGCCGGCGCCGACTTCCTGCTGAGCCTGAACGAGGAGACCCTCGACCTCGCCTTCGAGACCGACGCGGTGCCGATCCTCGTGCCGATGCGGCCGGACGACCTGCCCTCCCTCGACCGGGCGATCGAGCGCATGCTCAAGGCGGGGCGGCCGTTCCTGGCCGACCCGATCCTCGAGCCGATCCACCACGGCTTCGTCGACTCGATCGCGCGCTACCGCGACACCCGAGCCCGCTGGCCCGAGATCGACATGATGATGGGCACCGGCAACCTGACCGAGCTGACCGAGGCCGATTCCCTCGGCGTGACCGCGCTGCTCGTCGGCATGTGTTCGGAATTGTCGATCCGCAACGTGCTGATCGTGCAGGTCTCCAACCACACCCGCCGCACCGTCGAGGAGCACGATGCCGCCCGGCGGGTCATGTACGCGGCCAAGGCCGATTCGGCGCTTCCGAAGGGCTACGGCCGGGCGCTGCTCGCCCTTCACGACAAGCGCCCGTTCGTGCAGACCGCCGACGAGATCGCCCAGGCGGCCACCGAGGTGCGGGACCCGAATTACCGGATCGTGATCGCCGAGGACGGGATCCACCTCTACAACCGCGACATCCACAGGGTCGGCACCGACGCGATGGCCTTCTTCCCCGAACTCGACGTGGCGAGCGACGGCGCCCACGCCTTCTACCTCGGCGCCGAACTCGCCAAGGCCGAGACGGCGTGGCGGCTCGGCAAGCGCTACGTCCAGGACGAGGCGCTCGACTGGGGCTGCGCGGCCGACGCCGAAGTCGAGGATGCCACCGCGTTCAAGAAGGCGGGCCACACCCGCCATTCCGGACCCGATGCGCCGCCGCCAGGCACGCGCGACGCCCGCATCGTCGGGCCCGAGGCCGGCGCGACGTCTCCCGAGACGATCCCGGATGCGGAGGCGCGCGCCGCGGCCGTGCCCGAGCGCCCGCAGGACCGGCCGGCGAAGCTGGTCTGCGGGCGTCTCGTCCCCGCCGACAAGGCGTGAGGCCATGCCGCTGATCCTCGAGACCGTCGTCACGACCCTGTCCCCTGCGGGCGAACTGCACCTCGTTCCGTTCGGGCTGATCGGCGAGGCGGAGGGCTACGTCCTCGCGCCGTTCCGGCCGTCGCCGACCATCGCCAACCTGGAGGCCAATCCCTGCTTCGCGGCCTCGAGCCCGCGCGACATCCGGGTGATCGCTGGCGCGGTGACCGGCCGACGCGAATGGCCGACGCTGCCCTGTACCGCCATCCAGGGGCGACGCCTCGCCGACAGTTTCGGCCACGCGGAGTTCGAGGTCGCCTCCGTCGAGGCACACGAGACCCGGCCGCGCTTCCGCGGCCGGATGGTCTACAGCGCCGCGCATGAGCCGTTCATCGGCTACAACCGCGCGCAGGCGGCCGTCCTGGAGGCCGCCATTCTTTCGACCCGGCTCCACATGCTGGAGCCCGACAAGGTGTTGACGGAGATGGCCTACCTCGCCATCGCCATCGGCAAGACCGCCGGACCGCGCGAGCGCGAGGCCTGGGGCTGGATCGAGGACAAGGTCACGGCGGCGCTCGGCCCCGCGGCGCGCGTCCTCGATCGCGACGACCGCTGAGGGCGGGAGGAGAAGGACAAGATGAAGAAAATCACCCTGGCCCTGGCGGCCACGGCGGCCCTGGTGGCCGCAACCGCGCAGGCCCACGGCCCGACCCGGCGCAAGATCACCGAGTCGATCGAGATCAACGCCCCCGCCGACAAGGTCTGGGCCGTGGTCGGCGACCTGAAGAATGCCGACTGGATGCAGAACGTGACCAAGACCGAGCTGACGGGCGATCCCGCCGGCAAGTTCAAGCGCATGCTGACGCTCAAGAACGGCAATCAGATCTCTGAGACCAGTAACAAGTACAAGCCTGACGACAAGCTGTTCTCCTATTACATCGACAAGGTCGACGTGAAGGATCTTCCGGCTAACGACTACTCGGCTGCGATCACGGTCGAGCCTGAGGGGAACGCCAAGTCGAAGGTCGAGTGGAAGGCGGCGTTCTATCGTGGCTACATGAACAACGATCCGCCGCCGGATCTCAACGACGAGGCCTCCGAGAAGGGCGTCGGCGACTGGATCAAGGCGAGCCTCGCCAACCTGAAGGCCAAGGTCGAGAAGGGCTCGTGAGCCTGGGTCGGGGCCGCGCGGCCCTCGCCGCCGGCCTCGTTCTGATCGCGACCGCCTCCCGCGCCGATCCGGCCCGGGAGGCCATCGTCACCGCGCAGCTCGATGGCGCGGTCGAGGTTGTCGATCTCGCCGCCGGAAAGGTGGTGCGCCGGATTCCCGTCGACGGAGCGCCCGCCGGAATCGCCCTGTCGCCCGATCGCAGACGCGCCTACGTCACCCGCCCGGAGGGGCACGGTCTCGCCCTCATCGACCTCGATGCCGGCCGCGTGGTCGCCGAGGTGCCGCTGCCCGGCGGCCCGCTCGGCATCGCGGCCGATCCGCGCGGCGGCACCGTCTACGTGGCCGACTGGTACGGACACCGCCTGTTCGTGCTGAGGGAGCGCGACGGCACCCTGGTTGCGGATGGCGAGATCACGGTCGGCGCGTCGCCCTCGGGAATCGCCGTCAGCCCGGACGGGGCGACGCTCTACGTGGCCAATCGGGAGGCCGATACGGTGTCTGTCGTGGACGCCGCGACGCGGCGGGAGACGAAGGTCATCCCGGTGGGCCAGCATCCGTTCGGCATCACCCTCGATGCCGCGTCGGGGCGCGCCTACACGGCCAACGTCACCGGGGACGACGTGTCGGTCCTGGACCTCGAGACCGGGCGCGAGATCGGCCGCATTCCGACGGGGCGCCGGCCCTACGTGATCGCCATCGCCGGGGACCGGGGCTTCGTGACCGACCAATATGCCGGCAGCATCACCGCCTTCGATCTCGCCACGCTCAAGCCGATCGCCGATATCGATGTCGGAGACCACCCCGAAGGAATTGCCGCCGATTCGGACGGCCGCCTCTACGTGGCCAATTGGGGCGATAACACCCTGAGCGTCCTCGATGCCAGAACGCTCAAGGTGCTGGCGACCATTCCCACCGGCAACGGCCCGCGCTCGTTCGGCACCTTCCTGCGCTGAGATTCAGCTCGTGCGGCGGTGCGGGGCCCGGCGATAGGCCGCGCGCGCCATCAGGAGCGCGCCGCCGATCTGCAGGAAGCCGGACTCGCCCAGGTCCGACGGGGCGAAATGCGCCTGGATCAGCAGCCGCGTCAGCGCATTGAGCGCGAGCAGTGTCAGACAGAAAGCTGCGGCGGCCAGCAGGCTCGCGACGAACTCGGGCATGATCTTTCCTCCCGTCTCGAACGGGAGGAGCTTAGCAAGCGCCGCGCCAGGGCCAAGCTGCGTCGCGGACCGTTGTCAGCGCTTGCGGCCCGCCGGTGCCGGCGCCGGCGTCCCCGCCTGTGCGGCCGGTGTGGGGCGGGGCGTCTCGACGGCGAGCCGCTTCACCGGCCAGCCGTCGCTCCACCGTTCCATGTCGGCGAGGCGCGGATTGTTCTTCAGTGCCGTCGCGTCCGACCCGGCGAAGGCCGCGGCGGCGGCGAGGTCGAAGGTCTTCCAGAATCCGAGATAATCCAGAGCATCGACCCGGGCGAGGTTGATCTGCGAGACCAAGGTCTGCTGCTCGCCGGTCAACGCCATGTCGGCGGACCAGCGGAACGGCGGCGGCTTGGCCGCATCCTTGGGCGCATCCTTGGATTCCGGACCCGGCTTGATGGCGCCGCCGTCATAGGCGGAATCCACCCCCGCGGGGGCCGCCAGGGTCGCGGTCAGGGCCGGAAAGCCGTGGTCGTCCGAAAGCGCCCGCACGAACAGCTTGCGCTCGAGCGGCACGGCGCTGGCCTCGCGCAGGAGACGCTTGGCCGCGAGATCGGCGGCCCGGGTGTCCTTGTCGCCGACCATCGTCACGAGCATCGTGGCGGGATCCACCAGCGAAAGGTCGGTGAGCGCGATGCCGCGGGATTTCGGCCCGCTGGCGATGCCGCCGGGCGCCACCGCGAAGATGAGCTTGGGCACCGGCAGACCCTGCGTCTTGGCAGCCGCCGCCAGATCCATGGCGAGCGGGGCGCCGGCCAGGTGGCCAATGACCGCGACACGGCCGAGATCGGGCTTGCCCTCGCTATCCGTCGCGAGATCCGCGAGCGCCGCCTTGACCAAAGATTCAGCGATGGCGGGGGCGTCGGCCGGACGCGTCCGATTGACGTCCTGGAAGCGCGGGAAGACCACGAGCCAGCCCTGGCGGGCGAGATGATCGATCCAGCCGCCGTAGCTCTGCGGATTGACCACGCCCCAGCCGTGCAGGAAGATCGCGACCGGTCGCCCCGCTTCCGGGGCCGCGCCCGCGGCGTAGAACGCGTAGCTGGTGGCCGTGCCGCGGCCGAGCAGGCGCTTGGTCACCGTGGCCTTGCGGTCTCCGACGCCCCCCGCTCCGTCGGCGGGCTGGGCCGGAGGCGTCGCCGCCTGGACGGTCGCGAGGCCGGCCAATGTCATGATCGCGGCGGCCGTCAGCGATCCGCGAAGAACTTTGAGACGCATCCAGGACTCGGCTGAGAGACGCACTGCGTCGGCAGGTCAGAATGCGCTGAATAGCAGATTCTCTCGTCTTGGCGACCCGCCGTCTCAGTCTCCTGCCTAGGTTCGGAGATCGAGCCTAAGCAAAGGTAGCCTGTCCGGTGTCCGGACGGTCGAGCCGCTGCGCCAGCGCCGCCAGCTCCACCGGCAGATCGTGATCCGGCGTGACGTAGACGCTAAGCAGGCCCTCGCGGACCGTATCGAGGATGGCGGACTCGGCCGTATCCCGCGCGCCGGGCCGGCGAAGGGAATCGGCGTGATTGGCTGCAACAATCTTCATGGCGTCGTGGATCAACTGTACTGCTCAGGTCCGAATGCGTCGTACCTCGGAGTGGCGTACAACTGTGCGGTCGCCTCAGGTTTCCAGGCCGGACGGGATTATTTTGCCGCCGGGTCCGATAACCGATGGTCCCGAGCCGGACGACGGTCGTCCCGCGGCCTGCTCCACCCAGGCGAGGATGTCCTCGGCGCGCCAGGGCTTCGGGATGAAGGTCGCCGAGACGCGCAGGTCGCTCGGCTGGTCGCCGGCATCGCCGGACGTGAGGAGGACCCGCACGCGCGGCCATGTCACGCCGATGATCCGCGCGAGTTCGAAGCCCCCGATCGGACCGGGGGTGCGGACATCCGAGAAGACCACGCTGACTTCGTCCGCACGATCATTGAGGATTGCCAGGGCGCGATCGGCGGTCTCGGCCTCGATCACCGTGAAGCCGGTATCCTCCAGCAGCGTGGCCGCGAGGAAGCGCTCGTCGGGTTGATCTTCCACGACGAGGATCACGGGCTTCTGTCCAGGCTGTACCGATTCGCTCATGGGCCAGGACACTCTACAGGGGCTGAACGGCGGTCGCTTCGATCGGTTCAACGCCCGAACGGCGCAATGGGCTAGACCCGCGCAGGCACAGATCCTCCTTTGATCCTTGCACAAGCGAGAAGTTGTGGCCGTGTCTTGGGCAACACAGCCGACGCGGAACGTGTCCTATCGGACATCCAGAGGCGTCTATTCAGCCGACGCCATGCGAGTTCAGGAAGGCCAGCGCACGCTTCCAGCCATCCTCCGCGGCCTCCTGGCGATAACTCGGGCGGTAATCCGCGTGAAAGCCGTGCGGGGCGTCCGGGTAGATCACGAGCTCGACGCTTTTACCGGCGGCCTTGGCGCGGTCACGCGCCTCCTCCACGGCCGCCACCGGGATGCCCGTATCGGCTCCGCCATAGAGGCCGAGCAGCGGCGCATGGATCTCCGCGGCCACGTCTGCGGCAGTGCGCGGCTGGATATCGGTACGCTCGCCACCGACCGGTCCGTACCAGGCGACCGCCGCCTTCAGGTCGCGACGATGCGCCGCGTACAGCCACGCATCGCGCCCCCCGCGGCACCAGCCCATGACCCCGAGCCGGTTCGGATCACCCTTCGCGGCTGAGGCCGCCCAGACCACCGTCGCGTCGAGATCGCCGATCCATTGCGCATCCGGCGTCTTCGCGATCACGTCGCGGATGATCTGCTTGGGATCGGTCATGGTCGAGAGATCGCCTTGGCGGGCGTAGAGCTCGGGCGCCACGGCGCAGTAACCTGCCTTCGCGAGCCGGCGGCAGATGTCCTTGATGTATTCGTGAACGCCGAAGATCTCCTCGATCACGAGGACGATCGGGAAAGGACCGGCACCCTCCGGAGACGCCCGGTAGCCCGGCATCGGACCGTCGGCGGCCGGGATCTTCACCTCGCCGGCCTCGATGCCGGTGGTGTCCGTGTGGATCACCTGGGCCTCGACGCGGGTGGTCGCGAGTGTCAGGCCGCTCATCAGGCTCGTCATTACGAAGCCGCGCCGCGACAAGGGCGGCGTGATCAGCCCGTCTAGTCCGGCCCGGTCGTGATCGGCCATGATGCTCTCTCCCTCGTTTCGAGGATGAGGGCTATCCGGGTGCGGCAGCCCGGGTCAAATCGCCATCGCGTCAGCGGTCGGTCACGCTCCGGCGGCTGCCAGGACACGCGCCGGCCGCTGCGGCATCCGAGCGGGCTCGACCGTCTCGCGCGGCCTCAGCATGTCGCCCAAGCTGACGAAGGTCTCAGCGGCCGGTGAGACGACGGCGCGGATGCCGTAGCCGAGCGCGAAGGACCGGATCAGCTCGGCGTCGCGCGGAATACCGAAGCGGTCGAGCGCCGCGAGAAACGCCTCACGGAACAGGCTTGGCCGGCACCAGCGCTTCTCGGCCATCTGCAGCGGCCAGTCCCACAGACCCTCGGCCCGTCGCATCGCCAGCGCGGTGCGGGCGATGAAGTAGCCGGTTTCACGGTGCTCGATCCCCTCCGCCTGCACCGACCAATCGTCGTTGCCGAACAGTTCGACCTCAGCCGCGTCGCCCATCGGGTCCTCCGCCCTGAACCAGCCTTCCGGCGCACCGGAACATTGCCGGAACACTGGCGTGGAATGCGGCCTTGGTCAAGGCACTTGTTCCCGGTGCGTTCGCGCGTCGGAATGCGGCCCTCAGCGTGCCTTGAACATCGCGTGCTCGATCCGGTCGCCCGGTGCGATCCCGAGCTTCGCCGCGGTCCCGGCATTCAGTTCCAGGACCGCGAGAACCGGGCCGCCCGAAGGGATGATCGCGGTGGAGAGCGGCTCCGTATCGGCGGCGATCCGGGTGATCGTCCCGTCCGGGCGGATGAACAGCATGTCGAGCGGCAGATAGGTGTTCTTCATCCACATGGTGACGGGCTGATCCTGCTCGAAATCGAACAGCATGCCGTGATCGGCGGCCATGTGCCGTCGGAACATCAGGCCGCGGGCGCGGGCCGCGTCGTCGCGCATCACCTCGACATCGAGGCGCTTCGGACCGGACTTGGTGACGATGGTCAGCGGCTCCGACTTGGCCGCGGCGGCGCGCGCCGCCTGCGCGAGGACGGCCGGGGCCGGGCCGACCGCGACCAGCGCGAGACAGGCGATGGCGGCCGCGCGGGTGGCGTGGAAGAGGGATCTCACAGGCTCAGGCCTCTCGTGGGATGACGTGCGGGCCAGAGGGCCTGCGGACCGGTGATAGACCAAGATGCGCCAAAGGGGAATCCGACGCGGGATTTCCTCAGCCTCACCAAAGAGATAGAGCCAGCTGCGCGCGGCCTGAGGGCTGCGGCCTCAATGCGATGCGGGCACCGCCCCGTCGATCAGCCGGACCTCGGCCGCCATCACGCCCTTCGAGCCGTCGCCATAGCGCACGAGGACGGATTCGCCGGGCTTCAGCTCGGCGATCCCGTAACGCCGCAACGTCTCCATATGCACGAAGATGTCGGGCGTTCCGTCGCCCCGGGTCAGGAAGCCGAACCCGCGCAGACGGTTGAACCACTTCACGACCGCGGTTTCCAGCCCGCTCGTCGGGGTCACGGTCACGTGCGTGCGCGGCATCGGCATCTCGGACGGATGCAACGCGGTCGCCTGATCGAGGGAGAGTACCCGGAAGGCCTGCCAGCCGCGCGGTCGCTCCACGGCCTCCACGACGATGCGGGCACCCTCGCTCGCAGCCTGATAGCCGTCGCGGCGGAGGCAGGTGACGTGCAGCAGGATATCGGGCGCGCCGTCATCGGGCACGATGAACCCGAAGCCCTTCGAGACATCGAACCACTTGATGCGGCCGGCCACCTCGACGAGGTCGAGAGCCTCATCGTCGTGCTGACTCAGTTCGCCGGCTCGAGCGACCGTCACCCGATCTGGGTCCTCCGGCCCGGATCCGCGTTCGTCAGACATGGCCGAGCAACCTACACCGAATCACGCCGCGCGCTCTCCCAGCAAGATTAACGAAGTCCTGATGTCCGGGAAGCCCATTTGGCCGGCGGGAGACTCCCACCCAGTTGCAATCTTGGCCCAAGGAGGCGAGGCCGCAACAGTCGAACGGTCGCAGGTTCCGGCGAAACAGGAGTTTAAGCGGCGGCCCGGGCGAGCGGTTTTCCCGGATTGCGGGTTCCGCCGGCGCCCTCTCGGTTGCGCGCCGGCGGCCTTCACATTTCCGAGAGGCACCGAGCCCGCAGCCTGAAGGGCAGCGCGCCCAATACAGGTCACCATGGAAAGGGAGGCTCCGACATGGTTTGGGTGCACCATCATGTCCGTTGATGTCACCCTCGACCGCCCCGTCGCCGCCCCCCTGGAACCGCAACGCCGCCTGCCGGTCATCGACGCAATCCGGGCCGCCGCCCTCGCCGCGATGGCGAGCTATCACACGCTCTGGGATCTCGGCCATCTGCGGCTGACCGCAGAGAATTACGCGCTGACGCCGGCCGGTCGACTTGCTGCCGAGATGATCGCCGGCAGCTTCCTGCTCCTCGTCGGTGTCGGCCTCGTGCTGATGAACGGCCGCGGTGTCCGGCTCCGGCCGACCCTGACGCGGTTCGCGCGGATCGGCGGGGCGGCGCTGCTCGTGACCCTCGGCACCTGGGCCATCTTCCCGGACGCCTTCGTCTTCTTCGGCGTGCTGCACTGCATCGCCGTCTCGAGCCTGCTCGGGCTGCCGTTCCTGTTCCTGCCGGTGCCCGTCGCGGTGCTCGCAGCCGCAGCTTTCCTCGTCGCGCCGCACGTCGTGGACGCGCCCATCCTCGATGCGCCGGCCCTGTCCTTTCTCGGCCTCGGCTCGGTCGTGCCGCGGACGAACGACTACGTGCCGCTCTTCCCCTGGTTCGGGCTGGTGCTGGTCGGGATCGTCCTGGGCCGGCTGGGGCTGCCGAAGCTTGCCCGTTCACGCCTCGGGGCCTGGACTCCGCACACGCGGCTGGGTCGCGCCGCGACCGTCGCGGGCCGGCACAGCCTCGCGATCTACCTCATCCACCAGCCCGTCCTGCTGGCGGTGCTGACCGGCTTGGTCACGGTGGTCGGCGCCAATCCGCGCGCCGGGCTGCGGGCGTTCCGCGCCGATTACGTCACAATCTGCGCGCGCACCGGCGGCGAGCCGCCGCTCTGCCGCATCGCCGCCCGATGCACCTCCGAGGCGCTGCTCCGCGAGGATCTCTTCCGGGAGGATGGTCGTCCCTTCAGCGGGACCGAGCGCCTGCGCGCGCAGGCGATCTCGCAGGGCTGCTACGCCGCTCTGGAGGCCGCCGCGCGGATGGCGCGCTGATTGCCGGCCCCGAATCGACCAGGGCCGGCAGGTCCGGCTCAGTCCTTGGCGCGCTCAACGTAAGACCCGTCGGCCGTCATCACGACGACGCGGGTGCCGGCGGCGATATGGGGCGGCACCGTCGTGCGCACGCCGTTCGACAGGGTCGCGGGCTTGTAGGACGACGAGGCCGTCTGGCCCTTCAGGACCGGCTCGGTCTCGGCGACCTCGAGGGTCACGCGCTGGGGCAGCTCGATGGTCAGCGGGACGCCGTTATGGACCGAGAGCATCACCGCCATGCCCTCCTGGAGGTACGGCGCGGCGTCGCCGACCACGTCCTCCGGCACGGCGATCTGCTCGTAGTTCTCCGGGTTCATGAAGTGGAACCCCTCGCCGTCGCTGTAGAGGAAGGTGTGCTCGCGATCCTCCACGAAGGCGCGCTCGACCTGCTCGGTCGTCCGGTAGCGCTCGGACACCTTCACGCCGTCCGTGATCCGGCGCATGTCGAGCTGGGTCACCGGGGTGCCCTTGCCGGGATGGATGTTCTCGGCGAACAGGATCACATAGAGCTTGCCGTCCTTTTCGACGACGTTGCCCTTGCGGAGCGTTGAGGCGATCACCTTCACGGAATTGCGTCCTGCATTGACATGGGGGCCGGCACGCGCCAAGCGCGGGCGCTGCATCTCGGACCCCGCCACTATCGCATCTGCGCCCCGGTTGCCAGCGGGCGGGCGTGGACCGGCGACGGCGTGCATCCCCGGCCGCGTCGCCGCCGGGAGCCGGACAGGGTCGAGGATGACAATGCTCCAGAACGCGGCGCGGCGCCGTCACCCGGGACAGGGCCGGCGGAAGACGCTTCGCGATGGAAGCGGGGGCCGGGCTTGACGGGGTCCGGTTCTCCCTGGTGGTCGCCGGATCGCCACGTCGATCGGCGCCCGGCTCTACTTCTGCGCAACCGTATCCTGGCGGCGTTCCGCGCTTGGTTTGCCGAACGCGACTTCGTCGAGGTCGAGGCTGCCTGCCTGCAGGTCTCGCCGGGCAACGAGGCGCATCTCTCGGCCTTCGCCACCGAGGCGGTGGGCGCCAGCGGTGCGCGCACGCCGCTCTTCCTGCACACCTCGCCGGAATTCGCCTGCAAGAAGCTTCTGGCCGCCGGGGAGCCGCGGCTGTTCAGCGTCGCCCGCGTGTTCCGCAACCGGGAGCGCGGACCGCTGCATCACCCCGAATTCACGATGCTCGAATGGTACCGGACCGGTGCGCCCTACACGGCGCTGATGGCGGATTGCGCCGCGCTTCTCGCGCGTGCGGCCGAGACAGCCGGCGTTCGCCGCCTCGTCTTTCGGAACCGGGAGACCGATCCCTTCGCCGAACCGGAGCGCCTGACCCTGGCCGAGGCCTTCGACCGCTTCGCCGGGATCGATCTTCTCGCCAGCGTCTCGGCGGATGGCGAGACCGACCGGGACGGTCTGGCCGACGCCGTCGCGGGGGCCGGCCTGCGCGTTGCACCGGACGATACCTGGGCCGACCTGTTCTCCCGCGTCCTCGTGGCGCGGATCGAGCCGCATCTCGGCCTCGGCCGCCCCACCATCCTGTGCGAGTACCCCGTCAGCGAGGCCGCCCTCGCCCGGCCGGCCCCGCATGATCCGCGCGTGGCCGAGCGCTTCGAGCTTTATGCCTGCGGCGTGGAACTCGCCAACGCCTTCGGTGAATTGACCGACCCGGACGAGCAGCGCCGACGCTTCGAGGCCGAGATGACGGAAAAACAGCGCATCTACGGCGAGCGCTACCCGGTCGACGAGGATTTCCTCGCGGCGCTGGCCGTCATGCCGGAGGCGTCCGGCATCGCCCTCGGCTTCGACCGTCTGGCGATGCTGGCCTGCGGAGCGTCCCGGATCGAGGATGTGATCTGGACGCCCGTGGCGGAGACGCGGCCATGAACCGGGTCCTGCGCAATGCGGACGACCTTGTCTCCGCCGGTCTGGTCTCCGGTGAGGAGGCGGAAGTCCTCGGCGGCGTGCTTGCCCGCTACGCGGTCTCGGTGACGCCCGACATGGCCGAGCTGATCGACCCGGACGATCCCGACGATCCGATCGCCCGCCAGTTCGTCCCGCGCGCGGCCGAGTGCACGACGGTGCCGGAGGAGCGGCCCGACCCGATCGGCGACGGCGCCCACTCCCCCGTGACCGGGATCGTCCATCGCTACCCCGATCGCGTGCTGCTGAAGCCGCTGCATGTCTGCCCGGTTTATTGCCGCTTCTGCTTCCGCCGCGAGATGGTCGGACCCGACGGGCTCGGGTCGCTCACCGACGCCGAACTGGATTCCGCCCTCGCCTACATCGCGCAGGATCCGCGGATCTGGGAGGTGGTGCTCACCGGCGGCGACCCGTTCGCGCTCTCGCCCCGCCGTCTCGGCGCGATCGCCGGGCGGCTCGCCGCCATCGCGCATGTGCGGGTGATGCGGATCCACACCCGCGTGCCCGTGGTGAAGCCCGACCTCGTCTCCGACGCTCTCGTGCGGGCTCTGGGGCGCTTCGGGCGTGCGGTGTTCGTCGCCCTCCATGCCAATCATCCACGGGAATTCACCCCGGCCGCACGCGCCGCCTGCGCCCGGCTGGTCGAAGCCGGGATCCCCATGGTCAGCCAGTCGGTGCTTCTGCGCGGCGTCAACGACGATGCCGCGACGCTTGAGGCGCTGATGCGGACCTTCGTGGAGAACCGGATCAAGCCCTACTACCTGCACCACGGTGATCTGGCCCCCGGCACGGGGCACCTGCGCACGGGCCTCCGGGAGGGGCAAAGCCTGATGCGCGGCCTCCGCGGCCGCCTCTCCGGGCTCGCACAGCCGACCTTCGTGCTCGACATTCCCGGCGGGCACGGCAAGGTGCCGGTCGGGCCCGGCTACCTGCGTGACACTCCGGACGGGGTGCAGGTGACCGATCCGAACGGGCTGGACCATGCCTACCCGCCGAAGGCGTGACGGAGATCCTTTGACCATGCGCAGGCTTTGGGGCCGCCTCACCTCGGTGAACGTGCAGAAGGCGGTTTGGGCACTGGACGAGTCGGGCTTGCCCTATGAGCGGATCGACGCCGGCGGAGCCCACGGGGTCGTCGACGATCCTGCCTACCGCGTGATGAACCCGAACGGGCTGGTCCCCACCCTGGAGGAGGATGGCTTCGCCCTCTGGGAGTCGAACGCGATCCTGCGCTACCTCGCGGCGACAGGCCCGGCGCTGGCGCTGCCCGCCGATCCCCGGACACGCGCCCATGTCGAGCAATGGGTGGATTGGCAGGCGACGAGCTTCACGCCCGCGATGCGCGATGCGTTCTGGCAGCTTTACCGGTCGGCAGATCCCGACCGTGCCCTGATCGCCGACTCCCTGACGAAAACCGAGGCCATGGCGGCGATCCTCGACCGCCACCTTGCGGACCGGGATTACGTGGTCGGCACCGGCTTCAGCATCGCCGACATTGCCCTGGGCTGCGCGGCGCATCGCTGGCTCAATCTGCCGGCGGAGCGGATCGAGCGCCCGGCGCTGCGGCGCTGGTACGAGCGCGTCGCTGCCCGACCCGCAGCAGCCCGCGCCCTCGGCGAGCCCATCGCCTGAAGGCCATCGCGGGCGCCCGCGCGCCATCCAAGCCTTGCCGGGCATGCCGGCGCGATCCACCTTCCCGACCGCGCCGCCCGGACCGGTGCCGGCCTTTCACGGAGCCCCTGATGGCGATCGACCAGACCCTGCGCGACGCGCTCTCCGCCGTGAGCCCGGCGAGCCTCGCCCGCGCTCTGTCGCGGGCCGGGGTGAAGGCCTTCAGCCCGTACGGCCTCTCGGCGTTGAGCAGCGAAACCGTGGTCGGACCCGCCTACACGATGCGGATGATCCCGGCCCGTGACGATGCCGCGGGTGACCTTGCCGCCGCCATCGACGCGGTCCCCGAGGGGGCGGTGGTGGTGATCGATGCCGCGGGATCCGCCCTCGCCCTGCCCTTCGGGGCGATCCTGGCGGCGCGCCTCGCCCAGCGCGGCGCCGCGGGTCTGATCACCGACGCCGCCCTGCCGGAGGAGATCGGCGTCCCCGCCTGGTGCCGGCCGGCCGCGGCCGCCGGTACCCTCGCGCTGGTCGGCACGCAGGAGCGCGTCGCCTGCGGCGGCGCCGCGATCCATCCCGGCGACATCGTGGTCGGCGATCGGACCGGCCTCGTCGTGGTGCCCGTTGCGCTTGCCGAGCGGGTCGCCCTGGAAGCCGTGGAGCAGCAGCGCCTCGATCTCTGGATTCAGCGCGAGGTCGAGCGCGGCGCTCATCTCGCGAGCCTCCTTCCGCCGGATGCGGCAGCGCTCGCCCGGTTCGAGGCCGAGACGAAGCCGGCCTGAGGACCGTGTTCTTCCCCGTTTCGAAGGTGATCTTCTTCCTGATCACCCCGTCGAATTTCTGCATCTTCGCGATCCTGCTCGGCCTCGCTGTCGCGGCTCTGACACGGCGGCGGCGGACCGGTCTCGGTCTCGCACTGCTGGGCACCCTCCTGCTCGCCGCGGCCGGTCTCTCGCCCCTTTCGGACGTGGCCCTGATCCCGCTCGAGCAGCGCTTTCCCGTCTTTCCGGACGACGGCCCGGCCCCGGCCGGGATCATCGTGCTGGGCGGCGGCATCGAGGCGGGCCTCTCGGAGTCCCGGCGACAGATCGTCTTCAACGATGCCGGCGAGCGGCCGATCTATCTCGGCGACCTCGCCCGGCGATTTCCTACGGCGCGGCTCGTCTTCTCCGGCGGCAGCGGCTTCATCGCGGGCGGCATGGCCGAAGCCGACGTCGTGAGCCGGCAGGCGGACGTGATCGGCGTACCGCGGACGCGCCTGATCCTGGAGAACCGCTCGCGCAACACCCGCGAGAACGCTGCCTTCTCGGCGGCGCTGGTGCAGCCGAAGTCCGGCGAGCGCTGGCTGCTCGTGACCTCCGCATGGCACATGCCAAGGGCGGTCGGTTGCTTCCGCCAAGCCGGCTTCACGGTGGACGCGTTCCCCGTCGATTACCGGACCCGGGGCTGGAGCGACGTCGCCCACGTCCACGGCTTCGCGTCGGACGGGCTGCTCCAGTTCGACCTGGCGGTGAAGGAGTGGATCGGCCTCATCGCCTACCGCCTGTCCGGCTACACGCCGGACTGGCTGCCGGGCCCTGACCCGAAAGGTGCCTCCGAGGTCACGCCAGCGGCTGGCAGCGACAACCGGTAGATGCCGCGGAAATCGTCCGGGTCGACTGGCTTACCCTTGCGAAGAATCGCGATCCGGCCCGCATGGGCGAGCCGCACGGCGGTCCGGCGTACCGGCTGCATCAGCGGCCCCCAGCCATCCGGGTGCGGGCCGCCGAGGGCGCGGGCCACTTCCGACGGGCAGACGGTCTTGTCGGCGCCACGCTCGGCCACGAGGCGCAGCATCGTCGTCTCGATGGCGGCGTCGTCGAGTTTCGCGTCGGTCATGTGCGTGCCTCCTCGGCGGGCGACAGGAGCGGAGCCTCGAGCGGCCCTTCATGCGGGCCCTCTCCCGCGTCCAGGAGCGCCTTGCGGATCTCCGAGGCGAATTGGCGGCGCCACATGATGATCACGACGGCGGTCGTCGAGACGAACAGCACGTAGGGGCTGATGAACCAGCCGAGATAGGCGAGCGCGAAAAAGAACGCCCGCTGTCCGCGGGCGAAATGCCGCCCGGCGCTGACATTCATGGCGGCGAGCCGCCGCACCGCCCGCAACATCTCGGTCTCGCTCGTGCCGGATCCCTTATGCGGCACGGCGCCGAGCAGGATCGCCGTGTAGTTGAACAGCCTGTAGGCCCAGGCGAATTTGAAGAAGGCGTAGACGAAGATCAGCGCGAGACCGGCGACCTTCAACTCCCAGGTCAGGCGGTTCGCCACCGTCCCGAAGGGCAGCGTGGCAAACAGGTTCAGGACATCGTCCCCGGACCGCGACAGGGTGAGGACCGAGCCCAGGGCGATCAGCGAGGTCGAGGCGAAGAAGGCCGTGCCGTTCTGCAGCGAGGCGTTGATCTGCGTGTCGACCACCCGGTTGTCGCGGCCGATGACCTGACGCGCCCAGTTGGCCCGATGGCCGTTCATGATCTGGCTGAGGGAAACCATCCGTCCGCGCAGCTGGCCCACCGAGAGGCCGTAGGCGATCCAGGCGAGGATGAAGTAGAGCAGCGCTGCGAGATCGAGATGCGAGAAGGCGGCGTTGCCGGCGGACAGGTCGGTCATGGTCTCCGGACGGCGGATTCGCGAAAGGGTTGTCCGGCATACCAGTCCGCGGACGCGCACTGAACCGGCACCGCTGCGATCAGTCGCGCAGGATCCGGAATTCGCCGCCGTCCGGCACGTCACCGCCGGCACGCACGACGACGTCGGTCACGCGCGCGCCGGGCGGACCCGAGCGGCACAGGGCTTCCATCTCCGCCACGGCGTCCGGAGCGCCGCTGAAGACGGCTTCGACCGCGCCGTCGTCACGGTTGCGCACGGAGCCTGAGAGGTTCCGGGCGCGGGCTTCGGCCTGCGCCCAGGCCCGGTAGGAGACGCCCTGGACGCGACCGGTGACGATGACGGATATCGTCCGGGTCTCGCTCATGGGGCGCGGTCTCGTTCGACAGGGCCCGCGCCGTGCGGCGCGGGCCGGAAGGGCCTTACTCGGCCGCGATCGGGCGACGGACGCCGGCTTCCATCGCCGAGGCCCGGCTGGCGCCGGTGCGGACATGGGTGGAGTAGAGCATCAGACCCGTGAAGGCGATGCCGCCCACGATGTTCCCGATGAGGGTCGGGATCTCGTTCCAGAGCAGGTAGTCCATCACCGTCAGGTGGCCGCCCATGAGGATCGCGGACGGGAACAGGAACATGTTCACCACCGAGTGCTCGAAGGTCATGAAGAAGAACACCGTGATCGGCATCCACATGGCGATCACCTTACCGGGTACCGAGGTGGACAGCATGGCGCCGATGACGCCGGTCGACACCATCCAGTTGCAGAGCATGGCGCGGACGAAGAGCGTCAGCATGCCCGACGCGCCGTACTTCTCGTAGCCCAGGGTGCGCGCCTCGCCGATGCCGGCGATGAGCTTGCCGACGGCGTTCGGCTCCGTGGCGAAGCCGAAGGTGAAGACGATCGACATCATGACCGCCGTGGTCAGCGCGCCCGCGAAGTTGCCGAAGAAGACCAGCACCCAGTTGCGGGCGATGCCCGCGACGGTGACGCCGGGCCGCTTGTCGATCAGAGCGAGGGGGGTGAGGACGCAGACGCCGGTGAACAGGTCGTAGCCGAGCAGGTACAGCATCGAGAAGCCGACCGGGAACAGCAGCGCCGCGACCAGCGGCTGACCGGTCGTCTGGTTGATCGTCACCGCGAAGGCGGCGGCGAGCGCCAGGATGGCGCCGGCCATGTAGGCCCGGATGAAGGTGTCCTTCGTCGCCATGAAGACCTTCGCCTCACCGGCATCGACGGCCTTCTTCACGAAATCGGCGGGCGCCAGATACGACATGCACAACTCTCCCTCGCAGACGCACGCCGATCGTCGTTGACCGACGGGCGCGCTGCGCAATCACGGATGGCTGGCCGGGCGCGGTGCTGCCGTTCGCCCTCCAGCTCGATCGTGGGCAAGCATGTCGCGTACCAAGTGCGCGGCGCTCAGGCCGGGAGGCCGCGTGCCCAGGTGCCGAGTTCCCGCAGGTAGGCCGGCGGGAGCTGCGCCGCGCGCGCGGCCGCGACGACGGCTTCGAGGTATCCCGGCCGCGGGCGGCCGGGCGCTGTGGAACATCCGCGATAGATCAGGGCGCGCTTGACGCCCTCCCCCGTACGGACCGGCAGCGCCGCCTTGGTGTAGAGCCCTCCGGCGACCCCCTCGTAGCGGTCGAGCGCCGGGATGTCGTCGCGGGCCAGTTCCCAAAGAACGCCCCAGACGGTGCGCCGGGGATCGCGCACCACGGACGCATAGCCCTCGCGCATGATGATGAAGCGGTGGCCCGGCAGATGCCCGCCGCCGATCAGCCTCGAAACCGGGCAGCGCAGCGCCATCGCGGCGGCATCCATGTTGGCGCCGTAGGCGAAATAGAGGGGCATGCGGCCGCGCCTCATCGGCCGAGTGGCTGAATTGCTATCCCACCTTGCGCCCGTCGGGCTGCACAGACCGCTCGTTCGCGCGCATGGCCGCATAGGCGAGCGCCAGCGTGATGGCGGGGATCACGAATGTCACGAAGATCTCGCCCGAGCTCATGGTCCGATGCCCCGAAGCACACGCCTCCCGATTCAATGTAAGCCCGTCGCCGCGCAAAGCCAGATCGCCGCGAAGAAGGCGGTCGCCGGCCGCAGGACAGGAGCGTTGGCGATCCCGAAGCTCATGGCGGTGATCGGCGCGACGAAGCCGATCACCGCGGTCACGACCGTGATCGCGACGCGGGCGCCGCGATCAGGCGAATTCCAGGATCACCGCGTCCACCGCCAAGCTGTCGCCCTCCTTGGCGTGGATCTTCCCCACCGTCGCGTCGCGCTCGGCGCGCAGCACGTTCTCCATCTTCATCGCCTCGACGACCGCGATCGGCTCGCCGTTCTTCACCTCCTGGCCCTCGGTGACGAGGATCTGCTTCACGAGGCCGGGCATCGGGCAGAGCACCTGCTTGCCCGAGCCCGCCTGCTCCTTCACCGGCATCAGGGCGGCGAGTTCCGCCTCGCGGCGGGTGTAGACCCGGGCCTCGGCGGCCGCGCCGGCATGCTGCAGGAACACGCCGTTGAGCAGGCTACGCACCTGGATCGCCACGCGCTCCGAGCCGATCGTGCCGATCCAGACCGGCTCGCCCGGCCGCCACGCGCTCGCCACCGTGAGCGCCGTGCCGTCCTCCTGAGTCACGAGGAGATCCTCGCCCTCGGGCTCGACAGTCACCCGATACGTCTGGCCGGCCAGGATCACGACGCGCTCGCGCTCGAAGGAGAACAGCCCGGGCGCGCGCATCTGGCCCGAGATGCCGCGCTTGCGCTGGTTGAGCTTGTGGTCGATCGCCGCCGCCGCGGCCATCATGCGAATCGCGACCGGACCGGCCGGCTCGGGCGCCGTGAAGCCCTCCGGGAATTCCTCGGCGATGAAGCCTGTGGACAGGCGTCCCTCCTGCCAGCGCGGATGGGCCATCAGCGCCGAGAGGAACGGGATATTGTGGCGGATGCCGTCGATGGCGAAGGCGTCGAGAGCCTCGGCCTGGGCGGCAATCGCCTCCGCGCGGCTGGGCGCCCAGGTGACCAGCTTGGCGATCATCGGATCGTAGTGGATGGCGATCTCGCCACCCTCCTCGACGCCGGTATCGTTGCGCACGATCGCGGTGCCCTGCCGGCCCTCCTCCGGCGGCCGGTAGGTGGTCAGCCGGCCGATCGAGGGGAGGAAGTTGCGGGTCGGATCCTCGGCGTAGACGCGGCTCTCGACCGCCCAGCCGTTCAGCTTCACGTCGTCCTGGGTGATCGGCAGCGTCTCGCCGGCCGCGACCCGGATCATCAGCTCGACGAGGTCGAGACCGGTGATCATCTCGGTGACCGGGTGCTCGACCTGCAGACGGGTGTTCATCTCCAGGAAGTAGAACGACTTGTCCTGCCCGGCGACGAACTCGACCGTCCCGGCCGAATCGTAGTTCACCGCCTTGGCCAGGGCGACCGCCTGCTCACCCATCTTGCGGCGGGTCTTCTTGTCGAGGAGCGGCGACGGTGCCTCCTCGATCACTTTCTGGTTGCGGCGCTGGATCGAGCACTCGCGCTCGCCGAGATAGACGACGTTGCCGTGCTTGTCGCCGATCAGCTGGATCTCGATATGGCGCGGATCGGTGATGAACTTCTCGATGAAGACGCGATCATCGCCGAACGAGGAGGCCGCCTCCGATTTGGCGCGGGCGAAGCCCTCCGCCACCTCCTCGCCCGAGTGGGCGATGCGCATGCCCTTGCCGCCGCCGCCCGCGGAGGCCTTGATCATCACCGGGTAGCCGATCTCGTCGGCGATCTTCCTGGCGTGCTCCGGCGATTCGATCACCCCGAGGAAGCCTGGCACGGTCGAGACCTCGGCGGCGGCCGCCGCCTTCTTGGACTCGATCTTGTCGCCCATGGCGGCGATGGCCCCCGGGTTGGGGCCGATGAACACGATGCCGGCGGCCTCGAGCGCCTTCGGGAAGGCCTCGCGCTCGGACAGGAAGCCGTAGCCGGGATGCACCGCCTGGGCGCCGGTCTTCTTGCAGGCCTCGACGATCTTCTCGATCACGAGATACGATTCGGACGCGGCAGCGGGGCCGATATGGACCGCCTCGTCCGCCATGGCGACGTGCACGGCGTCGCGATCGGCATCGGAGTAGACCGCTACGGTCCTGATGCCCATCCTCCTGGCGGTCTTGATGACCCGGCAGGCAATCTCGCCCCGGTTGGCAATCAGGATCTTGTCGAACATCGCTGGCGCACTGCTTTCGAGATCGCCGGATTGCGCACCGGCTTGACTGTCCCGATAAATCAGTTGCGCCGCGGACGGAAGCTACGCCTTGGTCTGAGGCTCAGGCGGCCAGGGCAAAGGTCATGCGCGGCGCCTGAACCGTGTCGCGGGCGCGTCGGTTCGCCTCCAGGGCGAAGGCGACCAGCGATTCGGCGCTGCTCTGCGCCTCGCGGACCACCTCCATGGCGATCCGGGCGCCCACCGCGCTCGGGCCCTCGCGGCCGCTGAGCGTGGCAGCGAGCCACGTGGCGACGTCGCGGTCGATGTAGCCGGTCGGGCGCGTTCCCCAGACGGCGAAGTCGACGACCGAGGCCACCAGGAAGTCGGCGAAGGCGTCGGAGCCGATCACCGCCCGCTCGAGGGCGATCAGCAGGTCGGCGTCCTCGCGGCTCATGAGGCCGTCCGGAAGAACCTCGCGCTTCAGGACCAGCAGGTCCTCGTCGCTGATCGTGCCGGCCGAAACCGCATGGTTGCAGAACTGTTGAACGGAGATGTTGGTCATGATCGCCTGCCTCCCCGACCTTTGCTGCGGTCGGCGCTAGTCCCTGTGTGTCTTCAACTTACGGGACCGCTTCCCTTCCAGAGGTTAATGGCAAGATCTGAACGGAAGTTCAGGTAAACACGTCCCGAGCAAGCAGGCTTATTGGGACGTTGACCGGTTGCGTTACCGGACGATGACCGTCGCTCCGACGGGGACCCGATTGTAGAGGTCGACCACGTCGATGTTGCGCATCCGGATGCACCCGGAGGAGACCGCTTGCCCGATCTTCTCCGGCTCGTTGGTGCCGTGGATCCGGTAGAGCGTGTCCCGCCCCCGATCCGACAGGTAGAGGGCGCGGGCGCCCAGCGGATTCATCGGGCCGCCCTGCATGGCGTGGACGTGCGGCCAGCGCTTGATCATCTCGGCCGGCGGGTTCCAGGCCGGCCACTCCGCCTTGCGGTCGATCCGGGCGGTGCCGGTCCAGCCATAGGCCTCGTCGCCCACCGAGACGCCGTAGCGCATCGCCCGGCCGTTCGGCAGGACGAGGTAGAGCTGCCGCTCCTTCGTCTCGACCACGATCGTGCCGGGGGCCTCCCGGGTCGGATCGGCGATCTCGTAGCGGGCGAAATGCGGGTCGAACTCGGCCTCCGGGACGAGCGCCATGAACGCGGCGTCGCGGGCCGAGAGAGCGGGATCGGGCACGCCCTTGAAGGTACAGCCCGCCAGCAGCAGGGCGCAGCCGAAGACCGATATGATGCGCATGTCCCTGCCTCGACATTCTTCGCGGCCGGGGGGAGCGCCGAGGGATCGACGATCCCGGTCCGTCCGGCGGAAGAATCGTGCAACCATAAAGGGGCCACGGCACGCCGCCGTAGTCCGCGCGTTGCGCCCATGGCACATTGCCGGCTCCTGTTGCAGGTGCGCGACAGGCGAGCATCCGGGAGCGACCCTCGTGACCACCCTCTACGTGAGCCATCCCGCCAGCTTCGATCACGAGGTCCCGGAGGGGCATCCGGAACGGCCGGCCCGGATGCGCGCGGTAGAGCGCGCCCTGGAGGATGAGCGTTTTGCGGGCCTGGTGCGGGCCTCGGCGCCAAGGGCCGAGATCGAGGCGGTGACCCTCGCGCATCCGCGCGCATACGTCGACGCTCTGGTGGCGGCGGTGCCCGAGCACGGAATGGTCGGTATCGATTCCGACACGATCCTGTCGGTCGGGAGCCTGGAGGCGACGCTGCGGGCCGTGGGCGGCGGGATGCACGCCGTCGATGCCGTCGTCGGGGGAGAGTGCCGCAATGCTTTCGTGGCCATGCGCCCGCCGGGGCACCATGCCGAGCGGACCCGCGCGATGGGTTTCTGCCTGTTCAACCACGCTGCCATCGCGGCCCGTCACGCCCAGCAGAAGCACGGCGCCGAGCGGGTGGCCCTGGTGGATTGGGACGTCCATCACGGCAACGGCAGTCAGGACATCTTCTGGGACGATGCGTCGGTGCTCTATTGCTCGACGCACCAGATGCCGCTCTATCCGGGGACCGGATCGCCGTCCGAGCGGGGCGAGAAGGACACGATCGTCAATGTGCCGCTGCAGCCCAACGACGACGGCGCGGTGTTCCGCGAGGCGTTCGAGACCGGCATCCTGTCGCGCCTGGAAGCCTTCCGGCCTGACGTGATCGTGATCTCCGCGGGCTTCGACGCGCATCGGCTTGATCCCTTGGCCAATCTTCGCCTGGAGGCGGAGGATTTCGGCTGGGCGACACGCCGGCTCATGGATCTGGCGGAACGCTGTGCAAACGGCCGGATCGTCTCGATCCTGGAGGGCGGCTACAGTCTCGAAGGACTCGGGAAGTCGGTGGCCGCGCATGTCGACGCCTTGATGGGGCGCTGACGGCCGTGCCGTTGCGAGCGCCTGCCGGAAGGCCATAATCGGCTGCCGGGGAGATTGCCGCCATGCCACCACCGGGTCGACCGAGGCCACCTGCACGACGGCCGCGTCGAGCCCGCCGCAAGGGTGCCCGCCGATGACGCGCGCCGGATTAGTGACTTACGCGCTGGCCCTGGGTGTCGCGGCCGCGATCCCCGGGCCCGGCGTTGTCGCCCTGGTCGCCCGGGCCCTCGGCTCGGGTTTCGGCGCCGCGATGGCCTTCTTGGTCGGCCTGATCCTGGGCGACCTGACCTATCTGGCCGCCGCGATCTTCGGCCTGTCTCTGATCGCTGAGGCGTTCGGCACGGCCTTCGTCGTCGTGCGCTACGGCGCGGCGCTCTACCTTGCCTATCTCGCGTTCCGGCTCTGGCGCGCGGCCGGATCGGCGGCCCGGTTCGAGAGCGAGGCCCGCGACCGGCCGCTGACCAGCTTCGTCGCCGGGCTGACCATCACCCTGGGCAATCCGAAGACGATCGTCTTCTACCTCGCGATCCTGCCGACGCTCGTCGACCTGCGCGGCGTGACGGCGACGGATTTCGTGACCCTCGTTATCGTCACGGCCGCGATCCTCCTGGCCGTGATGACGCCCTACGCGGCGCTGGCGGCCCGGGCACGCGAGTCGCTGCGCCGCCCGGCCTTCCGCGCTCGGCTGAACCGCGGTGCCGCCGCCATCATGGCCGGCGCGGCGGCCTGGACCGTCCTGCGCCGCGCCTGACCGACGGCTTCAGCCCTCCAGAGGTTCGTCGCCCAAAAGCTCGATGCCGAAGCCCGAGAGACCAACGTAGGAGCGGGACGAGGTCGCGAGGTTGCGGATCGAGACGACGCCGAGGTCGCGCAGGATCTGGGCACCGAGCCCGACCTCGCGCCATTGCCGCGCCCGCTGGGCTTCCGTGCCCTCCTCGATGACGCTCTTCACCGGCACGCCCGCCGTCCCGTCCCGAAGATAGACCAGCACACCGCGTCCGGCCGCCGCGAAGCGCTTCAGCACGGCATCGATCTGCGTGCCGCCGCCGATCACGTCGGCGGCGACGTTGGAGCGGTGCAGGCGCACCAGCACGTCCCGGCCGTCGCCGATCTCGCCCATGACGAAGGCGAATTGCTGGATCGACTCGAAGGGCGTCGAGAAGACGTAGGCGTTCAGGTCGCCGTGATTTGACCGCACCGGAAAGTGCCCGACCCGCTCGACCAGCCGGTCCCGGGCCTGGCGATAGGCGATGAGGTCGGCCACCGAGACCTGCTTGAGACCATGCTTCTCGGCGAAAGCCTCGATCTGCGGCCCCTTCATCACGGTGCCGTCGTCGTTGGCGAGTTCGCAGATCACGCCCACGGGCGGCAGCTCGGCCAGGCGGCACAGGTCGACCGCGGCCTCGGTGTGACCCGAGCGCATGAGCACGCCGCCGTCGCGGGCGATCAACGGGAAGACGTGGCCGGGCCGAACGAAATCGCCCGCGCCCATATTGCCGTTGGCGAGTGCCCGCACCGTGTTGCAGCGCTGCTCCGCCGAGATGCCGGTCGTCAGGCCGTGCTTCACGTCCACCGTGACCGTGAAGGCCGTGCCCAGGGGGGCGTCGTTCGACGCCACCATCGGGGCGAGGTGCAGGCGCCGCGCCTCGCTCTGCGTGATCGGCGCGCAGACGATGCCGCAGGTGTTGCGGATGATGAACGCCATTTTCTCCGGCGTGCAGAGCGAGGCGGCGACGACGAGGTCACCCTCGTTCTCGCGGTCGTCGTCGTCGGTGACGACCACGATCTCGCCGCGGGCGAAGGCCGCGATGGCCTCGGTGACGGTGCAGTGGGGCACGGGCATTCTCGGGTCGTTGAGGCGAGGACCAGGATCAGGGCTGCTGCCCGACCTGCCCTCGATGGCGCAGATAGTGATCGGCCAGCACGCAGGCCATCATGGCCTCCGCCACCGGCACGGCGCGGATGCCGACGCAGGGGTCGTGGCGGCCCTTGGTGACGAGGTCCACCTCGCTGCCGTCGCGGGTGACCGAGCGGCGCGGCGTCAGGATCGAGGAGGTCGGCTTCACGGCGAAGCGCACCACCACGGGCTCGCCGCTGGAGATGCCGCCGAGGATCCCGCCCGCATGGTTGGCGAGAAAGCGCGGCCGACCGCCGTTGCCGGCGCGCATCTCGTCGGCATTGTCCTCGCCGCGCAGGGCGGCAGCCGCGAAACCGTCTCCGATTTCGACGCCCTTCACGGCGTTGATCGACATCATCGCGGCGGCGAGGTCGGCATCGAGCTTGCCGTAGATCGGCGCGCCGAGGCCGGGCGGCACCCCCTCGGCCACGACCTCGATGACGGCGCCGACCGAGGATCCGTCCTTCCGGATCGCGTCGAGATAGGTCTCGTAGAAGGTCGCCGTCTCGGCATCGGGGCAGAAGAACGGGTTGTTGCTGACTTCCGCCCAATCCCAGCGCGACCGGTCGATGGCGTGCGGCCCCATCTGCACCAGGGCGGCCCGGATGGTCACCCCTGGGATGACCTTGCGCGCCACCGCGCCGGCCGCGACCCGCGCGGCGGTCTCGCGCGCCGAGGAGCGGCCACCGCCGCGATAGTCGCGGATGCCGTACTTGGCATCGTAGGTGTAGTCGGCGTGGCCGGGCCGGTAGCTGTCGCGGATTTCGGAATAGTCCTTCGAGCGCTGGTCCGTATTCTCGATCATCAGCGCGATCGGCGTGCCGGTGGTGAGCTGGCGGCCGCCGGTCCGGTCGTCGGAGAACACGCCGGACAGGATCTTCACCTGATCGGGCTCGCGGCGCTGCGTGGTGAAGCGCGACTGGCCGGGCTTGCGCCGATCGAGCTCCGCCTGGATCTCCTCCGCCTCCAGCGGCAGGCCGGGCGGGCAGCCGTCGACCACGCAGCCGAGCGCGACCCCGTGACTCTCGCCGAAGGTCGTGACGCGGAACAGGTGGCCGAAGGTGTTGTGCGACATGGCGCGGCTGCCTTAGCGCGGGAGCGCCCGAGGCACAAACGCGGTCCGTGCCGAGGCGCTCGCAGGGTCGGGTCGGGGCAACCCGCAGTCTCATGCGCCCTCGGCCGAACCGGGCAGGTCGAGCCCGCCCCGCGCCTTGAGCGCCCGATACGCCGCGATTGCCGTGGCGAGGTCCTGGCGAAGCCGGGTCTCGTCGCCGAGAGCGGCAAGGTCGTAGGTGAGGCCGCGGATATGGGCGGCCTCGTAGCCCTCCGGCAATGCGCCGGCGCTGCCGAGGGCGATCGCCGTGGTCGGCAGCGCGTCGGTGAAGTCGACCAACCGTGCCCGAAGCGCGTCGCCGCTGGCGCGCAGATGGGCTCCGGCTGCCGCGCCGTGAGCCCGGATCGCCGCCACGGTTCCCTGCGCCAGCGACAGGTGGACCGCCTCGCGATGCGCCGGAAACAGATAGACGAGGTAGTAGCCACGCGTCGCGCTGGTGGTGATCCCGGGATCGAACACCGCGATCCACGGCACGGCGGCCCATTTGCGGCCACGGCCGGGGCTGCCCTTCACGAGAAAAGGCCCATCGATCGGCGCCAGGGCCGCGCGCAGCTCGTCCGGCGCGCCCTTGCGGATGACCGCGGCCAGCGGATGGCCGGCCGGCGGATCGAGGCGCGCGAGCGGATAGTCCTCGACGATCTTCCGGAGCGCGTAGCCGAGGCTCACGGGCGCGCCAGCACCCCGCCGGTCATGTCCTCCCGCACCCCGGTCGTCGACGGGAAGGTGATCGGCAGGCCCTTGAGTGAGCGCACCGCGAGATACGCGAAGGCCTGCGCCTCCAGGTAGGCGGAGGACCAGCCGATCGCGTCCGCGGTCGTGATCTCGGCGCGCAGATGGTAGTTCAGCAGCCGCACCAACTCGCCGTTGCGCGCGCCGCCGCCGGCGACGATCCAGCGGCTCGGGATCTCGGGGGCGTGGTCGAGGGCGCGGGCCACCGCGCGCGCCGTGAAGGCGGTGAGCGTCGCGGCGCCGTCCTCGGTGGAGAGCTGGCCGGCGAGCTTGTGGGAGAACCAGTTCCGGTCCAACGACTTCGGCGGCCGGCGGAAGAAGAACGGGTGCGTCAGCAGCCACGCGAGAAGCTGCTCGTCGGGCCGCCCGCGGGCGGCGGTGCGGCCGCCATCGTCGAGGTTCTTGCCCTCGCGCTCCTGCATCCACTCGTCGATCAGGGCGTTGCCGGGGCCGGTGTCGAAGGCAATGACGCCGCCCTTCGAGGCGATCAGCGTCGCGTTGGCGACGCCGCCGATGTTGAGGATGCCGAACGGCCCGTCGAAGCCCGACGCCTCGGCGAGAGCCTTGTGGAAGACCGGCACCAGCGGCGCCCCCTGCCCGCCCGCCTCGATATCGGCCCGGCGCAGGTCCGAGACGACCGGGATGCCGAGCCGGGTCGCCAGCGCCTGCCCGTCGCCGATCTGGATCGAGATGCGCTGGTCAGGCCGGTGGATCACCGTCTGCCCGTGGAAGCCGATCACGTCGATCTCACAGGCGGTCAGGCCGTGCTCCGCCAGGAAGCGCTCCACGGCCTCGGCGTGGGCGAGGGTGACGAAGGCCTCCGCCTCCGGCAGCCGCCCGGGCCGGTCGCCGGGATGGAGGACGGATTCGGCATCCTTGGTGGCCGCGCGCAGCAGCACCTTCTCGTCGTCGGTGTAGCCGCGATAGCCGGTGGGACCGAGCGGCTCGAGGAAGTTGTTGTGGCCCTTGACGACGTGGACCCGCTCGCCGTCGGTCTCGATCAGCGCGATGTCGACGCCGTCCAGCGACGTGCCGCTCATCAGTCCGATCGCGCGCATCATCGCCATGCCGTCCTGCCCCGTGCCTTTCGGCGAACGCCCTGCTAAGAGCGCGCCGTATCCTGAACCCAGCGCGAGCTAGCATGCGGGGCCTCGGCCTGTCGCGCCAGCGCGCGACCCGAGATGGCATCCATGACCGCCGAGAGCTTCGCGCCGAAATCCGACTTCCTGCGGATCCTGACCGAGCGCGGCTATATCCACCAGACCTCGGACCTCGCCGGCATCGACGCGGCGGCGCTGGAAGGCCGGCTGACCACCTATGTCGGCTACGATTGCACGGCGCCGTCGCTCCATGTCGGGCACCTCCTGTCGATCATGATGCTGCACTGGCTGCAGGCCACAGGGGGCAAGCCGATCGCCTTGATGGGCGGCGGCACGACCCGGGTCGGCGACCCGTCCGGCCGCGACGAGACCCGCAAGATCCTCACCGTCGAGCAGATCGATGCCAACAAGGCCGAGATCCGCAAGACCTTCGACCGGTTCCTCCGCTTCGGCGAGGGGGCGAACGACGCCGTGATGGTCGACAACGCGGAGTGGCTGACCAAGCTCAACTACATCGAGATGCTGCGCGACGTCGGCCGGCATTTCTCGGTGAACCGCATGCTGTCCATGGACAGCGTGCGCCTGCGCCTGGAGCGCGACCAGGAACTCTCGTTCCTCGAATTCAACTACATGATCCTCCAATCCTACGACTTCGTGGAGCTGAACCGCCGCTACAGCTGCCTCATGCAGATGGGCGGATCGGATCAGTGGGGCAACATCGTCAACGGCATCGATCTCGGCCGCCGCATGGGCACGCCGCAGCTCTACGCCCTGACCTGCCCGCTGCTGACCACGTCGTCGGGCGCCAAGATGGGCAAGACCGCGGCCGGCGCCGTCTGGCTCAACCCGGAGATGCTGAAGCCGTACGATTACTGGCAGTTCTGGCGGAACACCGAGGACGCGGACGTTGCCCGCTTCCTCAAGCTCTTCACCCTGCTGCCCATGGACGAGATCGCGCGCCTCGCCGCGCTGGCCGGCTCCGAGATCAACGCGGCCAAGACGGTGCTGGCCACCGAGGCCACCGCGCTGATGCACGGCCGCGAGGCCGCCGAGGCCGCCGCCGAGACCGCCCGGAAGACCTTCGTCGAGGGCACGCTCGCCGCCGACCTGCCGAGCGTGACCGTACCGTCCGCCACCCTCGAGGCTGGCCTCGGCGTGCTCACCGCCTTCGGGCCGGAGGTCGCCAAGCTCGTGCCCTCCACCAGCGAGGCGCGCCGCCAGATCAAGGGCGGCGGCCTGCGGGTCAACGACGTGCCGGTCACGGACGAGAAGGCGGTCCTCGGACGCGGTGACCTGACCCCGGACGGCGTGATCAAGCTGTCCTTCGGCAAGAAGCGGCACGTGCTGCTCCGGCCGGAATGAGCCGCCCGGCAGACTGGATCGGCGATCGGGAGCGGCCCGCGTGAGCACCGCCCGCATCCTTGTGATCGATGACGAGCCGCCGATCCGTCGGCTGCTCAAAACCGGCCTCGGGACGCAGGATTACGCCGTCGTCGAGGCCGCCGACGGGGCCGCGGCACTCGCCGCCCTGCAAGACGGCGGCGTGGACCTCGCGATCCTCGACCTTGGCCTCCCGGACATGCCCGGCCACGCCCTGCTCGCGGCGATCCGCGAGCGGTGGCCGGACCTGCCGGTGCTGATCCTGTCGAGTCGCGAGGACGAGCGCGGCAAAGTCGAGTCACTCGATCTCGGCGCCGACGATTACGTCACCAAACCCTTCGGTATGAACGAATTGCTGGCGCGCATCCGCACGGCCCTGCGCCATCGGCTCGCCATGCAGGGGGAGCGGCCGGTATTCCGGGTCGACGACCTTTCGGTCGACCTGATCCGCCGCATCGTGCGGGTCGGTGACCGTGAGGTGAAGTTGTCGCCGCGGGAATACGAGTTCCTGCGCGCTCTGGTGCAGCACGCCGGCAAGGTGCTGACGCATGCCCAGCTCATGCGGCACGCGCCGTCATCCTCCGATCCGCAATATCTGCGCGTCTACATCCGGCAGCTGCGCCAGAAGCTCGAGCCGGACCCGGAGCGCCCGCACTACCTCCTTACCGAGACCGGTGTGGGCTACCGCCTGCGCGCGCCGGACTGAGCCCGGCGCGCCGCCTCAGGGCTCGAGCCCCTCCGCGGCCCGCCGCGCGGCCCGCAGCTTCTCGACCCGCGCCACCGAGAAGACCGAGGCCTCGTAGAGAAGCAGCATCGGGATCGCCAGGGAGAGCTGCGAGATCACGTCCGGCGGCGTCAGGATGGCGGCGGCGACGAAGACCAAGACGATCGCGTAGCGCCGCTTCTCCCGCAGGAAGGCCGCGTCGATGATCCCGATCTGGCCGAGCAGCGTCAGGATCACCGGCAGCTGGAAGGCGATCCCGAACGCGAAGATCAGCGTCATGATCAGCGACAGGTACTCGTCGACCTTCGGGAGCAGCTTGATCGTCGGCTCTCCGGCTACGCCCACCTGCTGGAGCGACACCGAGAACTTGATCAGCAGCGGCATCGCCAGGAAGAACACCACCAGCGCGCCGAGCAGGAAGAAGATCGGCGTCGCCACGAGATAGGGCAGGAAGGCCTTCCGCTCGTTGCGATAGAGTCCCGGCGCCACGAAGGCGTAGATCTGCGTCGCGATCACCGGGAAGGCCAGGAAGGCCGCGCCGAAGACGCTCAGCTTGATGTTGGTGAAGACCTGCTCGAGGAAGTGCGTGGCGATCAGCTCGGCGTTCTGCGCACCCACGATCGAGACGTAGGGATAGACCAGCACGTTGTAGATATCGCGCGAGAAGAAGAAGCAGGCGAAGAACATCAGCACGAAGGCGATCAGCGACTTGATCAGCCGTGCGCGTAATTCGATCAGATGCTCGAGCAGGGGCGCCCGCGACGCCTCGATCTCGGCCTCATCCGCCTCGCTGATCATCGGGCAGCCGTGCCGTTCTTGGAATCATCTGTGGCGGGGCGTGGGGCGGGCGGTTCGGACGGAGTCCCGAACGGATCGTCCACCGACCCGGGCACGGGCAGGAGCGCCTCCGCCTCCAGAGGCGCCGGATGCTGGGACGTCTCGACAGGCAGCGACTCGGCGACAGGTGCGGGCGCTGCGGCTTCCTGCTCGGCCTTGAGCTGCGCCGTAGCGTCGACGAGGGACCGGGTTTCGGTCGGCGGCAGCTCCGGGCCGAGCTTCTCCGGCCCCATCTTGGCGCGACCCTCGACGGCGCCCTTCAGCTCGTCGCGGATCGTCTGCACGGGATTGAAGGTCGAGCCCGCCGAGCGGACGGTGTTGCGGATCCCGTCGACCTCGCGTCGGACGTCGTCGAGTTCGGCCTCGCGGATCGCTTCGTTGAACTGCATCTGAAACTCGCCGGCCATGCGGCGCAGCTTCGACGTGACCTGCCCGACGGTGCGCAGCGCCTTCGGCAGATCCTTCGGCCCGATGACGATGAGGGCGACGCCGCCGATCAGCATCACCTCGCCCCAGCTCATGTCCAGCATGTCGTCGACGGTCCTGCTGCCCCGAGATCCGGCGCGGCGGCCGGACCCCGTCAGGCTCTACACGAGCGCGCGCGCTCTGACAGTCCTACAGTCGGGCTCGCCGTCAGACCGGCTTGCGCTCGCCGCCGGGGAGATGGCTTGCCGGGATGGCCGTGCCGGGGCTCGTCTCGGTCGCGTGCGGGATCGTGCGGACCGGCTCGGCCGGCGGCGCCGCATTCTGGCTGACCGGCGGGGTCTCGTCCTCGGCCATGCCCTTCTTGAAGGCTTTGATGCCCTTCGCGACGTCGCCCATCAGGTCGGACACCTTGCCGCGTCCGAAGAGCAGCATCACGATGACCGCGACGATGACCCAGTGCCAGATACTCATGCTGCCCATAGCAACCTCCTGCGGGCGCCCCGAAGAAGCGGGAGCGTGACGCCACGTCCGGTTGAGGATTTCGGGGCGAACCTAGGGATCGCGCCGCCCGAACACAAGCAGAGGCGATGCCACGGGCGGTGGAAGGCCGCGGTGGAAGGCCGCAAGGTGCTTGCAGGTCAGGCGGCTGCGAGGGCCGCGGCGAAGCGTTCCCGGGCTTCCGGGAGGTCGAGCCCGTCGCCGGCGGAGTCGAGGCGCGCCAGCGCGGCTGCCGCGCGCCGCGCAGCCTCGCCGGTAAGCTCGGGCGCCGCCTCGGCGACGGCGCGCATCTCCTCCATCGCGCCGTTGCAGTGGAGCCCGATATCGATCCCCGCCGTGAAGGCGCGCTCCGTCCGGTCGCGGAACGTGCCGGTCAGCGCGTGCATGGACAGGTCGTCGGTCATCAGCAGACCGTCGAATCCGATGGTGCCGCGGATGATGTCGCGGATGACGGCGGCCGACTGCGTGGCCGGCCGGTCGGGGTCGATGGCGGTGAAGACGACGTGCGCGCTCATCGCCATCGGCAGGTCGGCGAGCGCCCGGAAGGTCCGGAAATCCTGCCCCGCGAGATCCGCGCGGGTCGCGTCGACCACCGGGAGGCCATGGTGGCTGTCGCAGGTGGCGCGCCCGTGCCCGGGAATGTGCTTCATGACCGGCAGGACGCCGCCCGCCATCAGGCCCTCGGCGATGGCGCGGCCGATCTCGGCGACCCGCTCCGGGCTCGTCCCGTAGGCCCGATCGCCGATGATGTCGTGCGAGCCCGGCGCCGGCACGTCGAGAACGGGGGCGCAGTCGACGTTGATGCCGACCTCCGCGAGGTCGTGCGCCATCAGGCGCGCGCCGAGGCGGGCGACCGTCGCGGCGCTGCCGTTTAGGCGGGCGTAGCGCCCGCCGGCCGGGTAGGCCGGCCAATGGGGCGGGCCCATGCGCTGGACCCGGCCGCCCTCCTGGTCGATCAGGATCGGCGCCCGATCGGACCCGACGCAGTCCCGGAGCGCGCCGGTGAGCGCGCGGACCTCGTCGGGGGTCCCGATGTTGCGCTTGAACAGGATGAAGCCCCAGGGCTTCACGTCACGGAAGAAGGCCCTCTCCTCCGCCGAGAGCGACGGGCCGGTGCAGCCGAGGATCAGGGCGCGGGAGGTCATCAGGAACGGCTCGGATACTGCTCGGTGGCGGCGCGAAGACGGCGGCAAGACCGCCGGGCGGCTCGAATCGATGGCAAGAGAGTCGGGCGGGAACGGGGAGCCGGCAAGACCAAACCGCGGCTCCCGGCGGATGCCGGCACGATGGCGCCGCGCGTGTTGCCGCCGAGACTCGGTCGGGACGGCGGCGACGAGGCAGGCCGCGGACCGGAGCGTGGTCCCGTGCGCGGCCTCCCGTCAGCGCCTCAGTTCTTGGCCACGAAGCACTGGCCGCCCTCGCCCTGCAGGGCGCTGCACAGGCTCGCAGCCTGGGCCTTCTCCAGGGGTCCGACGCGGACGCGGTAGATGGTCTTGCCGTTGACCTCGGCCTGGCGGATCAGCTCGGGCTTGCCGGCGAGCTGCGAATACTTGGCCTGCATCTGCCGGAACGCGGCTTTCGCCTCGGCGGCGGAGCTGCGCACGCCGAGCTGCACCGAGAAGCCGCTCACCGGGCCGGACTTCACGGCGTCGTCGTCGGTCGTGGTGCTGGCGGTGGTGTCGGGCGCGGCCGCGCCGGCCGGGGCCGCGGTGGCGATCCGCTGGGCGGCCTTCGGCGGCGGCTTCACGGCCACCGGCTTGGGGGGCGGCGGCTCGACGGCGGCCTCCGGCTGCGCGTCGACGGGCGTGGCCGTGGTCATCGGCATGGACGCGGCGGCCTGGCGGATGGGCTTGGACTTCGCGGGCGGCGGCGGCGGCTCGTCGCTGGGCAGAACCATGGTGGGGATCGGGGCCGGCCCGGCATCGGCGGCCTGCTGCTCCCGCGGCGGCGGCGCGGGCGGTGCCTCCGGCTTGACCGCGACGGTGCGGACCCTGCGGGGTTCCCCGAACGCCTCGAACGGGCTGTTGCCCGGCGTCGTGCCGCCCTGGGCGCTGCTCGGCTGCGACGGACCCTGGGCCGCCCGCGCGGCCTCGGCCACGTCGAGGGGCTGCTCCTCGCGATTGACGATCTTGATCTGGCCGTCCTTCTTGCCCTTCGGGTCGTAGATCTGCCGATTCTGATCCGGGATCTCGACGCCGTCGGCCACTTTCGGAGCGACCTTCAGCGGCGTCGAGTCGGCCTGCACGACCGGCACGCCGCCATGGCCCGAATTGCTCAGGCCCTTGTAGGTGAGCGCACCCGTGACGGCGAGCGCCACCACGGCGACGCCGGCACCGACCGAGACCAGCCGCCGCCGCGGATTCGCGCGGCGCAGGGCATGGGTGTCGGCATAGACCTCATCGTCGCCCGTCGACGCAGCCCCGCTCTCCTGGACATAGGCGCCGCCGTCGCGATGCGTGTCCTGCTCGACGGAGGCGAGGTACTGGTCGAACGCGTCGGCCGGCGTGGGCTTGGGCGCCTCGGCCGCGAAGCTCGGCTCGACCCGGCCGTTCCAGCCGGCCTGTGCCTGGGCGGCCGGTGCCGCGCGGATCTCGTCGCGCGCGGCGAGCAGGGCACGGAACGGATCGTCCTGACCGACGATCCGGGCCAGTTCCGCCAGCGGATCGGCCTTGCCGGATCCCTGCGATGCGTGGCTGCTCTCCTGACGCAGATCGCGCGCGAAGGCGTCCAGATCGACCTGAGCGCGCGAAGCGTTCGTCATGGCAGCATCCTCACATCAACGCCGGCGACCGGCCTGATGCAGCCGGGCCTATCGCATCTCGTCCGGCGCGGTCACACCGAGAATCGCAAGGCCGGCTGCGAGCGTGCTCCGAAGAGCTTCGACGAGCGCCAGCCGGGCCCACGTCGACTTTCGGTCGGTTGCATTAACAAACCGTAATTGCGGCAAGTCTTTGCCCTTGTTCCAGAAACTATGCAGCGACGAGGCCAGTTCATAGAGGTGGAACGCGATTCTGTGCGGCTCGTGGGCCAGCGCGGCGGATTCGAGAACCCGCGGGTACTGGGCGATCAGGCGCATCATCTCGATCTCGCCCGGATCGCTCAGCACGGCGAGGTCGGCCTCGCGCGCCAGCGTGGCTGCCGAGAGGTCGGCGTCCGGAAAGGCCTCGCGCGCCTGCCGCTGCACCGAGCGGACGCGGGCATGCGCGTACTGGACGTAGAAGACCGGGTTGTCCTTCGACTGCTCCACCACCTTGGCGAGGTCGAAATCCAGGGTCGCGTCGTTCTTCCGGTAGAGCATCATGAACCGGATCGCGTCGCGGCCGACCTCGTCGATCACGTCGCGCAGGGTCACGAACTCGCCGGCCCGCTTCGACATCTTGACGGGCTCGCCTGCGCGCAACAGCCGCACGAGCTGGCAGAGCTTGACGTCGAGCGTGGCCTTGCCGTCGCTCACCGCCTTCACGGCGGCCTGCATGCGCTTCACGTAGCCGCCGTGATCGGCGCCGAGGACGTCGATCAGGTCGGTCGCGCCGGCGAGATACTTCGCCCGGTGATAGGCGATGTCGGAGGCGAAATAGGTGTACGAGCCGTCCGACTTCAGCAGCGGCCGGTCGCTGTCGTCGCCGAATTCCTTGGTGCGGAACAGCGTCTGCTCGCGGTCCTCCCAGTCCTCGGGCAGCTGCCCCTTGGGCGGCGGGAGGCGGCCCTCGTAGACGAGGCCCTTGGCGCGCAGCTCCGCGAGCAGGGCCTTCACGGCCCCGCTCTCCTGGAGCGTCCGCTCGGAGAAGAACACGTCGTGGCGGATGCCGATCGCCGCCAGGTCGGCGCGGATCATGTCCATCATCATGCCGAGCGCGGTGTCGCGCACCGTCGGCAGCCACTCCGCCTCGGCCCTGTCGAGGAGCGCGCGGCCATGGGTCTCGGCCAGCTTGGCGCCCACGGGCTTCAGGTAGTCGCCCGGATACAGGCCCTCCGCGATGGCGAAGGGCTCGCCCAGAGCCTCGCGGTAGCGCTGGAAGGCGGAGCGGGCCAGGACGTCGACCTGAACGCCGGCGTCGTTGATGTAGTATTCCCGCGTCACCTGCCGACCGGCCGCGACGAGCAGGTTGCACAGGGCGTCGCCGAACACCGCTCCGCGGCCGTGCCCGACATGCATCGGCCCCGTCGGATTCGCCGACACGTACTCGACGTTGATCGGGCCGCCGGGCAGCTGCGCGCGGCCGAACGTCTCCGGTGCAGACAGCGCGTCGCGCAGGACCGCGTGGAAGATCGCGGGGTCGAGCCGCAGGTTGATGAAGCCCGGCCCGGCGACGCTCGCCTCGACGATCCGCGGATCCGTGCGGAGCTCCGCCGCCAGGGCCTCGCCCAGCGCCTTCGGGTTGGCCCGCGCCTCCTTGGCCAGAACCAGCGCGGCGTTCGTGGCAAGGTCGCCGTGCGACGCGTCGCGGGGCGGCTCGACCACCACGCGGCCCAGGTCGAGGCCCTCGGGCAGGTGGCCGGCGCGAGTCAGCGCCTCCACGGCCTCGCGCACGCGCGCCTCGAACAGGGCGAAGATGTTCATGGGTCTCGATCTCGCTCGCGCGGGGGTCTCGTCGCCCGGCCCGTCCGGCCTGCGCCCGCCCCGGCGGTCTAGCAAGGGGGCGGGAGGGTGTCACGGCGCCGGGGCGCGTGCCCGACCCGCGAGTCCGCATTCGCGGCATCGGTCCGATAACCAAGTCCGGGCTGCGGCCGCGTTATCCCGTGCGACGAATACGGATCGCCCAATGTCCGTCTTGTCTTGCACGGGATGAAACGGTGTCATCGCCGTCGATCGAGAGTGTGCCGATCGCGGAGTTGCTGATGAAGACCTTGACGATTGCGGGTACGGCGCTCTGCGCCCTCATCCTGGCCGCGCCGAGTGCCGAGGCGGGCGGCTTCCGCGGCGGCGGATTCCATGGCGGCGGATTCCATGGCGGCGGCTTCCACGGCGGTTTCCGGGGCGGCTACGGCTACCGCGGCGGCTTCGCGGGCCGCGGCTTCTACGGCCGCGGCTACGGTTACGGCTACCGTCGCGGCTACGGTCGCGCCCTCGGCTACGGGCTGGCCGGCGCGGGGATCGGCCTCGGGCTCGGGCTCGCCGCCGGGACCGTCTACGGCGGTTACGGCTACGGTGGCTACGGCTATGGCGGCTACGGCTACCCGGCCGGCTATGGCGGCTACGGCTACGGCTATCCGGCCGCCTACGGTAGCTACGGCTACGGCGGGTGCTACGACAGCTTCGCCTGCGGCTGCGGCTGCTGATCCGATCCCGCCCCGCGCCGGGCCCTCAGGGCTCGGCGAGGGGCAGGCCTCGGCTGGGCAACTCCCAGTGCAGGTCCGGCGTGGTCGCGTAGAGCTTGCGGTGCGCCAGGACCGCGTAGGTGTCGGTCATGCCGGCGATGTAGTCGGCGACCCGGCGGGCGACCCGCGCCTCGGTGGCTCCTTCGAGACCGGCGCTCCACTCCTCCGGCATCCGGGACGGCGCCGCGGTGAACGCGGCGAACAGGTCGTTGACGATGGCATCGGCCTTCTTCCGCACCGCCACCACGCCGGGATGCCGGTACATCCGCTCCCACAGGAAGCGCATGATGTCGGCATCGGCCGCCGCGATCTCCGGCGAGAAGACGATGACCGGCTGATCCGCGTTCCGGATGTCCTCGACGCGGCGCGGATCCAGGGCGGCGATCCGGCGGCCGCCCTCGCGGATGACGTCCTCGACGAAGCGGGTGATCACCCGCCGGGCGAGCTCGTGGATCATCCGCGACGGCTCCAGGCCGGGATGCAGCCGGTCGATCTCGTCGAGCAGCCCGGCCAGGAACGGCACCGCCCGCAGCTCCGGGATCTCGAACAGCCCGGCGCGCAGCCCGTCGTCGAGGTCGTGGGCGGCGTAGGCGATATCGTCGGCGAGGGAGGCCGCCTGGGCCTCAGGGCCCGCCTGGCTCCATAGGTCGAGGGGGTTCAGCGCGTCGTATTCCAGGATCGCCGCCGGAATGCCGTGGGCGGCGTAGCGGGGTGTCGGCCGCCCGTCCGCGGTCAGAAGCGGGCCGTTGTGCTTGACCAGGCCCTCCAGCGTCTCCCAGGCGAGGTTCAGCCCGTCGAAGCCGGCGTAGCGCCGCTCCAGCCGGGTGACGATCCGCAGCGCCTGGGCATTGTGGTCGAAGCCCCCGTAGCGCGCCATGCAGGCGTCGAGGGCGTCCTCGCCGGTATGGCCGAAGCAGGTGTGGCCGAGGTCGTGGCTGAGGGCCAGCGCCTCCGCGAGATCCTCGTCGAGCCCGAGGGCGCGGGCGAGCGCCCGGCCGATCTGGCTCACCTCCAGGGTGTGGGTCAGGCGGGTGCGGTAATGGTCGCCCTCGTGATGCACGAAGACCTGCGTCTTGTGCTTCAGTCGCCGGAACGCCGTCGAGTGGATGATCCGGTCGCGGTCGCGCTGGAAGTCGCTGCGGGTCGGCGAGCCGGCCTCCGGGATGAGGCGGCCCCGGGTGCGGGCCGGGTCCGTGGCGTAGGGCGCGCGCCAGCGCTCACCGTTCGGTCGCACGGCATCCGCTCGCAAACTCGCGCACCCTGATCATGACGGCTCCCCGCCCGGCGCGTTGCGGCGCGGGCTTGCGCCTCATATCTTGTGGGCCAGGGTGCGCTCGGCAACGGGCCGGGCGCGCCGTCCACTGAACGAATGCGTGGCCAGAGACCGATGGCTGAGATCACCCTGACCGCCCGCGCGGCCAAGCGCATCAACGAGATCATGGTGGCGGAGCCGGCCGGCTCGTCCCTGCGGATCAGCGTCAACGGGGGCGGCTGCTCGGGCTTCTCCTACGCCTTCGACATCACCCGCGCCCGGGAGGCACAGGACGTCGCGATCGAGCGCGACGGTGCCACCGTGATCGTCGATCCGGTCTCGCTGGAGTACATGAGCGGCTCGACCATCGATTTCGTGAACGATCTGATCGGCCAATCCTTCAAGATCGAGAATCCGCTCGCCACCGCTTCCTGCGGCTGCGGCACCTCCTTCTCGTTGTAAGGGCTGGCTCGGCGCACCTGTGCCGTTGCGTCCGTACGACACCGGTCCCGGCTCGGTCGCCCGGACCGGCGTGCGCGATTGCCTCGCTCGGCAAAACGCGGCACGGCTAGGGTATTCCCGTGAGAGCCCTGGTCCGGACGCAGCCATGAACCATCCGAAGGCCCGCATCCGCCTCCGGTCGGCCTGGGCGACGACCGGCATGCTGGTCGTCCTGGGCTTCGCGTCCGTGCCCGCGCCGCTCGCCGCGCAGGAGGCGGCCGCTGCCGTCCAGGACGTGACGGTCACCGATGTGATGCTTCCGCTCGGCGGCACGCTGCTGAAGGCCCCGAAGCTGACGGCGAGTGGTACGCGCCTCTCGAAGGAGGATCTCGCGGCGATCCTGCGGTCCGATTCCAACGTCCCCTGGGAGCAGCGGCTGGCCAAGCTCGATGCCGGCAGCCTGACGATCCCGGTTCTCACCTCTGAGAATGCCGGACCCGGCGACAACCGGCAGACTGTGACCTACCGCGACGTCGTCGCCCGCGACATCCGCGCCGGCCGTGTCGGCGAGTTGTCGGCGGCAGGCGCCACGGTCAGCGCGATCGCCGGGCCGAACCGCAGCTCCGGAACCTACGGACAGGTGCGGGCCACGGACCTGGATCTCGCGGCGCTCAGCCGTCTCTACACGGTTCCCGGCGACGGCAAGGGACCCGTCCAGCGCGTCTACGGAACCATCCAGGTTTCGGACGTGACCTATTCCGACGCGCGCGGGACCACCGTGAAGATCGCGCGCCTCGATGGGCGCGACCTCGGTGGCCGTCAGGTGCCGGACGGCTGGAGCGGTGCCTTCGCGATCGTGGCCGGCGGCTTCGACGAATCCAGCGACCGGCGCCCCCTGGCGGGCGCGGCCGCCGACCTCATCGCGGCGACTTCCGTCGGCAGCCTGGAGATGCAGGGCCTGAGCGTGAGCGATACAGATCCGAAGGGGCCCGTTCTGTTCGAGATCGGCCGCGCCGCCTACACGTCCTCCGGTGCTGAGCGTGGCACCACGCTGAACAACCTGTCGCTGTCACGCGGGCCTCTGCGCATCCATGTCGGCCGCGTCGCCGCGCTGGGGACCTCCCTGGCGCCGACCGTCGCGACCCTTCAGGGTATCGCCGCCGAGCCGACGGGAGGGCCCGGCTTCTCCGACGTCGAGATGCGCCGCCTGACCCCGACGCTCGGCAATCTCACCCTCAGCGACCTGTCGATCGAACTCCCGTCCGAGGTCGAGGCGGACCGGGCAACGCCGCGCGATCTGCGGCCGCCGGCCCGCGGGGCCCTCCCCGACCCGAGCCGGCCGGGGGCCGGCAAGGCGCTCGAACCCCGGGCGGTCGAACCCCGGGCGGCCGACATCGTCGCCGATCCCCTCGCCGTCACGGTGTCGCCGCGGCCGGCCCGCCGCATCGCGCTGCGCGAAGCCAACCTGGCGTTCGGGCCGCCGACCGAGGGCGTGCCAAGCGCGACCCGCGTCACCCTCTCGGGTCTGACCTTGCCCGCCGATCTCCTCGCCGGCGCGCCGATCGTCGGCATGCTGCCGGTCTACGGCTACCGGGATCTCGACCTCGATCTCGTGGCCGATGCGACGCTGGACGAGAAGGCCCGCGACCTCGCCCTGCGCGAGGTCACGATATCGGGGCGCGACATCGGTACCGTCCGTCTTTCCGGCCTGCTGGGGGGCATCGGACCCGAGCTGTTCTCCGGCACCCTTCCGGCGGCCACCATGCTGATGTTCTCGGGCAGCGCCAAGACCCTCGACCTGACGGTGGAGAATGCCGGCCTTTTCGAGCGCTTCCTGGCCGCCCAATCGAAGGATCTCAGCCTCAAGCCGGACGAGCTGCGCAAGGAATACGTCACCGCGAGCCTGCTCGGCGTTCCGATCATCCTCGGCAACAGCGCGGCCGCTAAGGGCATCGGGGCCGCCATGGGCCAGTTCGTCATGAAGCCCGGCAAGCTCGCGGTGCACGCGAAGTCCAAGGAGCCCGCGGGCATCGGGTTCATCGATCTCGGCGCGGCGCGCTCGCCGGCGGCCGTGCTCGACCGGCTCGATGTCGAGGCGAAGGCGAACTGAGCCGGCCGAGATCGGGCTGAGACCTGTCTCGGACCCGTCGCGGCGCGCCGGGCCGTGTGCCGGGAGGAGCCGTCCATGCTCGTCGTCCGTCTCTCGAAGGCCGCCTTGGTTGCCGCCCTGGCGCTGACCTGCACGCTGGTGGTGTTCGGCAACATCGTCGATCCGGCGGTGAACCTCGCCTTCGTGCAGCATGTGCTGGCGATGGACACCGTCCTGCCCGGATCGGGAATCGTCGACCGTTCGATCACGGATCCGGCGCTCCAGCGCGCGGCCTTCGCCCTGATCGTCGCCGGAGAGGCTCTGACCACCCTCCTGCTCTGGATCGGCGTGCTGCTGATGCTCGTGCGGTTGCGGGCTTCGCCCGCCCGTTTCGTCCGGGCGAAGGCCTGGGCGATTGCCGGCCTGAGCGTCGGCTTTCTGATCTGGCAGGCGGGCTTCCTGGGCATCGGCGGCGAGTGGTTCGGCATGTGGATGTCGACGACCTGGAACGGCCAGCAATCGGCCTTCCGCTTCGCCATGACGGTGCTCGGCGTACTGATCTACGTGGCCCTGCCCGAGGCCGAGGATCCGACCGGCACCCGCGGGGGCTGAGCTCGGCGGGACGAGCTGACCATCAGTTCCCGTGACTCCTGATCGTCCGTGATCGAGGGGTGAAGCTCGAACCGGGTCCGCGGTCATGGCCGCCGACGCCGTGGCCGTTCGCGCTGCCATGGGAACGGCCTTTGGTGCGTGGCCTGACAGGCGCTTTTGCGCCGAAGTCTTATCCGCTTGAGGGGAAGGAACGTGACGCCTTCTGTTTCCGACGCGCTCGGCCGTTGACGGTCAGGGATCGACCCACCTATCACATATAGCATGAGCTATAATGATGGGTCATGGCTATGCAACACGCCTGCGTTCCGTGCCGCCTGGCGCGCGGGGGCCTCGTCCTGTGCTGGCTGGCGCCGACGCTCGGCATGGCCGGGACGCCTGCTTCGGCGCAGACGCTCCCGACTGCCGCCGAGAACCTGACGCCGGGCGATCTCGACAGCGAGCATCTGTTCGGCTTCACGGAAGGCAGTGACCTGGGTGTGCCCGGGGAAGCGGAGCTGGAATGGGAGACGAGCGGGCGCCTCGGGCGCCGCCTCGGCCGCTTCCTGACGGTGGACAGCGGCTTGGCGCTGAAGATGCCACTCACCAACGCGTTCCGCTTGGCACCGGGCGTCACCTTCAACGCTTCCGATATCGGCACGCCCGGGGCGCCGACCCGGACCACCGGCGGCTTCAACGGCGGCTTCCTCGAAACCCGATTGCGCCTGCTGGATCGACGTGCGGCGCCCTTCGGCCTGACGCTGAACCTCGTGCCGGGTTACGGCACCGTGGACGGCGGATCGGGCGCGCCGGCCCGCAGCTTCGGCACGGAGGTCGGGCTGTTGGCCGACCGGGAGGTGATCCCCGACACGCTGGTCGCCGCTCTCAACGCGAGCTTCGCATTCTCATCGACGCGCATGAACGTGACGAACGCGCGCCTGCTCGGATCGGGGATCGAGGTGTCGGCTGCGCTAGCCTATCGCGTTCAACCCGGCGTCTTCCTCGGCGGTGAGGTCCGCTACGCCCGGACATACGAGGGCCTGACGCTCGACCGGTTCGCGGGCGACGCCGTCTATATCGGACCCACCGCCTACACGAATCTGTCCCCGCATGCCTGGGCCTCGTTCACCTGGAGCTTCCAGGTTGCCGGGCAGGCGCTGGGAGAGCCCGGGCCCCTCGACCTCTCGAACTTCGACCGGCATCAGATGCGGCTGCGCGTCGGGTACAATTTCTGATCCCGGCCGGAGCAGACGTCGGGCATCTCTGCGCACTCAGCGTCGGCCATACGGCTCGGCGCCGGCGCAGGGCGGTCCCACGCCCCGGCCCCGCGCCGCTCTTCCGGTCGATTCTGACGGCCGCACGCGAGGACGGTCGGCAGCCTTCTCGAAACGCCGCGTCCGCGGAATCCAGACGTCAGAGCGCGATGATGTCCGGATGCCGCGCGGCCAGCGTCGCCCGGGTGGTCTCGGCCCAGGCGCGGTCGCGCTCCCGGCGGGGGCGATCGAGGGGCACGTCGGCGATCAGAGTCGCAGGGCGTCTCGAGACCAGCAGCAGCCGGTCGGCGACCCCGATCGCCTCCGCGACGTTGTGCGTGACCATCAGGACGCTCATGCCGGCCTGATCCACCGTATCCACCACCAGGCCGCGCAGCTCGGCGGCCGCAGCATCGTCGAGGGAGACGAACGGCTCGTCGAGCACCAGCACGCGAGGACCGTCGGCCAGCGCCCGCGCGAGCGCCACCCGCCGTTGCATCCCCAGCGACAACGCCTTCGGATAGCTGTTCCGCCACGCCGTGAGGCCGAGCCGCGCGAACAAGCCGTCGAGGTCGCGCCCGCGCCGCTCCCGGGGGAGCCCGAGGCGGACATTGTGCTCGACGCTGCGCCACGGCAGCAGCCGCGGCTCCTGGAACACCATGCCGGCCTGTTCCGCGCCGGAGACGCGGCCCTCGAAGGCCGGATCGAGCCCCAGCAGGATCCGCAGCGTCGTGGTCTTTCCCGCGCCCGAAGGCCCGATCAGGCAGACGATCTCCCCGGCGGCGACGGCGAATGCGAGGTCGCGGACGGCCTCGACCGGCTCGGCGCCGCGGGGCCGATACCATTTCGACGCGATCGCGACCTGCAGGACGGGCTCAGCGCCAGCGACGGACATAGGCTTCGAGCCGCTGCAGCAGGAGGACGTCGATGCCGATCATCACGGCCATGAAGACGAGGCTGTAGCCGATGATGGCCGCCACGTCGGTGCTCTGGACGAAGTAGTAGTTGATCGCGAAGCCGACCCCGTCCGGTCGCCCGAGCAGCTCCACCACCAGCACGATCTTCCAGGCCAGCGACAGACCCGACCGCGCCGCTGTCACCATGTAGGGCTGGAGCTGCGGGATCAGGATGTCGCGGGCCCAGCTGCGCCGGTCGAGCCGATAGGCGCGGGCCATCTCGTCGAGGCCGGGATCGAGATTCCGGGCGCCTTCCCGCACGATCACCGCGACGTTCGGCAGCTTGTTGAGCACCACCGCCAGGATCGCGGCGGTTTCGGTGAGCCCGACCCAGACATAGGCCAGGACCGTGATCACCAGGGCCGGCGTGTTGAGGAGGACGAGGAGCGGCGTGTCGAGGCTGAGATCGGCGGCCTTCGAGCGTCCGAGCGCGACGCCGAGGACGACGCCGAGGGACATGGCCACCGTGAAGGAGATCGCCACCCGCAGCAGCGTCATCCCGACATTGTGTCCGAGGTCGCCGCGCTCGGCCTCCTGTACGATGAAGCGCAGCACCGCCATCGGCGCCGGCAGCAGGCGTGAACCCGCTTCGAGGGCGGCCAGCTGCCAGGCACCGATGAGCACGGCCAGGGACGCGAGGCGGGTCAGCGCGCCCATGCCGTCCCGATACGCACGATCGCCGCCAGGAGTGCCCGCCGCACGGGCGCCTCAACCATTGCGGCCGGTATAGTAGAGGTCGGGCGGGAGCGCGTCGCCCTTGCCGACTAGGCGCGCTCCGCCGAGCCGCGCCATCACGGCGTAGAGCTTCTCCGCATCGGCGCGCTCCTGCGCGATCGAACGGCGCGGGATGCCGGCCAGGAAATCGTGCTTCAAGGCTTCGAAGGTCGCGTCGTCCTCGGCCGCCATCAGCGGGCGCACGATCTGCCACGTGCTCGGATCGGCGGCCAGCATGTCCTTGGCGGCCCGAGACGCCCGGGCGAAGGCCGCCACGGCGGCGGGCTTCTCCTTCACCGTGGCGTCCTGGAACAGGTAGCCGATCAGCGCCACGTCGCCGGGGACGCCGAGGGCGTGCATGATGTCTTCGGCGCCGACCAGCTGCCGGTAGCCCTTGGCCGTCAGGCGGGCGCAGTAGGTCCAGTAGGTCAGCGCCGCGTCGAGGGCGCCCTGCTCCAGCTTCAGGGTGATCAGCGGCGGCGCGCCGTAGGCGATCTCGGCGTCGCGCTCGAGGTCGATGCCGGCCGCGTCCTTCGCCTGCGCCCGGAGGAGCAGCCAGTTCTTGTCCAGCGGGCCGCCGGCCACGCCGAGGCGCTTGCCCGCGAGATCCTTGAGGCTCTTCACCGCACTCCCGGGCGGCACCATGACGCCGCCCTCGGAGGTCGAATACGGGATGAAGCGCACCGCCTGCCCGTCATTGCCGAGGCGGGCGGCCCAGAGCAGGTCGCCGATGATCGTGTCGACCTGCCCGCCGATGAAGCCGATCCGGGCCGCGTCGTTGCCGGCGAGCTTCACCGCGTCGAGTTCGAACCCGTTGGCCGTGTCGAGGCCACGCGCCTTGATCACCGCCGCTTCCCAGGTCGACGTGCCGAAGGGCAGGCTTCCGAGGCGGATCGTCGGCGCGTCCGCGCGCGCCGCGCGCAGGCCGAGGCCGCCGAGCAGGCCCCCGGCGAGCATCGCGCGCCGTGACAGCATCACGCCTTCTCCCATCGTATTGCGCAGTCTTCAGCGGCGGCAGACTGGAGTGCCGAGCGAGCCGGACGCCATTGGCAAAAGGTCATAGGGCTCGCACCCGTTTCCGTCCACCGTGGCAAACACGCTTGCGCGCAACCGGCCGCGGCGGCACCCTCTGCCCCGACGGTTTCATCGGAGACGGGATCATGACCGAACGACGCGAAGGCGCCCTGGACGCTGCGACCGTGGAGGCGCGGCTGAAGGCCGAGCTGCCCGCATGGCGCCTGGAAGACGGGTGGATCCGGCGCACCTACAAGACGTCCGGCTGGAAGAGCACCCTGATGGTGATCAACACCGTCGGGCACTTGGCCGAGGCGGCCTGGCACCATCCGGACATCACGGCCTCCTACGCCTGGGTCGAGGTCCGGCTGATGAATCACGCGGCCAAGGGCATCACCGACAAGGACTTCGCCCTCGCCCGGAAGATCGAGGAGGTCGTGTCCTGGCAGCCAGCCCTGGAGGGACAGGGGCTCGAAGGCACGCCGACCGATCCGCGCTTCGCCTACATCAAGTACGACAAGTAGCGGCACCCCGCGGACGTCACTGCGGCTCCTTCACCCGGCGGCACTCCGTTTTCAAATAGGCGGTCTTGCCGATCTCCTCGCGCAGCTCGGTGCGGGCGATGATCTCCTGCCAGCCGGTGGCGCAGCCGAGTTCGTTGGCGACCCGGACCTTGCGCACCTCGAGCGCCTGGGCGTCCGTGCAGGAATCCTGGACGATCCCGTTGGCGCAGACCAGGACGACGGCGATGAAGGCGTTCATGGGCGGGACGGTCCTCGTTTCCGTCGCACCCTACGCGCCAGAACGCCGCCGGGTTGCCGGCGACGCGACGCCACCTGCGTGAAAGATCGTCACGGTCGGCCCGCCCTGAGGGGGCGGAGGGGCGGGCCGACCGTTTCTCGCAGCGCCCGCAAGCGCTGCGATCGCGTGAACCGGCCGATCAGCCGGTGTGAGCCGCCGGCCTGCCGCTCGCATCCGGGCGGATGCGGTAGCAGCCGATGTAGAGGGCCGGCAGAAACAGCAGCGTGAGGAAGGTCGCGGCCAGGATGCCGCCGATCATCGCGAAGGCCATCGGGCCCCAGAACACCTCGCGGGCGATCGGGATCAGGCCCAGGCTCGCCGCCGCGGCGGTCAGGAGGATCGGCCGCATGCGGTGGTGCGTCGCCTCGAACACCGCCTCCCACGGCGCCATCCCCTCATCCCGGAACTCCTCGATCTGGCTCACCAGAATCACCGCGTTGCGGATGATGATGCCGATGAGCGCCAGGATGCCCAGGATGGCGACGAAGCCCATGGGCTTGTCGAACAGGAGCAGCGCCGGCACGACGCCGATCAGGCCGAGCGGCGCGACGGTGAAGACAAGGAGCATCCGCCCGAAGCTCTGAAGCTGCATCATCAGCAGGAACGCCATGGCGAGCAGCATGACCGGGACCACCGCCGCGATCGGGCCCTGGCCCTTGGCCGATTCCTCGACGGCACCGCCGGTCTGGACGGTGTAGCCCTCGGGAAGCGCCTTGATGAAGGCATCCAGGCCGGGTTGCAGGGCGGCCACGATGGTGGCGGGCTGGGTCGCGTCGTGGATCGTGGCGCGCACCGTCACGGTCGGGAGACGGTCGCGGCGCCAGACGATCGGCTGCTCCAGATCGTAGCCGATCCGCGCGAAGGCGAGCACCGGGACCACGGTGCCGTTCGCGAGGCCGACCTGCAGGGATTGCAGCGTGTCCAGCGAGGACCGCTCGGCGGCCCGGGCACGGCCGACGACGTTGACCAGATAGATCGAGTCCCGGACCTGCGTGATCGCCTGCCCACCCTCGATCCCGTTCAGGATTCCGGCGACGTCCTGGCTGGTGACGCCGAGCTGGCGCGCCTTGTCCTGAAGGATCTCGACCCGCAGGACCTTGCCGGGCTCGTTCCAGTCGAAGGTCGGCACGTCGAGGCGCTTGTCGGCCGCGACCACGTTGGCCAGATCGAGGGAGAGGCGGCGTACCGTCTCCATCTTCGGTCCGCTGAGGCGGTATTGCACCGGCCGGCCCACGGGTGGGCCGAGGCTCAGGGGCTGAACGAGCACGTCGGTGCCGACGAAATCACGCAGGGCAATGGTTTGGAGGCGCGCCATGACCCGGTCGCGCACCTCCAGCGATTTCGTGACGATGACGATCTGGCCGAAGAACGCGTTGGCGAGCTGCTGATCGAGCGGGAGGTAGAAGCGCACCGCGCCCTCGCCGACATAGGACGACCAGCTCGTCACGTCCGGATCGCCCTTCAGGTTCGCCTCGAACCGGTCCATCTGCGCCCGCGTCTCGGCGATGGTGGCGTTCTGCGGGAGGGTGAGGTCGACCAGCACCTCGGACCGGTCCGAGGACGGAAAGAACTGCTGCTGCACATGGCCCATCCCGACGATGGCCGCGGCCATCAGACCGAGGCAGACGATGACCGTCGTCCAGTGCCAGCGCATGGCGATGCGCAACGCCCCGACGAACAGGCGCGTGAAGATCCCCTGCTTCTCCGTGTGATGCCTCATGGTCTTCGGCAGGAGCGTGACGCCGACGAGCGGGGCGAACAGGACCGCCACGACCCAGGAGACCAGCAGCGCGGCCGCGATCACCACGAAGAGCGAGTAGGTGTACTCGCCGGCGCCGGAGCCGTTGAAGCCGATCGGCAGGAAGCCTGCCACGGTGACGAGCGTTCCCGTCAGCATGGGGAACGCCGTCGACGTGTAGGCGAAGGTGGCAGCCTTCCGGAGGGTGTCGCCCCGTTCCAGGCGGGCGACCATCATCTCGACCGTGATCATGGCATCGTCGACCAGCAGGCCGAGCGCGATGATCAGCGCGCCGAGGGAGATGCGCTGCAAGGTGACGTCCATGATCTGCATGACCACGAAGACAATCGCCAGCACGAGCGGGATCGACACCGAGACGACGAGGCCGGCCCGGACGCCGAGGCTCACGAAGCTCACTGCCAGCACGATGATGACGGCCTCGACCAATGCCTCGGTGAAGCCGCCGACGGCATGCTCGACCTGCTTGGGCTGATCCGACACGAGGTGGACGCCGACGCCCACCGGAAGCGTGGCCTCGATCCGACCCATGCGCTCCTTCAGCGCTTCGCCGAAATGCAGCAGGTTGGCGCCCGGCCGCATCGCGATGGCGAGACCGATCGCGGGTTTGCCGTCCACGCGGAACAGCGGCGCCGGCGGATCCTCGTAGCCCCGGCTGATCTCGGCGATGTCGGCAAGGCGGAAGAAGCGGTCGTTCACCCGCAGGTTGAAGTCCTGGAGCGACGCCTCGGAGGCGAAGGAGCCGCTGACCCGCAGCGAGATGCGCTCCGGGCCGGCCTGGACGACGCCGGAGGCCGAGACCGCGTTCTGCGCTTGCAGCGCCTTGATCAGGGCCTGAAAATCGATGCCGTAACCGGCGAGCTTCCGGGTGGAGAAGTCGAGATAGATCGTCTCGTCCTGCGTGCCGATCAGCTGCGTCTTGCCGATATTGGGCACCCGCAGGACCTCGGTGCGGATGCTCTCGACGTAGTCGCGCAATTGCCGGTGCGTCAGGCCGTCGGCCGTGAACGCGTAGATGTTGCCGTAGACGTCGCCGAACTCGTCGTTGAAGAACGGCCCCTGCACGCCCTCCGGGAACTGGCCCTTGATATCGCCGAGCCGCTTGCGAACCTGGTAGAAGGCGGGCTGGATCTCGTTCTTCTTGAGGGTGTCGCGGAACTGGACGAAGACCGTCGACGATCCGGGCGTCGTGTAGCTGCGGACGTAGTCGAGGCCGTTGAGCTGCTGAAGCTCCTTCTCGACCCGGTCGGTGACCTGATCGAGGGTGTCCTTGATGGTCGCCCCCGGCCAAGTCGTCTGCACCACCATGGTCTTGATGGTGAAAGGCGGATCCTCCTCGCGGCCGAGGCGCGTGTAGGCCATCAGGCCCGCCACCAGCGAGACCAGCATCAGGAACCAGACGAACGAGCGGTGCTCGAGCGCCCAGTCGGAGAGGTTGAAGTCCTTCACGCGAAAACCCCGTGCGGCCGTGTCAGACGGCGCCGTCGGTCAGGCGCACGGCCTGGCCTTCCTTGAGGACATGGACGCCCGCGACCACCACGCGATCGCCCGCCTTCAGCCCATCGACGACCACGACGCGGCCGTCCTCGGCGTCGTCCCGTGCCGCCGCTACGGTCACGTCGCGGCGGGACACCGACTTGCCGTCGGCGGCGACGATCCAGACCGAGCGGCGGCCGTCGCCCTCGATCAGCGCCGATGCGGGAAGCCGCACGTGCGGCGGGACCTGCCGCGTCAGCGAGACATTGATGGTCGCGCCGAGCCGGAAGGCTGGGCCGGGCTGATTCAGAGTGATCCGGATGCGCTTGGAGCGCGTCCCGGCCTCCGCGAGCGGCGCGATCTCGCGGACGCGCCCGCGCGCCGTCAGCTCCGGCGCGCTCTGGAGGGCCACCGTGAACACACCGTCAGCCGGCAACGCCCCGGCATGGGATTCGGGAATATCGACCACGGCCTCGCGGACGTCCGGCCGCGCCACGGTCACGACCCCCTGCCCGGCGCTCAGCACCTGGCCGACTTCGGCGAGACGCTGTGTCACGACGCCGTCGAACTCGGCCTTGAGCTCGGTGTAGCCCATCTGGTCGCGGGCCTTCTGCAGGCTCGCCATGGCTTGATCGACCCGTGCCCGGGCGGTCTCGCGCTTGGCGACCGCCTGGTCGAGGGTCGCCTGCGAGACGCTGTTGCCCGACATCAGGCGCCGGGTCCGGGACTCGGCGGCGTCGGCGTTCTCGGCCTGCGCCTTCGCGTCGGCGAGGTCGGCCTCGGCGCGGGTCAGGTCGAAGCGGGTCACGATGGTGTCGAGCGCCGCGAGCCGCTGACCCCGGGTGACGAGATCGCCGATCGTGACGTCCCGCGCCACCATGCGGCCGGGGATCTGGAAACCGAGCTGCGCCTGATAGCGCGGCTCGATCGTGCCGGCGAACGGCCCGAACGTGACGGTGTCGCTCGGTACGACCACCTGCGTGAGCACCGGACGGATGGCAGCGGCCTCCGCGGCCTGGCTGCCCTCCTCGCTGTGCCCGTTGCAGCCCCCCAGCGTCGCCGCGACGAAGCTCAGGGCGAGGTACGTCCGCGCCTTCACGGGCGATCTCCGATCTCGGCGGCCGCGACAAGCTGGCCGGGGCGCAGGAACTGGATGCCGGCGACGACAACGCGCTCGCCCGGCTCGACGCCGCGCTTCAGCGCGATGATGTCGGGGCCGAAGCGGTCGATCTCGACGGCGCGCACCGATACCGTCCGGTGGTCGGGATCGTAGATCCACACGGAGGGCCGCCCGTCGTAGCGGTACAGCGCCGACCAGGGCAGGATCACCGATTCATGCGGCGCGAAGCGCCCGCGCCCGACCACGACCGCGCCGAGACCCATGCCGGCGGGCGTCGACTTCAGACCGATCTTGACCCGCACCGTGCCGCTCGCGGAATCGACCGTCGGCGAGATCTCGCGCACGGTCCCGGTCGCGGTGACCGCCGGATCCGACTGCAGCGCGACCGCGATCGTGTCGCCGGCCGGGGGCTGCGCCAGCAGAGATTCGTAGACATTGAAGACCGCGTCGCGGGGGCCGTCCTGCGCGATCACCAGGACGGTCTGGCCTGACTGGACCACCTGGCCGACCTCGAAGCTGCGGCTGGTCACGACACCGGCCACGCCGGCGCGCAATTCCGTGTACGAGAACTGCTCCTGCGCGGTCCCGAGGGCCGCCTTCGCCGAGTCGACGGCTGCCTGTGTCGTGCGCAGCTCCTGCTCGGCATTGTCGTAGGTCGAGCGCGTGGTGAAGCCGCCGGCGAGAAGTTGCTTCTGGCGCTCGAACGACATCTTGGCCTGGGTCAGCAGCGCCTCGGCCGAAGCGAGGGCGGCCTTGGCGTTGTCGAGATTCGCTTGCTGGGTCAGCGGTTCGAGGACGGCGAGTACTTGGTCGGCGGTCACGTGGTCACCGACCTCGACACGCCGTTCGGCAACCTTGCCGTTCGTCCGGAACGAGACGTTGACCTGCGCCTGGGCCTGGATGTCGCCGGTCACCACGACATCGAGCGCCAGCGGCGTCCGGCGCGCCTGCACCACCCGAACGCGCGCCAGAGCCGGATCGAGCGCCGGTTCCGATTCGGCCCGAGCGCATCCGATCGATGCGAACGCGGTTAAGGCCAGTAGGATGGTCGCTGGGATAGCGAAGGCAATGCGGCTCATGCGATCGACCGTGTCGGCGCGACTCGTGCGAAATGCGTGGCGCGTTCCTACGCTATCCGTTACATACCGTCCAGACGGTTTTTAATGCAGGTCGGCGATGCAGGTGAAGCGACAGCGGCTGGCGGCGCGGCCCGAGATCATCTTGGAGGCGGCCGCGGCCGTGCTCCTGAAGGCCGGCGTGCGGGGGCTGACCATAGATGCAGTCGCGGCCGAAGCCGGGCTGAGCAAAGGCGGGGTTCTGCACCATTATGCGTCGAAGGATGCACTGGTGGCGGCCCTCGTCGCCCGCAAGCTCGCGGATGTGCGGGCGGAGATCGACGCCTGCGCGCGCGAGATTCCCGCCGGTCCATCGCAACTTCCCCGCGCGATGGTTGCGCATATCCGCGGGCATTATTGCGAGGACGACGAGTCGGCCCGTGCGCTTCTCCTGGCATCGATGGAATCGCCGGAAGCACAGAAGGACTTCCAGGCGTTCGTCGCGGATCAGCTGGACCAGCTCGGACGGATCGACGGCGCCCGCCCTGGCGAGGGCTCTGTCCTTTACTTCGCCATTCTGGGTCTGTTCATGACCCGGGCGCTGGGCTTTCAGCAGCTCGATGGGGATGCCCTGGCGCCGATGCTCGACGCCCTCGATCGCTTGGCCGGGCAGGCCGACAGCTGAGGAAGCCGGCTCAGGCCTGGAACGCGAGAATCGCCCGGGTGCCGCGGCTTCTCGGAACGTACGATAAGGCCGAGCGCAGGTTCGACGCCATGGCGCGCACGATCCGCGATCCGAGGCCGGTGCCGCGGATCTCGCCCTCCCCGGTCCAGCCGATCCCGTCGTCCTCGACGGCCAGGAGTACAGTGTCGGCGGCGTCGCACTCGATAGCGACACGGATTTCGCCCGACGTGCCGAGCGGGTAAGCGTATTTGTAGGCGTTGGTGACGAGTTCGGTCACGACCACGCCGACCGACACCGCCTTGTCCGTCGAGAGGCGCACAGGCGCGGCCTGCAGGCGTATCGCATGATCCCGCCCGCTTGCCCGCATGGCCGCCTGCAGTTCCTCAACGAGACTTTGCAGGTAGGCGTCGAGTTCGACCGATTCCACGTCGTCCGAGGTGTAGAGGCGGCGATGGATACCCGCGATCGCCGAGATCCGAGCCTGCATCTCGTCGAGCGCCGCCTTGGCGGCCGTGTCCGTCACGGCGTTGCGCTGCATGTGCGCCAGCGCCGCAACGAGTGCCAGAGAATTGGCCACGCGGTGATTGACCTCGCGCAGCAGCAGTTCGGCACGGTCGCGCGCCTCGCGCATCTCGGCCTCTGCCCGCTCCTTGTCGCGCCGGAGGCTCTCCTGCCGGAGTGCCGTGGCGACGGCCTCGCCGAGCAGCTCCCGAAATTGGCCTTGGACGTCCTTCCAGACGTAGTCCACCGCGCCGGCCTTCAAAGCCGCCACGGCAACGCGGCTGTCCTCCGAGCCGGTCACGTAGATGACCGGGGGCGCCTCGGGCAGCGCGCGGATTTCCGGCAGCAGGTCGAGGCCGGTCTGGCCCGGCATGTGGTGGTCGAGGGCGACGGCATCGATCCCGCCTTGTGCGAGCCGCGCCAGGCCCGCGGCGCCGTCGGAACAGAGTTCGACCGCGTAGCCACGCTTTTCCAGGGCGCGCCGAACCAAGCGCCCGAGGCCTGGATCGTCGTCGATGTAGAGGATGCGTGCCGCCGCGGCGGTGACATCCCCGCTGGCACGTCCGGCGCTCATGGGTTCTGCGGAACCTGCATGACCGAGAAGAACAGTCCGAGCTGGCGGATCGCGTTCGCGAAGCCGTCATAGCTCACCGGTTTGGTGATGTAGACATTGGCGCCGAGATCGTAGCAGCGCTGGATCTCGCGGCTGTCGTCCGTGGTGGTCAGCACCACCACGGGGGAGCGCCGCGTATGTGGATTCGCTTTGACCTTCTCGAGAATATCGAGGCCGGTCATGTCGGGCAGGTTGAGATCGAGCAGGATCAGCAGATGCCGCCGCGCGCTCGCCTCGCCGGTGCCATCGGTCCCGAAAAGGTATTCCAGCGCGGAGGTGCCGTTCCGGAACGGGATGATCTCGTTGTTGACGCCGGCGCGGCGGATGTTCCGCTCGATCAGGCGCGCATGCCCTTCGTCATCCTCGATCATCACGATGCTGACGGGGTGCACGGGCGGTTCCACGCTCATTCGGCGGCGATGGACGCCGGTTCGAGGTTTCTGTCCGCTGTAGCTGTCCCGCGCGGCAAGGTCACGTCGAACGTCGTGCCGACACCGAGTTCTGAACGGATCTCGATTCTGCCGCCGAACGAGCGCACCAGAGCCTTCACGTGGGCGAGGCCGATCCCCTCGCCCTGACGATCCTGGACGCCCGACCTGCGGAAGAGTTCGAACACGCGGGCATGGTCCCGCGCCGCGATCCCTCGACCGTTATCGGCGACGGAGAAGCAGACACTGCGATCGCCGATGGACTTGGCCGTAACGGTGACGCGTCCAGGCCGTGTCGAGTCGAGGTATTTCACGGCATTGTCCAAGAGGTTGCCGAAGATCTGCTCGACCGCGAGTCGATCGGCGACGATCCCCGGCAAATCGCGGGCAATCGTCACTGAGGCGCCGACCGCCTCCGCCTGATGCCGCTGGGCGTCCGCCACGCCGCGGAGCAGGTTCGTCATGTCGAGGGGTTCGGGCGAGAATTGCCGGCGCCCCTCGCGGGAGAGCTTCAGGACGGCGGCGATCAGCCCCTCCATCCGGTTCACCGCCGCCTTGATGAAGCCGAGCGCTTCGCCGAGATCCGCGTCGAGCCGCTGCGCCTCCGGGTGCCCCCGGAGGGCCGTGGCGATCTCGGTCCGGGTCGCCTCCAACTCGCTCGTGAACCCCATCACGTTGACCAGCGGCGCGCGCAAGTCGTGGCTGACGATGTAGGCGTAGCGCTGGATCTCCTCGTTCGATTCGCGCAGGTCGGCTTCGGCCTGCCGCTGCTCGGTGATGTCCGTGTGGACCCCGACCCACTCGCGGATCGCGCCCCGCGCATCGAGCACCGGGATGGCTCGGATCGCGAAGTGGCGCCACGTCCCGTCGCGGGACCGGACCCGGTGCTCGTGAATGTAGGTGCGCCGCGCCCGTACGGTCGCGTTCCAGCTCTCGACGGAGGCCTGCATGTCATCGGGATGCACCGCATCGGCCCAGCCGTAGCCCTGATACTCCTCCCGCGTCTGACCCGTAATCGCGCTCCAGCCGGGTTGATCGCCGATCATCCGGCCCTCGGGATCGTTCGTCCAGAGCACGCCGCGCACCGCCTGGACCGCGGCGCGGAACCGGGCCTCGCTCGCCTGGAGTTCCCACTGCATGCGCTGCTGGTCCAAAGACGAGGCGAGCATCGCGAGGAACAGAATGAGGAAGGTCGCGCCGGCGATGTAGAGCGCGAGATTCTGCCGCCCCTGCACGCCGATTACGGCATGTGCGGCGTGGGCGCCGGCCGCTTCGGCGGTGACCGTCGCCGCGGCCATGCCTGTGTAGTGCATCCCCGCCACCGCCAGACCCATGACACAGGCCGCGAGGAGCTGCTGCCAGACGCCGTGCTGGCGGAAGGAGAGCCACAGGGCAGCCGTCGCCGCCGTCACGGCGATCGCCACTGAGAGGGCGACCACGGCCGGGCTGTAGGCGAGGTTGCCGGGGATCCGGAGCGCCGCCATGCCGGTGTAGTGCATGCCGGCGACGCCCAGGCCCATCAGCGGACCGGCCACGAAGAGCCCGCCGGGCCCTTTGCCGACGCGCGCCGCCCACAGGAAGGCGGACCCTGTGGCCGCGATGGCGATTGCGAGGGACAGGAGCGTTAAGCCGAGATCGTAGGCGGCCGGCATGCCCATCTCGAAGGCCAGCATGCCGACGAAGTGCATCGACCAGATACCCCCGCCCATGGCGAGCGCCGCGCCGGCGATCCACGGCCAGCGCGGACCGGCGACGGGGCCACGGAGGCGGGCACCCAGGTCCAGCGCGGTATAGGACGCGAAGACTGCCAGGCCGATCGACAGGGCGACGAGGGCCGGATTGTAGCCAGTATGGACCATCGACTGCGACCGACGCCTGAAGAGCGCTGGCTCCGATGTATCCCGGGCGCATGCTCGGCGCTATCGCAATTCCGAGGCGCCCAAGTCTTCTGAATACCGCGCCTCGTCGAGGGCTCTCGGGCTGCACGGCACGGCTTCCGATTGACGGCTGCCGGGAGCTTCTGGACCCTCTGATCGACGTCGCGATGTCATATCGTATGGCGCGGCGTCGTGCTGCATGGTCGCGACAGGCTACGGCAAGCACGAGCTGCGATGATCGGCCGGAGTATGTGCCTGCTCGAAGATCGGCCGGCATGCCGCGCATTCGGTCGGGTTAACCGCCGGTTGCGGGTGCTGGCCGCGCCCTCCGGTGGCGGGCGACGAGCCGATCCGGGTGCCGCTGCCGATGCGCTGCCCGGCCACGAAGAAAAAATTCGCGTGCGTCGCGCGGCGATGGTCTCTCCTGCCGTGCGTGCGCGTTCTAGGTTCTGTCGATCGCTCATCGCGAATGCAGATTCATGAACGGACACGCCGCGGTACGACTTCCGGACGATCTGCGCGAAGCTCTGGCGCAGGCTCTGTACGATTATGATCAGAGCGATGGGGATGATCGACCCGCCTGGACCGGTGCCGATCTGGCGGCTCGGAATCCCGGTCTTCGGGAGCGCTACCTCCAATCCGCCGACGCCCTCGTCGATGGGCCGTTGGCGGCATGGCTGGCGTGTCGCCTTGCCGACGAAGAGGAATTACGCGTTCTGCGTCGGCAGCGTATGGCGCCGGAGCGCGAGCGCGAGCTTCTCGAAGCCAACAACCGCTTGCTCGCGCGGGCCGAGTTTGCCGAATCGGCCCGGGCGGCTGCGGAGGACGCCCTTACCACGCTGCGCCGCGAGCGCGACGTGGCCCGGGAAGCGGAGGCGTTCTGGCAGCAATTTGCGTTTGACGCCGACGATCTCGCAACCCGCCGCCTTATCGAGCAGACGGAGACGCGCGCCGAGGCCGAGAGACGCGCGATCGAGGAACGATGCCGACGGGAGCGCGCGGAAGCGGCGCTGCGCCTGTTTGCCGACCGAGCCGACGTCATGCCGAAGGAGGGCTGGGCGTCGGAATTGGCGCACGCCAACCGTGATATCCCGCTCTGGTGGTTCCATGCGGCGCGGGTCGCACTCGAGCCGCCGGACCTCACCAAGCCGACCGGAGACAGCGAGGCCTGAGAGCGTCAGGCCGCGGCGGGCTGCTTTCCACTCGTGTCCCGGAACAAGGCCGTGCAGCCGGAGCCGCGATGCATGCTCAGGATCGACGCGCGGTCGATTTCCGGGTGGGTCTTGAGGACTTTCTGGACGCAGGCGAGGACGCGTTCGTATTGCGCGGCATCGTAGTTCGGCTCCAGCGGGCTCACTGCGATGTAAGTCTCGACCACGAGCACGCGCTCGGCATGATCGTGGGCGACATCGACGGCGATCCAGGAGGATTTGATCAGGCTGGTGCTGGCGAGCATGGGCGTCCCTCGATCAGCGTTACGCGGTTCAGCCCGCGGCGGCGGGCAATTTTGGCGAAATCATGGACCGCTGGCCTACGAATGCCAAGAGGCCGCTTGCCTCCATGCTTTATCGGACGTGTTGAGCGTCATGGCGCCCCGGCCTACGGTTGGCCGAGAGGCCCGCGGGCCCGATCCACAATAGGCACTCGCATCCGAAGAATGGCATGTGGTATACAAATTATCGGACTCGTCACCCCGGGTCCGTGTGACGGTGTCGCGATACGACGAGGCCGCGCTTTGGGAGGGAGAACAAACATGATCCGCTTGAGGATGGAAGCCCCCTGCCCCGGCGTTGCGCCCCGCACGTTACGGGACCGTGCCGGCATCGAGCCGGTATCCCGCCCGGCCTGAGCCGATTTCCGATATCCCGCGACCGACTCCAACTCCGAGACCGATCATGACAAAGGCCCTCGAAGGCGTCCGCATTCTGGACTTTACCCACGTTCAATCCGGTCCGACCTGTACACAGCTCCTGGCTTGGTTCGGCGCCGACGTCATCAAGGTCGAGCGGCCGGGCGTCGGCGACGCCACGCGCCAGCAGCTTCAGGATGTCCCGGACGTGGACAGCCTGTATTTTACGATGCTGAACCACAACAAGCGCTCGATCACGCTCGACTCGAAGAACCCGAAGGGCAAGGAGGTTCTCTGGCGCCTGATCAAGGAATGCGACGTCCTGGTCGAGAACTTTGCCCCAGGCGCGCTCGCCCGCATGGGTCTCACCTGGGAGAAGATCCACGAGGCCAACCCGCGGATGATTCTCGCCTCCGTGAAGGGCTTCGGCCCGGGCCGCTACGAGGATTGCAAGGTCTATGAGAACGTCGCCCAATGCGCCGGCGGCTCGGCCTCAACCACGGGTTTCCGCGATGGCATCCCGATGGTGACGGGTGCTCAGATCGGCGATTCCGGCACTGGCCTGCACCTCGCGCTCGGTATCGTCACGGCCCTGTACCATCGGACCCAGAGCGGTCTCGGTCAGAAGGTCGACTGCGCGATGCAGGACGGTGTTCTGAACCTGTGCCGGGTCAAGCTGCGCGATCAGCAGCGGCTCGCGCATGGGCCGCTGAAGGAGTACAGCCAGTTCGGCGAGGGCATCCCGTTCGGCGAGGCGACCCCGCGCGCGGGCAACGATTCCGGCGGTGGTCAGCCCGGTCGCATCCTGCGCTGCAAGGGCTGGGAACAGGATCCGAATGCCTACATTTACGTGATCACGCAGGCCGCTGTCTGGGAACCGATCTGCGACATCATCGGTGAGCCCGACTGGAAGACGGATCCGAACTACGCGACCCCGAAGGCGCGCCTGCCGCATCTCAACGAGATCTTCACGCGGATCGAGGCCTGGACGATGAAGGTGTCGAAGTTCGAGGCGATGGACACCCTGAACAAGTACGACATCCCCTGCGGGCCGATCCTGTCGATGAAGGAGATCGCCGAGGACGAGTCGCTGCGGAAGACCGGCACCATCGTGGAGGTCGATCATCCGACCCGCGGCAAGTACCTGACTGTGGGCAATCCCATCAAGCTGTCGGCGAGCCCGAGCGAGGTCAAGCGCTCCCCGCTGCTCGGTGAGCACACCGACGAGATCCTCCGCACCGTGCTCGGCTATTCCGAGGCCGAGGTCGGTGAGATCTCCGAATCCGGCGCGATCGGCGTGGTTCAGAAGATCGCCGCCGAGTGAGCGGCCGGCGGCAATCCCGGCCTCGGGCCGTGGATTGCCGCCGTTTCATCCGGGGCCGCACCGTCCCGTATTTCCGATGACGCGGTCCGATAGCCAGGGCACGGCCAAGTACCGCCGAGCCCTGCGTTTCGACCGTCCCCTCCCCGGCCCGCAATGGGACCGGACGAAGCCCAGGAGATTGCATGCGCATCGCCTTCATCGGCCAACAGGATTTCGGCAAGGCAGTCCTGGAGGCGTTCCTCAAGCGAGGCGATGAGGTCGCCGCGGTGTTCTGCGCGCCCGAGAAGGCCGGCGCCAAGCCGGACGTCCTCAAGACGGCGGCGGTCGAGAAGGGATTGACGGTCTTCCAGTTTCCCAGCCTGAAGAGCCCGGAAGCCGAGGCCGCCATGCGCGGGCTCAATGCCGATATCGGCATCATGGCCTACGTGCTGCAATTCGCGCCGCAGAGCTTCGTGAACATCCCGAAGCACGGGACGATCCAGTATCATCCGAGCCTTCTGCCGCGCTATCGCGGCCCGTCCTCAATCAACTGGCCAATCGCACGGGGCGAGTTGCAGACCGGCCTCACGATTTTCAGGCCCACCGATGGCCTCGACGAGGGGCCGGTGATCCTGCAGAAGACCTGCCCGATCGGCGCCGACGCGACGTTGGGCGACGTCTATTTCGACGCCCTGTTCCCAATGGGCGTCGAGGCGATGCTCGAGGCGGCCGATCTCGTCGTTGCCGGACAGCATGTCGAGGTCGACCAGGATGAGGATGCCGCGAGCTATGAAGGCTGGTTCCGGGGGGCCGAGGCGGAGATCCACTGGTTGGCCCATGCCGAACAGATCTACAACCTGATCCGCGCGGCCAATCCGGCGCCTGGCGCTTGGACGACGCTCGACGGCAAGAAGCTTCAGATCTTCGATTCCAGCCTGCATCGGGTCCGCAAGCTCGCCGATGTCGTCGGCAAGCCCGGTGAGGTGATCGCCGTCGACGACACGGGCTTCAGTGTCTGCGCGCAGGGCGGCCGGATCGAGGTCCGCAAGGTGAAGGCGGAGGGCGGCAAGAAGGTCGGGGCCGCCGAGTTCGCCCGGGATGTTGGACTAGTCGTCGGGCAGGTGCTCGGGCGCTAGGTGGCCCGCACCCGACGCGTGATCGCATCCGTGACGGCTTATTGCATCCAGCCGATCACGAGACGCCGCGCCGCGGATGCCGCGCGGCGTCTCGGCTACTGCGTTTCGGGACGGGGTCGTCCTGCCGCATTCAGACCGTAGCTGCGGAAGCGCTTGACCGTTTCGTTGATCTCGTCGTCGGACAGGACGACCGGAGTCCCGATCTGCCGCGCCACCGCGTATTGCTGGCAAAGCGTCTCCAACTCGACAGCGAGCCAGAGAGCCTTCTCCAGGCTGTCACCGGCCGCGATCATGCCGTGATTGGCGAGGAGGCAGACATTGCGGCCGACGAGGGCCGCCAGCGCCAGATCGGAGAGTTCCGCCGTGCCGTAGGGCGCGTAGGGCGCGCAGCGCACGTTCGGTCCTCCGAAGGCCGCAATCATGTAGTGGACCGCCGGGATCGCCTGACCGCAGATGGCGAAGGCCGTGCAGTAGACCGGATGTGCGTGGACCACCGCACCGAATTCCGCACGGGACGCCAGGATGTCCCGGTGAAAGCGCCATTCCGAAGAGGGCTTCTGCTCCGGTGTATGCGTGCCGTCGAATGCCAGCCGGACCACGTCGTCCGGGCCCATTTTTTCGGTGGGCAGACCGGATGGGGTGATGAGGAGCCCGTCGCGGAAGCGCACCGAGACGTTCCCAGACGTCCCGCGGTTCAGACCCTGGGCGTCGAGGGCACGCGCCGCCGCCACGACGCTCTCCCGCGCAACCCGTTCGTCCCGATCCATGCCCGATCTCCGGAAGGCCCGGTTCCCGGTATGCAGGAAGCCCGGCGCCGTAAAGACGGCGCCGGGCTCATTTTCGTCAGTTCGGAGCTACAGGGCCAAGCTACTGGGCCAGGACCGGCGCGAGGCTTGCCTCGGGCTTCTTGGTATAGGCAGCGCGCATCGGCTTGAGGACGAACAAGGCTAGCAGAGCCGCGACGATGTTGAGCGCCGCCGCCACCAGGAACACCGTGTGCCAGCTCCCCGTCATGGTCGTGAGTACGCTGGTATAGGGGACGATGAGCGCCGCCGTGCCTTTTGCCGTGTAGAGCAGGCCGGCATTGGTGGCCGCGTATTTCGAGCCGAACGTGTCGCCGCAGGTCGCCGGGAACAGCGAGTAGATCTCGCCCCAGGCGAAGAACACGAGGCCGGTCAGCAGCACGAAGGCGATCGGGTTCTGGCCGAACTGGCTCAGCGCGTAGATGCCCAGGCCCTCGATTGCGAAGGAGAGGAACATCGTGTTCTCGCGGCCGATATGGTCGGAGACCCAGCCGAAGAACGGTCGGGTGACGCCGTTGAGCACGCGGTCCAGCGTGGCCGCGAAGGTCAGCGCCGGCAGGGTGATCCCAAGAAGCGAGACCGGGACGTCGGCGATCTTGAAGTCCTTGGCGATCGGGCCGAGCTGAGCGGTGGCCATCAGGCCGCCGGCGGCCATCATGACGAACATCGCATACATGACCCAGAAGATCGGGGTCCGGACCATCTCAGCCGGCTTGTAGTCGCGCTTCGACTGGCTGACCCGAGCGACCTCCGGAACCTGACCCTTGGCCGGCGCCCGCAGAAACAGGGCGATCAGCATCACGATGACGCCCTGACCGATGCCGAAATAGAAGAACGCTGCCTCGTAGCCTTGCGACTTGATCATCGCCTGGATCGGCACGACGGTGAGGGCCGAACCCGCGCCGAAGCCCATCGCGGTGATGCCTGCAGCGAGGCCGCGGCGGTCTGGGAACCACTTCAATGAGTTGCCGACGCAGGTTCCGTAGACCGCTCCGGCACCGGTGCCGCCGATCGCAGCCGCGATGTACAGCACGGTGAGCGAATCCGCGTACGAATTGATGACCCAGGCTATGGCGCAGAGCAGCCCGCCGAACAGCGTGACGATGCGCGGGCCGTACTTATCGACGAACCAACCCTCGATCGGGACCAACCACGTTTCCGTGACGACAAACAGCGTGAACGCCACTTGGATCGCGGCGCGATCCCAGCCGTGCCGCTCCTGCATCGGGTTCACGAAGAAGGTCCAGCCGTACTGCATGTTCGCAATCATGCACATGCAGACGACGCCGAAGGCGAGTTGCAGCCAGCGGCCGCGCCCCACCGGTTTGACGATCTCGGACATACCGTTCCCTCCTTGGCAGTATTATTGTCGGCGTGTGTGCTCGGACCGGATTTATGCCCTGCCTTGGCGCAGCTTGGCAGAACAAGATGACCGGGATTCTTCGAAAAATTCTTGGCCCGCAGGCAAATAAAGTCTCAACTACAACGGCATACGCCTCGGACCCAGAAGTTCACATCTGATGGTCGACGGTATGCCAGCAGGATGGTGCTGATATCGCCCCAAGCTGTCAATCGAACCTGCAGAAAAATACACGTTTCCAGGATTGGATTAAATTGGATCGGTCGAACGTAGGTTCCCGGCCGCCGGTTCGCGGTTGCACCCGCACAACTTTCACGCGGCAGAAAGCCCGCAAAGGTCACAGGTCTGTGGGACCGCTCCGCAATCGACTAGGATCTCGCCAAGGTTTGGGTTAGGTCGTTTGAGAGCGCACGACAGAGAACGCGTGCGAGACATCATGCGTGTGAGCTGACTGGACGAGGGATGTCGAATTCCGAACCGCTGAGCGTGAAGCCCATCGTCGCCAGCTCCAGTCTCCGGACCTTGGCCTACGAGGCGCTCAAGACGGCCATCACCAACATGGACATCTACGGGCGTCCGGACGAGGTTCGACTCGACGAGCGCAAGCTTTCGCAGGATCTCGGCGTCAGCCGGACGCCGGTGCGCGAGGCGCTGACGGTTCTGGAGCAGGAAGGCTTCGTTCGCTCCGAGGCTCGGCGCGGCGTCTTCGTGATCAAGAAGAACAAGCGCGAGATCGTCAGCATGATCCACGCCTGGACGGCGCTGGAGAGCATGGCGGCTCGCCTCGCCTGCGTCCGGGCCACCGATGCTCAATTGCGCTCGCTGCGCGAGTCTTTCCCGGAGTTTTTCGAGGGGCAGCCGTCCGAGCACATCGACGAGTATTCGGATGCGAACATCCGCTTCCACCAGCGCATCATCGCGCTGGGTCACTGCGACGCGATTGCCGATCTGACCAGCAATCTCCTGATGCATGTGCGTGGCATCCGCAGCACGGCGCTCCGGCAGGGCGATCGGGCGGAGCGTTCGATCCGGGAGCATGTCGCCATCATTTCGGCGCTCGAAGCCCGCGATGCCGACTTGGCCGAAAGGCTCGTGCGCGAGCACGGGCTCGGGCTCGCTCAACACGTGGACACGTACGGCGATTACCTGGACTGATCGACGTCCGCTGTCCAATCTGGCCGATCGTCGGCGTGGACCTCGTCCCTCCCTGTCATGAAGTTCCCCCGCTCGCTCGACGGGCGCGATCGACGTTGCAGAACGCCTGTCCTCTCACGAGATGCCGGAACCCGCTCCACCGCGGGTCTCAAATTTAATCGCGCGCCATTGTTGCGGCACCGCAAAAACTTTTCGGTTGTCCGGCATCACAGCACAGGCCGCGAGTTACGCCTCTACGCGCATGAGACCAGGCAATTTCCGCTGAGAGCAGATCACTCTCCGCGCTCTATGCATGCACGGCATGATCGGTATTCGTTATCTGGCATACCACGTTGCGAGGCGGCATGGCATCTATCGCATCGCAACATAGAGCGGTCCCCACCGCGCCGGAGAGTCCGATGATCGCCAGCTTCCTCGCCATCTTTGTCGCTTTCGCCGCCTGCCAGGCCCTGCTGACCGTGAAGTTCGCGGATTTCCTGTCCGCCGGTGAAGGTGGCCGCAAGACCCTTGAGCCGACCGCCGTTGCGACTGCGAAGCTCGCCTGAGAACAGGGCCAGGCTCCGACGCAGGAGACTGCGTAGGGTTAACGCTTTCCTCAAATTTTACGCGTAAGGTGAACCGATCGTTGACCGTGCGGACGAGGAGCAACCGCGTTGGCCCTCGGCGCCGCATCGCGTTTCTCGGACGGCCCCTTCGTCCTCCTCGTCTCGGATCGCCCGTCCGAACGGTCAGCCCTTGAACGCGCAATCGCGCTCGTGATGAACTGCCGGGCGATCCCGCCCGGCGTACCGCTGCCTTCAGCGCGGCCACATCTCGTCATCCTGGATCTGCCGCCGGCCGATACTGCCAAGCTGCAGTCCGCCCTGGCCCGTCACGGATCGCCGGTTCCGTGCCTCGTTCTCGTGCGCGGCGAACCCATGCCGGGCGCCCGCTACCTGCGCCAGCTGCCGGCCGCGTCGCCTCGGCAACTCGTTCTGGCGAATGTCTTCGCCATGATCGAGGAGGCGTCGCGCGCCGCAGAGGCGCGGCAGCGTCGGCTCCTGGATTGCGTCTCGGGCGCCACTGCCGTCGTCGCCGAGATCTTCGACAGTGCCGCCCTCGGCGCCCGATTGCAGCGTGCTGACGCGGATCGCGGAACCGAGCTGGTTCTGGCAGCTGTCTCCGAGGTGGGGATCGCCGATTGGCTCGCCGAGGTCTGGCGCCACGAGATCGGCGTCTATCAGCACACCCTCGGCGTCGCCGGGCACGCCGCAACCTTCGGTTCACAGATCGGTCTGAGTCAGACTGATCTCACGTTGTTGGTGCGGTCGGCGCTGCTGCACGACATCGGTAAGGCGCGGATCCCCGTGGAGATCCTCAACAAGCCAGGGCCGCTCAATGCCGAGGAGTTGCGGCTGATGCAGCGCCATCCCGATATCGGTGCCCACCTGCTACGGGCGCACGGCGATTTCGAGGACGCGGTGATCGACGTGGTCCGTCACCACCACGAACGCCTGGACGGGAAGGGATATCCCGATCGGCTGTCTGGCCCGGCGATCGCGGACCTCGTGCGGATCGTGACGATCTGCGACGTGTTCTCCGCTCTGACCGAGCGGCGGACCTATCGGCAGCCCGCCACCCCTGCAGAGGCACTGTCGATCATGGTCGCCAGCACCGGGCACATGGATCCGGATCTCCTGCGCGCTTTCGCGCCCTCCATGCTGAAGGGCAGCGCTCTCGCGGCGTGATCGGGTGGGCGTGGCACCCGCGCCACGCTCCTCCGCGGGATCGGGCAGGTCCGCCGCGCGCCGCGCTTTCGCCGCAACCCTGCCGGAGGGAGACGGTCCCATTCCGCTGATCGCCCTCCGGACCGTGCCCAAGCTCAGTCTCGCCCTCGCTGCCGCCCTCCTGATGACCCTCACCGGATGCGGCGGTCTCTCGGTCATGCCCGAGACGTCCATCGAGAACGCGACGCACACTGCGGTGCTCGACGAGGTCGCGGCCGCAGCGGCCATCTCGGCCTACCGGGTCCAGCACGGCCTGAACCCGGTCGTGGTCGACCCGGCTCTCGTGAAGGCGGCGGCCTTCCAGGCCGGAAACAACGCCCGCCACGGTCAGCTCAGCCACGAGATCGGCGGCAGCTTCACCTCGCGCATGGCGTCGGCCGGTTTCGCGAAAGCTTGGGCGGCCGAGAATCTCAGTGCCGGGTCCGAGACCCTGGAGCAGGTGCTCGCCCGCTGGAAGGCGAGCCCTGAGCACAACAAGAACATGCTGCTGCCGCAGATCCGGAGGATCGGGATCGCCCGGGTCGATGCCCCCACCACGCGATACAAGCGCTTCTGGGCGCTCGTGATGGCTGGCAGTTGACGCCGGGCTCCTCAGGCTTCGGAGGGCGCGAGATCGACGATCCGGAGCTGGGCGCGCTCGGCTCCGCGCCAGCGGTCGCAGGACAGCGTTCCGGCCACGTGCATCTCCCGGCCGATTCCGTTCAGCAAGGCCAGGCCGAGCGGTCGTTCGGCCGCCCGGAAGCAGATCGCCCCCACGACCTGCCCGTCGCGGCTGCGCAGTCGGGCCCTGACATGGCTTGAACCGACCACCGCGGCATCGACGAGGCGATGCCGGCCCAGAGCGAAGATCGGCTCGGGCGCACCTTGGCCGAACGGGCCGGCCTGCTGCAGCAACCGGACCGTCTCTGCGGTGGCCCCGCCGGCGCTGAGGCCGCCGTCGATCAGCAAGGCGTCGGCCGCCCGGGCCACCGCGACACTGGCCCCGAGCAGCATCGCCAGATGCGCTTCGAAGCGTGGAATGTCGTCGGCCCGCACAGTCACGCCCGCTGCCATGGCATGGCCACCGCCCTTGCTGGCGAGCCGGGCATCAACGCAGGCGCGGACCGCGAGCCCCAGATCCGCGCCCGGGATCGAGCGTCCGGAGCCCGTGGCGCTCCCGTCCGGCCGGATCGCGAATGCGAAGGCCGGGCGGTTGAAGCGCTCCTTCAACCGCGAGGCGATGAGGCCGACGATGCCGGGGTGCCACTCGGCGCTGGCGGTCACCAGCACGGTGCGGGCCGGATCCAGCGTCAGGGCCCGGTCCATCTCGGCCTCGGCCTCCAGGACGGCCTGCGCCTCGATCGCCTGACGCTCGCGGTTGAGGCGGTCGAGGTCGGCGGCGATCCGGGCCGCCTCGTTCGGGTCCGCCGTGGTCAGCAGGCGGGCGCCCAGGGCCGAGTCGCCGATGCGTCCACCGGCATTGATGCGGGGTCCGAGCACGAAGCCGAGATGCCACGCTTCCGGCGGCTCGCCGAGCGAGGCCGCGTCCAGCAGTGCGGCGAGCCCGATGCGGCCGCGATGGCGCATCACCGTGAGTCCCTGGGTCACGAAGGCCCGGTTCAGGCCCGTGAGGGGCACGACGTCGGCGACGGTGGCCAGGGCCACGAGGTCGAGGGCGTCGGTGAGCTGCGGTTCGGGCCGGTGGGCGCCGAAGAAGCCCTCCCGCCGCAGGGCGCGGTTCAGCGCGACCAGGGTCAGGAAGACGATGCCGGCGGCGCAGAGATGGCCGAGGCCCGAGAGATCGTCGAGGCGATTCGGGTTGACCACGGCACGGGCTGGTGGAAGCACCTCGGAGGCCGCATGGTGGTCGAGGACGATCACGTCGAGGCCGGATTTCTCGGCCTCTTCCAGAGGCGCGTGGCCGCTCGTTCCGCAATCGACGCAGACCAGCAGCGTCGCGCCCTCCGCCGCCAGTGCGGTGATTGCCGCGACGTTGGGGCCGTAACCCTCGGTGATCCGGTCGGGGATGTGGATCGGCGCGCGCAGACCCAGATTGCGGAGATAGCCGGCGAGCAGAGCCGCGCTCGCAGCGCCGTCGACATCGTAGTCGCCGAAGACCGCCACCGTCTCCCCGCGCTTCACGGCCCGGACGAGGCGGCGGACGGCCGCCTCCATGTCGAGCAGCGTGTCCGGATCCGGCATCAGGTCCCGAAGCCGCGGCGCCAGGTGGCGGGGCGCCGCCTCCGGGATGATTCCTCGCCCCGCCAGCACGCGGGCAAGTAATTCCGGAAGGCCGTGGGCCTGGACCATCTTGGCGATATGATTCTGAACGGCCGCCCCGCCGCAGCGCTCCTGCCAGCGCCGACCGGTCACGGAGGCGGCGACGCCCAGGAAGGGTGGCGGATCAGCGAGGAGCAAAGCGGACGACACGGGCGCCACCCTACACCGGGCGGCGCAGGGAATCTTGCACCCCGCCGCAACAGCGACGGCGAACGCGTGCCGCCACAACGAAAAAGGGCGGGCCTCGCTGCCCGCCCCTCGAATCGGCTGGCGACCCGGGTTTCAGAGCGACTTTAGGATCTGGTCGACGACCTTCTTGGCGTCGCCGAACAGCATCATGGTGTTGTCGCGGAAGAACACCTCGTTCTCGACGCCCGCGTAGCCGGAGCCCATGCCGCGCTTGATGAACAGCACGGTCTTGGCCTTCTCCACGTCCAGGATCGGCATGCCGTAGATCGGCGACGCCTTGTCGGTCTTGGCGGCCGGATTGGTGACGTCGTTGGCGCCGATCACGAAGGCGACGTCGGCCTGCGGGAACTCTCCGTTGATGTCCTCCAGCTCGAAGACCTCGTCGTAGGGCACGTTGGCCTCGGCCAGCAGCACGTTCATGTGGCCCGGCATGCGGCCCGCTACCGGATGGATGGCGTACTTCACGTCGACGCCCTCCTTCTTGAGCATGTCGGCCATCTCGCGGAGCGAGTGCTGTGCCTGGGCGACCGCCATGCCGTAGCCCGGCACGATGATGACCCGCTCGGCGTTCTTCATGATGTAGGCCGCATCGTCAGCCGAGCCCTGCTTGACCGGGCGCGTCTCGACCTGGCCGGATCCGGCCGCAGCGGTGGTGTCGCCGCCGAAGCCGCCGAGGATCACTGAGATGAACGACCGGTTCATCGCGTGGCACATGATGTAGGACAGGATCGCGCCCGATGAGCCCACCAGCGAGCCGGTGATGATCAGCGCGAGGTTGCCCAGGGTGAAGCCGATGCCGGCCGCCGCCCAGCCCGAGTATGAGTTGAGCATCGACACGACCACCGGCATGTCGGCGCCGCCGATCGGGATGATGATCAGGCCGCCGAGCACCAGCGACGCGATGACGATCAGCCAGAAGATCGCCTTCGATTCGGTGCCGATGAACAGCGCGATGAGGAGCACGAGTCCGGCGGCCAGGATCGCGTTGATCAGGTGGCGCTGGGGCAGCATGATCGGCTTGCCGGACATCCGCCCGTCGAGCTTGGCAAAAGCGATTACCGAGCCGGTGAACGTGATGGCGCCGATGGCGACGCCGAGCCCCATCTCGAACAGCGACTGCTTGTGGAAGTGGCCGTTCTCGATGATGCCGAAGGCCTGCGGCGCGTAGAGCGCGCCGGCCGCGACGAAGACTGCCGCGAGACCGACCAACGAGTGGAAGGCCGCAACGAGCTGAGGCATTGCGGTCATCGGTACGCGCTTGGCGATTACCGCGCCGGCGCCGCCGCCGATGCCGAGGCCCAGAAGCACGAGGATCCAGGCGCCGGCACCAGTCGGCGGATGGCCGACCAGAGTGGTCAGGATCGCGAGCCCCATGCCGACCATTCCGTACAGGTTGCCCTGCCGTGAGGTGGTGGGGTGCGACAATCCCCGCAGCGCCATGATGAACAGGACGCCGGCGACGATGTAGAGAAGGGAGGAGACGTTCTCTGACATCCGCTCAGCCCTTCTTCTTGTACATGCCGAGCATGCGCTGCGTGACGAGGAAGCCGCCGAAGATATTGACGCTGGCGAGCACGATGCCGATGAAGCCGAAGAACCGGGCGAGCCCGGTGCCCTTCTCGATCAGCGGGACGCCGACCGCGAGGATCGCGCCGACGATGATCACCGAGGAGATTGCGTTGGTGACCGACATGAGCGGCGTGTGGAGCGCCGGGGTCACCGACCAGACCACGTAGTAGCCGACGAAGATCGCCAGCACGAAGATCGCGAGGCGGAATACCGTGGGATCGACCGCGCCGCCTGTGGCCGCGCTCAGTCCGTGACCCATGCCGTCGGCGATGACCTGGGCCTGATCGGCGGCGTTGCGCGCCACCGCGGCCGCGGCCCGGGCGGCGTCGGCCAGCACGCGCGCCTGATCGGCCGCCTGATCGGGAGGGACGATGACGTTTGCCATTCTGCTACTCCTCTCGGCCGGGCTTCACTGCGCGCCCGTTGGGGTGGCCGTGCCGGACGCCGTGTTGGCCTCCGACTTGGCCAGCCCCACGGAAGCGGCTTCCGAGGCTGCGCCATCGGTCTTGGGCCGGAAGGATGTGTGGACGACCGACCCACCGCGGGTGAGGTTCGTGGCCTTCACCAGCTCGTCGTCCCAGTTGATGGCCAGTGCCTTCGACTCCTTGTCGATCAAGGTCTCGACGAAAGCGTAGAGGTTGCGGGCGTAGAGACTCGATGCCGTAGCCGCGAGTCGGCCCGGGACGTTCACGTGGCCGACGATTTTCACGCCGCGATCGTTCGTCACGACTTCGCCGGCCTTGGCGCCGGCGACGTTACCCCCCCGCTCCACCGCGAGATCCACGAGGACGGAACCCGGCTTCATCGACGCCACCATCTCCTCGGAGACGAGCTTCGGCGCCGGGCGGCCGGGGATCAGCGCCGTCGTGATGACGATGTCCTGCTTGGCAATGTGGCCCTTGACCAACTCCGCCTGCTTCTTCTGGTACTCGGCCGACATTTCTTTGGCGTAGCCGCCCGCGGTCTCAGCCTGCTTGAATTCGTCATCCTCGACGGCGACGAACTTGGCACCGAGCGATTCGACCTGCTCCTTCGTGGCGGGCCGAACGTCTGTGGCGGTCACGACCGCGCCGAGGCGGCGAGCGGTGGCGATGGCCTGCAGGCCGGCGACGCCGACACCCATGACGAAGACGCGCGCGGCCGGCACAGTGCCGGCGGCGGTCATCATCATCGGCATGGCCCGGCCATACTCGGCGGCGCCGTCGACCACCGCGCGGTAGCCCGCGAGATTTGCCTGAGAGGACAGGACGTCCATCACCTGCGCGCGGGTGATGCGGGGCATCAGCTCCATGGCGAACCCGTCGATGCCGGCCGCGGCCATCGCCTGGAGCGCAGCCTCGTTGCCATAGGGGTCCATGATCGCGACCACGGTGGCGCCGCGCTTGAACTGCGGCAGCTCCTCGGCGCTCGGGCGCCGGACCTTGAGCACGAGGTCGGCATCCCCGACGGCGTCGGCGGCGCTCCCGGCGATGCTGGCACCGGCCGCCTCGTACTCGGCGTCCAAGATGCCGGCCTTGCGGCCGGCACCGGACTGCACCACGACGTCGGCCCCGAGAGACTTGAACTTCTTGACGGTCTCAGGAACCGCGGCGACGCGCGGCTCCGCGGAGTCCGTCTCGGACAGCACAGCGATGCGCATGCGAGGGTTCCCCTGGAAAAGCTCGGCCTTCGAATGCGCGAAACGGCGACGCTTTTCGAGAGGCGGATCTACGATACCGCGTTGGAAGCGGCCGGAATGTAACTTGCGCTCAATTTAATTGGCCACAATGCGACGGCGGCCCACTCGCTCGTCGCGAGCGGGCTCATCATCGACCGGCGATCGGCGCAGGACCGTCCGGGCTCCGCCTCAGGCGAAGAAAAGATACAGGATGAGGAGGATGGCGACGGCAAGCGGGCCCTTCCAGCCTACGGCTGGCGCCAGCGCTCCCACAGCGCCTGCCGCTCCTGACACGATCACGCCGACGATGGCCAGCATCCAGGCTTCGCGAATTCCACCAATGGCGAGGGCGAGCACCCAGCAGATGACAACGCCGGTAGCGATTTCGACGAACCGAACGAATCCGCGATAGGTCTGCTCGTGAGTCCTCGCGTCCATTGCCGGGCTGTAGGTGTGCCCGGCCACCGTGTCACTCTCGGCCATCGTGCGCTCGTTTCCCTAAGACGCGACTTCTTGCGGTCACGGTCGGATGTAGCTCAAGCGTCTACCTGCCGCAATCGGACGCACGCAAGTTGATCGCTCTCTCGATGGATCTTCGCGCGCCCTCAGGATGGTTTCGGCAAACCGGCTTCGTCGAGAGCCCGGCCCTGGCGATTCGCGAGTTCGTCCAGCGAGAAATGCTCGATCTCGGCCTCGAACAACCGGTGATAGTTGAGTTCTGACCTGAGGTGGAGAAACACCGCGCCGAGGCCGACTGCAGCGCGATCCATGAACACGAATTCCTGCGGGACGGTCACGGGCCCCCGCTCCTTCAGAGCCTGGTGGACCTGGAAGGCCTGTCGGCGACCATACTCACCCGGCTTTACGCCGTCCGCCACGGTACGGGTTCGGTCCTCCAGCAGTGGCCCGTAGATGAAGCGGGCCCAGATGTTCAGGATCTCGATCTTCTCTTTGTCGAGGTCTCTGAAGCCCCACACCTCGTAGGCATGAACGATTCGGGCGTCGTCGTTCTCCAGAAGGCCACGATAGAGGTCCACAACGCCGCCGACGAAGCGCGGATGGAAGATGCGGACGCAGCCGTAATCGAGAAGATTGATTCCAGCGGCCTCGCCCGCATCCGAGAAGACGGTGTAATTGCCGAGATGCGGGTCGCCGTGGATCACCGCCGCCCGGCTGAATGGGTGCCACCACGCCTTGAACATCGCCTGAGCGATCCGGTTGCGCACCTCCACGGGTTCGTCGGCGAAGCCGAGGATCTTGTCACCGTCGAGCCAGCCCAGGGTGAGGAGGCGCTTGGTGGACAGATCCGGATAGACGCGCGGCACGCGCACGGGCGCGATATCCTTCAGAACCGCCGCGTAGAGGGCCGCGTGCTTGGCCTCGCGTTGATAGTCGAGTTCTTCGCGCACCCGGGCGCCGATCTCCTTCGCGATCTCGCGCGTGTCGAGCCACGAGTTCATCCGGCGGTGAAGCGCGAAGGCGACCTCCAGCTGCTTCAGGTCAGCCTCCACGGCCGATTGCATGTCCGGGTATTGGAGCTTGCAGGCGAGCCGGTCGCCATCCTTGGTCGTCGCCCGGTGGACCTGCCCCAGCGAGGCGGCCGCCGCGGGCTTCAGGTCGAAGCTGCCGAATCGTTCCTGCCAGCCGGCGCCCAGCTCCGATTGCATGCGGCGCCGGACGAAGGCTGCACCCATGGGTGGCGCGTCGGCCTGCAGCTTCTGCAGCTCGGCGGCATATTCGGGTGGCAGGAGGTCCGGAACGGTGGCCAGCAACTGCGCCACCTTCATGATCGGGCCCTTCAGACCGCCCAAGGCCTGAGCGAGCGCGGCCGCATTGGTCGTGCCCTCCTTGCCGAACAGACGGGACATGGCCATGCGGGCGGCAACGCCACCGACATTGGCGCCCACGCTGGCGTAGCGCCCGGCGCGGGCGGAGAAGCGGTTGGCTTCGCGGTCGGTCTCGGCCATCTCTCGATCTGCTTGTCTGGTGATGATCCGCAGATAAGCCGCCCCCAGCCGCGAACCAGGGGTGTGGGTCCCTGCGCCGCGGGCGGGCCGAGCCGACGGTGGCGTCCGTCAGGTCTGACCTTCCAAGCCCTCCAGTTCGGCGATCATCCCTTCGATCATCCCGAGCCCGATCTGCCAGAAGTCCGGATGCTTGGCGTCGAGGCCGAAGGGGGCAAGCAGCTCGCCGTAGGGCTTCGAGCCGCCGGCCGAGAGCAGCGCGAAGTAGCGGTCCACAAAGCCCTCCTCGGCCCGGGCGTAGACACCGTAGAGCGAGTTCACGAGGCAGTCGCCGAACGCGTAGGCGTAGACGTAGAACGGCGAGTGGATGAAGTGGGGGATATAGGCCCAGAACGGCTCGTAGCCGGAATCCAGCGTGATGGCCGGACCGAGCGATTCCGCCTGTACCGACAGCCACAGCGCATTGATCTGCTCGGTAGTCAATTCGCCCTTAGCGCGGGCAAGATGGACCTTCCGCTCGAACGAATAGAAGGCGATCTGGCGGACCACCGTGTTGATCATGTCCTCGACCTTGGCGGCGAGCATCGCCCGACGCTGGGTCGTGTCGGTCGTGGCGGCGAGCAGCTTGCGGAAGGTCAGCATTTCACCGAACACGCTCGCGGTCTCGGCGAGGGTCAGAGGCGTCGGAGCCATCAGCGCGCCGTTCGGTCCGGCCAGCACTTGGTGGACGCCGTGGCCCAGTTCGTGCGCGAGCGTCATGACGTCCCGCGGCTTACCCTGGTAGTTGACCAGGACGTAGGGATGCACCGAGGGCACGGTCGGGTGTGCAAAGGCGCCCGGCGCCTTGCCGGGGCGGGTCGGCGCGTCGATCCAGCGCTCGTCGAAGAAGCGCTTCGCGATGCCCGCCATCTTCGGTGAGAACGCGTCGTAGGCGGAGAGCACCGTGTCGCGGGCCTCGGTCCAAGGAATTGTGCGCTGCTCGACCTTCGGCAACGGCGCGTTGCGGTCCCAGTACGGCAGCGCCTCCTGTCCGAACCACTTGGCCTTCAACGTATAATAGCGGTGAGACAGGCGCGGATAGGCGGCCCGGACCGCGTCGACGAGAGCCTCCACGACCTCGGGTTCGACCCGATTCGACAGGTGGCGGGCATCGGCGACATCCTTGAAGCCGCGCCAGCGGTCGGAGATCTCCTTGTCCTTCGCCAGCGTGTTGGTGATGAGCGTGAAGACGCGCAGATGGCTGCGCAGAACCCCGCTGATCGCGCCAGCCGCCTCCTTGCGGACGGCGCCGTCCGGGTCCTGAAGCTTGTTGAGGGTCGGCTCGAGCGGCATCTCCTCGCCCTGCACGGTAAAGCGCAGGGACGCGATCGTCTCGTTGAACAGCCGGTCCCAGGCGGCGTTGGACGTGACCGACTTCTCGAGGAACAGCTTCTCGGTGCGGTCGTCGAGCTGGTGCGGCTTCTCCAGCCGCAAATCCTCGATCCAGGGCGCGTAGCTGGCGAGTGGACCCTCGGCCATCGCGGCGTTCATCGCCGCGTCGTCGACACGATTCAGCTCCAGAGCGAAGAACAACAGGTCCGCGGAGGCACCGGTCAGCCGCTCGCGCGTGTCGCCGTAGAACTTGGCCCGCGCCTCGTCGGTTGTGTCGCCGGAATAGACGAGACCCGCGAAGGACATCAGCTTGCCCAGCAGATCCTCGATCCCCTCATAGGCTTGCACCGCCTCCGCCAGCCGCGCGGACGCGTCCGGACCGGCGGCCAATTCAACGACGCGGCCGGCATAGGTTTCGGAGAACCGTCGGCACTCCTCCTCGGCGCGGGTCATGTCGCCGGAGAATTTGGGATCATCGAGGCCGGAATAGAGATCCGTGAGATCCCATTCCGGAAGATGGCCGAGGTCGGCAGCCTTCGCGGCGGCGCGCGCGGCACTCACGCCCTCCGGCAGACGGACAGTCACCGGCGAGGCGGTGTGGCTCGGCATCATGTCGTGCAATCCTCTCCTGGGGCATCCGGCCCGTACCCTGATATCGAGCGTGCCGCCACGCGTTCAACGCGGTTGGCCGATCGCAGTCCCGCGCAATCGCAGACGACGGGATGCAAACGTCGTTAAGCGGCACTTTACGTCTGTGGGTCACCCTACGGCTCGAAACGAAACACTCGCCGAATCGGAGCCCGCGGCCGGGTCGACCCCGCGTCGCGTGTCCGGTCTTCGTGCGCCGTTCAGGGAGCCGCCATGTCTGCCACCGTGCTCATCGTGGATGACGATCCGGTCCAGCGGCGCCTTGCCGAGGCGGCCGTGCGTCGCTTCGGCTTCGAGCCCCGGGTCGCAGAAACGGGCGCGGAGGCGCTGACCATGCTGAAATCCGAGGGGGCGGATGTCGTGCTCCTCGATCTCGTCATGCCGGGTCTCGATGGGTTGGGCGTGCTGGCCGAGATGCGCAAGAGCGGTCTTGCCACGCCGGTCATCGTCCAGACCTCAAACGGCTCCATCGACACGGTGGTCAACGCCATGCGGGCGGGCGCCGTGGATTTCGTGGTCAAGCCGGCGGGCGCGGAGCGGCTGCAGGTCTCGATCAAGAATGCCCTGCGGGTCGACACACTGGAGGAGGAGGTGCGCCGCATGCGCCGCCGGGCCTCCGGCGCGCTGACCTTCAAGGACCTGACCTCCAAGAGCCCCGACATGGAGCGGGTCATCCGCCTCGCCGAGCGGGCTGCGAAGTCGAACATCCCGGTCCTGATCGAGGGTGAATCCGGCGTCGGCAAGGAGGTTCTGGCCCGCGCGATCCAGGGCTCGGGCGACCGGCGCGGCAAGCCGTTCGTGACGGTCAATTGCGGAGCGATCCCCGAGAACCTCGTGGAGTCGACTCTGTTCGGTCACGAGAAGGGCGCGTTCACCGGCGCCACCGAGAAGCACGCGGGCAAGTTCGTCGAGGCGTCGGGCGGCACGCTGTTCCTCGACGAGATCGGGGAGCTGCCTCTGGACGCGCAGGTGAAGCTTCTCCGCGCCCTCCAGGAGGGCGAGGTCGACCCCGTTGGCGGCAAGCGCTCGGTCCGGGTGGACATCCGCCTCGTCTCGGCCACGAACCGGTCGCTGCTCGACCTCGTCAAACAGGGCAAGTTCCGCGAGGACCTCTATTACCGTCTGAACGTCTTCCCGATGACCTTGCCGCCGCTGCGGGCGCGCCGCGAGGATATCCCGGATCTCGTGCGCTCGTTCTGCGCGCGCTTCTCAGCCGAAGAAGGGAAGCGGGTGCGGGCCATCACCCCGGAGGCGATGGCCCTGCTCACGCGCTACCCCTGGCCCGGCAACGTGAGGCAGCTGGAGAACGCCCTGTTCCGCGCCGTCGTGCTCGCGGACGGCGACGAGCTGACCGTGGCTGAATTTCCCCAGATCGCCGCACAGGTGGAAGGCTTCGATGTGCGGATTCCGGCGGCACCGATCCAGCCGCAGATGCCGGCCTACGCCCCCGAGCCGGTTCGCGAAATCGTCCGCGTGGAAGTGCGCGACCCCCACGCCATGTCCCTCGTGGCCGAGGAGACCGGCGAGATGAAGCCGATGGATCTTCTGGAGGCGGAGATCATCCGGTTCGCGCTCCAGTTCTATCGCCAGCGGATGTCGGAGGTCTCGCGCCGCCTCGGCATCGGGCGCTCCACCCTCTATCGCAAGCTCAAGGATCTGGGCCTCGAGGACGACGCTAAAACCGAGGACGCCGCTTGATCGAGCGGCAGGTGCGCTAACGCACCCGTCTCCTTCGATTGGCCATGCGTCGGGAAAACTCCGGCCTTGCTGCACACTTTCGGCGAGTGATTAGGCAAATCATAAGCCGGGCAGCATTGAAATTGACACATTCGTCTGCACGACCAAGGTTTTATTCGCGACGACTGTGGTTGCTGAAAGCCACGCTTGCGCGGATAATCACAATCTGAGCGTGCGGTCCTGCCGCCGCACCCCGGGAGATCACGATGCGCCCCCCGCGCTCCAGCCTCATCGCGCTGGCCGCCCTCCTCAGCGGCAGCCTGGCCTCTGCCGGGTCCCTTCGTGCAGCGACGGTCTCGCTGGACCAGCCAGCCGCCGATGTTCCGGCATCGCAGCCTGTGGTCCCACCCGCGCAGGCGGCTCCGGCGGCGGCGGTCCCGGCGGCACTGCCCGATTACAAGCCCGAGGCGCCGGCGCCCGAGCCGGCGCCGGCTGCCGCGGCGCCGGTCGCTCCGGCCGACCCGCTCGGCGCCGCCGTCTTCGCCCGCCTCGCGGAACCCGCTCCGCTTCTTCTCCGACTGACCGGCAAGGATCGCGATACGATCCGGAGCTTCTACGAGGCCCGTACCTACAAGCCGCTCTGGATCGCCGGAGGCGCCTGGACCGAGGCCGCGAAGGCGGTGTCGGCGCGGCTGGCGGCCGCTGCCGAGGACGGCCTCGACGCCCGCGCCTACACAATCCCGACTCTCGCCGATAAACCGGACGAGAAGGCGGTTGCCGATGCCGACCTTCGACTGTCCGCAGCGGCGGTCCTCTATGCTCGGGATGCGCGAGGCGGCCGGATCAATCTCGCCTCGATCTCGCGGCTGATCACCCCGCATCTCGATCTTCCCGCCGGGAACGACGTGCTGGCGAAGCTCGACGAGGCCGGCGCGAAGGCCGGAGAGGCACTCCAGGCCTACAATCCGGCGACGCCGGGCTATCAGGCCCTCAAGACGCGGCTCGCTGCCCTGCGCGGCCCCGCACCAACCGCCGTGAAGCCGTTGCGTCTTCCGCCCGGACCAGCCCTCCGCGTGGGTATGCACGATGCCCGCGTGCCGCTGCTGCGGGCGCATTTCGACCTCGCGAGCCGTCCGGCCGGAACGCTCGACAAAGGTCCCGGGGAGCCGGACGAGTATGATTCCGGTGTCGCCGACGCGGTGGCGAAATTCCAGCGCAGCCGAAGTCTGCCGGGGAACGGCGTCCTGAATGTCCAGACGGTCCTGGCGCTCGCCGATGCGGGTCGCGGAGCGCGGCCGACCGGCGGCGAGGCCGAACTCATCGTCAACATGGAGCGGTGGCGCTGGCTGCCGGGCGACCTGGGCTCGGATTACATCCTGGTTAATGTGCCGGAATACCGCTTGCGCGCCTATCGGGGCGGCGTGATGCGCGACGAGGCTCGGGTCATCGTCGGAAAGCCAGAATCGCGCACGCCGCTGTTCTCGGGACTGATGGAATACGCGGTGGTCAACCCGTCCTGGTACGTCCCACCCTCGATCCTGAAGACGATGGCGCCGAAGCTCGCCGGCTACGGCGGCAAGACCTGGGGCGGCTACGAGGTCGTGCGCCGCGGCGGCCACGTCTCGCTGCGCCAGCCGCCGGGCGAGCGCAATGCGCTCGGCTTCATCAAGTTCATGTTCCCGAACCAGCATGCGGTCTATCTGCACGACACGCCGAACCGCTCACTGTTCTCCGCTTCGAAGCGGGATTTCAGCCACGGCTGCGTGCGCGTCGACGATCCGTTCCGCCTTGCCGACGTGGTTCTGCCGAACTGGTCCGAGGATAAGCTGAAGAAGCTGATCGGCAAGGGTGAGCGCACGATCCGCCTGCCCGATAAGCTGCCGGTTCACCTGGCCTATTTCACCGCTTTCGTGGACGATGGCGGGACCTTCCGCACCCTGCCGGATCTCTATGGTTACGACGCGCCGATGCGCGCCGCCCTCGGTCTTCCCGGAGGTGGCGGACCAGCCATCGCCCGCCTGCCCGACGAGTCGCCGCGTCAGAAGGCGGAGCGGGCGCCGAAGCCGGCGGCGCGGACGGTCCAGCGCCGCACGACCCATCGTCCTGTCGCTGACGCCGATGCGTGGCCGACCGAGCGCTACGAGGAGAGAGATGGGCTGCGCCGGCCACTGCGCCGTGCGGCCCGGGCCGACAGCGCGCCGGAATACGGCGAGCCCGGCCTCTGGACGCCTGCGCCGCAGCAAGCTGCGCCGCGTGGGTGGTGGTAGACCGCCCGAGCCTTCCGCAACTTTCGCGTGCGCGGCCGCACAGCCGGGCACGATTTCGCCACGGTCGAGCCTTAGCCGTTTCGGCTGCGAACCCGGTTCAACAGGCGCCGGGTCAGGCTGTCGGGAGAGGATCAGGACCGTCGTGCCCAGTCTCCCGCGCGCCCTTCGACATCTGACCCTTGCGCTCTCCGGACTTGTCCTCGGTCTGATCGCCGGGACGGCCGAGACCGAGGACGCTGTCGCCAACGGCGATACCCGTTCGCTGACGATCTACCACACGCACACGCAGGAAAGCGCGACCATCACGTTCAAGCGCGATGGTCGCTACGACCGTGCGGCCCTCGAGCAGCTGAACTGGCTTCTGCGCGACTGGCGGGTCAACGAGCCTACCAAAATGGATCCGCGGCTGTTCGATACGGTCTGGGAGGCCTACCGTCAGGTCGGCGCGGCGCAGCCGATCCACGTCGTGTCGGCCTACCGGTCCCCGGGGACCAACGCGATGCTGCGGCGCCGCTCCAAGATGGTGGCGGAGTACAGCCAGCACATGCTCGGCAAGGCGATGGACTTCTTCCTGCCGGATGTCTCGATCGACCGAATCCGCGAGGTGGGGCTCGTGATGCAGCGTGGCGGCGTCGGCTGGTATCCGCACGCCGGAACGCCCTTCGTTCACCTCGACGTCGGCTCTGTGCGGATGTGGCCGCGCATGACCCACGATCAGCTCGCCCGCCTTTTCCCGGACGGCAAGACCGTGCTGCTGCCGAGCGACAATCGCCCCTTCCCCCGCTACGAGGAAGCCAAGGCCGAGATCCTCGCCCGCGGCGGCACCGTGGCGGGCCTCACGACGCAGATGGCGAGCGGCGAAGAGGAGGACGGGCCCGGCCTGTTCGGCTTCCTCGCGAGCCTGTTCGGCGGCGGTCGGTCCGCACCAGAACCCGCTCCGGTGCAGCCTCCCGCGGCCGTCGAGAAGAAGCCGCGGCGCGCGCCGGTGGTCGCCGTGGCGAGCGCGGATCCGCAGGATCCGGTGGGCGCGCGGACGGCCCTTGCCTACGCGGCGCCCGCGGCCGACGACGTGTTGCGCAACGCGCTCGTTGAGCGCGGGCAGGCAAAGAGTTCCGACGGCAAGCCGCTGGACGCAAAATCGCTGCTCACCGCAGGACAGGCGGCACCCGCCGAGGACGCGCCTCCTGCTGTAACAGCGCCGCTGCCACCGCGGCGCCCCTCCGATCTTGCCGCCGTCGTGGCGAGCCTGAACATGCCTCTGCCGCCGCCGCGCCCGGTTCAGTTCGCGGCGCTGGACGGGGGAATGGCCAATCTCTCGGCTGGCAGCGACATCCGCGGTCTCGGCAAGACGGCGCCGCCCGGCGCGGTTCGCGCACGCTCCCTCGTGGCTCCCGACGCCGATGCCAAGGTGCAGTTGCGCGCCCTGTTCGATTCCGTATCTGCCGGTCCGGTGGCGGCGCCTGCGAGCCGCGGCGCTCCCGTGCATGTCGCCGCAACGCGACTGCGCGGCGCTGCCCCAGACGCAGTTGTCGCCGCAGCCGCCGATCGCGTCACCACGCGTTTCACTGCGCGCAGTCCGGGCGACGACCTTCCGAGCCGCTTCACCGGCTCGGCCGCGCGTGCATTGCCCGGGGCGCGATAATCCGGATTCGCATTTGCGGGTCGGCCCGCATCGCCGAAGCCTCGGGGGTGAACGGGTTTTGCGGACCGGACGGCACCGGCCTTCGGCCTAGCGCATTGGCTTGGACAGATTGACCGCCAGGGCACCGACCAGGGTTGCCGCGTAGCTGTCGTCCTGCGTCGCGGTGATGCGTTCCGCTTCGCCGCCGCTGTTGGCTGCGACCGACATCATCAACATCGCGCCCGTAGCGAGACCGCCGAGACCAGCGACCATAGCGAGATAAGCGCGCACGGCCGCGCGCGGAACTGCCGCGACCGCTTCGGTCTCGGTGAGGCACAGCGGCGATGGGCTGTGAGACATGGTGAGGGCCGATTCTGACGGGTGGTGCTGAACCCGACGCGGGCCGATTAGGCGCACGCGAGACGTACCCGTTCAATCGAAGAACGCCTCACAATGAGTCGAGTTCGACCGATAGGCGAGTTTTTCCACTGATCCTCATACGAACGGTTGATATCCGAAAGGGGGACGCCGTCCGGCGCCCCCGACTCGGGTTCAGCCTTCCTTGCCGGCAACCTTGCCGAGGGCCGCCTGAGCGGCCGCGAGTCGTGCGATCGGCACCCGGTAGGGTGAGCATGACACGTAATCGAGCCCGACTTCCTGGCAGAAGCCCACCGAGGCGGGATCGCCGCCGTGCTCACCGCAGATGCCGAGCTTGATGTCCGGACGCGTCTTGCGGCCGCGCTCGACGCCGATGCGCACCAGCTCGCCTACGCCCTCCTGGTCGATCGTGATGAACGGGTCGGCTGGCAGGATGCCCTTCTGGGTGTAGGGGCCCAGGAAGGTGGCGGCATCGTCGCGGGAGATGCCGAGCGCCGTCTGCGTCAGATCGTTGGTGCCGAAGGAGAAGAACTCCGCGGTCTCGGCGATCTGTCCGGCCATGAGGGCGGCGCGCGGCAGCTCGATCATCGTGCCGACCTGATAGTCGAGCGTCGCGCCCTTCTCCTCGGACACGGCCTTCGCCATGGCGTCGATGCGCGCCTTAACGATGTCGAACTCGGCGCGGGTGAACACGAGCGGCACCATAACCTCGGGCGTCACCGGGCTCCCGGTATCGGCTGCGGCCTGGACGGCCGCCTCGAAGATCGCTCGGGCCTGCATCTCGGCGATCTCCGGGAACGCGATCGCAAGACGGCAGCCGCGGAAGCCGAGCATGGGATTGTGCTCGGACAGCTCGCGCATGCGGTGCCGGATCTTCTCCTCGGAAACACCGGTCGCCTTGACGACCTCGGCAACCTCGGCATCGGTGTGCGGCAGGAACTCGTGGAGTGGCGGATCAAGCAGGCGGATCGTGACCGGGAGGCCGGACATGATCGTGAACAGCTCGAGGAAATCCTGGCGCTGGTAGGGCAGAATCTTCGCGAGCGCCGCGCGCCGGCCTTCGGCATCGTCGGCCAGGATCATCTCGCGCACCGCGATGATGCGGTCACCCTCGAAGAACATGTGCTCGGTGCGGCAGAGACCGATGCCCTCCGCGCCGAAATTGCGCGCCGTGCGCGCGTCCGTCGGCGTGTCGGCATTCGCCCGCACCTTCATGCCGCGAATTGCGTCGGCCCACTCCATCAGAGTGGCGAAGTCGCCCGACAGTTCGGGCTCCAGCATCTTCACCTCGCCCTGGATCACCTGGCCCGTCGACCCGTCGACCGTGATCTTGTCGCCGGCCTTCAGCGTCGTGCCGCCGACCGTCAGGGTCTGCGCCTTGTAGTCGATCCGGATGGAGCCGACGCCGGAGACGCAGGGCTTGCCCATGCCGCGGGCGACCACGGCCGCGTGGCTGGTCATGCCGCCACGTGTGGTGAGGATGCCCTCGGCGGCATGCATGCCGTGGATGTCCTCGGGCGAGGTCTCGATCCGCACCAGGATGCACTTGCGCTCGGCCTTGCGGTGCGCCTCCGCGTCTTCGGAATTGAAGACGATCTCGCCCGTCGCGGCACCCGGTGAGGCCGGCAGGCCGGACGCGATGACCTTGCGGTCCGCCTTCGGATCGATGGTCGGATGCAGGAGCTGGTCGAGCGCACCGGGCTCGACCCGGCCGATCGCCTCCTCGCGGGAGATCAGCCCCTCGCCCGCCAGATCAACGGCGATGCGCAGGGCCGCCTTGGCCGTGCGCTTGCCGTTGCGGGTTTGGAGCATCCAGAGCTTCCCCTTCTCGATGGTGAATTCCATGTCCTGCATGTCGCGGTAGTGCGACTCTAGGATCCCGTAGATCCGGGTCAGCTCCGCGAAGCTCTCGGGCATGGCCTTCTCCATGGAAGGCTTGTCGCTCTCGGCCTCGATTCGGGCCTTCTCGGTGATGTTCTGCGGCGTGCGGATACCCGCCACGACGTCCTCACCCTGCGCGTTGATCAGGAACTCCCCGTAGAGCGCCTTCTCGCCGGTGGAAGGGTTGCGGGTGAAGGCGACGCCCGTGGCGGAGGTGTCGCCCATGTTGCCGAACACCATGGCCTGCACGTTGACGGCCGTGCCCCAGCTTTCCGGGATGTTGTTCAGCTCCCGGTACTTCTTCGCCCGCGGAATCATCCAGGAATTGAACACGGCGCCGATTGCGCCCCAGAGCTGGTCATCCGCGCCCTGCGGGAAGTCGGAGCCGTGCTCGTCGCGCACGATTTTCTTGTAGGTCTGGATGAGCGTTTTCCAGTCGCCGGCGCCGAGCTCGGTGTCGAGTTCGAAGCCTTTGCCCTCCTTGTACTGCTCCAGCGCCTCCTCGAAGGCGTGATGCTCAACGCCCAGAACGACGTTCGAGTACATCGTTATGAAGCGGCGGTAGGAATCGTAGGCGAAGCGCTCGTCTTCGGCCTCCTTGGCGAGCGCCAGGACTGTCTCGTCGTTGAGGCCGAGATTCAGCACCGTGTCCATCATGCCGGGCATCGAGGCGCGGGCGCCCGAGCGGACCGACACCAGGAGCGGGTTGGCCGAGTCGCCGAACTTGCGGCCTGTGAGCGTGCCCACCTGCGCGAGCGCGGCCGCGACTTGGTCCTTGAGCTCCGGCGGGTAGGCCTTGCCGTGGTCGTAGTAGTAGGTGCAGACCTCGGTGGTGATGGTGAAGCCGGGCGGGACGGGCAGACCCAGATTGGACATCTCGGCGAGGTTGGCGCCTTTGCCGCCGAGCAGGTCGCGCATCTGCGACTTGCCCTCCGCCTTGCCGTCGCCGAAGGCATAGACCCACTTCGCGCTGCCGGTCGCCATGTCGATCCCGTCCGTATCTGGTGCCCGGCGCCGGCCGAGCTGATCGGCGGGGGTTGGACCATCCCGCAGCGCAACGCAAGATGAACGCGTGATGGCGTTGTGCGTGCGTTGCTGACGGGTTCGGCGGTCTGTCAGGTCCGCGACGTCGCGGCGCGGGCGCTGCCCCTCAGTGCAGGATTCCGAGCCCTATCACGCCGACGACGATTAGGTAGATCGCGACGATGTAGTTGAGCAGCCGCGGCATCACCAGGATCAGGATCCCGGCGAGGATCGCGATCAGCGGCTGGAGGTTCGAGATGGAGATAGTCACAGGTGCCTCCTTGGACCGAGCTGGGCCGCCGGTATCGACGCCCCTACCCTTTGGAGGTTCCCTGTAGCTTGACCGGAGCGGATGGCTGATCCGGCCGCTCCGGAGCCGATCAGGGCTTCGGCGTCGGCGTCTCGGTGCCCGGGATCGGGTCCTTGGCCTCGCCGGTGGGCAGGCTCGCCGCGATCGTCGGGTGCGACAACTCCGGATAGGGCGCGATCACGTTGGCGCCGTTCAACGGCTTGTTGGCGCCGTTGTGGCAGGTGGCGCAGTTGATCTTCGGCGCGTCGCCCAGGACCCCGAGCCGATTCCGCGGGAAGGTCGAGGTCAGCGGCTGAAGATAGTCCTGGTTCAGGTCGCGCACCATGCGGATGCCGTACCAGGCATGGACCCGGTTGGGCGTGCTGGTGTCCCACTGCGCCACTGAACGTGTGTTGTGGCAGAAGGTGCAGTTCACGCCGAGCGATTGCGACATGCTGATCATGATCGCGAAGGTCTTCTCCGCGTCCTGGATCGGCTTTCCCTTGGTCTCCGGCAGCGCCGTAGTGGCGTTCACCCGGATCGCGTCGTCGGAGGTCTCCTTGTGCTGATAAAACGCTTGATAGACGTCGTAGGGCAGCGAGGTATTACCGACCTCGGGTGATGCCAAATTCTGGCTGTTGTTGCGCGGGATGAACTGCCCGGCCCCCTGGACAGGACGATCGAACCAAATGTTGGCCGGAACCGGATTGCCCCGGTGGCAGGTGTAACAGGTCACACCGGCCTGATGGACGTGGTTCTCCTTCCAGGACGCGTTGATGTACTGCGTCATCTGGATCATGCGCCGCGCGACACGCTTCTGGTATAGTTCGTCGGAAGCCATGTTCTCCGTGCTGTGGCAATACGTGCAGCCCTGCTGCGGCGCGACCCACTCGGTGATCGACACCATCAGGCGATTGAACTGTTCGGCCGAGAGATCGCCCAGGACCTGGACGTTCTGATAGACGGCCGAGGCCTTGTCGCCCCCCGCATCGGCCGGGTCGGCCGGCGCCGGTGCGACGTTGGCGGCCGCCAGCGCCTCGTTTCCAGCGCGGGTGCGGATCAGGTCCATGCCGGTTCCGCGGAAGCCGGTCTGCTTGTTCGCCATCGGCGGATGGGTCCAGCCCGCGCCCCCGAACATCGCGATGGTGAGGAACAGAGCTAGCGCCCCGCCGATCACCGCCAGAATCGTCTTCATGACGGCCTCCTCACGGCTTCATGCCGGGTGCGAGTTGGGCGGGATCCACGATCGGACCGTAGACCTGCGGATAGGCAGGGGCGACGTGGTGCTTGACAGCCCACAGATACCAGTTGTCGACCACGGTGCCGGTGAGAAGGATGCCGATGCCGCCCGTCAGCGTCGTCAGGACCGCGAACCACCAGGCCCAGCGATGGACGGATTCCATCGTGGCGTTGAAGCCCATGGTCCAGCGCCAGAACAGGGCGGCGCGTTCGGTGGCAGTCCCGCGGTCGACGATCTGGTCGATCTCGCGCTCCGCGCCGTAGCGCGAGGAAGCCAGGATGGTGCCCCCGTGCATCGCGAACAGCAGCGTCGATCCGTAGAGGAACGTGATCGAGAGCATGTGGAACGGGTTGTAGAACAAGTTTCCGTAGCGGAGCGAGAAGGCGGCGGTCCAATCGAGGTGCGGGAAGATGCCGAAGGGTACGGCCTCCGACCAGGACCCCATCAGCAGCGGCCGGATGAAGCCGAGGACGAGGTAGAGCCAGATCGCCGACGCGAAGGCCCACGGCACGTGGGTGCCGAGGCCGAGCGCCCGTGCTCGCCGGTAGAGGTGGACCCACCAGAGCAGGATCGAGGCCGTCAGGAAGAAGCCGGCGATGAGCCACCAGCCGCCCTCGTTGAGCGGCGGCAGAACTCGCAGCCCGTATTTCGGCAGCGGCGGCTCGAGAGCGAGCCATGGCAACTGCCGGACGAACTGAACCGGATCCCAGTTCACCGAGGCCCACATGTTGAGGCCGATGATCTCGAAGGCGATCAAGCCGCAGGTGATCGACAGCGCCGCGATGTAGCCGATATAGATCGGGCCGACCTGACTGTTGCCGATGAGCCCGAACAGGTAGCTGTTGAACGGCTTACCGACCCGGTCGTCGACCGCCACCGGAACACCGTGCTCCGGTACCAGCGGGCGCACCTGAACCTGCGTAAAGATGTTCTGGTAATAGGCCATGGCCTGCCCTCCCCCGGGAGTGCCGCGCGCTCGGCGGCGGCGACCCGCGTTATTCCCCTCGCTGCGATTGCGTTCGGCCCGTCACCGCCACACGGGAAGGTTGAGCCACCAGCCCCACCATTGCGGCCAGCCCTGCGTCCAGAACGGTCCGCTGATGACGATGCAGACCGCGCTCCAGAACCCGGCCGACAGGGCGAGGAACAGGCCGAGGCGATGGATGCCGAGTGTTCCGATCGAGTAGCCGATCGTGTCGCGGAAGAAGGTGTCCTCGTGCTCGGGCGTCTTCACGACCTCGCCCTTCTTCGGGTTGGTTGCCGAGAGGATCAGGCCGCCGTGCATCGCCAGGGCCAAAGTCGTCGTGAAGAAGAACGTTACCGCCAGCATGTGTGCCGGGTTGTAGTGGAAGTGTAGATACTGATATCCGGTATTTGAGACCCAGTCGAGGTGGCTGAGTATGCCGTACGGGAAGCCGTAGCCCCAGGCGCCCATCAGCAACGGTCGGATCACCACCAGGGTGAAGTAGGCGAAGATCGCCATCCCGAAGGCCGCGGGAACGTGGTAGCCGATGCCGAGCTTGCGGCAGATCTCGACCTCGCGTAGCGCCCAGGACACGAACGAGCCCAGCGCGCACATGGTGATGATCTGCCAGAGGCCCCCCTCCTTCAGCGGCGCGAGCCTCAGGCCGTAGCTGATATCGGGCGGCGCGATGTTGATCTGCCAGATGTTCCATGTCGGCCCGATCGCCGCGCCGTAAATGACGAGCGCGGTGCCCAGCACCGTGAAGAACATCCCGACCACGCCGAAGAAGCCGACGAAGAACGGCCCGACCCAGAAGTCGAACAGGTCGCCGCCGAGCAAAGTGCCGCCGCGGACCCTGTATTTGCGCTCGAAGCTCAGCATCGCCATGGCGGCTGCTCCTCAGTCAGGCCGGAGAAGAGGAAGGACGAGGTGACCGCGGCTTTCGCGCGCCGCGGTCGGGACCGGCGGTCAGGCCGGCATCTGCGGCAGCGCGAGCGTGATGGTATTCTCGGCGGCCTTGTTGTTTCTCGGACCGTCCAGCCAGTTGAACCGGTCGGTCGACAGCAGGATGAAGTGGATCAGCAGCGCCAGGATGAAGAGGAAGGTGAACAGAGCCACCAGCGTGCGCCGCGGATCGAAGAGCAACCAAACCTTGTGCATCCGATCCTCCTCAGCCGATCATCGTGACGAGGGCATGAGCCGCATCGCGGACGCCCTCGAGCGAGGCGTAGCCCTGCGGTCCGGGGAGCCACGGACGCCACAGCCAGACGAGGATGTGGGCGACCACGGCGATCGCCGTGAAGATGAGGAAGCTCGTCAGGAAGATCGCGTGGAACTCCTTGGCTTCCGGTTCCGTCAGCCCGGACAGGCTGCTCGGTCTTTCTGTTGTGACGGGTCCACTCGCCATCGTTCAGACCTCCGTGTGTTGGCCGCGCCCCTGGCGAGGCGCGACGGGTTCAGCCGTGAAGCCTTGCGGCGGCCACGGCCCGACTTCCCCCGCGTCACCGGACGGAAGCATCTCGAGCAGGGCGTTCAGCCCATGAAGGCGAAGGGGATCGCCTGAACCGCCATGGCGCGGGCCTCGCCGAAGACCGAGCGGCGCGTCGGCGCCAGGCCCGGACGGGCGACCTCGCGGGCCGGCCGGAACCGGTTCAGCGTCGCGGCGGCGAGGAAGAACGGGTAGGTCGCCGCCAGGATCAGCCGGAACTGGATCTCTTCCTGGTGCTGGCGGTCGGTCGCGACCATCGTGCGCATCGTCAGGTCTCCTCTGGGTGAAACGGTGAGGCGGGTCATGCCGGGATCCCCCCGGCGAGATCGGCCCGGGCCCGCGCCACGTGGGCGGGCGCGACGGCCTCGGATTCGGCGTCGCGGGCAGCGCGCTCGGCGGCGTCGCGCAGGCGCTTGGCGGCCGAGATGCGGGCGAGCACCGGCTGGGCCTCGACCAGGGCGTCGAGCGCCTGCCGGGCGGCCTCGTCCCAGGGCAGCTCGGCGTGGCGCCGGGCCGGGGTCGCCTCGACCTTGTCCATGTCGCGGGCGAGCGGCAGGATGTGGAAGAGGGTATCGAACAGGGCGTTGCAGACCTCCTGGACGAGGTAGGTCGCCCCGGCGTAGCCCATGAAGGGCGTGCCGGTGTGCCGCCGGATGATGGCCCCGGGGAACGAGGCCGGGACGTAGGTGGCCCGGGCGCCGCACTCGGCGAGGTACATCCGCTCGTTGAACGAGCCGAACAGCACCAGCGGCGGCCTCGTGGCGATCGCCGCCCGCACGGCGGCGTTGTCGGGCTTGAGCCCGGCCGAGCGCCCGAAGGCGAAGTGGCAAGGCAGGCCCATCTCGTCTTCGAGGAAGTGGCGCACGCCCCGGGCGTAGGTCTCGGTGGCGACAATGCCGAAGCTTGCCGTCCCGAAGAAGTCCTGCGTCACCGACCGCCAGAGATCCCAGACCGGCTTGATCGTGGTGTGGCGCTCACGCTCGATGAACGGTTCGGGGTCGAGACCGAGGATTTCGCCCAGCGAGCGCAAGAACTTGGTGGTCGACAGGATGCCGATCGGCGCCTGCAGGTAGGGGCGTTCCAGATCCTCGCAGAGGAGGCGGCCGAACTCCCTGTAGAGGCAGACATTGGCGTCGGCGTTGACGAGCTTCGGTACGTCGGCGAGGTGCGCGCCGAGGGGAAAGGTCAGATTCACCTCGGCGCCGATCCCCTCCACCAGCCGCCGGATCTCGGCGAGGTCGGAGGGCATGTTGAACGTGCCGTAGGCCGGGCCGATCAGGTTCACCCGCGGCTTCTCGCCGGGCTTCTTCTCCGGCCGGGCCGGAATGCCCTTCTTGGCGAATTTTTTGGCCCCGTATTCCTGCCAGAGCCAGCGCATGGCCCGGTCGGCCGCCTGCCACTGATCCTCGTCGATGGTGCGCGGCAGGAAGCGCTGGAGGCCGGTCCCCTCCGGCGTCACGCCGCCGCCGATCATCTCGGCGATCGAGCCGGTGACCACCACGCTGGGCTGGCCGGGATCGAGGGTCGCGTGGGCGCGCTTCATCGCGCCCTCGGTGCCGTGGCGGCCCAACTCCTCCTCGGCGAGGCCGGTGACGACGATTGGCAACTCGTGCGGCGGCAGCGCGTCGGTGTAGTGCAGCACCGAGGTCACCGGCAGGTTCTCGCAGCCGACGGGACCGTCGATGACGACCTGAAGGCCCTTGATCGCGGTGAAGACGTAGACCGCGCCCCAGTAGCCGCCGGCCCTGTCGTGATCGAGGATCAGCATCACGCCATCTCCCCGATCGGCTTCTTGGGACCCTCGATCTTCGGCCCCTGGCGCTTCTGCGGCACCTCCTGCCAGACACCGGCGGCATGGCCGGTGCCGACGCCCTCGAAGAAGTCGCGCATCGCGTCGAACCGCGCCTTGTTGCCGAGCGCGGCGTTGATCACCGTGGCGAGCGATCCGGCACCGGCCGCGCCCATGAGCGGGCGCGCCGAGATCAGGTTGGTGAAGTAGAGGGCCGGCGTGCCATGCTCCTTGGCCCGCTGCACCACCGGCGTCGTTCCGATGGCGAGGTCGGGCTTGAGCGACTCGAAGGCGTAGAGGTCGTCTTCCAGTGACGCACGGTAGCGCACCTCGGTGCCGCGAGACTCCAGCCAATCGCGGTCCGCCTCCGACCACGGGGTGCGCGGGCAGGCCGTGCCGACGTAGGGAACCACGGCACCGCTCTCGACGAGGAGGCGCGCCACGAGCAGCTCCGAGCCCTCGTAACCGGAGAGCGTGATCCGACCCTTGATCGGCATCGCGCTGAGCGCGCCGCGGATGCCGGGCAGGATCCGGTTCTTGGCCGCCTCGACGGTGCCGCGGGCGACGCCGCAGGCGTCGCCGATCCGGTCGAGCCAGTCGGCGGTGCCGTCAACGCCCACGGGGGCCGAGCCGACGATCGGGCGGCCCGCCGCCTCGAACTCGCGGATCGAGGCCGTGTAGAACGGGTGGATGGCTGCCACCGCGGCGCAGTCGAGGGCCGCGTAGAGTTCGCGCCATTCGCGGGTCGGCACCACCGGGCCGGCTGACAGCCCAAGCGGCTCCAGGAGCGATCCGATCACCACCGGATCGGCCGGAAACACCTCGCCGAGGAGCGCCACGCTCGGGCGCTCGGAACGGCCACCGCGCGGCGCCGCAACGGGTCCCTGCTCGGCTTCCGCGCGGGCGACCTTCAGCATCGCGCCGGCCAGGACGTCCTTGGCCTCGGCATGGGTCGGCACGCCGAAGCCCGGCACATCGATGCCGATCACGCGGACGCCATCGATCTCCTTTGGCAGCAGGCGCAGCGGCACGCCGGACGCCGTCGGGACGCAGAGGTTGATGACGACGACGGCGTCGTACTCCTCCGGCTTGGCGGTGGCGTGGACAGCCTCGCGGATGTCCTCGAACAGCTTGCCGGTGACCAGCGTCTCCGAATTGAACGGCACGTAACCGACGCTGCGCCTGGCGCCGTAGAAATGCGACGTGAAGGTCAGGCCGTACACGCAGCAGGCCGAGCCCGACAGGATCGTCGCCGTGCGCCGCATGCGCAGGCCGACGCGCAGCGAGCCGAAGGCTGGGCACATGCTCTGCGGCTGGTCGTGCGGACCCTGCGGGTAATCCTCACGGAGCTGCGCCAGGGTCTCTGACATGCCGGCGGCTTCCGCGGCCGCCACCATCGCGTCCTTGCCGGCATGGCAGCCGAGCCCGTCGCCCTTCGTGGCGGCGATGTCGATGGATGGCGCTGCCTTGCGGGCGCGCAGATCGGCGATGTCGAGGGAGACGGCCATGCGCGTCAGACCTCGTCGTACACGACTTCGAGGGAGGGCTTGGTCACGTGGGCCACGCCGCACATGTCCTCGTGGGTGGCCGGAACCAGCACCACATCCCGGCCCGTAACATCGCTGGAGAACAGGCCGAGCAGCCCGTCCTGCGTGAGCGGCGTCGGGCGGTGCGGCGCGGCGTCGGCGACGTTGGCGGCGAGATCCGAGAACAGGCTGCCCCAGCGGCTCTCCGGCCGGCCGATGATCTCGTAATTCGCGCTCTTGCGGCGGATATCCTCGTCGGCCGGGATCGAGGCCAGGACGGGAATCCCGGCGGCCTCCGCGAAGGCCTGGGCCTCGCCTGTGCCGTCGTCCTTGTTGATCACGAGGCCGCCGACGCCGACATTGCCGCCGAGCTTGCGGAAATACTCCACCGCGGAGCAGACGTTGTTGGCGACGTAGAGCGATTGCAGGTCGTTCGAGCCGACGACGATCACCTTCTGGCACATGTCCCGGGCGATCGGCAGGCCGAAGCCGCCGCAGACCACGTCGCCGAGGAAGTCGAGCAGGACGAAGTCGAAGCCCCACTCGTGGAAGCCGAGTTTTTCGAGAAGCTCGAAGCCGTGGATGATGCCGCGCCCGCCGCAGCCGCGCCCGACCTCGGGGCCGCCGAGCTCCATGGCGTAGACGCCGTCGCGCTTGAAGCAGACGTCGCCGATCGCGACCGCCTCGCCGGCGAGCTTCTTCCTGGTCGAGGTTTCGATGATGGTCGGGCAGGCCTTGCCGCCGAAGAGGAGCGAGGTGGTGTCGCTCTTCGGGTCGCAGCCGATCAGCAGGACCTTCTTGCCCTGCTGGGCCATCATGTAGCTGAGATTGGCGAGGGTGAACGACTTGCCGATGCCGCCCTTGCCGTAGATCGCGATGATCTGCGTCTCTTTCTTCACCGGCGCGGTGGCGACGGCATCGGGCTCGATCGCGGCCTCGGCGCGGAGCTGGGTCGCTTGGGACAGGGCGGCCTTGTTGAGCTGAACGTTCACGCGGCGTCCCTCCAGTCGAGGATCATCTTCAGGCAGCCCGGGTCCGCGAAGGCGGTGCGGTAGGCGTCCTGGGCCTGTGCTGCCGGGGCACGGTGGGTAATCAGTCCGTCGAGGGAGAGCCGGCCGCTCTCGATCAGTCGGGTTACCGCCGCCGTGTCCTCGGGCCGGAACTCGGCGGAGATCCGGATCCGGGCCTCGCGCATGAAGGCGGGCGGGAAGGCGAAGCTGAGGGGCGCCTCGTAGAACCCGGCGAGGACGATCTCGCCCCCCGTCGCCAGGCGGGCGATCAGGGCGTCGAGGCCGGCGGCGTTTCCGCTGACATCCGTGATCGTCGCGTAATCGCGGCGCGGATCCGCATCGGGCGCGACGACGGTGTAGCCGTGTTCGCCCGCGGCCCGGACGGGGTCGGTCTCCCAGACGGTGGGCGCGGCGCCCGCTGCCACCGTCAGCCTGGCGAGCAGGCGGCCGAGCACGCCGTGCCCGACAATGAGCGGCGTTGCGCCAGGCGCGAGGCGTCCGAGGGCACGATGGGCCGTGGCGGCAAGGGCCAGGAGGCAGGCCCGCTCGCCCAGGGCTTCATCCACCGCCACGAGGCGGGCGGCCGGGGCTACCAGATGGGAGGCCGCGCCCCCGAACAGGCCGCGGACGGAGCCGAAGCAGCGTGCCCCCGGGACGTACACCGTCTGGCCGACCCGGACCGAGGCGCCGGTATCCGCCTCCACGACGGTCCCCACGGATTCGTAGCCCGGAACGAGCGGGTACCCCATGCCCGGGAAGGGTGGCATCCGGCCGGACCAGAGCAGGCGCTCGGTGCCGGTGCTGATCCCGCTCCAGGAAACGGCCACAACCGCGTCCGCCTCACCGGGCGGCGTCAGCGCCAGGCGCTGAACCGAGAGCTGCTCCGGGTTTTCCAGAATGACGGCCAGGGCGTCCATGGCTGGAATCGTCCACCCTTCGTGCTGCGACTCTCTCCGGTTTGGAGCCGCTATGTGTCATCCTAGATAGACACAAGTCAGCGTCAAGCGACACTTACATTTCTGAGGCTGTTTTTTGGGCTTGCAGCACCCGCGTGAGCAGGGGGCGCCGGGTTGGATGCTCACGCGTGGCAGTAAAACCTGCCGCCCCGAGCATCGCGCGAAGTTCCTCGGCGCGGCGTGGTCGACCGGAGCCCATCGCCAGGAGGTAGAAGCCGAAATAGGCGTCGCCGACCGGCTCCGCGCCGGGCGTTCCGGCCATGGGCTCGGCGATCAGCAGCGTGCCGCCCGGCGGCAACGCCGCATAGGCCGCCCTGAGGAGCGCCTGCGCAGCCTCGTCATCATGATCGTGGACGATCCGTACCAGGGAGATGATGTCGGCGCCCGAGGGCAGGCCGCTGTGGAAGTCGCCGCCGCGGCAGGTGATCCTCTCGCCGAGGCCGGATTGCCCCAGCCGAGCGGCAGCACGATCGGCAACGGCCGGCAGGTCGAACAGGGTCAGGCGGGGCGCTGCGTGCCGCGCCGCGACCGCCTGCAGAAAGGCGCCTTCGCCGCCGCCGACATCCATGAGGTGCCGGGCCCGCGAGAGATCGCAGGCGTCGAGCACGTCCTCGGCGATCAATGCCTGCGAAGCGCCCATCAGGCCGCTGTAGGGTGCAACTGTGCGCGCGTCGCCCGCCACGCCCGCGGCATAGGGCCAGTAGCCCGCGAGGCGGGTGGGCTGCGCCTGTCCGCGCAGCAACGCGACCGGATCCGCGAGATCGGCGTAGAGGAGCGCATGATGCTCGATCATGGCGGCGATGCCGGGATTGCCGACGAGCGCGGCTCCCAGATCGGCCAGCCCGAAACGATCTCCCGACAGCGCGCGCAACAGCCCGAGGGACTCGGCGGCGCGTAGCAGGCGCCGCGTCCTGTCCGGCGTGAGGTCGAGCCGACGTGCCAAGATATCGACCGGCACTGGTCCATCGGCCAGGATCGCGAACAGATCGAGGCGGATGCAGGCGGTCAGAACCTGCGCGTAGACGAAGCCCGCGCAGAGGTCGAACAGCGCGCGCGTGTTCCGGCGGGCGATATGGCGGGTGAGCGGGAAGCCTGAGGCCCAGCGCTGGAAGCCGGGCCTCGCGACGAGGCGGTTGCGCCATGCGAGCCACCTGTCTGCCCAAGAGGATGGGACAGGCGGCACCGTGCCGGAGCCGGGGAGCGATCCGGCGCTCAGGCAACCACCGCCCGCAGGCTCGCGGGCAGGAACAGCCGCGCCTGCGCCTCGATCTCGGCGGTCAGGGCGGCCATACCCGGGCAGGCCGGGATCGACGCCACCGCCTCGCGGGTCAGCCGGGACAGGCGATCCAGCGCGCCTCCTGTCCCCAGAAGCGCGGCGGCGTTTGGACGTCCCAGCGTCGCGTCACGTCTGGCGGGTTTGCCGATCTCCTCCTGCCGACAGGCGACGTCCCGCAGGTCATCGGCGACCTGATAGGCCTCGCCCAGGCATTCGCCGAGGCGCCGCCAGGGCTCAGGCTCGGCTCCCGCCGCGGCGGCGCCGGCGACGGTGGCGGCGGCGAACAGGGCGCCGGTCTTCGCCTGCTGGTAGTCGCTCAGGCTGACATGAGCCTCCGATTCCCAGGCCTGCCCCGCAGCGATGCCCGACGGAGACCCGGCGGCGCGGCCGAGAAGGCCGACGAGGCGACCGAGCCGCGCGGGGTGACGGAAGGCGGCGCGGGCCAGGGTTTCGAAGGCGAGCACGATCAGCGCATCGCCGGTCAGGACGGCGATGGGTTCGCCGAATGCGACGTGGATGGAGGGCTTCTGCCGCCGCATCGGCGCATCGTCGAAGCATGGCAGGTCATCGTGGACCAGCGAAGCGCAATGCAGGATCTCGATGGCTGCCGCGGCCGCTTCGGAGCCGGCCGGGTTATCGTCGCCGCAGGCGCGGGCGACCGATAGGCATAGGCGGGGACGAATCCGGTGTCCGCCGGGGAACACCGCGTATCGCAGCGCTTCCGCGAGAAGGGGCGGCGCGCCGGGCGCCTCCGCGTAGGCGACGGCGCGATCCAGCGCCATCTCGATCCGCCGGCCCGAATCCATGCGTTGCCTCCCGTGTTGAGATCGGTTGTCAGCAACAAGTGTCATTTCTTATTGACACTTCGCGGGGAGGAGATCAATCCCGTTCTCGGGGAGAACGCGGAGCGAGCGTGGCGCAGGAACGCGTCGTCGTGATCGGAGCCGGGATCGGTGGCCTTGCCGCCGCTCTGCGGCTGGCCCATGCCGGATTCGATACGACCGTTCTGGAACGCGCGTCCCGTCCCGGTGGAAAGATGCGCGCCGTTCCGGTCGGAGACCGCGCCGTCGAGGCCGGTCCGACGGTTTTCACGATGCGTTGGGTCTTCGAGGAGCTGTTCGCGGATTGCGGCGCGCGACTCGCCGAACGGGTTTCGCTGGCACCGGCGCACCTCCTCGCTCGTCATGCCTGGAGCCGGGACGAACGCCTCGATCTCTTCGCCGACATCGAGGCATCGGCCGAGGCGATCGCCACCTTCGCGGGTTCGCGCGAGGCGGATGGCTACCGGCGGTTCTGCGCTCGCTCGGCCGAGGTATACCGGACCCTCGAGGGTCCGTTCATCCGCGAGGGCCGGACGGGTCCCGCCGGGCTCGCGCAGCGGGTGGGGTTGTCGGGCCTCGGCGATCTCTGGCGGATCCAGCCTTTCACCACGCTCTGGTCGGCACTGGGCGCGTATTTCCGCGATCCGCGGTTGCTCCAGCTGTTCGGACGCTACGCCACCTATTGCGGCGCCTCGCCCTTCACCGCGCCGGCGACCCTGATGCTCGTCGCCCATGTGGAGCAGGCGGGCGTCTGGACCGTCGCAGGGGGGCTCAGCGGGCTCGCGCGGGCTGTGGCCGATCTCGCCGCGGAGCGGGGCGCGATGCTCCGCTACGGTGCGGAGGTCGAGCGTATCCTCACCGGAGGCGGCCGCGTCATTGGCGTGCGGCTCACGGACGGCACGGTGGTCGCTGCCGACCGGGTCGTCTGCAACGCCGATTGCGCCGCCCTCGGCGCCGGCCTGCTCGGGACCGAAGCCTCCGCTGCTGGCGAGCATCTCGCGCCCGGCGAGCGCTCGCTCTCTGCGGTCACGATCTGCGCCGAGGCAGTCGCCACCGGATTCCCGCTGGCGCACCATACGGTGTTCTTCTCGCGCGACTACCGGGCCGAATTCGACGCGCTCCTGCGCGCTCGTCGCCTGCCCGACGATCCGACCGTCTACATCTGCGCTCAGGATCGGGACGCGGCGGGTGCCGCGCCGCAGGGATCGGAACGCCTGCTCATGCTCGTCAACGCACCGGCGGATGGCCGGGAGAAACCGCTCACGCCGTCGGAGACCGAGACATGCGAGAGGAATTTGATCCGCCGGCTGCAGGCCTGCGGGCTCGCCCTGGACTTCACCTCGTCGACGGTCATGACGACCCCGCGGGACTTCGACGCCCTGTTTCCCGGGACGGGGGGAGCTCTCTACGGGCGGGCGGCGCAGGGCTGGGCGACGACGTTCAAGCGCGCGGGCGCGCGCACGGCTCTTCCGGGCCTCTACCTGGCGGGGGGCTCGATCCATCCCGGGCCGGGCGTGCCGATGGCGGCGCAATCAGGTCGGCTAGCAGCGGCAGCGATCCTGGACGACCGCGATTCGACGGCGCGGTCGCGCGTGGTGGCTACGCGTGGTGGTACGTCGATGCGGTAAGCGACGACGGCCGCCAGGGCCTGACGATCATCGCGTTCATCGGCTGCGTGTTCTCACCCTATTATGCCTGGAGCGCCGAGAAGGACCCCTATGCCCATTGCGCCATGAACGTGGTGCTGTACGGCGACCGGGGCCGCTTCGCGATGACGGAGCGCCGCGCCGCCAGCCTGTCGCGCAGCGCCGACCATATCGCGGTGGGACCGAGCGCCATGCACTGGGACGGCACGGCCCTGACGATGCGGATCGACGAGCGCGGGGCACCCCTGCCCCGCCGGATTCGCGGCACGGTCCGCCTCGAACCGCGCGGATTCACGGCGGGTCCGTTTCATCTCGACCGATCCGGCCGGCACCGCTGGTGGCCGATGGCGCCGTCCTCGCGAGTCGAAGTCACCTTCGATCAGCCCGACCTCCGCTGGAACGGCAGCGGCTATTTCGACACGAATGACGGCGACGAAGCGCTGGAGGCCGCCTTCTCCCGATGGACGTGGTGCCGGGCCGATCTGCAGGACGGTGCCGCGATCCTGTACGACGTCCAGCACCGCGACGGCGGCGGCCAGAACCTGTCGCTTCGATTCTCCGCCGACGGCAGCCGCCGTGATCTCCGGCCGCCGCCGGCCGCGGCGCTCCCGGCGACACGCGTCTGGCGGATGCCGCGCGAGACCCGCAGTGACGGCGGTCGGTCGCGCGTGCTGGCGACGTACGAGGACACGCCGTTCTACACCCGCTCGCTGCTCGCCTCGACGTTGGGCGGCGAGCCGGTCCGGGCCATGCACGAGAGCGTGTCGCTCGACCGGTTCCGCAATCCGCTCGTGCGGCTCATGCTGCCCTTCCGGATCCCGCGGCCGCTGGCGCCGTGAGGCGCTATACGTCGACGCCGCCGGTCCCGGCCGTGCGCTGGTCCGCCGAGTCGATCTGCGGTCGAAGGCGATCGGCAATGCAAGCGAGGGTTGCCAGGCACAGCACGAAGCCGAGGGGAAAGCCGGTCAGCGCCGCCGCCTCGCGGGTAACCGCGAAAAGCGGCGCGCTACAGAGCAGGACGCGTTCGTGCGTTCGCAACCCGCCCGCCCGATAGGCAACCATGGCCAGCAGCAAGGTAGCCGGGACGACCGGCGCGAGGTCGTAGACCGGCAGGTATGGCGACAGCAGAGGTGCGGCGGCGACCAGCACGGCGGCGCGAAGTGCGGGGTCGGTCAGCCGGCGCCAAGCCTGGCAGGCCAGACCGAGCGCCAGCACGGCGACCAGCGCCTGCGCCGCCCAGGCGGCGGCCATTGAGCCGCCGAGCAGGCGCACGGCTCCGAACGCACTGGCATTGAGGTCCAGGCCCGCGGCGGCGCTCTGCAGGATGATCCGATTCGTATCTCCGAGGGTGGCGAAGAAGCTGACCCACGGCCCCGTCCCGAAGAGCGCGAGCGAGGCGAGACAGAGGGTCAACACCGTCGAAAGGCAGGCCGCTAGGCAGTCTCGCCGGCCGGTCACCAGCAGGAGCAGCGGCGCCAGGACCGCGAAGTGCGGCTTGTAGGCCAGGAGGCCGAAGCAGAGCCCGGCCAGCAGGGGGCGCCGGTCGACCAGCACCGCGCCGAGGGTCAGAAGCGACGCGGTGAACAGGCCGTTCTGGCCGTAGGCGAGGTTGCTGAGCACCAAGGGGTGGGCGAGCGCGACGAAGGCCACGTCCGTGCGACCGGCTGCCACGCGCATCGCCAATGCGAACAGGGCAAGCGAGAGCGCAGTCCAGAGCAGGTAGGCTGGCTGCGGCTCCATCAGCGCCATGGCGGCTGCCGGCAGGAGGAACACCGGTGGGTAGTGCCAAGCGAACCGACAGTCCTGTCCGAAGGCCGCCTTCATGTTCGCCAGGTGCACCGGCAGATCGTAGGGTTCGGCCCCCAGCCCCTCCAGGGCGGAGCGGCCGGCGACCCAAACCTGGACGAAGTCGTTGCCGAGGGGATCGCCGTACCAGTTTCGCCGCGGCTCCGGCCCGGTGCCGTAAACCAGGACGACCATGGCGAGGCCGAACGGGACGAGCACCCAGGCGGCGCGCTTGGCAAAGGCGAACAGGCGGGCGTCGCTGCTCAGGAGGCTCGCGAGATCAGCCTGCAGCGCGGCAGCGCGTGCGGCCAATGGGCCCGGCGCGCGGGTCTGGATGTGCGCAGACATGACGGACGGGTTCCGCATCCGGGTTTCGCCACAATCTAAGCGCGTGCGGTTCCGGGCCCGTTAACAGGGCTGTTTGCGGCTCGGCCCGGCTTGTGCAAGAGGGCGGCGGCTGCGATCCTCGCGCCGTCAACCGGGGCGGTCATATCGATGCGACTGGACGAGGCGTCATCGGCCCCGCGCGTCCTGATCTACAGCCACGACACCTTCGGGCTCGGGCATCTGCGCCGGTCGCGGGCGATCGCCAACGCGGTTGTCGCATGCAACCGCGGGGCTCGGGCGATGATCGTCTCAGGCTCGCCGGTGGTCGATCGCTTCGCCTTCGCGCCGGGCGTCCGGACGGTCCGGCTGCCGCCCGTGACCAAGTTCGCCGACGGCAATTACGCCAGCCTCGACCAGGCGACTCCCCTCGCGCGTACCGTTGAGCAGCGATCCGCGATCATCGCCCAGGCCTGCGGTGCGTTCCGCCCCGACCTGATCATCGTCGACAAGGAGCCGGCCGGGTTCCACGGCGAGCTGCTGCCGGTGCTGGAGGGCGCCGCCGAACGCGACATCCGCCTGGTCCTGGGTCTGCGCGATGTCCTCGACGATGCCGACCGCCTCGTGCCCGAATGGGAACGCAAGGGTGCCGCCGAGACGATGGCCCGCTTCTACGACGAGATCTGGGTCTACGGGCTGAGCCGCATCCACCAGCCACTGGCCGCGCTGCCGATGGAGCCCGCGATGGCCGCCCAAGTCGAGGGGCGCCTGATCTACACCGGCTATCTCCGCCGCGACCTTCCGGAGTGCCGCGCCGGCCGCGAGGAGCCCGCCATCGCCAACGGCGCGTTCATCCTTGTCACGCCGGGCGGCGGTGGCGACGGTGCCGCCCTCATCGACTGGGTGATCGCCGCCTATGAGGCCGATGCCGCAATCCCGCTGCCCGCCCTCATTGCCTTCGGTCCCTTCCTCGACCCCGGAACGCGCGACAGCTTCGCGCATCGCATCCGCGGGCTCGGTGGTCGGATCGCGGCCATCACCTTCGATAGTGAAATCGAGTTCCTGATGCGCAAGGCCGCCGGCGTGGTCGCCATGGGCGGCTACAACACGTTCTGCGAAATCCTGTCCTTCGACCGGCGCACGATCCTCGTGCCCCGGACCGAGCCGCGGCGGGAGCAGGCGATCCGGGCGCTCGCTGCCGAGCGGCTCGGCCTCGCGCGGGTACTCATGGAGGCCGACGGCCGAACGCCCGCGCGCATGGCCGCCGCGCTCCGCGCTCTCCCGGGCCAAGACCCGCCGTCGCTTGTGCTGGTCCCGGGCTTGCTCGACGGTCTCGACGTGGTCGCCCGCCGGGTCCAGGCGCTGACGGCGCGCGGCAGCGCGGATACGGAAGCCGGGCCGTTCCTGAAGGCCTATTCGTGAGCACCAATCGCATCGCCGTGGTGCTGAAGGGCTATCCGCGGCTCTCCGAGACCTTCATCGCGCAGGAGTTGCTGGCACTGGAACGGCGCGGCCTGCCTCTGGAGATCTGGTCCCTGCGCCGACCGACCGACCGGGCGCGCCACCCGATGCACATGCAGGTCCGCGCGGAGGCCGCCTATCTGCCCGAATACCTGCACGAGGCGCCGTTACGGGTGCTCCGCGGTCTCGGTGCCGCGCTCCGGCGTCGGCGCCTGCCCGCACTCCTCGCAGTGTTCGCCCGGGACTTTCGACGAGATCCGACGGTATCGCGGATGCGTCGTCTCGGGCAGGCCCTGGTCCTCGCCCGGGAGCTGCCGGCGGATGTCGCCCATATCCATGTCCACTTCCTGCACACCCCAGCCAGCGTCGCCCGCTACGCGGCGCTGCTGACCGGGCGCCGGTGGAGCTTCTCGGCCCATGCCAAGGACATCTGGACAACGCCCGATTGGGAACTGAGCGAGAAGCTGCGCGACGCCGCATGGGGGGTGACCTGCACCCGCGACGGGCTCGCTCGCCTGGAGGCCCTCGCGCCCGGCCGGACGCTGCTTGCCTATCACGGGCTCGACCTCACCCGGTTCCCAGGCCCGCCGCCGATGCGTGAACCGCGCGATGGGACGGATCCGGCCCGCCCCTTCCGGCTCCTCTGCGTCGGGCGGCTCGTCGCCAAGAAGGGGCACGACGACCTGATCGACGCCCTGGCCTCTCTGCCGCCCAACCTGCATTGGGAACTTGATCTGATCGGCGGCGGCGAATTGCGGGCAGCTCTGGAGGCGCGGGTCGGGGCCAGCGGCCTCGCGCAGCGTATCCGCTTCCGGGGCGCCCTTGCGCAACCCGCGGTGGTCGAAGCGATGCGGGCGGCCGACCTCTTCGTTCTGCCGACAAAGCCCGCTCCCGGCGGCGACCGCGACGGCTTGCCGAACGTGCTGATGGAGGCGGCGAGCCAGGCGCTTCCGATCCTGGCGACCGCTTTCGCCGGGACTCCGGAATTCATCGCCGACGGCGTTCACGGCATTCTTGTTCCACCGGGTGAGCCGGCGCCCCTTGCCGCGGCCCTGACTCGGCTTGCGGGTGATCCGGCCCTCCGTCACCGGCTCGGCGCAGCCGCCCGGGTACGACTCGTGCATGACTTCTCCGAGGAGGCCGCCATCGCGCTGATCGCCGGTCGGCTGCGCGCCTCCGCGGGACTGATGCCGGATTCGGCCGCCCACGAACCGGAGCTGTCCGCGTGCGCGTCCTGATTGCGGTCACGCATCTGCTCGGGGCGGGGCATCTCACGCGTGCCGCGGCCCTGGCCCGCGCCTTTGCGGCAGCCGGTCACGAGGCCATGCTGATCTCGGGTGGCGTCCCGGCGCCGATGGTCCGCCACGAAGGGCTCCGCTTCGTGCAGCTCCCGCCGCTCCGGATCGCCGGCACGGATTTCTCGACGCTTCTCGAGCCCGACGGACGACCAGCCGATGCCGCGCTACTCGCGCGCCGGCGCGCGCTCCTGATCGAGGCATTCAGGGCTTTCGCACCGGACGCGATCATCACCGAGCTGTTCCCGTTCGGCCGGCGCTCCCTGGCATCCGAGTTCCTGGCGCTGGTGGAAGCCGCCCACGAACGCCGGCCGCGTCCGCTCGTGCTCGCCTCCGTGCGCGACATCCTCGTGGCCTCGACGAAGCCTGCGCGCATCGCCGAGGTGCATGCGCGCGTCGCGAAGCTCTACGACGCCGTCCTGGTTCACGGTGATCCGGCCCTCGCGCCCCTTGAGGCCTCCTGGCCCGTGGACGCCGGCACGGCCGCGAAGATCCGCTACACCGGCTACGTGGACGAAGGCACCGAGGCCGCGCCGGCCTCCCGCCGCGCGGGCATACTGGTTGCGGCCGGATCCGGGCCCGCAGGGCTGCTTCTGCTCCGTGCGGCCGCCGAGGCGGCGCGGCAACGGCCGGTTCTCGGCTGGCGGATCCTGGCCGGCCACGGCGTGCCCGAGGCCGCGTTGTCTGGGATCGGCCAAGGTCTGGCGCCCGGTATCCTCGGCCGGGCCCGGCCCGATTACCGCGCCCTCCTGGCCTGCGCCGCTCTGTCGGTCAGCCAGTGCGGCTACAACACGGCCATCGATCTCCTCGCCACCGGCACGCCCGCCGTGCTGGTCCCCTTCGAGGCTGGTGGCGAGACCGAGCAGCGCCTGCGCGCCGAGCGCCTCGCCGCCCGCGGTCTCGGCCGGGTGCTGCCGGAAGCGGCGCTGACCGCCGAGACCCTCTTGGCGGCGATCGAGGCGCAGAGCGCCGCGCCTGCGCCCGGCCCGCACGGCATCGATCTCGACGGTGCCCGGCGCACGGTCGTATTGGTGAAGACCTTGCACGAAGACGGCCGGGCGCGGCGCGCACGCATTCCTTTCTCCGATTCCGCTTTCGGGGCCGTCCGCGGCGCCCTGGACGCCGTGGCGGCGCGGGGCCTACGCGTGCCGCTGTTCTGGCGTGACGACGATGCCGTTGCGGGAAGCCCGGCGCTCGACCGGCTCATCAGGCTCTCCGAATCGCACGGCATGCCGCTGCTCCTCGCGGCGATCCCAGACGGAATCGAGCTCTCGCTCCAGCGGCGGCTCGAAACGGCGTCGGGCATGTGTGTCGCCGTCCACGGCTTGGCCCATCGCAACCACGCCCCACCGGGCGAGAGGCAGGCGGAATTCGGTGTGCACCGGTCCCTCGAGACGCGGATCGCAGAGGCCGCTGCCGGCCTGCGGATCGCCCGGGAGCGGCTGCCGGAGGCGAGCGTTCTGCCCGTCTTCGTGCCTCCCTGGAACCGCCTCGCGCCGGATCTCGCCGCCGCTCTGCCCGATCTCGGCTACCGGGGCCTTTCGGCCGTGCCCGGTCCGCCGATTCCCGGCCTGCGCCGGCTCGACGCCACGCTCGACCCGATCGATTGGCGCGGCAGCCGGTCCCTGCGTGCTCCGGAGGCGCTGTTGTGCGGCCTCGCCGCCGAGATCATCCAGGCGCCGGAGCAGCCGATCGGATTGCTGACCCATCACCGCGTCCACGACGCGGCGATCTGGACCTTCGTCGCGACGCTCCTGGCGTATCTCCTCAGGCATCCGGCGATACAGATCCTGGATCCTCGGGAGCACTTCGGCACCGCCGCGATGGACATGCGCCCGACGGCATCTAAGTCTCAGGCTTCACAGATCGCGAGGACGGGTTGAGCCCGCTATTGTCCATCCGCGACCTCGCCGTCGCGTTCCGTACGGAGACTGGACCGTTCGAGGCGCTCCACGGCCTGTCCCTCGACGTCTTCCAGGGCCGGACCCTCGCCCTGGTCGGCGAGTCCGGCTCGGGAAAATCGGTGACCGCCCAGGCGATCCTCCGGATCCTGCCGCCCGCCGCCGCCATCAGCCGCGGCCGGATCCTGTTCCGGGAGGGCGAAATGGAGATCGACATCGCCCGGCTGTCTGCCGAGGGCGAGGCGATGCGGGCGATCCGCGGTCAGCGCATCGCCATGATCTTCCAGGAGCCGATGACCTGCCTGTCGCCGCTGCATACGGTGGGCGATCAGATCGGCGAGGCGCTTCGCCTCCACACGGGGGCGGATCGCAAGGAGGCGGATGCGCGGACCGAGGACGCGTTGGCCCGGGTCGGCTTCCCCGATCCGCACCGTGCCCTGCGGACCTATCCGTTCGAGCTGTCCGGGGGACTGCGCCAGCGGGCCATGATCGCGATGGCGCTGATCCTGAAGCCCGCCCTCCTGGTCGCCGATGAGCCGACAACCGCGCTCGACGTCACGACCCAGGCGCAGATCCTTGCTCTGCTGGCCCGCCTCCAGGACGAGACCGGGATGGCGATTCTGCTGATCACCCATGATCTCGGCGTGGTCGCCAACATCGCACACGACGTGGCCGTCCTGTATCGCGGCCGCCTCGTCGAGTCGGGCCCGCGCGACACGGTGATGCGTGCGCCGGGCCATGCCTATCTCCGGGCGCTTCTCCATGCGGTGCCGCGCTTCGACATGGCACCCGGCGAGCGGCTGACGCCGATCCGTCCCGCCCGGGCCGAGATCCCCAAAGGCCAGAGTCCCGCGCCGCTGACGGGGCCGCTTCTCCAGGTGGAGGGGGTAAGCAAGAGCTTCACCCTGCGCGCTGGACGGTTGTGGCAGAAGCCGCGGATCGTTCATGCGGTCTCCGACGTCTCCCTGCGCCTCGCGGCCGGCCAGACGCTCGGGCTCGTCGGCGAATCGGGGTCGGGCAAGACCACCGTCTCGAAGATGATCATGCGGGCGCTCCGGCCGGATTCAGGCCGGATCCTGTTCGATGACGGCAGCGGCCCTCGGGACGTCCACGCTTTGATCGGCGATGCGCTGTTCGCCTATCGCCGCACGGTCCAGTTCGTGTTCCAGGACCCCTACGCGTCCCTCGATCCGCGCATGACCGTCCGGCAGATCCTGTCGGAGCCGATGGAGATCCATGGCGTGCCGGCAGCGGAACGGCGGGAGCGCTGCCGCGCCCTGATGGCGATGGTCGGCCTGGAGCCCAACGGTCTCAGCCGCTATCCCCACGCCTTCTCGGGCGGGCAGCGGCAGCGCATCGGCATCGCCCGGGCCCTCGCACCGAAGCCGCGGCTGCTGGTGCTCGACGAGCCGGTCTCGGCCCTCGACGTTTCGGTCCAGGCACAGATCCTGAATCTGCTCAAGGATCTCCAGGCGGCGCTCGGCCTCTCCTATCTCATCGTCTCCCACAATCTGGCAGTGATCGACTACATGGCGGATACCATCAGCGTGATGTGCCGCGGGCGCATCGTCGAGGAGGCTCCCCGCGCCGCCCTGTTCCGCCGTCCCGTCCACCCTTACACGCGGGCGCTGCTCGCCGCCGTGCCGGATCCGAGCCTCGACCACCCTCTCGATTTCGCGGCTGTGGCGGGTGACCAGAACGACCCGGCGCGCTGGGAAGGCCCGTTCCGTCTGGCCCCCGACGAGGCCGGTGCGATGCGCGCGGTCGAGACCGGGCACCTGGTGCGCTTCGGCGCCGCCCACGCGGCGGAGGCCGCGTGATGCAGGCCCGGCCACCCGTGATGCTGGAGCGCCTGCGCCGCAAGGTGCTGTCGCCCCTCTTCGATCGTCTCGGCTACGACCTCGTCCCGGCCGCGCCCGATTGGAGCCACCGGCCGACCTCGCCGCGCGAGGTGGCGACGCTTCTCGAATCTGCCGCCGCCATCCTGGAACGGGATCTCGCCGCGGCCGGTCTCGACCCGGACGGCGCTGTGCTCGAACAGGTCCGGGCGTTCTGGGCGCTGATCCCCACCGCCCCCGTCCGGCAGCGCCGCGGCGGTAGCGGCTTCAACGGCGCGCTGCAACTCTACGTCGCAATGCGGGCGTTAAGGCCAGATTTCGTCATCGAGTCGGGGGTGTTCCGCGGCCTCACCACCTGGGTGATCCGGCAGGCGTGCCCGCAGGCGCAGATCTTCTGCCACGATCCGGACCTGTCGGGACTGCAGTACCGCGACCGGCTGGCGCGCTACAGTACCGCGGACTGGTCGACGGCCGACTGGTCCCTGCTCGATCCGGCGCGGACGGTGGCGTTCTTCGACGACCACGTGGCCCAGGGCCGACGCGTCGTGGAGGCTCGGGCCCGCGGCCTGACCCGGTTGCTCTTCGACGACGACGCGGCCGCGCACCGGATCCACGCCCATGGCGGCCCCGCGCATCCGACCATCGCGATGATCACCGGCCCCGAACGCAGTCCGGAGCCGATCCGCTGGACCCGGAACGGCCGCCACTTCGAGCAGCCGGTGGATGACGCCCTTGTCCGTCAGGCGGCCGGCCTGATCCTCCGGTCGCATGCCTTCGACGATCTGCACCGGGCCACGGGCTACTCGCCGGCGCGGCTGACCTCGGTGACGCTGCGGGGTGGCTCATGAGCGTGCGGGATATCCGGAACGGGACCCCCGCCCCCCTCCCGGATAGAGGCGAGCGCGACACCACCGTCTCCCGGCGCGCCCTTCTTGCCGGCCTCGGCGCCACCCTGACCTGGTCGCGCGCGCCGTCTCGGGCCTTCGCGGATACGCCGCCGGACGCACCCGGTCCGCCGACCACCCCCTACCTCGCCGACCTCGCCGCCCACGGACGTCGTCTCGGGACAAGGGGCGGCACGATCCGGACCCTGATCGCGAAGGCCCGGGACGTCCGCTACCTGTCGGTTTACGGCTATAGCCGCCTCATCGGCTACGACGCCGACCTGAACCTGCGGCCCGACGTGCTGGAGCGGGTCGATGTCGAGGGCGGCCGTTTCACCTTCACCCTGCGTCAGGGACATCGCTGGTCGGACGGCCATCCGTTCACCACGGAGGATTTCCGCTACTACTGGGAGGATGTCGCCAACGAGAAGGCGCTGAACCCCGACGGCCCCCCGACCTTTTTCCGGGTCGACGGCAAGCTTCCCCAGGTCGAATTCCTCGACCCGGTCACCGTCCGCTACAGCTGGGACCGTCCGAACCCGATGTTCCTGCCTGCTCTGGCGGCACCGCGGGATCCGCTGATCTACCGGCCGTCGCATTACCTCAAGCCATTTCACGCCCGCTACATCGGCAAGGACGCCGCCGACGCGAAGGCCAAGGCGCTCAAGCTTCGCGGCTGGGCAGCGCTGCACAACCGCCTCGACGATAATTACGAACTGAACAATCCGGATTGCCCCACCCTGCAGGGCTGGGTGCCGCGAACCCGCTCGCCGGCGACCCGGTTCCGGTTCGAGCGCAACCGCAGCTACCACCGGGTCGACACGGCCGGCACGCAGCTGCCCTACATCGACACCATCGTGATGGATGTCGCCTCCCAGGGCCTTCTGGTCGCCAAGACCAATGCCGGCGAGGCGGATCTGATGTTCCGCGGGCTGTCGATGCCCGACATTCCGAGCCTCAAGGAGGGCGAGGCAGCGCATCGCTACCGCACCAACCTGTGGCCCGTGGCCCGTGGTTCGGAGATCGCCCTCTATCCGAACCTTACCACGGCGGATCCGGCCTGGCGGCAGCTCAACCGTGATGTGCGCTATCGGCACGCCCTGTCGCTCGCCATCGATCGCCGGACGCTGAACAACACGCTGCTGTTCGGGCTCGGTACCGAAGGCAACGACACGATCGTGTCGGACAGCGCGCTCTTCGAGCCTGAGATGCGGACCCTCAATGCCGGTTACGATCCGGCTCAGGCCGCGAAGCTCTTGGACGCCGTGGGCCTGACCGGTCGCGACGGATCGGGCACGCGACTGCTGCCGGGGGGGCAGCCCCTGGAGATCGTGGTGGAGAGCGACGGCGAGGCCGAAATGGTGCTCGACGCGCTGCAACTCATCACCGAATTCTGGCGCGAGATCGGCATCCGCCTGATCACCAAGCCGCAGGAGCGCACCAACCTGCACCGCCGCTCCATCGGCGGCCTGACCGTCATGGTCGCTGCCCAGGGGCTCGACCTCGCGGTCCCGACCGCGATCATGCCGCCGACGGAACTTAGTCCGGCTCAGCCGGAGCATTATTCCTGGCCGCTCTGGAGCATGAACGTCGAGAGCCGCGGCAAAAGTGGGGAGCCCTGCGACATCCCGGAGGTGCGGCGCCTGCTCGATCTCGATCGGCAGTGGCGCGACACCGACGATGCCGGCAAGCAGGCCGCGATCTGGCGCGAGATGCTGATGAACCACGCGCACAACACCTGGGTGATCGGCACGGTGGCGGGGGCGCTCCAGCCCGTGGTCGGCGCGGAGCGCCTGATCAACCTGCCGAAGCGCGCGCTCTATTCGTGGGATCCGACGGCGATGATCGGCGTGCAGCGCCTCGACGAGCTGTTCTGGGACAGCGGCGCCGACAAGCGCGCGGAGGTCCGGTGATCACTCAGATCCTCCGCCGGATCGTCACCATGGCGATGACGCTGCTCGTCATCTCGGCGCTCGTCTTCATCATCATCAAGCTGCCCCCCGGCGACTACCTGACCAACCGGATCATGGAGCTGCGCGCCACCGGCGACGCCAGCTCCGTGGCGAAGGCGGAGTTGCTGATCCAGCAATACGGGCTCGACCGCCCGGTCTGGCAGCAATACCTGATGTGGATCGGAGTCATGCCCGGGTCGGTGGGATTCTCCGGCCTGCTCCAGGGCGATTGGGGTTGGTCGTTCGAGTACGACAAGCCAGTGGCCGACGTCGTGGGCGATGCCCTGTGGCTGACCCTGCTGATCAACCTGACGGCGGTGGTGTTCGTCCACCTCGTGGCGATCCCGGCGGCGATCTACTCGGCGACGCACCGGAACACGGCCGGTGATGCCGTCGTGACCCTGCTGGGCTATGTCGGTCTCGCCGTGCCGGGTTTTCTACTGGCGCTGATCCTGCTGTTCTATGCCAACCGTTGGTTCGGGCTGTCGATCGGCGGCCTCTACGATTCGGCGCTCACCAACCAGCCCTGGACCTGGGAGAAGATCCGCTCGCTCCTGGCGCACTTGATCGTGCCGACCCTGGTAATCGGGCTCGGCGGCACGGCGGCCATGATCCGGCGGATGCGAGCCAACCTGCTCGACGAGCTGGCCAAGCCCTATACGGTCACGGCTCGTGCCAAAGGCCTGCCGCCCCTGCAGGCCTTGCTGAAATACCCGTTCCGGATGTCGCTTAACCCGTTCGTGGCGGATATCGGCAACCTGTTGCCGCATCTCGTCTCGGGTTCGGTACTGGTCTCCCTGGTGCTCAGCCTGCCGACTGTCGGGCCGCTGCTCCTCGAAGCCTTGCGCAATCAGGACCAGTTCATGGCCGGGTTCATCCTGATGTTCGTCGCGGCGCTGACCCTCGTCGGCATGCTGATCTCGGACCTGATCCTGGTCTGGCTGGATCCACGCATCCGCATGGGCCTGCGATGAACCGGCCTGCCATGAACGGTGCGCGCCCCGCATCCGGACATTTCGTCGATCCGGCCCCGTTCGAACCGGAATCCCGGCCCGAAAGCCCGGTCGCCACGGCCTCCGCTTGGCGGCTGATCCTGCGCAAGTTCCTGCGGCACCGTCTGGCCGTGGCCTCGGCGCTGATCTTGCTCGCACTCTACGCCACCGTGCCCTTCGTCGAGCAGCTGGCACCTTACGGGCAGGCCCGGCGCAACGGCGACTTCCTCTACGCGCCGCCGCAGGGCGTTCATCTGTTCCATGAGGGCCGGTTCGTCGGGCCCTTCGTCTATCCCTATCGCGCCCATCTCGATCTCGACACGTTCCGTCGCGACTACAAGGTAGATGCGTCCGCTCCGCAGCCGCTGCGGTTCCTCTGCCGGGGCGACGGCTACGACTGGCTCGGGCTCGTCCACGCCGACCTGCACTTCGTCTGCCCGCCGAAGAACGGCACGCTTTTCCTCCTCGGTACCGACAAGCTGGGGCGCGACCTGTTCTCCCGCATGATTTACGGGGCTCGGATCTCGCTCACCATCGGCCTCGTCGGCGTGGCGATCTCTTTCACACTCGGGCTCTTCTTCGGCGGCATCGCGGGCTATTTCGGTGGTCTCGTCGACGCCGCCGTGCAGCGGCTCATCGAGGTGATCCGTTCCCTGCCCGAGCTTCCGCTCTGGCTCGCCCTGTCGGCGGCACTGCCGCCGAACTGGAGCCCGCTGCTGATCTTCTTCGGCATCACGGTGATCCTCGGCCTTCTCGACTGGCCCGGACTCGCCCGTGCGGTGCGCGGCAAGCTCCTGGCTTTGCGCGAGGAGGATTTCGTCCAGGCCGCCGAGCTGATGGGCGCCTCGCCCACCCGGGTGATCGGCCGTCACCTGATCCCGAACTTCATGAGTCACCTGATCGCATCCGCGACCCTGTCGATCCCGACCATGATCCTCGGCGAGACGGCCCTCTCCTTCCTGGGGCTGGGCTTGAGACCGCCGGTGACCAGCTGGGGCGTGCTGCTCAACGAGGCACAGAATCTCGCGGCGGTGCAGCTCTACCCATGGCTGCTTCTGCCGGTGCTTCCCGTGCTGGTGACGGTCCTGGCCTTCAATTTCATGGGTGACGGGCTGCGCGACGCGGCCGATCCGTATCACTGATTGAGGCTGCGTCGGCCTGCTTCGTAAGGGCGGCATGGCGACCCCGGAGTGCGGCGCTGGACGCCGTCGCGACGGGCGCGTGCCGCACGGCGCCGACGCGAGGGCGAGATGCGTCTGCCTATCCCGCGAGCGGGAGCGGTGCGATCCGCGTCGGCGCGGCCGCGCTCTTGCGCTCCAGCAGACCCGGGGGCGGGACCGGCGCATCGATGGTGCAGACGACGCCGGTCGGTTCGTAGCTGAGGACAACCTCACCGGCGAGTTCCCGGGCGAGGCTGCGCTCGATGAGGCGCGAACCGAATCCGGTCCGGGTCGGCTTCTTCACCGGCGGTCCACCGCGTTCGGACCAGCGGAGGGAGAGCTGCATCTCCTCCGCACGTCGTACGGTCCAGGAGATCTCGACCGTGCCGCCCTCGGCCGACAGCGCGCCATACTTCACGGCATTCGTGCCGAGTTCGTGCAGCGCCATGGCGATCGAGAGGGCGAGCCGTGGCGGCAGCCGCAGGGCCGGACCCACGACCTTGAACCGCGAGGCCCGGCCGTCGCCGGCTTCCAGGGGCCGGATCGCGTCCGCCACGACGGCGGAGAGTTCCGCGCCCTCCCAGCTTTCCCGGGTGAGCACGTCGTGCACCCGCGCCAAAGCCAGGAGGCGCGCCTCGAACGCCGCGCGCGCCGCGTCGGCCTCCGCGCCCTCCAGCCCGCGCAGCGACTGCGCGGCGATCGACTGCACCGTGGCCAGGGTGTTCTTCACCCGATGGTTCAGTTCGTGGATCAGGAGCAGCAGATGCTCCTCGGCATTCTTCGTGTCGGTGATGTCGATGTTGCAGCCGGTATAGCCCAGGAAGTTCTGGTCGTCGTCGAGCCGCGGAACGCCTTCGCACTGGAGCCACCGCACGGCCCCCGTCTGGTCGATCACCCGCGCCTCCGTGCGGAACGGGATGCGGGCCTCGAACGCCTTCGTGAAGGCGCTGCGGAAGCCCTCCAGATCATCGGGATGGACGATCTGGTGCCAGCCGTCGTCGTTGAATCGCGCGGCGGGCAACCCGAACAGGTGCTCGAAATGAAGATTGGCGAAGCTGACTGCCCCGGTCTCGTCGGTCATCCAGATCAGGGCGGGCGCCGAATCGGCCATATGCCGGAAGCGCGCCTCGCTCTCGCTCAAGGCACTCAAGCCGCGCTTGGTCTCGGCGAGGGCCCGGTCGCGTTCCTCCTCGCGGGTCCGCAGCCGGAGGGACGCCTCCGACAGCACGGCGCCGAGCCGCTGGATCTCATGCACCGGAGACGACACGCGCGGGATCGCCTCGCCCCGGGCCAGCGCGGGTCCGGAGGCGGCGAGCAGGCGCAGGGGACGCGAGACACGTGACCAGAGATTCACCGCCAGAAGCGACGAGGTGGCGAGCACTAAGAGACCGAACCCGGCGAAGGCCCAGATCCAGCGCCGCACCCGCGCATCGACGAGAGCCTGAGGGATGCTCGTGGCGACCATCCAGCCCGTCAGCCGCGAGCGCGCCTCGATCACCACCACTGGCTTGTGCTGGCGGTCCTGGCCTTCCCAGACGCCTGTGGTCGCCGACTGCACTTGGCGAAGGCTGGCGAGGCGCGGCTTGCCGACCACGGCCTCGGGATCGGGCAGCCGGGCCAGGACGATGCCGGACCGGTCGCTGATCCCCGTCGTCCAACCCGGAACGACCTCGCGGGACAGGATGCCTTGAAGGCGGGAGAGGGGGACGGTGAAGCTCAGGATGTAGCCGACTTCGCCGTCGATCATCACCGGCACGCCGACCGCGTAGGTTGCCTCGCTCGGCGTCGGTCCCGGCACGTAGCCGCTGACCATCGCGCGCTGCGTGCCCCGGGCCAGGTCCTGGTCGAAGGGCAGCGCGACCATCGGCATCGGCGCACCGCGCGGGACGCCGGTATTCACCACCTCCTGACCGTTGGGCCGGCGCAGGAGCACATCCAGGTCGATCGACTCGCGGACGAGGCGCGCCTGGGCGTCGAACGCCTCGAATTCGCCCAGCCGGATCCGCGGCGATGTCGCCAGGGTCTGCAGCACCGAGACCAGGCCGGCAGTGTCGCGGTCCAGGGAGAGGCCGATGCCGCGGACGTTCTCGCGGGCATCCTGCTCGAACCGCGCCCGCTCGGCGGACGCATAGCGCATCAGCAGAATGCTGGTGAACAGCAGGCCCGGGCCGATCAGCGCGATCACCAGCGCGATCAGATAGACCTGCGTCGAGAACCCGCTGCGCCCGAAGCGGTGCAGCCGCCGCGACAGCCACGAGCGGCGCGCGGGGATCACCGCCGGGACGCCTGCGCCCTCGGCCTGATGGTCCGGACTCAAGCGGGGTCCGTCCCCGGCCTGCGGCGCCCCGCAGGCTCATCGCCGTTCCCTCGCCTCATGACCGGTCGATATGACCGAGATCGCGCGCCGGGTCGAGGTAGTCGCGTACGCGCTGCTTCAGCGCCTTCACATCCGGGAAGCCGCCATCGCGCACCCGTTCCCACAGGAGCACCTCGCCCAGTTCGATGCGGAAGGTGCCCCCAGAGGCCGGGATGAGGGCGACTTCGCCGAGGTCGTCACGAAAGGTCGAGAGCAGCTCCTGCGCCATCCAGGCCGCGCGCAGAAGCCAGTTGCACTGCGTGCAGTAAGTGATCGCGACGCGCGGTCGCCTCTGCGTCGCCGCGCCCTCCGCCGTCACGTCGCTGCCGGGTTTTGTGCCCGCTGGCCCATCGTGCATGCTCGCACAGCGCACCGGGGCGCCGGCCTTGTCAACCTCGCATGCGTACAGGACGGCGAGCCTGCCAACAGGGACGATCGCGCTTGATCTCGGCGGCCCTGGTTTCGGAGCCGTTTCCGGATGATTGTCCGGCTGTTTCCGAACATCATCTGCCGCGCTTGACGTGCCGGCCTGCCGCGCTCTAGAAGGCCCGCCACCGGGTCGGAACGCCCCAGAGGGCGAGCGGCAGATTTGCGTGCGCTCAGGCTGCACGCCGGTACGGACGGTTAGCACAGCGGTAGTGCGTTCCCTTCACACGGGAAAGGTCGCAGGTTCGATCCCTGCACCGTCCACCATTATACCCTCCCTCCCCCGAAGGTCTGATCAGGTCGGCTGCTGCGTCGGTTTGCCACCCGAAATGCGCGTGCTAAGGGCGCTCGATCGGTGAACGCATAAGCTTGGACCCGGCCCGATCCGGGTCGCAGGTCACGGGCACGGGAAGGGCGGGAACAGCCATGAAGGATATCCTCGACAAGCTCGACCAGCGTCGGGCGCAGGCCCGCCTCGGAGGCGGCGAGAAGCGCGTCGAGGCGCAGCACAAGCGCGGCAAGCTCACGGCGCGCGAGCGGATCGAACTCCTCCTCGACCACGGGTCGTTCGAGGAATTCGACATGTTCGTGCAGCACCGCTCCACCGATTTCGGCATGGAGAAGCAGAAGATCCCGGGAGACGGCGTCGTCACCGGCTGGGGCACCATCAACGGCCGCACCGTCTTCCTGTTCTCCAAGGACTTCACC